>Ga0209648_10001883_pt1 | contig 17142 bp, 15 predicted proteins | sample GraSoi2013_115cm_FD_185830 | JGI IMG/M metagenome (GOLD analysis project Ga0209648, IMG submission 185830) | Grasslands soil microbial communities from the Angelo Coastal Reserve, California, USA - Sample 9_17_2013_115cm (SPAdes) (version 2) | ecosystem: Environmental > Terrestrial > Soil >...
TCTTGGAGGTCTCCGTGCCCGTTCCAGCGCCGAACCGCCGAGCGTTACAAAGGGGGCTGCGATCCTGTTTTAACACTGCCTTGTGAGATGGGACCGAGAGTTCGAATCCGCTTTCCTCCAGCGGTGAGTCAGCAACCGTTCGGCTGCAGCGGAGATTGGGCTCCGGGCGGTATTCCGGTCGGCAATCAGAGCGCAGTCCTGACAGTTCGGTTCGCGTCATTGTCTCCGAAGGCTCGGGCCACCTCTGTACTCTCCTCCCTGCCAAGGCGTACCAACTCGGTCCGAGAGCTCACGAATTAGTCTATCCGTTCGGCCAGCTCTTGGATGTGGCTGGAGGCTTATCATTCTCGCCATTCACGCCTGCGCGGACTATCGAAGGGAAATGCCCAATTTCGGTCATTGTCCGGCGCGGAGATTAGATGCGTTTGGTCAGCGCGATACGCCGTCCTATGCGCTCCCTTTGTCCGGCCGGAGGCCGCGTCGCCCGCGCGAGCGCGATTTTTCATTGTCCATCAGAGCCGGAGGCGGGAGGAGAACACTTCGAGGGCAGAACCGAGCAGCAGTGCTGGCAGGCACGCGAATGGCTGTCGTGGGAGGCCGACCACATCATTTATGTCGCCAAGGTGCGCCACTCGGCACGATTTCGCGCTTCTCACCCGGAGACGATCGCCGAATTTCGCCCGCGCGCGGAGGCCGCACTTTCCTTTGTCGACAAGACAGTCAAAGACCAGCCATTCCTCGTCGGCGATAATTGCACGATTGCCGATATCGGCTGCTGGGGCCGGATGGTGTTCATGTCCGAGGGCAGGTTTTGAGATCGCCAACTTTGAGCTTCGGCAAGGCGTGTCGGCCTGACGCAGCAGGAGGAGAGAGCTCGTGAAGAGCCTCCTTTAGTTACCGGACGCCAAAACGGGTCTTGCCGACAGCGGCGCGAACGCTATCTTTCGCCGCCGAACAGCTTTATCGTCGTGCTATCGCTCTCCAGCGCCGGACGATCGATACCCGAGGCGCGTCGCTTTCCGTCCTGTTGTAGCTGAACTCGGGTCGGGCGCGATAAAAAACGGAGGCAGCTTCGATGGCCAGCTTGCCGGATGCGTGGGTCGAGGATGCCCGCAACCTCGACAATGCCGAGCAGCTTCTGCACTCGGCCCATGGCATACTGCTGGAAACCCCAGCCATCGGCGATTTTCTGAGAAACGAAACCAATAAACGCATCGTCGTGGCCCCGAAGGGCTACGGCAAGACCTTTCTTCTGAAGTCCAAGCGGATTCTGCTGCAGCGCAATTCGGAAAATTTGTTGTGCTTGCCGGACAATCAATTGGTGGACGCGACGATTTCCGATAGTCCGAGCCTGTCGCAAGCCGACGTGCAGCGTTTCATCGACTATGCGTTCTGGTGCCAGATTTGGTCGGCCGCGTTGATGGTCAGCGTCGTCAAGAGCAGCGCGAAATTCCATCCATTGGACCCGGCTGATTTCCGCTCGCCCGTCATGCGGCAACTGCTGCTGTCGTCCTACCCGGTCTCGCCATTCGATGCGCTGAAGCGGCTGATCAACTCCGACCGCGAATTTCAGCAGGCGCGCCGCTCGCACGATCTGACGACGCTGATGTCGTATTACCGCCAGATCCGGCGGCCGGTGGCCGTGTTTGTCGATACGATCGATGAATACTTCGAGGGCTACGTCGACAGCGCCGACCCATCTGAGGCGGATGCGAGCTATCTCCACAGCAACAAGGATTCCCGTATCTGGATTGTCGGTCAGCTCGGCATCTGCCGCGCGATCCGCGAGCTGCTCGGCGTCAATCCGCACGTCAAGATCTTTGTTTCGATTCGCAAGGAGGCTTTCAACAGCCTCGATTACTATGATCGCAATGCGGTCAACATCAGCAGTCTCGTCGTCCAGCTACACTATTCAAGCGAGGAGCTGAGCCGCATTTTCGATAGAAACATCGAGGCGATGCAGCGCGACGATCTAACGCAACCGAGGGAAGCGACGCCGATCGCGCGGTTCATCGGCGCATCGAACGCGATGATCGTCAACCCGATCACGAAGAAGAGCGAATTCTTTTACGATTTCGTGCTCCGGCACAGCCTGTATCGGCCGCGCGACCTGATGCTGATCGGCGGCAAGATCGCACAAATTCCAGCGGGCGTTCGCACCCAGGAACGACTCAGGGTGGTGGTCGACCAGGCCGCCGGCGAAATCGTCCGGTATTACCTCGCGGAGATGCGCGGCCTGACCGAGATTCCGGATCGTTCGTTGTTCGGCCTGATCCCGAGCAACGTGTTGGAGAGGAGCGTGCTGAAGCGCATCGCAGAAACCTACGCCGTCCGGCTGAAGGAAAAGGGACTCGAGGCTCCGAATGCGCACCCTTTCTGCGCTCTGTACCGCCTCGGTCTCTTGGGCGTCGTGCGTCGTAACCGGGAGCAAAGAGACATACAGATCTTTCGGCGACCGCACGATATCGAACACGACGGGTCCAAGGCGCCGCTGCCGGCGGAGCGGCACTACCTGATCCACCCCGCCCTTGACGACATCATCGCCCAAGCGTCGAGTGACTACATTCGCGCCTTCCACACTCGCAATGTCATCGGACACGGCAATCGCTGGCGCGAGGGCAAGATCTTCAAATGCGCGGCAAAAGGCGATCTCAACCGCTATTCGCGCGTGCTCAGCGACCCGGTGGTTGGCGAGCATTTTTCGCGATACCTTGGCAGCGAGTTCGAGAAATGCAAAAAGGAGGTAGAGTACGCCGCGCTCGAATCCGGCGATTCGGTGGTGCTGGTCGATGATTCCGCGGACCGCGTGCTGAGCGCGGCGCGCTCGTTGCAGCGGGCAGTACGGCGGTTCCAAATGCCGCAGGATTTTCGCTTCGGCGCCGCCGTTGGCGCCATCGCGTTTTCGACGACGCACACCGACGGGCAGAGCGTTCGGGTCCCGAGCGCGGGCATCGTGATCCGCGCTGCGGCGCGCATCGAGCCGCATGCCGAGCCCGGCACGATGCTGTGTACCGAGGAATTCCTCTCCGAGCTCGATGAGCGGAGCCGGCCGCTTTTTACGCCGGTTACGCAGGCCCCGTTGCAAGGAGCGGGATTGCTGCTTGGTGATGACGGCGTTGCTGTGATTCGCAAGAACGACCACGAGGAGCCCGTCGAGACAAGGCTTTTCCAAGCCCCCCTCGGTTAGCGGCTGCTCAGGCCCGCGGGCCCAGGATCCAGGCCCTGAAAATTGCACAGCGGACCTCGACGTGCTCGGCTTCGGCCGGCGGGGCGGCGACCGCACTGCTCGGGCCTACCGCATTGTTCAAAGAAAACAGGTCTTCGCGGATCCTCCAAGCTCGGCACGGACCGCACGCAGCAGCTCGAATCGATGCCTTGCCGATTTACCGCTTCGGCTGGAGAGGAGGTTTTCCTGTTCCGGGCTCCGATCGGCAGCGATGCGCGCAAACCGGCCGTTGAACGCATTGAAGAAGCCGCAAGATTTGAGATCGTACATATGCTGTAGGCGCAAGATGACACTCATTTAGGCGCGGCGCACGCCATAGAACACCGCGAAAGATCCGGGCAATACGTCGGTCAGATCCTTCCGGTACGCCGTCGCCTGCCAGTATTCGCCAAGCGGGATGAACGGCACGTCTTCCCAGAGCTGCTTCTGCAAATCGACGCAGATCCGCTTTTGCTGCTCCAAATCGGCGGTGTCGAGCCAGGCGGCGCGCAACTCCTCAATGCGGGCACTGTTGGCCCAGCCGTTTATAGGCTCCTTGCCGTCGACGCGAATGGCCAGGTTGCCGTAAGGATGAACATTGGGGAGAGAGCGATCGATCAGCGTGCAGAACATGTTGTAGCCGCCCTTGTCCGGCGGGCCCTGATTGCCGCGGCGCCGCACAACGCTGCCGAAATCCATTTCCTGCAGATCGACGTTCATGCCGGCGCGCCGCAGTTGCTCGGCGCCGGTTCTTGTCAGGTTGCCGAGCTCGCTGACGTCGGTTGGCGCCATTACGACGATTTTCTCACCCTTGTAGCCGGCCTCCGCCAGGGCCCGCTTGACGGCGGCATAGTCGCGCGGGCTGCGCAGCACCTCGATTCCGACATCGGTCGCCAGCGGCGAGCCGGTGCCGAACAGACCGACATCGTCCCGCCAATTGTTCCGATCACTGCCGGCGATCGCGGACATCGCCTCGGCCTGATCGACCGCGCCGAGCAGGGCACGCCGTATCGCCGGGTTGTCGAACGGCGGATAGCGGTGGTTGAAGGTCATGATGCCGTTCGCCGTGGCGAAATGAGAGACGACCGTTATGTTGCGATCGCCGCTGACCTGGTCGACGAGATCGCGTGGCGGGTTCTCCCACCAGTCGATCTCGCCGCGGCGCAGCGCGGCCGACGCGGAAAACGGATCCAACGTCACCCACTCGACCCGATCGAAATGCGCCACCTTCGGCCCGGCGGTGAACCCGACCGGACCACCCGCCTTCGGTTGATACTCCGCAAATCGCTCGAAGACCGCGCGGGCGCCACTGACATGCTCGTCCTTGAGGAAGCGGTAGGGACCGCTGCCGACAATTTCGCCGACAGGCTTGTACGGCGATTCCGCCGCCAGACGCTCCGGCATGATCGCCGGTACGTTGCCGCCGGGTCCGGCCAGGGCCTCCGGCAGGTGCGGGAATGGCCGCTTCAAGTGAAACCGTACAGTGCGGTCGTCGGGCGCCGAAAGCTCGTCGGTCGCGTCCATAAGCGCGGTCGCGAAGATGACGCGCGGCGCGAAGCGTCGGATGCTGGCGACGACGTCCCGCGCCAGCACCGGCTCCTTGTCGTGAAAGCGCAGACCGTCGCGCAGCGTCAGGGTCCAGGTCAATCCGTCCTCCTCGACGGTATGGCCCTCGACCATCTGCGGCCGCCCCTTCCACTCGGTGTCGATGCCGTAAAGCCTATCGAACACGAGATAGGCGTAGTTTCGCGTCGGCCGCGCCCCGGTGATGACCGGATCCAACACCGAAAGATCCGCGACCCCGACAAAGACGAGGGTTTTCGCGCGATCCGCTCCGTGCCCGAGCCTCGGCGCCACACTAGCCGTAAGTGTCGCCGCTGCCGCCGCCTTCAGCAGTTCACGCCTACGCATGCCGTCCCCCTTGCTCGCAAAGCGAAGTAGCAGCTTACTACCGTGGCGACACCGGCTAAATTGCCGTATTCACTCAAAGAGCGCTTGATATTCGGGCTGCCATTGAAATAGAGCGTACTTGAGGTCACAACCATAGAACGTGGCAGTCTTGAGGTTGCACTCTGAGAACCTCGCGCCATCGAACCGGCAGTTGATGAACTTGGTATTACGAAAATATGCCCTATCAAAGATGGAATAACGAAAATCACAGTCCTCAAAGCTCGTGTCTCGGGCGTTGAAATCACGGAACAGCTTATTCCGCCAGTCCACCTTGGCTAACTTCTGATGGGAAACAGAGGTTCGGCTAACATCGGGTATTTTAGGAACCGCCTTACCATCCAGGGGAACAATGACTGAGGAATCCTGCTCGTTCATGATATCGGGCTAGTCCTGATCGAATTTCCGATAACGATAGCATGTCCTACCAAAAAATGCTGTTTTGTTCTCCACTACGCCGTCAGCCGCGAAATCGTGCTCGTTCCCACGTCGTAGCTGCGCGCGAGTTCGGCAAGGGTCGCGCCCTCCGCACGTCACTGGCGAGCCTCGGCCTTCTGCAGGTCCTTGAGTTTCGAGGCCGGCCCATGTGCTGCACGCGCTTTTGCGCCCGGTTGCGGCCCTCGGCGGTACGGGTGTGGATTAGATCGCGCTCCCACGTCGGTGCTGGATCGCATCAAGTGGCAGTCTTCTTCTCCTGCTCGCGTAGCCATTCCTATGTCCCGGCGAAGGTCGAACTTGTCGGCGACGTAATTCAGGTATTCCAGCGTGTCGGGCTGGGGGGAGAAGTGCTCCTTCCAGTCCCATTCCCGCATCAGCTCCTTGGAAAAGGAGTAGCCATAGGTCGAAGCGCGCGCCGGGATAGCGGTTCCAGTACCAGGTTCCGCCGACGTTCGTGCCGGCCTCGAAGACCCGCGCGGTCATGCCCAGTTCGCGCAGGCGGTAGAGCATATACATGCCGGAAATCCCGGCGCCGATGACGATCGCGTCGTATTCCGCGACCTGATCCCGGACGGACCGTTCGGTCATGATCAAGGTGTCTGGCATAAGTCTTTCCCTTTCCCCGTCCGAAGTACGCGAGCGGATTGCGCGGCGCCTCCTGCTGACCGAGAGCCCTGGATTTGAGCGCTCGTTAAGCGACCATCGCCTTCCCGGGCGGGGTGGACAAGGCGAATTAGGGCAGGGCTGCCCCCAGGCATGGACAGAGGGGTCGTCGCCTTCCCGCAACAGCCATTCCCGCGATCCCCGTGCAGCTGGCAAGAAAGCTCGGCGAGGACGTTGCCGGCCCCCGCGTTGGAGGCACGGCGCCGGCCACGCCACGACGATTGCCGGTGCTGATGGATCTACCCATCCCCTTCGACGCAAATGGACTGGAGACTGTTTCCATGGCTTTGCAGAACCGGATGATGACACTGGTCACCTTTCTGCAAGCTCAGTACTGCTCCAATTTGCCCGGCTCGTAGCGGCATCCGGCGACGATCTCGATTTCCTGACGCCGGAATAATACCAGCGCATCGCGGGCACGCTGGAGGAGGAACTCACCGTTTCACCCGCCAGCAGGCGCCGGACAATGTCGAGAGCTTCCTCGAAAGCCGAAGGACGCGTCCTGATGTTGGCGCCCATGGCGGCGAACCGAGCCTCGCCCCAGCCGAGCCCGCATTGCATGATAAAGACCTCGCCAACGGTCAACGCGCCGCCAAGCTCGCCCATTGCCGCCGTCTGCTGGCGATCCCCGAGCCGGCGCCGCCTGCCCCTGCCGCGGATTACCGCGAGCGCTACCAGCAGCTCACCGGCCGCTCACTCGACCTCTGTCTGAGCTGCGGCGGCCGCATGATCGAAATCGGCGGCATCCCCCGTGCGAGCACTTTCGCCGCTGCCGCTCCCTGGAACACCTCATGATTCCAATGCAAGACCCCATCAGAGCTCCGCGTCCCGAACCGGCGTCAGGTGTCAACACCGCCACTCCGCTATTGTTTCCCGCTGCCAGAGCCAGACGCTATCCGGGCAATCAACCCCACAAGCCGCCGCGACCTCCGGCGCCATTGGCCAGTTTTATGTCCCAAGGCCGCCACAAACATCTCGATCGCGGTTCACTGGAGCGTTACCTCGAACCGGCATCGCCGCTTCGCCCCGACCACCGGCAGGGCTCAATCCCCATAGGCCGCGACCCTCGATCCGCGGCTTCGTTCAACCAGGCTTCTGTGAAATCCCACCCTCCTGCAGCGCTCCGTCGACTCGACACCACCGACGCGAAGCCGATGGCGGCAAAAGGCATGTGCGTTCTCCGCGAGATTGGCGTGAGGATCAACGCGACGACAACGCAAGCGACTAAGGCGCCAGTCGCCGCCCTAAAACCAAACAGGGTGAGCGCCGCCCATCGCCCGGTTGGGCGGCATCGCCGCGGCGCCGCTCGGCGGGTTTTTGCTGGCGCGCGGGCTGCCGCCTACCTACGTCTTTTTGTCCGCCTGCCTGTTTGCGCTGATCGCCGCTGTGGCGACCGCGTTCCTGGCGTTGCCCGGCAGGCAGGCGAGCCGCATCGCGGCGATGGAGGTGGTATCGTGAAAGTCCTCGTCTTCGACCTCTCGGCCTACGAAGTTAGCCTCGATGAGGTGGAGCGGATCGTGATTTAACCATCGGTGGTGCGCACCGCGGCGGCACAGCGCGCCGCCTTCTCACCGAAGCGACAAGGCTGGCGGCGTAATGCTCGGTGGCTATCTCGGGCTCGTGGACCAAGACCGGCTAAATCTCCCTTTCCGCATCGATGCTCCTATAGGTACCGAGAAGCCAATCCCAGAAATTGTCGACTACTGCAAAATTGCAATCGGCATACCGGTGGTGGAGGAAATGGAGCTGTTGCTTTCGCCTGAACCAGGCAAATCGTCCCAACCATGATCCCGCCACGTGGTAGTGTTTATCAAAATAGAGGTGCACATAGAACGAGATCAACATCGCCGTTATTTGAACGATGAACAAGTCTAAAGGTAGGACTAGGTAGCCGATACTGATGAGTAAGGTGATGGGGACCAGAAAGAATGGTGTATTATTTGCCTCTTCGTTTAGGTAATATTCAGAAACGACATGATTCCCTGAGTAATTCCTGTGGTGGATATGTAAATGATTTTCAAAGAACTTTCCTCCGATGCCACGATGGCCGAGATATCGGTGAAATAACGTTTGGCCGAACGACATCAACAGATGAGTTGTCGTTGCCGTTAGGGAGCACAGGAAAATCTCGATCGAGACCGATGTCCACCAAATACCAGTCATAGACGGATCCTGTTTACATGTCCCCCGGCCGGTTCAGCTCAACAGCCGTTTGATAGACGGATGAGTGGTATCTTGGGCTATGCGCGCGCCTACCGCCCGATGGCGCTTTCCTCGCCCGCGGTGGTCGGAGCGGCCGAAGCAACAGCCGGCCCACTGAATCATACTGAGAAATACGATATATAGATGTAAAACAGTATTCTATTCTATATCGCCCACGCAAGCGACAAATGGGACAATTCGAGAGCCCGAGCTGAGGGGCAGCGATTTGTTTCATCGTCGCCATGACAATCCCGCCCTCCCCATCCTCTCCCAGAAAGCCCTCTTCTGCCGATGTTCGGTCGCGACCTGCTGGCGGTAAGCTTCCTGAGGGGGATGCCCTTGCCAATCCTCGGCGTTCGGTACGAGCCGTTCGGTGGCAATCAGATCTCGGACGGCATGGTCATAGTACTGCGACTGACCGCGCCGAAGAACAGCGTCGGCCATCTGGCGATAGAGCAGGATGGCAGCTACCGGGTGACTTTCTGTGAGGCGATCGGCGACAGGTCGCAGCGCCCAGTAGGCCTCGCCTCGGATCTCACCGAGACGCCTGTGTACCAAGTCCGCAGCGATATCCGGACTGAGTTCGGCGAGCAGGTGCAAGGACTGATGAACGTCGGGATATCGGCAGGCAGTCGCGATTGCCCTTTGGCGTGCCTCGGCGACGATGTCCTGTGGCAACCGGGTGAGGTATTCGTCGAGAATGCCGGCGGACAGTGAGGTTGCGAAAATCGACCAACGGACTGCCTGCGCGTCCTCGGTCCGACCCAGGCGATCCAGGATGTTTACCTTCAACGGGCCGATATCGCCGCGCTTGTGCTCGGGGACGTCCGGACAGTCGACCCAATGGAGGGCTTCCTCAAGGCGCCCCGCGGCGAGAAGGCGTTCGCCGATCGCCTTGACCGCCAAGTTCTCGGTGCCGGCGAGGCGTTGCGCCGCGATGTATCCGTCAACGTCGCCGCGCCCATCGGCGATGTTCTCCAAGGCGGTCGTCAACACTCGCTGCCGGTAGTCATGCTTCCCGGCAGGTGCATGGTCGAGGCGCTCGCGCACCATGCATTCGAGTTCATCCAGGCCGGGCGCTCCAAGCGCCTGCGAGAACGCCCTGATCACCTCCCCCCGAGCACCGTATTCGTCAGTTGTGAATAGGTCGAAGACCTCCGCGGCCAAGATCTTCGGATCGCGCTCAGGGTCTGCAGCCCAGGCTCGTCCGCAGTCAGTTACCGCCTCGCCGATGGCATCGCCGATCACGCCGTCCGAGTCGTCTGCTCGCTCGTAGACGTTCGCGTCGAGCCGGATGAGACGTCCGAGCAACTCGGCAGCGGCGCGAGGCTGCGCGGGAAGAAGATATTCGGCGATCCCCTGCCGGATCCTGTCGAGCTCTTGGGCCAGGACGTTGCTTTCGCGGTATCCATAAAAGTGCCGAGATGCGCGAACGGCATCGATCTCGGTCGCCAGCGTCTTCACAAGCTTGTCGCTCGGTGCCGAGGCCGCCAACGCGATCCGCACGGTCTGACGCAATGCCTCGTCCCGGTCGCAATTGTTGACCACGATCTCGGCAAGCCGCCGCGCCCCAAGGCGCTCGACCTGCTCGACCATCAGTTCCTCGTCGCCTGTCCGTGCCGGTGTCATTGTCCCCTTCAATTCCCACGCGGTTCCTCACCCCAATGCGCCAAGGTTTCGGCCAAAACGCGCCGCATGTGACTGCGGCTCAGATCACAGGGACCCTCGGCGAGTCTCTGAGCTTGCTGCCTGGTCCAGTCCTGCGCGCCGATCCGTGATGCAGCGCTCATGAGATGATCGAAAGCCTCTTGAACCAGTGAAACCCCAGGATCATAGCCGCTGCCGTTGAGCAGTCGTTCCAGAGCAAGCAAGCCAATTTCCGCCGCGAATTTCGGTTCCTTGGCAGCAAAGACCCGCGCGGCGCGTACGAGAGTGGCAGGCTCGGCAGTGAAGTCCCGCGCACAGAGTAGGGCGATATCGACAAACCCGGCGTCTTTCGCTGCCGCGAACCACTTGCCGCGCTGGCCACGTGCCTCGATCAGGTCTAGCAGCACTTGGCGCCGATCTCTGTCGGGATATCGCTTTACGGTCTCTCGATACATTGAAAGGTAAGTCGGGCCCGTGACCGTCGTCAGCCCGTAGCGGCGATAGGCCTCCTTGGTTCGCCCGCTCTTGATTAATACATCCTCGCAGAATCGATCAATCCGCCGGTCGTCGTTACCATGCGGCCCGCGACAAGCATCGGCGTACGCAATCGCGGCATCCCACATTTCCTGCCTCGCGAGTGCCTCGGCACCGAAGCGGTGCCAATGCCACCACCTCACCCGAGCGCACCCCAGCAGTTCGATCAGATCGCCGTATCTCCCCGTCTCTAGCAGGCAGGACAGGCAGATCGTTGTACCGATGACGTGACCACCGGGTGGCTCGTCGACCCATACCCGCTGGATCATGCCGCGAAGCCTCTCCGCATAGTCCTCCATGAGCTCAGGATAGACGGCGATCTCGCCCCATCGATCTTCAACTGGCGCCAGGTACTGCACCCCATCGTCCACGACAGCTTGGAACAACCGTTCGAGCCATGCGCTCCGCGTTGCCACGTCAGCTGGAGCAGAGATCAGTATCGCGATCAAATCGTCGAGCCTGCGGTGAACCGACACCGCCAAGGCAGCCCGAAGACGTGTCGATGTTTTGTAGGGCAGGCCAAGGCGTTCGATGAGGGAGACGGTTCCCTCTCCTGCAAGCACCCGATCCGACTTGGCGACGGCCTTGATCTCTCCGACCGCCTCTTTGAGCCGCTTGCTGGCCAGGGCGGAGCCGCGCCAGCCGTAGGCACGGGCACGGAACCTCGACTTAAAAGCCCACCTGTGTGAGCCCTTCACCGGTCAGACCCCTCCCGATCCGCAACCCGGAGGCCACGGGCGACTGTCACCCAAGCCGGCAACCGGATGACCCGAGCCATGCGGTGAAGAAGGAGACCCGCTACCGCTTCAATGTCTCCCGCCCCCCGATCACCACAGCCAAGTCGCCTTGAGGACGAGCCGGCGCGCGCGGGCGCGCAGCCTTGCCGGCGCACGGGAATCCAATCTGCCGGCGATCAACCGGCCACGCCGACTGCCCTCACTGCTCGCTCTGCGCTGAGGGCGGCAGGTACCAGAGCTGATCGCGGTTTTCAAGCCGGCCGGCACGGCGGTGGCGCTGCAGCGCAATACCGAGATGGTTCGGTCTGACCGCCATCCCGAATTCCCGTGACAAATAGTTGAGGACTGCATTCGCAGTGGCGCCATCGCCATGCGCCTGCACCGCCTTCAAAATGCCGTCGCTCATTGACACCGTGGGTGCTTGCCGGCCGCCTCGGGCGCCGCGCTCCCCAGCGGCTGCTGGCGCAGTCCTTGCCGGGCGTCCTCTCCTCCGCCTCTCGGTCGTCTCCGCCTTTCCACCGAATCGTGTCAGAATGCGTTCGGCGATTTCCAGCTCATTGAGCTGGTCGCCCAGCTTTGTCCGTTCGCCATCGAGCCGCGCGAGCCGCTCGGAAATCCGCTGCTTCTCCTGCCCAATCTCGTCCAACGTCGCCATCTGCTCTTTCCCTCCTCGTGCCCCCAGCACCGGTCATGACACGCTGCGCCGCTATTCTCCGACAAATCGAGGATTAACGCACGCCGCCGCGAAGATGCCCTGGGTCGGGAAAAACTTTGAATCAGTCAGGACCTGAGCGGTCGTGTCGGCAAGCCCGCTTGCCGAACATCCGCCCACCGCAAATCATAGGTTTCTAGGCGAGCAATTCCGCACAGGGGCGGCTGGTTTTTCACATGTTTGGCGCATTGGCGGAGTTTGGGCGGAGCTTGATCCGGGAGCGCACCCAGGCGGGCCTCGCCGCCGCGCGGCGCGTTGGCCGCACGGGAGGCCGTCCGCCGAAACTCACGGACGACGACATCGAGGCCGTCAAGGCGATGCTGGCGAACCCCGACGTCGGCGTGACCCAGATCGCGCACCGCCTCGGCGTGTCCCCGGCGACGCCCTATCGATACATCCCGGCCGCGCGAACCGCGAATACGCCAGGCGTTTGACAACGGCCGATCTACCCCAAAGACCGGACGCTCCAGGAGGGTTTCAGCCCGGCGGCGGGCGGGGGCAATGCGCCGTAAGCGGACATTACCAGATCCTGTCGAGTCGTCAGACAGTAGTAGCTGTATGTCCTTTCACCATGCGCTACGAGCCATAACGCGCGTACCACCTCTAGACAGCTCCGCTATCCGCGGATCGCCGCATTGGCCTTCTCGGCGGCGGTGGTCATTGCACTCTTCGCCGATTTCGCTCCGGTTGCCACTTCATTGACGCCGATCATGAAGGCGTCCTGGATGGGTCTCGATTGCGGATGGAAAAGAATCGCCTTGGCGCGGTCGACATCGGCATTTTGCAAGTTGGTCAGCGCTGCCGCGGCAGCTTGCGAGCCGAACGCCTTCTTGAAGTCCCCGCTCGACCAAGCCGACACCCGTGTCGTCGCCAGCCCCGCCGCGGCGGTCTGCAGCGAGGTCGGCTTGCTTGTCGCCCACAACAGGAACAAGAAAGCTGCCCGCTTGTTCCGCGACTTGGCATTGATGCACGCCTGCCAGTGCGACATAAACGGGACGGCGGCGCGACCCTCGAGATGGGGAAAGGCAGCAAAGGCAGCCTGCTTGGCGACGCGGCTTTTCGCCGGATCGGAAATGTCCCTGGCAAGGACGCTGCTGTCGATCGCCATTGCCGTCCTGCCCTGAACGAAGTCGTTCAACACGTGGTACCATTCATAGCTGCCGACGCCGACAGGCCCGGCTTGGCTGAGAAGCTGTCCGTACATCTCGACGGCCGCGATCGCCTCGGGGCTCGCGAAAGCGGCCTTGTTGTCCTTGACCATGGCCCCGCCATAAGAGAACACGAAGCTCATGGCCGCCGGGGACGAATTGCCGCCGGCCTGGGCCCGCATCGCGATTCCCGACATATCACTGGTCTTAACCGACTTGGCGAGGGCCAGCAACTCGTCGAAAGTCTGGGGAACCGACAGGTTCTTGGCTGCCAGCGCATCGCTGTTGATGAACAAGGTCACCGCCTCGGAGGTAATCGGGAATGCGTAGCGTTCGCCATCCGACCACAGCGGAAAGGCTTGGGCGGTCTTGAGGAGGTCGCTCTCGTCATACCAGCCGAGATCGGTCAGCGACCTGTCGGAATAATAGGCGTTCAGCGGCTCGAGCCATCCCGCCGAGATGCCCTGGCCATAAGTCAAGAACATGAAGACATCGGGCGTCCTGCTGCCGCCGGCGAGCTTGATCGGAAGGGCCCCCAGGAACGCGGTTTCCAATTGGAAGTCGGTAACGACGTCGATACCGGTGAGCTCGGTGAAATCTGGCAATAGCGGGGTGATCGCGTTCGACCAAGGATGAATTGCGCCCGCGAGCGTGATCGTCTGGCCCGCGAATAGTTTCCAGTCGATCGCAGCGTTGGCATAGATCCCGGCGGCGGCGTCCGCAAAGCTCCATCGCGGCAGCATCGCCATGCCCGAAAAGGCTGCCCCGGCAGCGCCCATTGCCTTGACGAAGCTGCGCCGGCTAGCCGGCACTCGACCGTTCAGCGACGTTTCCCCCGACGCCATATCGGTGCTCCTAGTATGGGCAGTCATTCACAACCAGGGCGGAGCGGGCCCGTACCGCGACGTTCGGGCTTTCGCGAGACGATTGACGGACTCCGAAGCCGGTACAACCTGAGCGGTTGAGGATGTCGGGTTCTCCGTCTCACCTATGCGGACTTGTCCCATGGATCGTATCTAATTTATCACTGTCCTGGCGTCCGCACCAGAAGACGTGCCGGTCACCCGAGCCCGATGAGGCTAGGCCAATGTCACTCCCCGCTCCAGGCCTGTCGTCGCGGTGGTTTGCTCGTCCGCTGATCCTGGGGGTCGCGGTGCTTCTGACGCTGTTTTCCGCGACTGGGTTTCTTGGCCTCCAATATTGGCACGAGCGGCAAGCGGCAAGTCTCTCGCTCGAGCATAGCCGCCAAGTGCTCGATACGCTCGATCGGCTGCGGGCGAACATCGCCGACCTGGAGGCCGAATGGCGCGGGTATCTGCTGACGCTCGACCCGACATATCTCAAGCCTTACGGCGTCTCTGATGAAAGCGTGCGACGGGAGGGCGAGGCGCTCCAGACTCGCGTAGCGGACGATCCATTGCAGAGCCTTCGTGCCGCACATCTGACGCTGACCGTTTCAGCAAAGTTGCGCGAGATGGACGACATCATCAAGACGGCTCGCATGTCCGGGCTGGATGCGGCGCTGGCGATAAACCGCAGCATGGACGAGATCCGATCGCAAATCGACCAGATGGTGGACCATGAGCGCTTTCTGCTTGTGAGTTGGGAGACGCGCGCCGAAGCACTCGAACAACGGAAGACTTGGCTCATCGCTGCGGCCGTCGTCATCGTCACCGTCTTAGCAGGGGCGGCGCTGGCGCTCGCACGGCTCGAAGCGAGACGGCGGCGGAAAGCGACGGAGGAGAACGTCCACCTGCAGAGCGATCTTGAAGAGCGCGAAAAGAAGATCCGGCGCCTGGTCGACGCCAACATCATCGGGATCATCATCTGGGATCTCGAAGGTCGCATTCTTGACGCGAATGACGCGTTTCTCGGCATGGTGGGATACGACCGAGAGGATCTCGCCTCGGGTCGCCTGCACTGGACGAGCCTGACGGCGCCGGAATGGCGCGACCGCGACGCACGGACCATGGCAGAGCTGGAGCTGATCGGGACTGTCCAACCATTCGAGAAGGAGTACTCCCGGAAGGACGGCAGCCGCGTGCCCGTGCTGATCGGCGGGACAATGTTCGAAGAAGATAGAAATCAGGGTGTTTCTTTCGTCCTCGATTTGACCGAGCGCAAGCGGGCGGAAGCCGAAGCCCGCGAGAGCGAGCGGCGCTACCGCGAAATGCAGATGGAGCTGGCGCACGCCAACCGCGTCGCCACCACGGGCCAGCTCACCGCCTCGATCGCCCATGAAGTGAACCAGCCGATCACCGCGGCAGTCACCAACGCCCAGGCAGCGCTACGCTGGCTGGAGGCACGACCGCCGGATCTGGATGAGGTGCGGCAGGCGCTCGCTCGTATCGTCCGGGACGCCCATCGAGCCGGCGACGTCATCGGCCGCATCCGTGATCTCATCAAAAAAGCGCCGCCCCGGACGAACAGCGTGGACATGAACGAGGCGGTCCGCGAGGTGATTGAGCTTATCCGTGGCGAAGCGATGAAGAACGGCGTCTCACTGCAGATGGAACTCGGGAAGGGTTTGCCGCTCATCAAAGGCGATCGCGTGCAATTGCAGCAGGTCCTCCTAAACCTCATTATCAACGCCGTGCAAGCCGTGGGCGCGGTCGCGGACGGGGCGCGAGAGGTGCTCATCACTACCGCTCAAGCCGACCCGAACGGCGTGCTAGTCGCTGTCAAGGATTCGGGGCCAGGCTTGGCCCCGGCGAGCCTTGAGCGCCTCTTCGAGGCCTTCTACACGACCAAGCCCGGCGGCTTGGGCATGGGGCTATCGATCTGCCGTTCGATCATCGAAGCTCATGAGGGGCGAGTGTGGGTGACCGCCAACCTGCCCCAAGGCGCCGTCTTTCAGTTCACCTTGCCTCTAGAACGGGACGAGACCGTTCCCGCCGAGCACGCCGGCCCAATGGCGGCGGTATGAGATCGCAGGTCCGAGCACGAGAGCCCGTTCTCAGTTACGGCAGTGTCCCTGCTGTGATCGCCTTCCGCGCAGAACGTCGGCTTCGGGCAAGGGCCGACGAAGAGCCCGATCGTCTCCCTTGGACCAGATACCCGACATTGGGGATTTAAGACTTTCGGGAATTTCTCTGAGGCAACCCGATCAATGGGTTACGCTTCCCGCAAGATATGACTGAAACTCACCCGCAAAACTGCCTTCTTGGTTATGCCCGCGTCAGCACCCATGGGCAGACGCTCGACGCCCAGCTTGAGCAGCTACGCGCCGCCGGATGCACCAAGATTTTCCGCGAGAAGGCGACGGGGCGCGCACAGTGACCGGCGCGAGCTTCTCCGGATGCTCGCCGCCCCTCGCCCCCGCGACGTGGTGACGGTGACGCGCATCACCGGCTCGCGGCGCAGCACCTTCGTGACCCGGCCCGACGGCACGCGCACCCGCGAAAAGGCTGATCCGCAAATCGGGCGGTTCCCGCTCGGCGCCATTGCTGACGCCGAGAGCCCGTCCCCGCCGCGAGGCGGTTCCGGCGAGCGAGTTCCGACCGGGGAAGAAGCAGGCTTCTCTCTCGGGGTACCGATGGTTCGAATCCATCTCCCTCCAGCGGCGAGTCCGTTGCGAACCCGACTGGCCTAAAGCGGATTTGCCGGCGCCGGTTCATCGGCATTCCTTTCCACCTCTGCGCTGCCTAAGATCGCTCGAGCCCTTCGTACACAACGGGAGAATTGAGCGATGATCGAAGTGTGGAGCTGGCCGACCCCCAATGGCCACAAAGTGCACATTGCGCTCGAAGAGCTCGGCCTCGAATACAAGGTGATCCCGGTCAACGGACAGTCGATTGCAGACTTCGAGGGAAACCTCTCGGATAACCTCTACAAGCTCTGGAACCGAATGTCCTCGGGGAGCTACTTGCCCCCACCGGTTCGACGGGTCGACATCCCGAAGGGCGACGG
>Ga0209648_10001884_pt1 | contig 17140 bp, 15 predicted proteins | sample GraSoi2013_115cm_FD_185830 | JGI IMG/M metagenome (GOLD analysis project Ga0209648, IMG submission 185830) | Grasslands soil microbial communities from the Angelo Coastal Reserve, California, USA - Sample 9_17_2013_115cm (SPAdes) (version 2) | ecosystem: Environmental > Terrestrial > Soil >...
TGCGCGTGATCAGCGAAGGTCCCGACGAGACGTTGGTGGAGGTCGTCGTGATCGATCAGGCGACGGCGCCGGCAGGAGCGGCGTTGTCCGCCAACGGCAAAGCCGAAGCTGCGCGGGCGCTGGTCGAAGGGCTGCTCAAGCACATGGGCGTCCGCGCTCAGGTCACCGTCCGCACGGGCACCGACCCGATCACACTCGACATCAGCGGCCGCGACCTGGGCGGGCTGATCGGATGGCGAGGTGAGACCCTGCGTGCTTTGCAGTCCGTGACCAACGTCATGTTCGGCAAGAATCTCGCGGAGGGTGAGCGCGTGATCGTCGACGTTGAGCGCTACCGACAGAGGCGCGAACACACGGTTCGCGAGATCGCCCTGCGCGCGGCGCGGCAGGTGAAGATGACGGGCGACGCGATCACACTCGACGCGATGCAGGCGTTTGAGCGGCGTGCCATCCACCTAGCCCTTCAGGACGATCCTGACGTCGGCAGCTCGAGCATCGGCGAGGAGCCCGATCGCAGAGTGGTGGTGGGACCCCGCAAGCCCGCGAGTAACTGACCCATGCCCAGCGGCCGGGCCGCGGCGCAGCGAATCCGGAAGGCGATCGCGCTGGTCAACGCCGTCGCGGACGGAGCAGGTGACGAAGAACTCACTCCCACCGAGATTGCTGAAGCGATCCGGGATTGCCTCGAGCTTCGGGAGATCGCGCAGGGATCGAATGTGCGGAAGTACCTCGGCGAGGCGCTTGACGCGACCTCCGACGGGATGCCCGCCGACTTCGTGGCCATGACGCTGTACGCGGCGCTCGGCGCGCTTGGGGAGAGCCGGAGCGAGGACTAGCCCGTCCGATAAACTTGCTGCTCCCATGGCTCTCCACCGAGTTCATGGGCTGGCCGGGGGCGCGAAACTGGTCACCGCGGCCATGCCCGAGCGCCTCTCCGCAAGCCTCGTCTTCATGTTTGGCGGCGGCTCGAGGCTCGAGGACGAGCGCCATGCGGGCGTCTCCCACTTCATCGAGCATCTCTTCTTCAAGGGCACCCAGAGGAGGCCGACCTCTAAGGAGATCGCGGACGCGATCGAGGGTGTCGGCGGTTTCATCAACGCCTCAACCGACAAGGAGCTGACCGCCTACTGGACGCGTGTGCCGGCCGAGCATGTCGAACTCGGGCTGGATGTGTTGGTCGACATCGTGTCCAACTCCAAGCTCGCGCCCGCGGACGTCGAGCGTGAGCGGTCGGTGATCCTGGAGGAGCTCCGTATGTACCAGGACCAGCCGCAGGACTTGGTGCAGAACCTTTTCGACGAGATCATGTGGCCCGACCATCCGCTCGGGCGAGACATCGCCGGCACGGAGCAATCGGTCGCCCGACTCACGCGAGACGACATCCTCGAATATGCCGACGCACACTACCGGCTGCCGAACCTCGTCATCGGCGCGGCGGGTGCGTTCGGCGAAGAGGAGATTCTCGAGGCGGTGCGCGGGCGCCTGGCGCTTCCGCCCGAACCGGATGGGCAGCTGGTCCCAATGCCGCCCGAGCCATTGCCAGGCCCGCGCGTGCTGATGCGCCGGCGGAAGACGGAGCAGGCGCACATCTGCCTGGGCGTGCGCGCGTTCAACTACTTTCATGCCGATCGGTTCGTGCTCGACCTCCTGAACACGGTCCTCGGCGAGGGCATGAGCTCGCGATTGTTCCTGAACATCCGCGAGAGGCTGGGCCTCGCGTACGACGTTCACAGCTTCACCCAGAAGTATCGAGATACCGGCGTGTTGGGTGTCTATCTCGGGGTGGATCCGAAGCAGGCAGCGGGCGCGGTCGATGCCGTCATCGGCGAGATGCAAAACCTGTGCGATCACGATCTGGCCGAGGAGGAGCTGGTGCGGGCGAAAGAATTCACGAAGGGCCGCCTGCGGCTGGAGCTCGAGAGCACGAACGGGGTGTCGTTTTGGCTGGCCTACCAAGAGCTGTTGATCGGATCGATCAAGACGATTGAAGAAGAGGTGGCGCTCGTCGACGCCATCACCGCGGAGGACGTGCGTCGAGTCGCCAATGACGTTTTGCGCGCACCAATCCAGATGGCTGTTATCGGTCCCTTCGCCAAGGACCTCGCGTTCAGGACCGCGGTCGGGGCCTAGCGCCTACTCAGCCGACGGATATCGAGCCGCTCTCGAGCTGGGGCACCCGCGAGTAGATGTCACCGAAATTGTCGAGGGGCCAGATGCGGAACCACGCGCGGCCATCAATGCGGTCGCGCCCAATCGGTCCGAAGTAGCGTGAATCCTGCGACTTGTTGCGGTTGTCGCCCATGACGAAATATTGATTGGGAGGTATCACCGTCCCGTTCGAGCTGCCCGGGGTGGGCCAGTTGTTGAAGACGACCCAGGCCTCGGGCACGTAGGGCTCGATGAGCCGGTGGCCGTTGATGTAGACGACTCCGTCGCGGATGAGGAGTCGCTCGCCGGGCAAGGCGATGACTCGCTTGATGAAGTCGGTCGAATTGTTGTTGGGGGGCCGCAGGATGATGATGTCCCCACGCTGAGGAGGATGAAGGCGGTAATCGATCTTGTTGGCGATCAGGTAATCGTTGTCGTCGAGCGTTGCGAACATCGACAGGCCTTCGACATGCACCGTCTGTACGGCGAAGCTGATGCCGATGTACAGGATGACCGCGAGCAAGACGACTTCGGCCAGCTCCCGCAGAAAGGAGGAGCCGGTCGAAGTGCGAGGTTGGTTAGCCGCGACTGCGGGCTGCTGCGGGACGGCCATGAGTTTTAGGGGACGAGCTTAGCGCAGACCCGTTCCAGCTCTTCTCGACTCGAGTAGCGAAGTTCAATCTTTCCGCGATTGAGGGTGCCCGTGATCTTCACCGGCACCCCGAGGTTGGACTCGACATCGGCGGCGATGTTCCGGAGGTCCGTCGCTGCGTTATTGCGCGGTAGGCGACGCGGCTTGTACGTCCGCACCCAGTTCTCCGTCTGACGTACCGACAGCCTCTTTGCGATCACGACCTTCAGCCCATGCTCCTGCGCCGCCTGGCTCTCCAGAGCGATAAGCGCGCGTGCGTGACCGGCCGTGATGGCGCCTGCAGCCACGGAGGACTGCACCGCCGCGCAGCCACCGAGCAGCCGGAGCGATTGGGTCACGGACACGCGGTGTTTCCCGATTCGCTGCGCGACCTCATCGTGCGTGAGGTCGAACTCTTCGGTGAGGCGCTTGAGACCGCGGGCTTCTTCGATGGGGTCGAGGTCCGCGCGCTGGAGGTTCTCGATGAGGCCCAGGACAAGCTGGGCGTCATTGCCGGCGTCGTTGCGCACTATCGCGGGCACGGCACTGACGCCCGCAAGCCGTGCCGCACGCCATCTCCGCTCGCCTGCGATCAGCTCGTAGCCGTCAGCGCTCCGGCGCACCAGGAGTGGTTGCAGCACGCCGTGCTGGCGGATCGATTCCGCGAGCTCCCCCAGCGGTTCGGCGTCAAAGCGCGACCGCACCTGTTGATGCGAGGGACGGATCTGGTCGACCGCGATCATCTGGGGCACCATCGCCTCGCCATCGCGTGACATCGGGATGAGTGCGTCGAGTCCGCGGCCGAGACCGCGCATGCGTGATTGCGTCATCGTTCCAACAGCTCCTTTGCCAGGGCGCGATATGCGGAGGCTCCGCGGGATGTGGGGTCGTACTGGATCACAGGCTTGCCGTGGCTTGGCGCTTCGCTGATCCGCACGTTGCGCGGAATGATCGTCTTCAGCACGTGCGTCGGATGCGAGCGCCGCACCTCCTCGAGAACGTCCCACGAGAGGGTGGTGCGCGCGTCGAACTGGGTCATCAGGATGCCGGCGATCTCGAGCTTGGGGTTGAGACGGGAGCGGACGAGCTGGTGGGTGTAGAGAAGGTGTCGCAATCCTTCGAGCGCGAAATATTCGCACTGCGTGGGGATGAGCATGCTCGTCGCCGCCGTCAGCGCGTTGAGCGTTAGCAATCCCAGCGACGGCGGGCAGTCGATGATCACGCACTCCACGCCTTCGGGCACTGCCTCGAGCGCCGTGCGCAACCGCGTCTCGCGCCCGTCGAGCGACGCGAGCTCGATCTCCGCGCCGGCGAGGTCGATGTGGGAAGGCACGAGTCTGAGGTGCGGCACGGTCGTCTCCACCATCGACTCCTCCACGCTGGTTTCGCCTGCGAGGAGCTGGTAGATGGTGGTGCGAATCCGATCGGGGTCCAACCCGAGGCCAGATGTCGAGTTGGCTTGTGGGTCGAGGTCGACCAACAGTACGGAGTGTCCGAGCTCGGCTAGGGCGGCGCCCAGGTTGATCGCGGTGGTGGTCTTGCCAACCCCGCCCTTCTGGTTGACGATCGCAAGGACGGTCGCCTTGGCGGCAGGCAACAGCTTGGGGTCAGCTTTCGAGGCTAATCCTATATCTGGGGCCATACCGCGGATTGTAGCCAAGAAGGCGGTGGCCGCCTAGCCCGCGTATTAACGACCGACAACGTGTCACATCGCAGGTGGTTCTGTCGATCCGCCCACGTCCTTTGGGGGCCCTCCCTGTCCCGGTGCGGCCCCTCCCCCGCCTCGCACCATACGGCGCAAGTTAGAAGTTCGATCTCGACCCCGCAACCCAGCCTGTTAAGAACAGGCCGTCACGGATTGGAGATCGCTTCGACGCGTCGTCGCCGCAGCGACCACACCGCGAACGCCGTCGGGACGACCAGCGCCACCTCCGCGGCGATGGCGACGGCCACCACATCGCCGCCGACGCCGATGCCGACGAGCAGGTTGTAGGTCGCATGACATACGGCCGACGTGGTCGTGTTCGTGTATTTGCGAATCAGCCCCAGGCCCAGCGCGAGGAGGAAAACCGCGAGGGTGTCGAACGAAATGCTGTACTGCGTATGAATCGAGGTGAACAAGAGCGCGGTCACCACCAGCCCCAGCCTCGGCTGGAGCGCGCCTCGGAATAGGATCTCCTCGCAAATTGCCGGCAGCAGCGCGATGGCGGCAATCCCGATCGGATTGTTGAGCCCGCTGAAGACGTGTTGGGTGGTGACGTCGACGTTGTGCGCGACCTGTGGCGTCAGTACCTGACTCAATGAGACGACGGCTTGGCTGAAAGCGAAAAACACGCCCGCTGCGGCGAGCGCGAGCGTGATTTGCCACCATGCCGGCCTGACCACACCCAGTCGGTCGGCCGCCTGGATCGCGTTTCGACGAGACCAGAGACCAATGCCGGCGAAAGCGATGATGAGGAACGGCAACTCCTGCGCGAACAAGTCGCCGACGGTCAACGGCGGCTGGCTCCGGTCGGCGGCGAGGACGTCCACAAACGTGAGGAACGAGACCTGTAGACCGAGCAGGATGACCGCCAGGACGAGCGCCAGCGTGTGGACAGGGTTGTCCGGATCCATGTGCAGGATGCCGGCGACGCGCTCGCGCGTCGGATGGGAAGCCACCACCGCCGCGAGGCCGGCTGTCACCATGACCCCGATCGCGAACCCCGAGGCGGGGGCCCCGGGCGACGGAGGACCCAGGACGCCGGCGAACATCAGGGCGCCGAATAGAAAAGTGATGCCGGACGTCACGCCCGTGAGGATCCCCGTCGCGAGACTCGCCCACCGCTTCCCGATCACGGCATTGGCTGTGACGATCAGCGGCAGCGGCAGAAGCAGCGATACGAAGGCGCCGGCCGCGTCGAGCGAAGGCGGTGCGATCAGCCTGATTCGGTGGTCGTTGGAGTCAGCGCCTTAGGGGTGGTGGGTCCTGGACTTGAAGGCTTGGATGTCGTCGCTTCCAGGATCGGCCGGAAGAGTTCGATAGGGATCGGCAACACGATCGTCGTGTTCTTCTCGGTACCGATCTCGACCAGGGTCTGGAGAAAACGGAGCTGAAGGGCGCCCTGCTGCGTCGAGATGATCTGGGCCGCGTTGGCCAGGGTTTGCGAGGCCTGGTACTCACCGTCGGCGTTGATGATCTTGGCGCGCTTTTCCCGCTCGGCTTCGGCCTGCTTCGCCATCGCCCGCTGCATGCTCTGGGGCAGCTCGACGTCCTTGATCTCGACCACCGCCACCTTGATCCCCCAGGGCTCGGTCTGCTCGTCGATGATCTTTTGCAGGTTCTGATTGATCTTCTCGCGGTTGGCGAGCAGCTCGTCCAGCGTGGCCTGTCCGAGCGCGGCTCGCAATGTTGTCTGCGCGATCTGGGAGGTCGCGTTGATGTAGTTCAGCACTTGAGTGACGGCTCTCTGCGCATCGACGACCTGGAAATAGATGACGGCGTTGACCTTCGCGGTTACGTTGTCGTTAGTGATGACCTCTTGAGGGGGCACTTCGAGCGTGATCACGCGGAGGTCGATCTTGACGAGGCGATCGATCCCGAACGGGATGATGAAGAACAGACCAGGACCCTTGAGTGGGATCAGGCGGCCCAGCCGAAAGACCACACCGCGCTCGTACTCGTTCGCGATGCGCAGGCTTGAGAAAACGATGATGAGCAACAGCACCACGATTACGCCCACAACCACCAGAGTGCCGACGTCCATCAACCGCCCTCCTTCTTTGCTTCCGTTTCGCCGGGGACGACTTGTAGCTGCAGGCCTTTGCGACCGACCACGCGCACGGGGGTTCCAACTTGGATCGGGCCGTTCGAAGCGACCGCTTTCCACAGCGCGCCGCGGACAAAGACTAGTCCTTCCGGTGCGAGATCCTCGCGGACCTCGCCCTTGGAACCCACCAACGCCTCGGCGCCGGTGGTGACGGGACGCCGGCGCGCGGCCCACACCTTGCGGATGAAGAACACGAAGAACCCGGTCGTGAAAATCGCGGCAGCAAGCACGGCGATGGGGTTGACGCCAAGGCCGAACGGTCCCGTGTTGATGAGGAACGCCATGCCGAGCAGTAAGGCCAGTACCCCGCCGAAGCTGAGGATGCCGTGCGTGTTGGCCTTGAGGTCGGCGACAAAGAGCGCGAAGGCGAGAAGCATCATCAGCGCCCCGGCGATGTTCACCGGTAGGTTGGCCAGCGAGACGATCGCGAGCACGGCGGCGATCCCGCCCACTACACCAGGCAAGATTGCACCCGGCGTCGTGAGCTCGGTGATGATGCCGTAGGCGGCGAGCAGGATCAAGAGCGCCGCGACCGTCGGATCGATGAGGGCATTCAGGAACAGCATCCAGAAGGGCATCGGAAAGTCCTGGACCTGACCGCCCGCCGTATGCAGCGTGAGCGATCCGCTGGGTCTCGGCACGACTCGGCCGTCGACGGCGTTCAGCAAAGCAGTGGGATCCGCGGCCTCCAGGTCGGCAACATGGAGGCGAACTGCGTCCTCGGCATTGATGTTGACACTGTTCCGCACGGCATCCTCGGCCCAGTCCGCATTGCGGCCGTGCAGGTCTGCGAGGTTGCGCACCCTGGTCACGGCGTCGTTGAGCACCTTCTTGCCGAGGTCACCGGTGAGGTCGGCCCCGGTCGCCTGGATCGGGTGGGCCGACCCGATGTTGGTCCCAGGCGCCATCGCCAGGACGTCGGCGGCTTGGGCGACGAAGAGACCTGCCGAAGCGGCTCGGGCGCCGCTCGGGTAAACGAAGGCGATCACGGGCACCTTGGAGTTCAAGAGGCTGGTGACGATGTCATCCATCGAGGTCGAGATGCCGCCCGGGGTGTTGATCACGACCAGGAGGGCATCTGCGTGATCGGATTCGGCTCGGGACACAGAGGCCGACATGTAGGCGGCCATGATCGTGTTGATGTCGCCGTTGAGGTCGGCTTGCTCGACGCGCGGCACGGACGCGGCCGCCGCCGGCGCGGGCAGAAATGCTGAGATCGCCAAAGCGGCGGCTCCCGCTCCCAGCAAGTGGCGCGCGCGCATGTTTTGAGTCTAGGCCCCCGCCTTGCCGGCTGTGTAAAACGTGGAACATTGCCCTGGGCGGGACCCCGGGAAGACAGTCTTCGGGGGCGTCGTAAAATCAAGCGTATGGCAACGTTTTCCCACCCTCAACTGGACTCTGGCGACGATGGCCGCGATGACGACGACGCCCTCCAGGCGTTGGCGCGCGAGGCCAGATTGGCTCGGCCGCTCGCGAAGAGCGAGGAGGAAATGCTGCTCAAGAGGGCGTCGCTGGGCGACCGCACCAGCCAGGACCGGCTGGTGGCCGGCCACATTGACCGCGTCATACGTCTTGCCGCTGCACGAGGCGAGCAAGCACTGTCCCTGGTCGACCTGGTCCAGGAGGGCTCGATCGGCCTGCTCCACGCCGTGCGCACGTTTGCCGACAGCGGAGAGTCGGACTTCGCCAGTTACGCCGAGGCCGGCATCGCCGCTCAGATCGACGCCGCGCTGGCGGGCGAGGCCGCGGCTGTCCGCGAGGGTGAGCTGCTCGTGGCCGCGGCCACCGACTACGAGCGCGCCGAGCTGGTCCTGGCGCGGATCCTGCATCGCGCGCCTACGGCACCAGAGCTCGCTGAGAAGCTGGAATGGACTGTGGATCGGACTCTCTATGTCGCCCAGGTAGTCGCCGATGCGCGCCGCCGATACGACGAAGAGATGCTCGCCTTCATCGACCCCGAGGCCATCGTCCTCGAAGACGACGACGAGCGCTCTGAACTTGACGGCTAGCGCGGCGCGCAGAACTCCACTCTTCGAACGTCACGTCGCCCTCGGTGGACGCATTGTGGACTTCGGCGGCTGGGAGCTGCCCCAGCAATACACGTCCATTCGCGAGGAGCACATTGCGGTGCGCAAGGTCGCTGGGCTCTTCGACATTTCGCACATGGGTCGCTTCAATGTGACCGGCGAAGGCGGCCTCGCCTTCCTGCAGAGCCTGCTCACGAACGACCTGTCCCGCATCGGGCGCGGGCGCGCGCAGTACAACCTCATGTGCGATGACCACGGAGGAATCCTCGACGACCTGGTCGTGTACTGGGGCGACGATGGGTTCACCGTCGTCGTCAATGCCGCCAATCGCGAACGAGATCTCGACTGGATGCGCAGCCACGCGCCGTCGTCGGTTGAGATCGAGGACCGCACTTTCGAACTGGCGCTGATCGCATTTCAGGGTCCGCGGGCTCAAGAGCTCTTGCCCGCGAAGGGACTTGACGACCTCCCATATTTCGGCTTTCGCCCGGGTCAGGTTGCAGGCGTGAGCGCACTCGTGTCGCGCACCGGATACACGGGCGAAGATGGCTTCGAGATCTTCGTCTCCGCCGATCGGGTCGGTGAGGTCTGGGACGCGATTCTGAAAAACGGCGCGGGCCAGGGGGTGCTCCCCGCCGGGCTGGGAGCGCGTGACGCCACCCGCCTCGAGGCGGCGCTGCGCCTCTACGGCAACGACATGGACGACAGCGTCAATCCGTACGAGGCGGGCCTCGGCTGGACCGTGCGCCTGGACAAAGGCGAGTTCATCGGCCGCGACTCGCTGGGACGGATCAAGCGCGACGGGCCGGCGCGAACCCTCGTCGGGCTGACGACCGCGCCGGGCGACATCGCGCGTCATGGTGCCGCGGTCGGCAGCCAGGATCGCGTGGTCGGCAGCGTGACCAGCGGCACGCACTCCTTCTTTCTCGGACACCCGATCGCTCTCGCGCTGGTGGAAGTCGCATCATTGCGAGTCGGGGAAACAGCAAGCGTCGACGTTCGAGGCCGGCAAGCCTCGGCCGAAGTGGTGCAGCTGCCTTTCTACCGCGGTTCGGCGCGATCGGCCGCCGCCCCCGCGAAGTCCTGAGCCGAGTCGCGGCAGCGTTCACGAAGAGGGAGGAATGGCATGGCGGGCCGGCTTTACACGAAGTCGCATGAATGGCTCACGGTCGATGGCAAGAGCGTCACGGTCGGAATCACGGACTTCGCGCAGTCCCAGCTCGGCGACGTTGTGTTTCTCGAGCTCCCGAAGCCGGGCCGCAAGCTCGACGCCGGCGAGAGCTTCGGCGTCGTCGAGTCCGTCAAGGCGGCCAGCGATCTCTACTCCCCGGTGTCCGGCCGGGTGGCGGCGGTGAACGAGCAGCTCGCAACCAAGCCCGAGCTCATCAACTCCGACCCATATGGCGACGGCTGGATTCTGAAGCTGGAGATGGCCGGCGAGCTGCCCGCGGACCTGATGGACGAAGCGGCGTATAAGAAATCAGCGGAGTCCCAAGCCTAGTTGCCCTACCTCGTCCACTCCCCAGAGGACCGCGCCGAGATGCTGGCCGCGCTCGGCATCGATTCGATGGAGGGTCTGCTAGTCGACATCCCGCAGTCGCTGCGCATCCCCAGTCTCGAGCTCCCGAACGGACTCTCCGAGTTCGAGACGATGGCTCAGGTCACCTCGCTCGCCGCGCGGAACCGCGTGTTTCCCGATCGGCTCACATTCCGCGGCGGCGGGGTGTATCGCAGGTTCATTCCGGCAGCAGTCGCAGCGGTGACCTCGAAACCGGAGTTCTACACCGCTTACACGCCCTACCAGCCAGAGGCCAGCCAGGGCACCCTGCAGGCGATCTACGAATTTCAAACCCTGATCGCCGAGCTCACCGCACTTGATGTTGCGAATGCGTCGCTCTACGACGGGGCGACCGCGGTTGCCGAGGCAGCGATGATGGCGTACGTCCACACGGGCCGAAAAGAGGTCCTGGTCGCGGGTTACGTGCATCCCGAGTACGTCGACGTGCTCCGCGCCTTCAGTGAAGGACGAGGCATCAAGGTCAAAAAAGGTTCCGAGCCGACCGCCATGACCGCTGCCGTGATCTTTCAGCAGCCGGATTTCCTGGGGCTGCTGGTCGACGCGCCCGAGCTGACCAAGCGCGCGCACGACGTCGGCGCGATTGCGATTGCCTGCGTGGATCCCATCAGCCTTGCTCTCCTGGCTCCACCCGGCCAGTACGGCGCAGACATCGCCGTCGGCGAAGGTCAGCAGCTCGGCCTCAGCCCAAGCTATGGCGGCCCACACGTTGGCTTCATCGCCTGCCACAAAGACCTCGTGCGCCGTCTGCCCGGCCGTTTGATCGGTACGTCGCACGACGCTCAGGGCCGGCGCGGATTCGTGCTCACCCTTACCGCGCGTGAACAGCACATTCGCCGCGAGAAAGCGACGTCCAACATTTGCACGAACCATTCGCTCTGCGCTCTGGCGGCGAGCGTCTACATGACGTACATGGGCGCGGAAGGCATGCGCCATGTCGCTGACGTCAGCTTCAAGCGCGCCCACGCTTTGGCGACGAGGCTCGCCGCGCTGCCGGGTTGGGAGCTCGCGTTTCCCGATCGGCAGTTCCTCAACGAGTTTCCGATTCGAGTCCCAAATCCGGCGGCCGTGAATCGAAAGCTTGCCCGCAAGGGAATCCTCGGGGGGCTGGACATGCACCGCTGGTTTCGCGACCTCAAGGGCGTATTCACCTTCACGTGCACCGAGGTCAATGACGCGCGCGCGATGGACGAGCTCGTGGAGGCGGTCAGCTCATGACCGAACCGCTCAGCTTCGAGAAGAGCCGGCCCAATGCTCACGCGCCTCGTCTACCTGACGCAGACGTAGTGGCTGCGGAGGCCGGCGACGTCATCCCCCGCGAGCTCCTGCGCGCCCAGGCGCCTGCGCTGCCGCGTCTGAGTGAGCCCGAGGTCATGCGCCACTACAGCAGGCTCGCGTCGATGAACTACTCCATCAGCGAGCAGTTCTATCCGCTCGGCAGCTGCACGATGAAGTACAACCCGGTCGCCAACGAAGCGGCTGCCTCCCTGCCCGGATTCACCGCCCTGCACCCGTACCAGGACGAGGACACCGTCCAGGGCGCCCTCGAGCTGATGTGGCGGCTGGAGCAGGCCCTTTGCGCTGTGGTCGGGGTCGATCGAGTGACCCTCCAGCCGGCGGCCGGTGCCCACGGCGAGTGGACCGCGCTGCGCATGATCCAGGCCTACCACCGCTCTCGCGGCGAGGCGCGCACGGAGGTCCTGGTCCCCGACTCGGCCCATGGCACCAACCCGGCCAGCGCCGCGCTCAGCGGCTTCCAGGTGGTCGAAGTCGCTTCCGGGCCGGACGGCCGCATCAGCCTGGCCGACCTGGAGTCGAAGCTCTCGAGCAAGGTCGCGGCGCTCATGCTGACCAACCCCAACACCTTGGGACTGTTCGAGAGGGAGATACTGGATATAGCGGAGCTGGTGCACAACACCGGAGCCAAGCTCTACTACGACGGCGCCAACCTGAACGCGTTCATGGGCGTATGCCGCCCCGGGGACATGGGCTTCGACGCCGTGCACATGAACCTCCACAAGACGTTCACCACCCCCCATGGTGGGGGCGGGCCGGGCGCCGGCCCAGTGGGGGTGAAGGCGGACCTGGTGCCGTTCCTGCCGACGCCGACCGTGGAGCGAATGAACGGGCACCTGAAGCTCGATTTCAAGCGGCCGCAGTCGATCGGGCGAGTGCGCAGCTTCTACGGCAACTTCGGCATGCTGGTCCGCGCATACACCTACATAGTCGCGATGGGCGGCGACGGGCTGACCCAGGCCTCTATGGACGCCGTGCTCTCGGCCAACTATCTGCGCAAACGCGTCGAAGGCCTGCTCGACCTCCCTCACGAGGGCCCTTGCATGCACGAGTTCGTCGCCAGCGCGCGCAACCTGGCCCCCAACGGGATCAAGGCGCTCGATGTGGCCAAAGGTCTCCTGGAACGGGATTTCTATGCCCCGACCATTTACTTCCCGCTCGTGGTCCCGGAGGCGATCATGGTCGAGCCCACCGAGACCGAGAGCAAGCCGACCCTGGACGCCTTCGCGGCAGCAATCGCGGAGATCGTCAAAGAGGCCAACGAGAGCCCGGAAAAACTGCGTCACGAGCCCCACAGCCTGCCGGTCGGGCGCCTCGACGAGGTGGCCACCGCCCGGCAGATCAACGCCTACTTGCAGGGTCTGAGCGAGGACCCGATCCTCCGTTGGAAACCAGCGCGCGAACAGCCCTGTTAAGAGGCCCCCAGAGGCCATTTTCGAACTCGAAATCGCGTAAAATTAAGGGCCTGAACCTCTGCCCAGTTGTCCCCTACGAGTTCTCCAGGCTGGGAGGGCCGAAATACCGGTGAGCAAGGCCGAAGAGCCGCTCCCAGTGCGTAGCCGCAGGCCCCAGCCTCTAGGCGCCGACGTGGCGTACACCGCCGAGCAGATCCAGGTCCTCGAGGGCCGGGAGCATGTCCGGCGGCGTCCGAGCATGTACATCGGCTCGACGACCAAGGAGGGCCTCCACCACCTGGTCTACGAGGTGGTCGACAACGCCGTGGACGAGGCCCTGGCAGGCTATGCCACCCGGATCATCGTCACCCTGTATGCCGACGGCAGCGTCCAGGTCGATGACAACGGCCGGGGCATCCCGGTCGACATTCACAAGAAGGAAGGCCTTTCGGCCCTCGAGCTGGTGCTCACCCGCCTCAATGCCGGTGGCAAGTTCGGCGGCGGCGGCTACAAGGTCTCCTCAGGCCTTCATGGCGTGGGCGTGTCGGCGGTGAACTTCCTCAGCGAACGGCTGCAGGTATGGGTGCACCGAAGCGGGAAGGTCTACCACCAGGAGTTCGCGCGGGGCGTCCCCAAAGGGGGCGTCAAGGCCGTCGGCAAGACCGACCACACCGGAACCATCGTGCGGTTCTGGCCGGACCCTCAGATCTTCCCCGACACCACGTTCGACCGCGAGGTGATCCAACACCGCCTCCGCGAGATGGCGTACCTCAACAAGCGCCTGGAGATCGCGCTCGCCGACGAGAAGCTCGGGTTCACCAACACCTTTTATTTCGAAGGCGGCATCGTCTCCTTCGTGCGCGCGCTCAACCGCGACAAGGCGACCGTCAATCCGCTGCCTTTCTATGTCGACCGCGAGGTGGAAGGCACCCAGGTCGAGATCGCGCTTCAGTACAACGAGACGTTCGTCGAGAACGTCCTCGCCTTCGCAAATACAATCCACACCATCGAGGGTGGCAGCCACCTGACCGGTTTTCGCTCAGCGCTGACAAACGTCCTGAACCGGTATGCGCGTAAGGCCGGCATCCTCAAAGAGGCGGATCCGAACCTTACGGGCGATGATGTGCGGGAAGGCCTCACCGCCGTAATCAGCGTCAAGGTCCTCGAGCCTCAGTTCGAAGGCCAGACCAAGGGCAAGCTGGGCAACGCAGAGGTGCAGGGACACGTGTCGATCGCCCTGACCGAAGGCCTCACGCAGTATCTCGAGGAGAGCCCGTCCGACGGGCGTCGCATCATCGAGAAGTCGCTGACCGCAGCGCGTGCACGCGAAGCCGCTCGCAAAGCGCGCGACCTGGTGCAGCGCAAGAGCCTGCTCGAATCGAGCACACTGCCCGGCAAGCTCGCCGACTGCTCGGAGCGTGACCCCGCCCTCTGCGAGCTCTACATCGTCGAAGGTGATTCCGCCGGCGGCACGGCCAAGGGCGGGCGCGACCGCCGCACTCAGGCCATCCTTCCGCTGCGCGGCAAGATCCTCAACGTCGAGAAGGCGCGCCTCGACAAGGTCCTCACGTTTGAGGAGATTCGCAACCTGATCACCGCGATGGGCGCCGGCGTGGGCGACAACTTCAACATCGACAAGCTCCGCTACCACAAGATCGTGACGATGACCGACGCGGACGTGGACGGAAGCCACATCCGCACCCTGCTGCTCACCTTCTTCTTTCGCTACTTCCCCGACATCATCGACAAGGGCTACCTGTACATGGCCCAACCGCCGCTCTTCAAGGTGTCCAAGGGCAAGCAGATCGTGTGGTGCCACTCGGAAGGCGAGCGCGACAAGGCGCTGCGCCAGCTCGGCAAGAATGCCGAATCGGCGCGCATGAAGGGCCTTGGGGAGATGAACGCCGACGAACTTTGGGACACGACCATGAACCCGAAGACGCGAGTCCTGCTCCGGGTCCAGGTCGAGGACGTCGCCGCCGTCAACGAAACTTTCGAGAAGCTCATGGGCCCCGACGTGGAGCCACGCAAGAAATTCATTCAGGCGCACGCCAAGAGCGTCCGCAACCTCGACATCTGAGAGTCGGTCCAGATGCGAATAGCCGTCGACGCCATGGGCGGCGACCATGCGCCCGCGCAGGTGCTGCAGGGCGCCTCAGAAGCCGTCGCGCAGTACGGGATCGAGGTCGTGGTGGTCGGTTCTCCCGGCGTCGTGCAACCGCTGCTCGACAAGCATCCGCGTTTGACTCTGTGCCCTTCCACCCAGGTCATCGCGATGGACGACCACCCGGCGCAGGCGGTCCGGTCCAACCCGGATTCGTCGATGGCTGTGTGCGCGCGGCTCTGCAGAGAAAGCAAGGCCGACGGATGGATGTCGGCCGGCAACTCGGGCGCGATCATGGCCACGGCGCTGTTGGTCCAGGGCCGCATCAGGGGAGTGGAGCGGCCGGCGCTGGGCTCGATCGTGCCCATCAAGGATGGGTTCGCCTATTTCCTCGACGTCGGCGCCAACGTTGACTCCAAACCCGAGTACATGGTGCAGTTCGCGCTCATGGGCGCCATCTACGCGCGCGAGATGATGGGCCGATCCGAGCCTCGCGTCGGCCTGCTCAGCAACGGCGAGGAGGAAGGGAAGGGGGACGAGCTCGTCAAGGAGACATCCCGCAGGTTGAAAGGCACCATGAAAGGCTTCGTGGGTAACGTCGAGCCGAAGGATCTCTACGCCGGGAAGGTGGACGTGGTCGTGGCCGACGGCTTCGTCGGCAACATCACGATCAAAATGGCCGAGGCGACGGCCGAATTTCTCTTTCGAAGCTTGCGTGACGAGATTCCACGCACGGTGCAGGGCAAGCTTGGCGGCATCCTCATCCGTGACGGTGTGCGCCGGCTGCGCAGCAGCATCGACTGGCGTGAGTTCGGTGGCGCGCCACTACTTGGGATCGATGGGGTGGCGGTGGTGGCGCACGGACGCTCCGACGCCCGCGCCATCAAGAACGCCATCCGCGTGACCAAGGAGGCGGTCGAGAATCAACTCGTGCGTAAGATTCGGGCTGAGGTGGGCAAGTGAAAAAGAACGGGCGAGTGCGCGTCGTGGTCACCGGTATGGGGACCGTGAACCCACTCGGAAAAACCCTGGATGAGTACTGGGACGGCCTGATCGAAGGCCGCAGCACCGCCCGCATGGTCGAAGGCTCGTACGCAACCGAAAAGCTCAACACCAAATTCGCGTGCGAGGTCCACGGATTCGACCCGACCCTGTACATGGACCGCAAGACGGCCCAACGCATGGCGCGCTTCTCGCAGATGGCGGTGGCCGCGTCGTCCATGGCGCTTGCCGATTCCGGTCTCGACCTCTCCAAGGAGGATGACTTTCGAGTGGGCGTCGACATGGGGACGGGAATTGGCGGCTTCATCGAGATGACAGGCGGTGCCATCTCGTACGCGACCAAGGGCAGGCTGAACCCCCTCTACGCTCCGATGATCATTCCCAACATGGCCGCCGCGTCGGTCGCCATGGCCTTCCATCTTCGCGGCCCCAACACCACGGTAACGACTGCGTGCGCGGCCTCCACACACACGTTGGGCGACGCGACCAGGATCATCCAGCACGGCGATGCGGACGTCATGCTCGCCGGGGGCAGCGAAGCGTCCCTCTGCGAGGTGGGCATTTCAGCATTCAATGCGATCCGCGCATTGTCGACACGCAACGACGCACCCGAAAGGGCGAGCCGTCCCTTCGATCGCGACCGCGATGGCTTCGTGCCCGGCGAAGGTGCTGGCACGCTGGTGCTCGAGTCGATCGACCACGCGATCAGCCGCGGCGCGCGCATCTACGGCGAGGTCGTGGGCTTCGCGCTCACTTGCGACGCCTTTCACCAGGTCGCGCCCGACGAGACTGGCGAAGCTCCGGCCCGGGCCATCACGCTCGCCCTGAAAGATGCCGGCGTCGAGCCGAAGGATCTCGACTATGTCAACGCGCATGGCACCTCGACCACGCTGAATGACGCGGGCGAGACGCGGGCGCTGAAGATCGCGCTCGGCGATGAGGCTTACAAAGTTCCAATCAGCAGCACGAAGTCGATGATCGGCCACCTGCTTGGCGCGGCCGGCGCCGTCGAGGCGATCGCGACCCTGCTGACGATGAATCGCGGGCTCATCCACCCGACCATCAATTACGAAAACCCAGATCCAGAATGCGACCTCGACTACGTGCCCAATGTGGCCCGCCGCAAGGATGTGCACATCGCCATCTCCAACGG
>Ga0209648_10001886_pt1 | contig 17132 bp, 13 predicted proteins | sample GraSoi2013_115cm_FD_185830 | JGI IMG/M metagenome (GOLD analysis project Ga0209648, IMG submission 185830) | Grasslands soil microbial communities from the Angelo Coastal Reserve, California, USA - Sample 9_17_2013_115cm (SPAdes) (version 2) | ecosystem: Environmental > Terrestrial > Soil >...
GTGGGCAGCTCGATCTCAGTCTGCTTCCCGGACCAATCGAAAAAATTCGCGACTGCAATCTGGTATTCGACAGTGAGCGGTTCGTTGGTGGATTCCAGGTCGCTCAGTTGAAGGTTGGAGACTTCGCCATCGAGCCCCTGCGTTGCCGCTCCGTATTTCATTACATCTTTCCACTTGCTGCGCGGGACGCGGCGCATGAGAGAGCGCAGCATCACCTCAGAATCACCGCGCAATTCCATACGAACATGCGCATCCAGCTTTCCCAGGTCGGAAATTTTGCCATCCAGTTCAACAATCTGGTAGTTGGGTACGGCAGGATCGGAAGGGGTCTCTACAATTTTAGGCGTCCCATCCTGAGGAATCATGAGCGCCTTCTTAGCGCGAAGAGGACTCAGCAGCAACTGAAAGGGAGCAATTTCAGAGGTTGTATCCATCCAAAGCATCTGCTTGCCCAGAGGCACAACCGTGATGACGTGGTCAAACTGCGAAGGCGAAGGCACGTCTTCATCGAGCTTGCGCGAGCTGTCAATCAGCACGGCATTCGCGCTGAGGCCAATGCCGCGCAACATGGCGCTCAACAGCGTGTGTTTGTCTTTGCAATCACCATATTGATTGGCGAGGATTTCCCCGGCGGCATGTGGCTGGTAACGTCCTCTTCCCAGCGAGAGGCTCACGTAACGGAAGTTCCTGGCTACGTAGTCGTAGAGGTCTTGTATCTTGCCGATGTCGGTCTGCGCATTCTTGGTCAACTCTGCGGCCTTGGCCTTGATCTCGGGCGTGGGTGTGATGCGGTCTTTTTCCAGACTGGCATACCAGCGCCCCAGCTCCTCCCAACTCTGGAAGGTGGTCAGCTCTACATCCGATATTTCATCTTTGTAAGTATGTTTCTTCTTTTTCTTTTTATCGGCCGCAGAAGAGGAATCTTCATCCTCCTCCTGGTCAAGATGCGAGTTCTTCCAGGTATAAATTTTGCGGTCTCCCTCCTGCGAAATCTTGGGAGCGTATTCGTCTTTGTTTTTAAGTTTGATCTTTTTGTTCGCGGGAACGTTGACTTCCAACTGCTCGTCGAGCAAGATGCCATGTTTGGCGAAGTCATATTCCAACCAGAATTGCCCCGGCGCCAGCGGCGTGTGCGTGGTCGTAGTGATGGAGTATTCCAGGATCTCTCCAGGCCGAAGCGCGGGCACGGTAACGTGTTTTTCGCGGTAATCGGTGTACACCGGCGCTTCACGCAACACGGGAGCGGTCATATCCTGCACGGCGTCGGGCGTGGCGGTCACAACCGATCCGTCGGCGCGGCGGACCCGCACATAATCAATGTCGAACTTCTGACTGGCAGCGTTGTAGCCGAAGATGAGTTGACCAAGCTGATCTACGCCAGCTTCGCTCTGCACGCGGATACGCGCGGTCACATTCTTGATGCCGGTTCCATCACTCTCGAAGCGTTCCACTGTGTGATATGACTCATACACAACCGCTTCCTGGGAATAGTCCGCGGTTTTCGAGGCAGGTTTAGTGACTGCGCTATCGTTCGAGGGCGTGGGTGTGGCAGCAGGGCTGGGAGCGGTTTGCCCATAAGCAAACGCGGACAAAAACAGAAAAAAACTAAGGAAGAGCAAACCGGTGAACTTCGGCATATTCTTAGATTTTACGTTAGTTTTCACCCTAACGTGTAGCTGGAGGCGGTTGGCGGCGGCGGATGGGGAGAGGGCAGGACGTTAAGGGCTTAATTTTGCAATCCAAAATAATCTATTCTTTGTTGTCTGCTAGAGGTTCGCTCCATGGCCGATTGCAGAACCAGCGTAACAATCGGCGGTCTGAGATTTTACGCCTGGATTGAATCCACTGCCGTTTTCGCCAGAGCCGGCGGATATGGCGTACGGGATAAAAAAGCGCAGAAAATAGCCGCCAGTTACGCAGCGCGGCATAGCCCACGACCATGAGATCGCGTACGGTTACGGGAAAGAACAAACTAAGAAAGAGCCAGACCGAGGAATTCTTGATTCGCATCAGAAACCGGTTCTTTACTGAATGCCAGTTGATGAGATCCGGCAATTGCTCGCGCCGCTCGGGGGTAACGCGGCGCACATGCCAGCCCACCGCAGCCGGAACGTAAAGGCACTTCCAGCCCAGAATCTGGGCCCGCCAGGCCAAATCGGCGTCTTCGCGGTAGGCAAAAAAATCTTCATCGAAGAATTCGCCATCAATGCTCACATCTTCCACCATGGCTCGGCGATATAACGCTGCTGCGCCACTTGCGCCAAATACATATTCCGCGCGCTCATACTGGCCGTGGTCGGTTTCTTCAGCGCCTCGATCGAGATGGCGCATGTTGCGCGTGAAATACATTCCGGTGCAATCAATGATGGATGTAAATTCTGTTTGTGCCCCTGGCGACCAACGGAGCAGCTTGCCGCACACTGCGCCGATTTCTTTCTCTTGTGGCCCGGTTTGTAGCGTCACAGCGGAAACCAGTTGGGAGATGAAATCGGTCCGTAAAATCACGTCAGGGTTGAAGCAAAGCAGCCATGCGCCGTGCGCTTCGCGAATTGCCTGGTTCTGCGCGGCAGCAAAGCCCCGGTTTTCTGCGTTCAACTTAGCGGTCGAATTGATTCCAGCCAGCGGCGTGAATTGCGAGAGTATTTCTCTGGTTTTATCCGTGGATGCGTTATCCACAACGATGATTTCGAGCGCGGGATAACTCTGCTGTAACAACGACTCCAGGCATCGCCCCAGATATTCCGCAGAATTGTAGGTAACCAGAAGAACAGAAACTAATGAAGGTGCCGGTGCAGCCTCTACCATGCGCCCCGGCCGAACAGGACATGCGGAATTGTTTTCAGAAAGATTTGCGCGTCAAGCCACAACGACCACCGGTCAATGTAGGAGAGATCGAGCTGCATCCAGCGGTCAAAGTTGAGCTGGCTGCGGCCTTCGAGCGCCCACAGACAGGTCAGCCCCGGACGCATACGCAACCGCCGCCGCTGCCATGACTCGTATTTTTCCACCTCTTCGGGTATGGGCGGGCGAGGACCAACAAAAGACATATCGCCGCGAAGGATGTTCCAGAGCTGTGGCAGCTCGTCGAGACTGGTGCGGCGGAGCCAGCGTCCGATGGGGGTAACGCGGGGATCGTCAGCTATCTTGAAGACCGGGCCATCAGCCTCGTTGAGATGCTCCATTCCGGGGCGCAATTGCTCTGCATTCTGCACCATGGAGCGAAACTTCAACACCGTGAAGCGCCTGCCGCCTAATCCGCAACGCGTCTGACGATAAAGAATTGGACCGGAGGAGGTAAAGCGCACGAGCAAGGCAATCACCAGCATGAGAGGCGCGAGCACAATCAACAGAAAAAGAGCCAGGGCAAGATCGGCAACGCGCTTGGCTAAGAGCTGAAGCTCATCCTGCGGGCCGGTGGAAAAAGTGAGTAGAGGAAACTCATTGAGATGTTCCAGATGCACGCTCGAACTGGTGGCTTTGAGGAAATTCAGATGAACACGCGTGCGGACGCCTTCACGCTCACAGTGCAAGACCAGGGGCTCAATGCAATCCAAGTCCTGCTTTTCCACGGCAATCAGGACTTCATCCACAACGTGGTCATGGATAAAATCCGGGACTTGATCCAATGGAATGGTCTTATACGAGCTGTGCAAGTCTTCGGCGGGAGCGGGCGGACGCTCGGTAAGGTAGGCAAACCCTATAAGACGCAGCCCCAGTGGTTCGGCGTGCTCCACCAGCCGCGCTAACTCGTGAGCATGGGTGCCCGTACCGACCACAAGAACATGGTGATAACGTCCAAAAATTCGGCGCAGAGAGCCTTTGGTGAAAAACATTGTGAGCCGGCCGGTGATGAGAAGCAGCCAGTTCACAGCGCCAAAGGTCAAAGCCAGACTGCGGCTTATATCAGCTCGAAACAGGTATAACCCGGCGGCCACCAGCCCCATGCCAGTGACGACCAGCTTGGTTTCGTCCCAGACGATTTGTGCAGGATTGCGCAGCTCTACCTTGCGGTAGATGCCGTACAGAAATCCAACCACAAACCACGTGACAAGGACTCCCGCCAAAAAAGGCAAATAGACGCGCAGCGGATAGACTGCTGGAAAATGTGAGTCAAGAACTCTGGGCAGAACAGAGACACGCAACAGGTAAGCAATCGGCAAGGCTAGCGCAGTCAGCACCAGATCATGGGCAAGACAGCCCAATCCCAACAATTTTGAACGACGCTCTAACAATTTTGGCCTATTTTCCCGATTCTCCAGAGTATTTTCGGAGTTAGTGTGAACAACTCAAATGACCTCAAATGATGTCTCATGCGAGGGAAGTTATAGTCACTCTGAAAATGCTCTAGCATTATGAAACACGTAAATTTTATCAGAATGATACCCCAGCACCGGCTAAGGTTACCCTAGAAAGACAACCCCTTAGAAGCTGCCGTGATATCTTGCCAAACATGAAGATTTTGCTCATCGGGGCTAACGGCCAGCTCGCCCGTGACCTGCAGGCCGAATTTACGGCCGCCGGCAAGAGCTACGAAATTATTCCTGTGACCCATGAGCAGCTCGATATCCGCGACCAACGCGCCGTGGATAATTTAATCGCAAGCATCCATCCGGAGTGCATCATCAACACAGCGGCATTCCATCGGGTAGACCTCTGCGAGGAGGAACCGGAAACCACGTTTGCCGTCAATGAGGGCGGGGTCCGCAACGTGGCACAGGCCGCGCAACGGCAGAATGCTTTGCTGGTGCAGCTCAGCAGCGACTATGTCTTTGATGGCGTAAAACGTTCTGCCTACGTGGAACGCGACGAGGCCAAACCTCTCTCTATTTATGGAAAATCGCGTCTTGCCGGGGAGTTTGCCGTACAACAAAACTGCACTCGCCACCTCATCATTCGTACTTGCGGGCTCTATGGGCTGGCAGGCAGTCAGAGCAAAACCGGAAATTTTGTGGAAACCATGCTGAAGCTGGCGGCCTCGAGCAAAGCCCCACGCGTGGTCAACGATCAGGTATGCACGCCCACCAGCACACGCGAGTTGGCCCGGCACATGGTTCGCTTGCTTCCTTCCGGAGCACAAGGCCTGTTTCACATGACCAGCACGGGAGAATGTTCATGGTTTGATTTTGCCCGTGAATGCTTTCGTCTGGCTAAGACACATATGGTTATAAACCCGGTCACCAGCGAGCAATATGCCGCCAAGGCAAAGCGCCCGGCCTATTCTGTACTCGATAACCTGGCATACCGCAGCGCCGGGTTCGGCGACTTTCGTTCTTGGCAGGAGGCACTGGCAGAGTATATGCAAACGCGCAAGAAGGCAGGGCTGCAAGCGAGTTAGAAGGCGCTTTTTACTTACTGAAGGTCTCTTCGCGACGGATGTAGTGGCGTTCGTAGTAGTTGCGGTATTCGCCTGAACGCGCCCGCTCGAGCCACACTTTGTTCCTCAGATACCAATCCACGGTTTTGCCGATGCCCTCTTCAAATCCCATTTCCGGCTTCCAGCCCAGTTCGCGGCGCAGCTTGCTGCTATCCAGCGAATAGCGCCTGTCATGGCCGGGACGGTCCGTCACAAACCGGATCAGAGATTCCGGCTTGCCCAGCATCTTCAGAATCGTCTTGATCACTACCAAGTTCGGTGTCGGTAACCCCGAAGAGACGTTATAGACTTCGCCCGGTTTGCCCTTCTCCAGCACACAGGCGATGGCGCGGCAGTAATCTTCCACATAGAGCCAGTCCCGCTCCTGCATGCCGTCGCCGTAGACGGGAAGCTGCTTTCCCTCTATTGCATTGGCAATCATCAGGGGGATCAGCTTCTCTGGAAACTGATAGGGGCCGTAGTTGTTGGTGCAGCGCAGCGTGATGGCTGAGATTCCATAAGTATGGATATACGCGTTCACCAGATGATCGGCCGCCGCTTTGCTCGCCGAGTATGGGCTGCGCGGATCCAGAATCTGGCCCTCCGTGAAGCTGTCTTTTGCCCCGGCACTGCCATAAACTTCATCCGTACTGATCTGGATAAACAGCTTGGTTTTATGCTGGCGCACGGCCTCAAGCAGAGTCAAAGTCCCGGTCACGTTGGAGCGCACGAACGGGGCCGCGTTCTCAATGCTGCGGTCTACATGCGTCTCGGCCGCAAAATTCACAATCGCATCAAAGCCGTTGGCCAGGACTTCGGCCACGTTCGCCGCGTCCGCAATGTCGCCGCGCACAAACCGGTAGCGCGGGTTCTCGGCCAGATCGGCCAGGTTCTCCAGGTTCCCCGAATACGTCAGCTTGTCGAAGTTGACAACCTCGGTATTCTTACCTCCGAGCAGAGTCTGCCGGATAAAGTTTGATCCGATAAATCCCGCCCCGCCTGTGACCAGTATCTTCAACGCCTCTCCCTTTTACTCTATTTCCTCGCCGCTGCTGCCGGTTTCGTCAGCTTATTGGCTCCCGTCTCGGCCACCAGGTTCGTAGCGTGGCGCAACGACTCGAACGTCCCAGCATCCGTCCACCAACCCTCCAGAATACTGTGCGTCAACGTGCCCTCCCGAAGATACATGTTGTTGATGTCCGTAATCTCCAGCTCGCCCCGCAGCGACGGCTTCAGCGTCTTAATCTTCTCGAAGACCGCGTTATCGTACAGATAGATCCCGGTCACGGCATAGTTCGACTTGGGCTGCTTGGGCTTCTCTTCAATCCCAACGATGCGCCCTTCCACGATCTCCGGGCAGCCAAAACGCTCCGGATCGTGCACTTCCTTCAAAATAATATGCGCCCCCTTCTTTTGCTGCCGGAAGCGCTCGGCGCTCTCCACAAAGTTGTTCTCAATAATATTGTCTCCCAGGATCACGCAGATCGAATCCTCTTCGGCAAAGTACTCCGCAAGGCGCAACGCATCGGCAATGCCACCTTCGCCTTCCTGGTAGGCATAGTTCAGCCGCTGCAATCCGAAATCCTTGCCATTGGCCAGCAGCCGCAGAAAGTCTCCTGCATTGTGCCCGCCGGTCACGATCAGGATCTCGGTGATCCCCACGTTCACCAGCGCCCGGATGGGATAAAACACCATGGGCAAATTGTGCACCGGCAACAGATGCTTGTTCGTCACTCTCGTCAGCGGCATCATCCGCGTTCCCAATCCACCTGCTAGTACTACGCCTTTCATGCAGTCCTCTTGAGTTTTGAGTTTATCTTCTCACGCGCCCGGCTCTTCTCCGCGCCAGAAGATCATGCACGCCTGCTTCAGCTTGCACAAGGTCAGCTTCGGAAACCGTTATCATAGCATTTCGATAATCAGCGGGCGTTATCCTCAGCTGGCCCGAGGCTTGCCGAATAACCAAAAATAGATGCGCAGCAATGCAGACTTCATCTTTGCGTCGCGAGTGCAGTGCCAAGCATAGATTTGGGCTTCGGAGGCGTGTAGCCTTTGCATCAGCTCCGCGCTAGTAATCTTGCGCTGGGATTGTACCTGCTTGCGTTTCACGGACACGCGCCCCAGCAATCTCACCGCGTCAAATATGCCTCCTATGTAAGAAAGCATATTCCCGCGGCGCAAGATCATCAGAAACCACAAAAATTGATAAACCCAAATCCGTGGCAGAAGCCGAAAGAATACACTCGCGGGATAGTTCTTCAATAGGAGCAGAAATTGGTTGCGCGTCATCCAACGGACGATTCGCGGATGCATGGAATCGCCCAGCGTTGCGCTGCCAATGTGATATGCGACAGCGCTGGGCACATAAGCCCCGTGCCAGCCGCAGAGTTGCAGCCGAAAGGCCAGGTCAACGTCATCGAGGTAAGCAAAAAAATCACCATCCAGCCCGCCAGCACACTCGAACGCGCTGCGACGGTAGAGCGTAGCCGCACCACAGCCCACAAACGCTTCCGCCAGCTGATCAAACTGCCCACTGTCGAGATCTTGATGGCCAAGACGATAGGCGCCGCCTCCCAGTAAAAGTGCATCCCCCGCTCCATCGAAGCGGGTTTTCTCCTGCGCATTGAGCAATTTGCCGGTAGAAAATGCCAGTTCGGAATCAGATTTCAGTTTTTCTGCGAGCAGCGCCGCAAATTGTGGTTCCAGTTCTACGTCATTGTTCAGCAGCAAAATAAATTCGGAGCCAACGTTCTGCAGCGCCCGATTGATGGAGTCCGTCGTACCGAGGTTCTGCTCCAGGAGAATCTGGCGCACCGGATATGGAAAATCAGCAGGCAGAGTTTCGAGATGAAAGATCGTGTTCTGCTGAGCTTCATTCTCCACGATCACGATTTCCAACCCTGCCGCTTTTTGTAATGCGAGAGACCGCAAGCACCGTTCGGTGAGATCAGGCCGCCGCAGCGCAGGGATAATGACCGTAATGGAAGCCGAGGAGGCTCTTGGCGACAGTGGTGGTGGCTCTGGTTCCATAGTGCGGTTCAGTAGACTCGGGGCGATCACTTCCACGATTCAACCGGATTTTTGGCGGGCAACTTGCTGACAGAATTGATTTCGCATTCGATGATGGTCAGAGGTCTCTTCTTAACCTGCCTGTAGATGCGCCCCAGGTATTCACCGATAATACCCAGGAAAAGTGCATTCAGACTCAATGAGCCCAGAATCAGAACTACCAGAGTGGTGAACCCAGGCGGCCATGATTTCCCCAGAGCGATTTTCCCGAGCAGGTAAACAGCAGTTCCTATGAAGGTAGTGACAGACACAATAAAGCCAATCATCGTGGCGAGACGCAAGGGCACTACAGAATGGTTCAGAATGCCATCGAGAGCAAGGCCAAACAATTGGGCCACTGGACATTCTAACCTGTTAACTTTTCGACTATATGCTCTCAGGAACTGAGATTGAGATGACACCTGTTAAAACAGCTCCGGGATTACCATAAGCCCCGTCATATCAGAGAGTTGAAGGCTTTTCTGGTCTTTGTTGCGGCAGTTAGCTTTCGCTGTACCTCTCAGCTCTGCTCGCTAGGTGAGCAGCTCTCGTCGTTTCGTGTTCTGATTAAAAACCTTGGTCTGCGGCCTGCGTTGCACAATGCACACACGCAAGATAAGATTTGAAAGACACGCCCTTACAAGCTGCGTAACTCTCAGGGATAATCTTCGATCTGCATGTCAGAAAACAACTTTGATTTCATCGTGATTGGCGGCGGCATTGTGGGCCTAGCTACCGCCATGGCGATCACGCAGCGCCTCCCTCGGCAGCGTTTGCTGGTTCTGGAGAAAGAGGGTGAAGTTGGCACGCACCAAACAGGACACAATAGTGGTGTTATCCACTCCGGCTTGTACTACAAACCGGGTTCCATGAAAGCGAAGACCTGTGCGGAAGGTGCGGCTGCGATGGTTGAGTTCTGTCAAACGAACAATATTCCCTACCAGCGTTGCGGAAAAGTTGTGGTGGCAACATCCGAGGCAGAGCTTCAGCAGCTGGAGATGCTGTATCAGCGAGGACACGCTAATGGCGTGCCTGGTCTGGCCATGATTGGCCCCGAACGCTTGCGTGAATTAGAGCCGCACAGCAACGGAATCAAGGCCATCAATGTCCCCGGAACTTGCATTACAGATTACGCCGCCGTGGCAAAAAAATTCGCTGAAATAGTGGTGCAAAAGAGCGGGCAGGTCCGTACCCAGGCGCGCGTCACAGGCATCACGGTAGGGCAGGATGAAGCCATCGTGCGGAGCCCACAGGGAGAATTCACCGCAAAGTACGTTGTGAACTGTACGGGGCTGCACAATGATCGCGTGAGCAAGCTGGCCGGCGCCAAAACCGACCTCATTATTGCGCCCTTTCGCGGCGAATATTACGACCTTGTGCCGGAGCGGCAGCATCTCGTGAACGGATTGATCTATCCGGTGCCCGACCCAAGTTTTCCTTTTTTAGGCGTGCACTTTACCCGTATGGTGCATGGCGGCGTCGAAGCCGGCCCCAATGCCGTGCTCGCACTGAAGCGGGAAGGTTATCGGAAATTTGATTTCAGTTTGCGCGATACGCTCACCACGCTGGCTTTTCCCGGCTTTTGGCGCATGGCTACTAAATATTGGCGGCAGGGAATAGCAGAATACTATCGCTCGCTGAGCAAAGCCGCCTTCCTGCACTCGCTGCAACGGCTGCTTCCAGAACTGCGTGCCCAGGATATTCGTCCTGGCGGTTCGGGTGTGCGGGCCCAGGCCCTCGACCGCCAGGGAAAGCTGTTGGATGATTTTCACATCCTGCGCACTGGCAATGTCATTCATGTATGTAATGTGCCATCGCCGGCAGCAACCGCTTCTATCATTATCGGAAGGCAGATTCGGGAGATGGCGATGGACGCCTTCGGAGTAACAGCGTGAAGGAATTCCCTTGTTATCTTGCAGTTAGACCATTTTAAGCACTACTGTATCCCGCAGTTCTATTTGGGTGTTGTGTCGCCCCTCCAAAGGCGTTCTCTCTTACCCACCGCTTCGCGGGTGGCTAACTTTTCCTCTTCTAATTACCTTCCGTTATTAAAAATAAACCACTGGTTTTGCCAATGTGTTCTGTGCAGCTCAGTGAGTTCTATTTCGGGATGCGCTTTGAGCCAAGCAAGCGCTGCAGCTCGTTCTCCTGCCTTGGGGCTTGCCCGGCACAGACGCCAATCGTCAAAATACAGTAAACTCCCTGGTTGCAACAGAGGCGTTATGAAGTCAAGAACCTGCCAGGTTGGTTCGTAGAGATCACAGTCGATCACGCAGACGGAGACCGAACCGGGATCCAGTCCGTATTCGGTGGGCTTGTGATTCGTCAGAGTTTCTGCATAGTAACCGGATACCACTTTTAGGCGAGCTTCATCCACGCCAAGCATCCTGGCGATAGCCTGGAAAGATCGAAGGCCAAAATTGTAGGTGTGATGCCGAAAATCGCCCCCAGTGTACATGGTCTCTTCTTTCATTGGCTCAGAAAGGCCAGCGAATGAGTCGAAGGCGTAAAAACTTCCCTTGAGAGAGTGCCGAAGGCGAAAGTACGCAGGAAAGAACGACCGGCCCCAATAGGTCCCGAATTCCAGATAGTGGCCTGACAAGCCGGAACGGGCGACATATTCCACTAGAATTGATTCTTGCAAGGCTTCCTGCAGAGTAAGCTTGGGTAAGCTTTCGGGCACAATCCAATTCTTGTTCGCGGGTATTACCAAGACATCGCGTCGCAATATGTTCTCAATGCACCGCAGGATCCACGCAAATTGGCGCTGATCAATCACGATGATTGCATCCAAAAGCTCGAAGCCGCAGGCCTGTTCAGGAGTCAGCACAACCACCCCTTTTCGCTTTTGCCCAAGAGTCGAAGCACGGCCATCGGCCTGGATGACAGCGGTCACCCCCCAGTCTGAGAATTGCATCCTTACTTTTATTGCGAATGGGAGCTTATCCCAATAGCACAAGGCTATGTGCTTCGCTCCCTGAGAGCGAGCGAAGCCTATCACATGAGTTAGAGAATTGAGATCAGTCACAAACGGGTTCCGAACGGCGCTTTGATTTTCAGCTTACGATGCGTTTTTTTAATCCTCGATAGCTATTCAGAAGCCGCCAACCCTTCGAGCTTTCGATTGCCTGGAGTTTGGCTTCGAGTTCGCGAATCTGTTCCTGCTTCGAGCTTTCGATCTCCTGAATTTTGCCTTCTAGCTCACGAATCTGTTGCTGCAGGGCCGTCGAGAGCGAAACTGGAGCTAAATCGGGAGTTATTCCATCCCCGTAGCGATAAAAGTGCTGTGTCTTCCACTGGCCTGAAACCAAAGTAGGTCCTTCCAGTCCGTCTTTAAAATAGGAGCCATCCCCGGATTGCTGATAAACAATTTGCATCACCGGACGCTCACTTGCAATGGTCGGTTTTTCAGAGTAGTGCCAGGTCAGGAAGTCCATGAGCAAGACATCGCCCGGCTGCAAAGCGGGAACTGCAATGGGCAAATCAGAAAACTTCTGCAGATCGATGTGACCTCGCATACCCACATTCCCAAGTTTATGCGAGCCAACCACGATTTGCAGCCCGCCCGTCGCTTCATCAAACCGCTTGAGCGGCACAAATACCGAAAGTTTGTTGGTAGAGCCATGAAAATATGGCATATCCTGATGTATCTCCACCGCACCAGTCCACACCTCGTCTTTTACCAACAAACGGTTGTAATACAGCGCCAAGTCCTCTCCAAGGATCTGGCTCACCGTTTCGACCAGACGCTTATGCTTGTAGATAACGCCGACAGGATCAGGCAGCATCCCAACAACAAAGCGAGCCTCGCGCCGAAGTTGACTCTGGTTAGACTGCAGCTCTTTCTTGATATCGTGCCAAGCTCGGTCGAACTGTTCTGTTTCGGCACCTGTGAATAGATTGCGGATAACCAGAAATCCTTCTGATTGATATCTTTGCAGATCAGGCGCTTCCATTCTAATTCTCTCCTCACCTCTAATACACAACCCAAAAACTACTGTTAAACATAATTTTTAGTATATGACGGTCGGAACGCGTCTCTTTGCCGGCCCTTCGCCAGGCTCAACTGGTCAGCCCGACCACACAAGCTATTGCCTTACCTGGAGGATTATAGTGAAGGCCGATGGTTCTATCACCTCCGGTCATGATATTTTCACGATTAATGGATCCGGCTTCAAATCGTCGGAAAAGGCTCGCGCCAGCGAAGTTTTGCCGTGGAGAAATTCGCCACCACCAGCTTGCCCACTGTTCGCTTCTTAAGGGTATGTCTACTTTGGAACCGCTCTAGTGGCGGTTATACGGTCCTAGCGGATATGGAGGTACCACCGGTTGCCCGGACGTAGCAGCCGGAGTTGGCAACGGTCTACCTTGAGGATCCGAATACGGAAGTTCTGTCAGCGGTTGGCTCGTGGGATAAATCTTTACGGGACGCCCTTCGCTATCCGAATAGGGTGACTCGGTCAATGTCTGATTGGCGACTGGAACCAATATTGGATTGCCGTTCCGACTCGCGTAAGGGGTAGCCGTCATACCTGATGAATCAACCCCAGCTTGATTGAAGCTCGAAGGATATGGCGAATCATTTACATTTACATTGGCAACATTTTCGGTGTTCCCCGATGCCGGTGATGTCGTCGTACCCATTGCAGAGGCGGGGCCCATCATAGATTCGTTTGGCTGAGCCGGCATAGAAATAGAAGCAGAGACTTCAGAATTGCTAGATTGTGGAAATTCGCTGCCGCCCGGATTTGCCGCCACTACGAGCCTGCCTTGTGTAGTTGCATTTCCTGGCACAACCGCGTAATTTAACTGCGCAGGTGCGATTGTCTCGCTCTCAGCAGCGCCGGGTGCTATATCACATGTAGTTGTGGTAGCCGCGCAGATTGACTCCAAAACCTTACTTAACGGAGTGGGCTGGGTAATCTGCAGCACTATTCCATGGCTATCCAACTCAACCTTAACTGCCGCGCTTGTGAAAGCAGCCTGGGACCAAGCCAGCGAAGAAACCAAATTCGTGAGGATTACTACAAGGAGAAGCTTCTTTGCACGCGACATCTTTCACATCCCTTCCTTCAGGCTTGCCAGCTAGAAGCAAAATGGGCGCGCAAGTAACCCGCTGCGCGCCCATTCAGAATTGCGTAATTATCTCTTCGCTCGCGGAGCCTCAAATGGAACCGGCTGATTATATGCAGGGGTGACGGTAAAGTTTACAATGGCCGCTTCAATTGACAAGGCATCCGGCGGTCCATCGTGTACAAAAAGGGTTGTCCCGACTCTGTTTGTTGGTACACCATTCACATAATTTGTACCGGAGAATGTGAGTCCGGGAGGCATAGGGACTGAGCCACTGACGGTTGATGCCGGTGCACCAAGCGCCGTAAAGGTGATTGTACCGTTCAGGGAAGCAGAGGTTGTGTTGTAAATAGCGTACTGGGCTCCATATCCTGAGTTACCATTACTGCTCCACAGCGGGCTGAACATGGTAGTTTCAATAACACTCACGGCAATATAGTGGCCATTTACCGCGTCGGCGTTGACCGTTTTGATCGAATAAGGCCCGCTCACTGAAGCAATGACGCTTCCGCGGAACGAATTTAAGGGAGCTGCCGGCTCTATAGCAGACGTATCGCGATAGCCTGTAGTTGCGCTACCCGCCGCTAATGCGCTCGCGCAGGTACCGTCTTTATAGAGGGTAACGGCAACGGGATTGACAGTCGCTGCATCATCGTAATCCAGAAGAACTTCGAACGAATACGAATGGCCAGCCGTCAGGGTGGTTTGATAATAGTTGGTCCCACTCGGGGCCACAAAATCAAAATCCGTAATTTTCCCGTTTGCTAAAACTATGGTGGGGCCAGTTGACGCACCGGCTGTGCAAGCTGAACCTGCAAAAGCCAACGCCGGCGAGAGCAGCAATACCATCCCCAGAATTAAGAAAAATCTGTTTTTCATGTTAGAAATCAACCTCCTAATCGCCGTGTGGCGTTTTTTTGGAATTCAAAAAAATAACTATAAACAAACTGTGGGGGTGCTTTTAACAACTTAAGGGGAGAAGGCAATTTCATTTATAGCCTGGTCTGAAGCAGTTGTCAACCCCAAATAGTTCAGTTGCCTTAGTTACCAAAGTACCTGTTTGAGTACTTGTTTTAGGCCAAGTCTTCGGGAGTTTCCGATTTTCCGACCCCATCATAAAGCCAAGGGGGCCAAGATAACAGAATCAGGGTTTCTAGGCAAGCGATCAAAAAGGAGGCCAGCGAGGGGTGAAAAACACTTCAATTTAGCCTGTCCATGTAGGAAGTTGCCTTCAGTAAAGGTGCAATATCCTTCAGCATACCCCAAGGATCTATCACAACTGAACCTGGCTTTAGGTCATTTTTCGCAGATTTGAAGACCTCTCGGTATTTCTGCCAAGGACATGTGATGACGAACACACCACAGTCCAATAGTTTTATAGGATCTTCAACGATTTGTACTTTTCCAGCAGACAGGCTCGCGGCCGCATTTCTATTTGCAGCATAGTCATGGGCAAATACCGAAATTCCTTGGCTTGCGAGCTGTTGGCACAACCAGACTCCAGTTGAACACTCGATCACATTTGAAAGTGGCTTATAAGCAAGCCCTAGCACCGCTACCGAATTCCCATTGGGCGCATGGGCCAATACAGTCTGCAGCAAACGCGCGTTGACTTGTTCATTGACCTGATCAGTTGCTTGTGCCAGCGGGGCTTCAACCCCTATAGATTTCGCGGTGTACTGGAAGAGCCGGTTGTCACGCGGGAAACACGGCCCCCCATATCCGAGCCCTGGCTTCAGATACTCAGAGCCAATGCGCCGGTCGCGGCCGATAGCGCCCAGTATGACCCCGGGATCAGTACCAGGCATTTTGGCGCATACGGCGCTGAGCTGGTTCACGAAGCTGATCTTCATGGTCACAGCGCAGTTCACCGAAATTTTGGCCAGCTCTGCATTGGCACAAGACATCCGCTCCACAGGAGTACGGTTCGTACAAAAACGGCGATAGATTTCTTCAAGGCGCACCCCGGTCCGCCCGTCTGATTCTCCTACCAGGATGAAATCTGGTTCAAGCAGCCCACGCACAACATCGCCCAAGGCAATGAACTCCGGGTTATAGCCCAGACCGAAATCTTTACCGCATTGCCCTCCCAGAATTTCTTCCAGCATGGGTTTGAAGATGGAATCGCAGGTTCCGGGCGTTACTGTCGAATTCACATTAAAAAGATAATTCGCCTTCTTTTGCTTGCGAACTTCGGCAGCAACCGATTGCAACGCCTGCATTAAATACTGGTTATCGAACCTACCATCGGGCAGACTGGGCGTAGGAGTTATGAAAAAACAGGCGTCGGAATGCGCCACCACTTCAGCAAAATTTGTGGTTGCCCGTAGACGGGAATGGCCTTCATTGACTTTCTCCTGCAAACCGGGTTCTTCGACCGGAGCCCGGCCTCTCTGCAGGGCTTCTACTTTGGCCGGGTCGGCATCAATGCCGATCACCTCAAAGCCGCGGCTGGCCAGACACGCGGCCACACATGACCCCAGCTTGCCTAATCCAACCACACCAATTTTCTCAAGTTTTTCGGGACTATTTGACATTCTTGAAATTTCCATCTCTATTCAGATAGGCGGTTGCCCAAGCGATGCAAGCAATAATTGTACGCTTTCCGCCGCTTGCTGCCCTCGGGAGCCAAAGAGTTCATTACCTTCCTCCATCGCTGCAAGAGCCGCCAGCCGGTTGAGTTGAGCGTGGCATCGAAGGCAGCGAGGCGCTCAAATCTTTCCAGCGAAGCTGTACGCGAGAAGGACGGAAATGTGAGACTCTGGGGTGCTCCATTTAACGTAAACCAAAACCAATGCGATTGCATTGAGGCCATTTCGGCCCCTAACAGGGCTTGCAAAGCGCTGACTTTTGTTGGCTCGGAAGCCAGTTCTTTGTGAATACTCTCGTCGGCAGAGTAAAGGGGAATATTATTTCTGGTTGTAAAATCCAGGATCGAAATTGACTGAGCAACCCGCGAAAAGATCCATCCCAACCACAAAGCCGGCTGCTCTGCATTTTCGCCCTTCCAAAGGCCACTTGCTCCATAGTTGCGATCTGGCGAGGAATAACGTAAATCCGAGAGGTCGTGCATGAGCACCAAGTGCTCCCGCGGCAGCAGCAGCGGAAGTAGACCTCCGAGCACACACTCTGCAACTTCAAAGCCATGCGCATCCCAAAACAGGAGACAACGCTTCGACTCCCCAAGCGCTGCCTGAAAGTCAAATGTCAGAATATTCTCTTCTACGATCTGTCCAGGAAGAAACCAGCCTCTGGATACCACTTTCTTCAAGCGTTCAGAGGTAAACCGCCGCCAGGTAGAATCCAGGCAAAGGCTGACAACTTTACACCGTCCACCCCCAAGCTGATACGCTGCCTCCAGGAAACAGGCTGTCGAATTGCCCGCCCTGCGTCCAAGCTCGATAATCAAATCGGGCTGGAATTCCAGAACAGTGGCGGTGAACTGGGCCCATTGGTACAAAGACATTTCGCCCGGACTGTTCACTGCGTTATAGAGTTCCTGGATGCGCGGCTGCATGGCCGCCAGTTTCTCGCGGTGGTTCCACAGGGCCTGAGCGGGGGAAAACCCGGGCTTTGAGAACTCTTCCTGTTGATTTTTCGAGGCAGGTTGCTTGCACTGCGCTGCCGCTATGACACCGGCCATGGAAATGGCGGGCAC
>Ga0209648_10001889_pt1 | contig 17130 bp, 14 predicted proteins | sample GraSoi2013_115cm_FD_185830 | JGI IMG/M metagenome (GOLD analysis project Ga0209648, IMG submission 185830) | Grasslands soil microbial communities from the Angelo Coastal Reserve, California, USA - Sample 9_17_2013_115cm (SPAdes) (version 2) | ecosystem: Environmental > Terrestrial > Soil >...
GTCGTTGATTAGGAAGCGGGATTCGAAGTTGTCAGTGCCATCGAGGAGCAGGTCGACGCCATCGAGAAGCGCTTCTGCGTTACGTGGGGTGAGATCGGCAACGACACCTTCGACAGCCACGGAGGAATTGACGGAGCGCAGCTTGCGCTCCGCAGCGATGGCCTTGGGGAGGACGTTGAGGGCGTCGGACTCGTCGAAGAGGGTCTGGCGCTGCAAGTTCGAGGGTTCCACGAAATCGCGATCGATGATTCTCAGATAGCCGACACCGGCGCGTACAAGAAGATTGGCGGCAGCAGCGCCGATGGCGCCGCAGCCGACAATGGCCGCCCGGGAGGCGAGCAGCCGCTGCTGCCCCTCCGGGCCGATTCCCGTGAAAAGTATCTGGCGCGAGTATTTTTCCTGGAGAGAATCGTTCACGAAAGGCACGGCCCCGGCAGGCGCATCGTACGCGCCTACTAAGCTACATCATAGCGCCAAAGGGGACAGGAGAGGCAACGCCGCTGTGCTAACCTTCGTCTGAGCGAATGGAAAGATGAAATTGGGCTGGGCCAATGGGTTGCGAGGGATTGTAGCGCTCGCGCTCCTGACGGGAGCCTCGCTAGCGCACGCGCAGACGGCGCAAGACGCTGCCGCGCCAGGAGTTGAGAGGGAAGACCCGAAGGTCGTGGCGATCCGCATCGTCAAAGAAGATGGCCAAGTTTTGTCCGACTCCCCCTCCGGAATCCCGGCAGAAACCGGCAAAGCGCTGGACCGGGGGAAAATCGCGGAAAGTTTGCGAACGCTCTATCGAACGGGGGACTACAGCGATCTGCAGGCGGTCGTGACGCCGGTAGCGGATGGAGTGCGATTGGATTTCGTGGTACGGGAGAATCTGTTTTTCAACCAGGTGCGCATCGAGGGTCTCGCGGCGCCGCCCAGCGAGGCCTCTGCAGCAGCGGCGATGCAGCTCGTGCTTGGGCAAACGTACCGGCGGGCCGCCATCGACGAGGGGCTGGAACGGTTGCGAGAGACGCTGCGCGATGAGGGACTGTATCTGGCGGAAGTCTCCGCGGAACCGGCACCGCATCCGGAAAGGCATCAGATGGACATTGTGGTGCACGTGAAGCCTGGTCCCCGCGTGCGGGTCGAGCTCATCGAACTGAAGAACGGGACAGAGTATCGCGATGCCGAAATTCTCTCGCGAATGAAGATGAAAGCGGGAAGCGCGATTACGTCGGCCAGGCTGCAGCGTGGGACGGAGCGCATCCGAAAATTTCTGGCCAAGAAGGGGCATCTCAGCGGGCGCGCGGCGGTGCACCGAGGCGACTATGATGCCGCGAAGAACACGGTTCCCCTCGACCTGGAGGTCACGGAAGGACCGCGTGTGCAGGTGACCTTGACGGGTGCGAAGTTTTCCCAGGGCGAGTTGAAAAAACTAATCCCCGTCTATCAGGAGGGGGCCGTTGACGGCGACCTTCTGGAGGAGGGAAAACGCAATGTTCGCGAGCGATTGGAACGCGAGGGCTATTTCGACGCGGAAGTAAATTACACGACCGAAACGCATGAGGAGAAGTCCAATCGCGGAGCTGCGCCGAGCACGGAAGAGATTATTAGTTACACGGTGGAACGGGGCGTTCGCCACAAACTGATCGGAATCGAAATCACGGGGAACAGGTACTTCGATGAGGAATTGCTGCGAAGCCGATTGCAAATCTTCGGGGGCGCCATCGGATCGGCGGGACGGTTTAGCCGGAGGCTGGTTGATTCCGACGCGCAATCGATGCGCGACCTCTACCAGGCCAACGGTTTTCTCGATGCCAAGGTCGAGGCGCAAGTCGAAGACAATTACAAAGGCAAAGAGGGCGACGTGTTTATTGGCTTCAAAATCCAGGAAGGGAAGCAAACGCGCGTCGCGTCGTTGTCGATTGAGGGGATTCATACTTTCAAGGAGGATGAGCTTCTCGGCGTTGTAGGCTCGACTCCAGGACAGCCGTATTCGGATTTCGGGGTGACGACGGACCGGGACAACATTTTGGCGCTTTATTTTAACGAAGGATTTCCTGAAGCGAGCTTTTCGGCGACAGCGGAACGGGTTTCCGCCGGTCCGGAGGCGCAAAAAGCGGACACAGGCGGGAGCGCGGCTTCCCTGCAGGGAAATGGAAAAAAGGAGCAAAAGGAAAAAGAGTCCAAGCCGGCGATCGAGCAGGCTGAGGCGGTTCAGCTGGTATATCACGTTCAAGAAGGTCCGCAAACGCGCGTGCGGCAAATTTTCATTGGCGGGTACGAACACACGCGACCGGGAGTAATCCATCGAGAGGTACACATCAAAGTCGAAGAACCGCTGCGCGAGCGGGACGTGGTGGAATCGCAAAGGCGCCTGTACAACCTCGGGGTCTTCAATCGTGTAACGATTGAGCCTCAGAATCCCGGGGGAACAAATCCTGAGAAGGACATCGCGGTTCTGGTTGAGGAAGCCAAGCGCTACACGGTGGCCTACGGAGGGGGATTCGAAGTGCAAAGGCTAGCCAGTACGACGAGCCCCACGGGGGCACAGATCGAAGCCGCTCCTCGCGGAATACTGGAGGTCAGCAAGCTAAACCTAACGGGGCGCGGGGACTCACTCTCTTTCAAACTGCGCGGTAGCACCTTGCAAGGGCGCGCGTTGCTGGGGTATTCGGTGCCGAATGCTTTCGCGAATTCGCACTTTAGTTTTCAGGGGACAGCGTTCGCGGAGAAAACGCGCGATATCAATACGTTTACGCAAGTGCGCTACGAGGGTTCAGTGCAATTGACCGAGCAACTCACGCCACTGACGACGGTGCTGTATCGTTACGCCTTTCGCCAAGTGCGCGTCTCCAATCTCAAGATTCTGAGCGAGGAAATTCCGCTTTTCAACCAGCCAACACTGGTTTCGCAATTCGGGGTGACGTGGTTCCGCGATTCGCGCGACAATCCCGCCGACGCTTCGAAAGGCAGTTTCAACAGCGCCGATTTCAGCGATGCAGACACTAATTTTGGCTCCAGCGCAAGCTTCCTGCGGTTTTTCTTTCAAGATTCCACCTACCACCCGATCAAGCGCCGGTTCAGTTTTGCGCGTTCCACGCGATTCGGCTTACTTGTGCCGTATCGCGACACAGTTTCCTTGAGTTTCCCCGCCCCCGCGCCCGGGCAGTGCACCGCCAATACGGCGCCTTCTGGTCCAACGCCAACAATCATCCCGCTTCCGGAGCGTTTCTTTGCGGGCGGCGGAACATCTCTTCGCGGCTTCGCGCTCAATCAAGCAGGACCGCGAGACGCCTGCACGGGCTTCCCGGTTGGCGGGCAGGCGATGCTGGTGCTCAACCAGGAATTCCGTTTCCCGATGCACTTGCCGTTCATCGGGACGGCCCTGGGGGGCGCCGTTTTCTATGACGGCGGAAACGTGTATAGCCGGTTGAGCAGGATCTCCTTCCGGAGCACGCTGCCGGAGCCTACCTTTGCGCTGCAAAATCCGGCACTGCCTGCAGGACCAACGAACGTGCCCGTGTGCGTCACAAACTGCACGAACGAACTCAACTACTTTGCTCACACGGTCGGACTGGGGGTGAGATATAAGACGCCGGTGGGGCCCATTCGAATCGATTTCGGATATCAGATCAATCGTCCGTTGTTTGTCATACCGATTCCGTGTCCGAGCACTGCCACGAATTGCCAGGTTGGCTCGCTCGGCCAGCAAGCCACACGACTTCCCGGTTTTCAGATCTTTTTCAATTTGGGGTCGAGCTTCTAGTGCGCGAACTGGCGATTCGCGTTCTTCTGCTCTCGCTGCTGATAACCAATGCCGGGGGAATGGCGGCGCCACAGGAAACCGTGGACCGCATCGCGGCGCGCGTTGAAAACGACATCATTCTTTGGAGCGACATCCGCGCGCTCAGCCGCTACCAGCAATTCCTTGATGGAAAGTCGGAAGGCGACGCCGAGATTCTCGACCGGCTGATCGATCAGTGGATGGTACGAACCGAGGCCGACGTATCGCGCTTCCCCCACCCCTCCGACGCAGAGATTGACGGTGAACTCGAACGTCTGCGGAATTCGTTTCCGTCGGCGGAGCAATACGAAGCAAGGAGAAAGCAGAGCGGGTTGAGCAACGCGGAAGTGCGTGGAATCGTGGCGTCGCAACTGTACTTGAGCAGCTACCTCGACTCGCGCTTTCGCCCCGCCGTGCAAGTGGATTCCAAAGCGATCGAAGATTTTTATGAAAATACAGTCGTGCCGCAGGCGAAAGCGCGCGGGCAAGAGCCGCCGACTCTGGATGCCGCGCGTGACTTCATCCAGGAAGCGCTGGTGCAACGGGGAATCAACGAACAAGCAGAGAAGTGGCTGAAGGAGAGCAGGGCGCGCCTGCACATCGAAAGCCTCCCGGCCGGAGGGTCGAAGTGACGCGCGAGACCCGCCACCCCATCTGGAGCTGGATCATCCATACACCCTGGGTTCTGGCAATCATCGGGGTCTTGTCGGTTGTCGGATTTTTTGTCAGCGGCGCGGGCAACCCGATGTTGACCCGGCTGCTGTTAAGCCGTTTGGAGCGGATGACCGGGGGCAAGGTGGAGTTGCGCACTCTGTCGATTCAATGGCTGGCCATGCGGGTAACGATCAAGGGTTTAGTGATCCACGGGAAGGAGCAGTTGGGTACGGAACCACTTTTTACCGCAGAGGAAGTGCAAGCGGGTCTGCGCATCGATTCGTTCTGGGGCCGCAGGATTTCGTTGAACGAGCTCGTGGTCCAACAGCCTCACGTTCACATCCGAGTCGAAAAGAACGGCGCCACAAATGTGCCCACGCCTCCGCGTGCTGTTTCCACAAGCAAACCGCTGCGCGACACCCTATTCGAATTGCACATCCGGCGCCTCGAGATCTCTGACGGGTGGCTTCTCTACAATGACATCAAGAGACCGGTCACGTTGCATGGGGGAGATCTGCGGTTCGGGCTCGAGGCAGGGGGCACGCCAGACCATCCATTGTATCTCGGCAATCTGAACTGGCAGACCATGCAGTTCACATCGAAGCGCTACGCGCCCCTGCCCGTGGGGCTGACGGCGAAGTTCACGCTTTGGCGCGATGGCTTCACCCTCGAGCAGGGAGTCTTCAGCGCGGGGCACTCGCACCTCGATGCACAGGCTGAAATGAATGGATTCTCGAATCCGCAATGGAGTTTCCGGTACCGCGGCTGGGTCGATCTACTGGATTTCCGGGAAACGCTGCGTGAACCCGCGGTGCCGACAGGGCGGGTCGAACTACGCGGAGAAGGCAGGTTCGCCGGCGGCCGGTTCAATGGCAGCGGGAGCTATTCCGGGCAGAACATCGCGCTTCCGTACGTGGACTTTCATGCGACCGGACTCACTAGCCGCGGCAGCTTTCGAATCGACAACCGTGGACTCGAGATTCCGGATTTTTTTGCCGGAGCTTTTGGTGGAAGGGTGACCGGGCGCGTGACGATGCAATTCGACGGGCTGCGATTCAGGGCAGACACCCATGTGCAAGAGGTGAGGCTCGCGGCGGTACTCCCGTCGATCGAGCATCGCGACTTCCCTATCGACGAGCTGCACTGGGACGCAGGGATCACCGCAGACACAGTTGAAACCTGGAGCGGAGCGTTCCAGCACTTCGAAATCTCCGCGAATACGATATGGGAGACTGCCGAACGACCGGCGGAACACCATCAACCCGTGAGCGCAGCCTGGAGATTCCGCTATCGTTATGATCCCAATGTTCTGACGATCGACTCCGGAGAATTCGAAACGCCATCGTCGCGCGGAACCATCGACGGCATTCTGGCTCCGCACAACTCAAAGTTGAATGTGCGTTTTGAGACGGGGGCACTGGAAACCTACAAGGATTTTATTGACGGAGTGCGCGGAGCTGCGCCGGGTTCCGCGGAAGCTGCGAAACCAATCTCGGGGAGTGTGCGGTGGGATGGCAAGATCCTGGGCCCCTCCGACGGCCCAGCGTTTCAAGGACACCTGCGCGCGGAGCGCGCGCGTTACGACGGCGTCTTCGTGGATTTCCTCGAGGGTGATCTGACCTACTCGCCCGTGGAGCTGGCGCTGGGGCGCGGACATGCCCGCAGTGGCGACACGGAAGCGGATATCGAAGGAAGACTTTCCCTGACGAAATGGGATTTCCTGCCTGGGAACGACTGGACAGCCGATGTGAATCTGGAAAAAATCCCGGCAGAAAGTCTGGAACAACTGCTCGGGATGCCTTTCCCCGTGAAGGGTTCATTGACGGGGCAATTTCACGGGCGAGGCACGCGAGAGCACCCGAACGTTGCCGGCCTCTTCGATCTGGCCGATGGCAAAGTGTATGGACTGTCCTTCGATCGGCTCCGCGGGCAACTGAATGTGTCGCCAGATGAGGTGCGCATCGCGGACGCGGAGCTGCGATTCTTCCCGCCAGGAAAAGAAAATGGGCGGGGCGCGGGAATTGTCACCGGCTCGGTTGGTTACCGCTACGAGGATCAGACGCTTTCCGCGGACCTCGTGGGCGCTGCGCTTCCGCTGGAAAATTTTGAAAAATTGCAATCGACGCGCCTGCCTGTAGGAGGCCAGGTATCTTTCCGGCTGAAGGCCAATGGCCCGTTGAGGACGCCGCTCGGCGAAGGGACGTTTCGAGTCGTGGACCTCCGAATTGGCCAGGTGACGGTGGGAAGCTTCACCGGCAATCTGACGTCAGACGGCCGCACGGCACACCTGGAATTGGGCTCCGCCATGACAACAGGAGAAGTTTCCGGCGGCTACACACTCGGACTTGCCGATCCCTATCCGCTGAGTGGGAAGGTTTCGATCAAGAACATTGACCTGGACCCCTTCCTGCTCACCGCATTACATCTGAAAGAATTCAGCGGCCATGCGTACGCCGATGGCGATATTTCTGTGAATGGATCGCTGAAACAGCCGCAGGGCATCATCGCGGATACAAATCTGTCGCGTCTGGCAATGAATTACGCCAACGTGCGGCTGGAAAACAGCGGCCCGGTTCATTTCCGATCGACGAAGGATAGCCTGGAGATCAACCCAGTCACACTGCGCGGAACGGACACCAATTTGCAGATTGCCGGTGCGGTGCTGTTTGCGGGGCGCCGCTCGGTCGGATTGCGCCTCAACGGCGCTTTGGATCTGCGGCTTCTCAGCGGTTTTGTCCCCAATATCGACACACGCGGTCCGGCGCAAATCAACGCTTCCTTCGAAGGGACACTGGACCGGCCGCGCATCGCCGGCCGCGTGCACATCGAGAACGCTTTCGCCCGCGCTAAGGATTTCCCCACGGGACTGAGCGCCATCAAGGGAGACATGGTATTCGACGCGACGCGTCTGACCCTCGAGAATATGAGCGCGGAATCTGGCGGAGGCACACTGTATCTTACCGGCAGCGTGAATTACGCGGAGAGCCCGCTTCGCTACGACGTCAGCGTTCGCACCGATCGCGTGCGCATCCGCTATCCGGAGGGCATCAGCTGGCTTGTGGGAGGTTCACTGAGGCTGACCGGCACGCCGGCAGCGGGACTGCTCTCCGGTCGGGTGACCATCGATCGAGTCACTCTCACGCAAGGTCTCGAGGTCGCGGGCATATTGGTGTCGGCGAAGGAGGGCATCCGTGGCCCGACCACCAGTTCAGCGTACTTGCGTAATCTGCAATTCGATGTCGAAGCCTTATCGGCGCCCGATGCGCGCATGGAATGGCCCGGCGCGCAACTGCAGGCCGATGCGAATTTGCGCGTGCGTGGAACTTGGGAGCATCCGATTCTTCTAGGGCACATCCACATCCTATCCGGTAATTTATATTTTGCGGGCAATCGTTACCGCGTTTCGCGGGGCGATTTGAACTTTTCCAATCCGTTCCGGCTGGATCCGGTTTTGAATGTGGAAGCAACCACGACGATTCAGCAATATGAGATTACGCTGAATTTCAATGGCCCGGCCAGCAAGCTCACGCTGGCGTATCGCTCCGATCCGCCCTTACCGGCGAACGATATCGTGACCTTGCTGGCTCTGGGGCAAACCAGCTCCGAGGCTACCGCGCGGAGTGGCGGTACTTCGCAGAGCGGAACAGCAGGGGCGTCGGCGATACTCTCGGAAGCGATCTCAAGCCAATTAGGCGGCCGCCTGGAACGCCTGTTCGGGATAACGCGCTTTCGCGTTGATCCGGGCCTCGCCGGAGTGGGCTCGACGGGCTCCCAACAAAGCGCGGCGTCGCGCATTACTGTCGAGCAACAGATTACTCGCAACCTCACCATCACCTATGTTTCGAATGTGAGCTCGACGCAGCAGCAGGTCATTCAAGTGGAATACAACGTGGACCGGAACGTCTCCATTGTCGGGCTGCGCGATCAGAACGGAACGTTCGGCATTGACATAAAAATCAAAAAGCGCTTTAAGTAGCCGGAAAGCGCTTCCTGAACTGCAATTCGCATTATTGCGGATTTTGCTGTTGGGCTGCTGCTTCCTGGGACGCTTGCCCTTGTCCACGCTGTTGTCCCCGGCGGTGCTGCCAGAGGCGCTGGCCCTGGCCGTTCCCGAGCCGTGCGGACTGTCCAATCTCCGGATCCTGTTGCTTCAATTCCGCGAGCGCATCCTTGGCGGCCTTCGTGTTCGCAGCACGGATCGCAACCTGCGTTTCACGCCCGATCTTGGGCATTTCCGCAGCGACCTTCTGACCCAGCGGCGAACCGTAAAACTGCAGCAGCCCCTTGATTTCGTCATCGGTGAAGTGCTTGTCGTAAGATTTCACGAGTTGATCGGTGACCTGGCCGACGTCAAATTTCTTCTGGTAGCTGGCGGCGAAGGCATTCACAAAGGCCTGGCCTTTGTCGTTGTTGGGCACGGTGGCGAGCAGTTTTTCCCGGGACTGTTCGATGGCGGAGTTCGCGCCGTCCTGCACGAGGTCCCGCGCGCCGACCAGCTCCATCAGCGAACGTATGTCCGCTTCTTTCGCCGGGTCAACGGAGGAATTTGCCCGAGAAGGGGCAGCGTTGTTCTGTTCCTGGGTCGTGCTTTGCCGTGCCGCTTGCACGGAGTTCTGTGATGCTCCCTGAATCACTAGGAAAAACGTGCCGACATAAATAATGACCAGTGCAAGGACCGCTTTCATGAGTGCCTCCGCGGCAGCTGCGCTCGTATCTGCGCCACGCCTCCGATTTTAGGAAGAGCCGTGCAGCGGCGCGAATGGATCGCGGTACAGTCGTGCCGCGTCGTTCACTGGCCCAACGTTCAGGTCCGGCAAGGGCGAGCGGATTTCTGCTACGATGCCTCGCGATGAGCGAGACGGAAATGCAGAGAGGCGCGTCCGCTGGAGCGCCCGATCCCAAGGCGATTATTGAGCGAGAAGAAGGGCTCCGCCAGGACCTCTCGCCGTGGCAGGTCGCCATGATCGGGTTAGGCAGCAGCATCGGGACGGGTTTGTTTCTAGGCAGCGCCATTTCCGTGAAGCTGGCGGGGCCGGCGGTGATTCTGAGCTTTGTTGGCGCAGCGTGTATCGCCGTGACGATGATGTGGGCGCTGGCGGAGATGGCTGCGGCGCACCCGGCGGCAGGATCGTTTGGCCTCTACGCGGAGATGTACTTGCATCCGTGGGCGGGATTTGCCGTTCGGCTCACCTACTGGGTATGCATGATGGTGGTGGTCGGCAGCGAAGTCGTGGCCGCGTCGATTTATTGCAAATTCTGGTTTCCGGAAACGCCGTCGTGGGTTTGGATTGGTTTGTTCTCGCTTGTGATTCTCTGTGTCAACTCCACCAGCATCGGAAGCCTTGGAACAGTTGAATATTGGCTTTCGATGATCAAGGTAGTGACCATCGTTGCTTTTCTGATGCTAGGGACGGCGCTGCTATCCGGCGTGGGATTTCCGAAAGTCGGCTTCGCGAGCTACACGGCACACGGGGGCTTTCTTCCGAACGGCTGGAAGGGCGTCGGCTTGGGCGTCGTTTTGGGGCTTTTCAGCTTTTTCGGAATCGAAGTTGTGGGAAGCACGGCTGGGGAAGCGGCGGACCCAAGTGTGGCAGTTCCGAAGGCAATGCGCAGGACACTCGCTGCGCTGGCGTTGTTCTACGTCGCGGGGCTCACGGTTGTCGTTGGAATTGTTCCGTGGACGCGGATCGGGCTCGGTGAAAGTCCGTTTGTGCGTGTTTTTCAGACCGTGGGTATTCCTGCGGCGAGTCACATCATGAATTTCGTAGTGCTGACGGCGGCGCTCTCCAGTGCGGTCGCCAATTTGTATTTTGCGGCGCGGCTGGCTTTTTCCCTGGCGCGCGGCGGCTATCTTCCAGCGGCGGTGGGCCGCTTGAGCGGAAAGAACATGCCGGTGGTCGCAGTGCTGGCTTCGGCAGGAGGAATGGTAGCGGCACTTGTTCTTTCGGAGTACTTTAAAGATTCACTTTTTGTTTTCATGATCGGGCTGAGCACGTTTGGGGCGCTGTTTGCATGGCTGATTACGTTGTTGACGCATGTTGCGTTCCGTCGCTCTCACAAACGGTTGGCAAGACCATACCTTCAACTGGGGCCGCCCGGGCCCTGGGCGTCCCTCCTGGGGTTGGCGGGGTTAGTAGCCGTCATGGTCTCCACCTGGTGGGTGCCCGGATTTCGCATTACCTTGCGGGCCGGAGCACCCTGGCTGGCGTTCATCACGGTATGCTACTTTGCTTGGAGGAAAGTCCGATCCAGCAGACCAGTCGAAGGAGGACCGCACGATGGATGAACTTCTGAAGTGGCGCGGGGAGTTTCCGATCCTGGACCGTACCACATATATGATCAGCAATTCGCTGGGTGCGATGCCTCGCGGCGTGTACCAGGGGTTGCGTTCGTACGCCGATTCCTGGGCGGAACGCGGAGTTCGCGCGTGGGAGGAAGGCTGGTGGGAGATGGCCGTTGGCGTGGGCGACCAGATCGCTCCGCTGATCGGAGCGGGCGCGAGCGAGATATCGTTGCATCAGAATGTGACGCTCACCCAGGCGGTGATCTCCTCCTGCTTTGACTTCCGCGGGCCTCGCAACAAAGTCGTGATGGTCGAGCTGGAGTTTCCTTCGATCCAGTATTTCTACCACGAACAAAGCCGGTTCGGGGCCCGCGTCGAAGTCATTCCCTCGCCGGACAACATTCGAATTGATCTCGATAAGCTGCTCGCGGCCATCGACGAGAGGACGCTCCTCGTTCCGATTTCGCAGGTTCTTTTCCGCAGTTCCTGCATCGTCGACGCGCGTGCCATCATCGAGCGGGCGCACCGCGTCGGCGCGCACGTGATTCTCGATGTTTTTCAGGCCGCCGGCACGATCCCTCTCGACGTGCGCAGCCTGGGTGTTGATTTTGCGGTAGGGGGAGTCCTCAAATGGCTCTGTGGCGGACCGGGTGTCGCCTACCTGTACGTCCGCGAAGATTTGCGGGCGAAACTGCGCCCCGCGCTCACAGGCTGGATCGCGCACCGCAGTCCCTTTGCTTTCGAAACCGGCCCCATCGATCCGCGCGACGACTCCTTCCGCTATCTGAACGGCACTCCACACATTCCCGCGCTCTACGCGTGCCAGCCCGGACTGGAGATCGTCAACAAGGCCGGCATCGGAGCAATCCGCAAGAAGTCCGTGCGGATGACCGCGCGCCTCATCGAAGGCGCTCGATCTCGCGGCTGGCCCGTGAATACACCGGAAAACCCTGCCGAGCGTGCCGGAACGGTTTCAGTGGAATGCCCCCATGCCTACGAGGTTTGCCGCGAGCTACTGGCCCGGGACATCATGGTCGACTACCGTCCCAAAGCCGGCGTGCGCTTGTCGCCACACTTCTACAATCGCGAAGATGAATGCGACTTTACCCTCGGACAAATGGAAGAGATTTTGAAAACCGGCGCATGGGAAAGACATGCGTCGGCAGTCACACATGCTTGAGAAAAAAGAATACGCTGCACAGCGTCTCGAAATGATTGAAAAGCAGTTGCGCCGCCGCGGCATCAACGATGCCGCTGTGCTTGGGGCGATGACGGCAGTGCCGCGGCACGAATTTGTTGCCGAGGAGCTGCGTCCGCACGCGTATGATGACCTCCCTTTGCCCATCGGCGGTGGTCAAACGATTTCGCAGCCTTACATTGTTGCGGCCATGACCGTTGCGTTGCACTTGCAGCCAGGCGACCGGGTGCTGGAAATTGGCGCGGGCTGCGGCTATCAGGCCGCCGTTCTCTCCCGCCTAGCCGAGGAAGTTTTTACCATCGAGCGGAGGCCGGAGCTTGCTTCCAGTGCTTCCGCGAAGCTAGCGCGGCTCGGCTACGCGAATGCCCATGTTCATTGCGGTGACGGCACACTCGGCCTGCCGGAACTCGCTCCTTTCGACGCCATCCTCGTTGCCGCTGCCGCTCCCGAGGTTCCGAAGCCGCTCCTCGCGCAGCTTGCTGAGGGCGGCCGCATGATTCTCCCCGTGGGGGCCGCGGAACATCAGGAATTGCAGCTTATCAAGAGACATGGCAATACTTTCCCAACAAGGATTTTGGAAGGCTGCCGATTTGTGCCGCTGGTCGGCTACCATGGCTGGCGGGAACCTTCCTAGCGATGAGTCCGACGGTCCCCGACCTCTCCGTCATCATCCCCTCTTTCAATGAGGAATCGCGCCTTTCCGCCACGCTGGAGCGGATTGCGGCATACCTTTCGACCTCTGGGCGGAAAGCGGAAATTCTCGTCGTGGACGACGGCTCGAAGGACGGCACGGCCGCGGTGGCTGAATATTTTCGCATCAAGATCCCCACGCTGCGTGTGGTATCGAATGGTGTCAACCGAGGCAAAGGATACAGCGTACGCCACGGCATGCTGGAGGCGCGTGGCCACATCGCGCTTTTCACCGACGCGGATCTCTCCGCGCCGATTGAGGAAGCCGGCAAACTCATAGCCGCTTTGGAGACCAATGACGTTGCTATTGGCTCTCGGGCGATGGACCGCAGCCTGATCAGTGTGCACGAGTCTCGGTTCCGCGAATTCGCCGGAATCATTTTCAACAAAATTGTGCGAGTTATCTTGTGGCTTCCCTTTGTCGATACGCAATGCGGTTTCAAAGCGTTTCGGCGCGAAAACTGCGCGATCATCTTCGAGCAACAGACGATTGAGCGATTTGGGTTCGACCCGGAGTTGCTGTACCTGGCGCGGCGTCATGGCCTGCGCACGGTTGAAATTCCGGTGCGCTGGGGGCATTCACCTGCCACGAAAGTGAGCATGCTGCACGACAGCATTCAGATGTTCATCGACGTCTTCACGATCCGGTGGAATTCGCTGAGGGGCCGTTACCCGCGCAAGGCGTGATTCAAGCCTCCGCTGCTTTATTCTATAAAGTACTTGACAGGCCCGAGTCTCTTCGGTAGCCTTGCCTCTATGGCGACCTCCGGTCCGCTTCGCTCCCCGCAACGTGAGCCCATCCCCATCGACGCTCGCGCCGCCGATCATCTCCGCTACATCCGAAGAACCATGGAGAGCGCCGCCGAATTTACTGCCTTGCCCGGCTGGGGCGGTGTGGCGATGGGGGTTACGGCGCTGGTGGCCGCGTTTGCAGCTTCGCGACAGACCACGCCTCGCGCCTGGTTGACGGTCTGGCTGATCGAAGCCTTCGTTGCCGTGGCCATAGCAGCACCCACGGCGGCCACGAAAGCGCACCGTGCCAACTCCGCACTTTTCTCCGGGCCAGGCCGCAAATTCCTTCTTAGTTTTGCACCGCCGATTGTCGTCGGCGGTCTTTTGACCTACGCTCTTTATCACGCGGGCTTTCTCGCCGCCCTGCCGGGCGCTTGGCTCTTGTTGTACGGGACTGCCATTGTTACGGGCGGGGCGTTTTCCGTGCGTGTTGTGCCGGTGATGGGTTTGTGCCTGATGTTGCTCGGCGGCGCAGCGCTTTTCGCACCGGCCGTCTGGGGAGATGCCCTCATGGCCGGTGGCTTTGGCGTCGTACAGATCGGCTTCGGCTGGTGGATCGCCCGGCATTATGGAGGCTAGTGCCTTTCACCTATGAGCCAAACAATGGTCCAAAGATCGGACGGGAAAATGGAAAGGGTATTCTCGAAGGGATTTGCTCGAACAAGTTGGAAGGGCACTGGCAGGAAATCGCATGGCTAAGCCGTCTACAGCGCATCAAGACCGTGTGCAGCGGTCTCGCGAGCGCGGCGCCCCCCTGGAAGCCATTCACAATCCGACGAGAGAAGCAGCGCCCGCGGACCTGGATCGGCTGATTCACGAGCGCATTCGCCTAGGGATCGTCAGCGCGCTGGCGGTGAACCGCTCGCTGACTTTTAACGAACTGAAAGCGCTGCTAAAAACCACCGACGGCAACCTGAGCGTTCACGCTCGCAAGCTGGAAGAGGCCGATTATATTGTTTGCACGAAGTCTTTCGACGGGCGCTTGCCGAAGACGGAATTTCGCCTGGCGGCAGCGGGGCGGCGAGCGCTGGAGCGCTACCTGAATCACATGGAGGCGCTGATCCGCGCGACGCGCGAAGGCTAGGAGCAAAATTTTTTGGCCCGCCACTTTGTATTGCAGAGTAATTTGTATCACTTCCTCCGCGGCGGAGAAAGAACATGCTCATGCATCCTCTGACCGTACGGCAAATTCCCACCGCGCAGCCGGCCATCGTCCAGCCTCCGCGGCTCCATGTAGCGATCATCTCGGACGGCAATGGCCGCTGGGCCACTTCGCGGGGTTTGCCGCGCTCCGCTGGCCATCGCGCGGGCGCCGAAACAGCTCGCCGAGTTATCGAAGCCGCGCCCCGCATCGGGATTCACACACTGACGCTTTTCGCGCTCTCCTCTGCGAATTGGAAGCGTCCCGCTGCCGAAGTCCACGCGATCTTGCGGCTTCTTCACGAATACCTTCTCACAGAAACGACGCACTGCATCGACGAAGGGGTGCGGCTCAGCATCATCGGGCGCCGGGATCGCTTGCCCGCCACGCTTCGCCAGGCAATCGTGGATTCGGAAGCCGCTACGGCGCAGGGCACGCGTCTGCACCTTCGGCTAGCGGTGGACTATTCCGCCCGCGAAGCCATCTATCACGCTGCCTGCCGCTTTTACAAAGTTACTGAGCTTTCTCCTGAGTCCTTCAGCACCGTGCTTGCGGAAGTCCATCGCGGAGGCTCGACGGAAGTCGATCTGCTGATTCGTACCGGCGGCGAACAGCGGCTTTCCGATTTTCTATTATGGGAATGCGCCTTCGCGGAATTGTTGTTCCTGCAAAAACGCTGGCCGGAGTTTACTGCCTCCGATCTGGAAGCGGCCGTGAAGGAATTCAGCAGACGCGAGCGCACTCGCGGTGGATTGCCTGATGCCATTGCGGGTTGATTCGAATCAAGCGAGAGTGGAGAAAAAACCATGTCGGAATTCATGCCGCACTTTGCCCGGTCGGCGCTTTAGGTTCGGAAAGCTGCCAGCTTCAGCTCACGGATTCCAACGGAAGCATCGAAATCGCCAAGACTCCGTGATTGTGCGGCCGATTATTTTGCGGCCCGCCGCGCGCGATCCATCGCGAACGCTTTCTTCAAGACGCGTGTCGCCGTCTCCGTGAGTTGAAATCGGGCGAGTTCCTCCTCGGTCGCGAATGCGACGTCGGTTACATCACTCCCCGCGCGGGGCTCACCGGCGAGGCGTTCGCAAAGATAGTCTGCGATGACGAAGTGAAACCGCGGTTTTCGTCTCGACTCTGCACCCGTTGATCCCTCCTCCAGGTAAATCCGGTCGAACACCTCGATCAGCTCGAGCACGCGAACCTCGATTCCCGTTTCTTCCAGCAATTCGCGAGCGACGCCTTCTTCCAAACTCTCGCCGATCTCCAATATGCCGCCGGGGATGGACCATTCTCCGCGCAACGGGTCGCTGCCGCGCCGGATCAGCAGCGTGCGGCCCTGATCGATAATCACTCCCCCGATGCCAACCACTGGCCGTTCAGGGTATTCTCTGGAAGAGTTCATTCGAAAGGTCCTTCTACTCATGTTGCGATGGCGTTCAAAGCGGCGCTGCCATGCACGGGAGTTGACTTCATGGGCCGCGGTATATAATACGCTGCACAGTGGCGGGCACGGTCCTCGTACCCTCACACTGCAAACGACCGTACGGAGAGTGGAGCCGTGATCCGTTGCCCTGAATGTTCCGCCGAAATCGATGTCGACGAAGACGAAGTCGAAGAAGGCGAGATCCTGAGCTGTCCCGAATGCGAATCCGAACTCGAGGTCTCGCAGACGCATCCCGTCCACCTGAACGTTATCGCCGATGACTCGGACGAGGAGGACGATGAGGAGGATGAGGAGAAGACCGCAGAAAATGGCGACCTCATCGACAAGGACGAGGACGACGAAGACGAAGAAGAGGACGAGGAGTAACGGGCGCGCCCTGCGCCACTTGGCATCTTCCTGTGCTTGCGCCGCCATCTAAGCTTACAAGGACCAATAGAATGCACCGCCCGCAATGGACCACGATTCTCTGCACGGCAGCGATTGCTGTTTCGTTTTTTGCAGCACTTGCACGGGCCCAGGAGCCTGCGCCACCGCCGTCCGGTTCCGTCCCCGCTTCGCACTCTCCCGCGATCACGCCGGCCAAACCGGGCAAGAAAAAACATAGTCACGTAGATGATTTTCTCATTCGCGGAACCGTCTTTACCGACAAAGCCCTTTCGTTCCCTGGCGTGCAACTTCGCATCCGGAAGCTGGGAGAGAAGAAATTCCGCTGGGAAAGCTACACGAATTCCCGCGGCGAATTTGCAGTCCGTGTACCCCAGGGCTCAAGCTATGAACTGGTGGTTCGCGCGAAGGGTTTCGCGGAGCAGACGCGCGCCATCGATGCGAAAACTGGCGCGAACGAGGAAAGCGTGGCGTTCCGAATGCAGCCAACGGAGGGAGGCAAGGGATGAACGTGCAACGACGCATCTGCGGCCTGGCAGTGATTCTCGCGCTTTCTGCGGCTGTTAGTATGGCGCAGGATAAGAATCGCTTGGCGCAGCTCCGTACCGTCCGCGGCGTGGTGACGGACAAGTCCGATAGCCCGCTTTCCGGGAGCGTCGTTTTTCTGAAAAACGCGCGCACCAATTCCGTGCGCAGCAGCTACACCGATGACACCGGCAACTACCGCTTCAGCGGGCTGGATCCGAATGCGGATTACGAACTCCATGCGGAAAAAGAG
>Ga0209648_10001890_pt1 | contig 17129 bp, 20 predicted proteins | sample GraSoi2013_115cm_FD_185830 | JGI IMG/M metagenome (GOLD analysis project Ga0209648, IMG submission 185830) | Grasslands soil microbial communities from the Angelo Coastal Reserve, California, USA - Sample 9_17_2013_115cm (SPAdes) (version 2) | ecosystem: Environmental > Terrestrial > Soil >...
GCGTCCCCTGCCGCGGCGGCATTCCGTCGCTGAAGGGTGACAAACTCACCGAGATTCATCGTCAATTGGCGGAACCTGCGCAATGGAATATCGTCAATGAACATCACCTCGTGCGCACCTTCAAGTTTCCCGATTTCCGATCCGCCCTGGCCTTCGTGAATCGAGTGGGTGAACTGGCCGAGGACCAGGGCCATCATCCCGACATCCTGCTGGGATGGGGCAAGGTCGAGATCACCACCTGGACGCACGCGGTGGATGGGCTGACCGAGTCGGATTTCATCCTGGCGGCAAAAATCGATCGACTGTTGTAACCAGACAGGACACCACCCGCCGCTGTCGTGGGCAAGATGACAGGTCGGCCACCAATCGCCTATTGCCAAATGGTATTGCCATTGCCAATATAATATGGCATACTTTATACGATGAAACTTAAATTGGACAAACTTGGGCGTGTTGTTCTCCCCAAGCCGCTTCGTGCGCGCTATGGATTGCGCCCGGGCACGGAATTGGAAATCAGCGAAGGCGCGCAGGAGTTTGCGCTTCGTCCGGCGCGTAGTGGCCCGAGCTTGGTGGAGACTGGTGGGATCCTGGTGCACCAGGGCGTCCCGCAGGGAGAACTGGACTTCGCCAAAGCTCTGCGCGAGGACCGCGAAGAACGTCTGCAGCATTTAAGCGGCGCGGAGTGAGACTGTACTTCGACACTTCGGTCCTGGTGTCCTTGGCTGTAGCCCATCATCCGCATCACGCCCTGGCTTTTGCAGCCTTTCGCCAAGTAACGAGCGGTCGCCACCAAGGCTTCGTCTCCGCACACGGTCTGGCAGAAACCTTCAGCACGCTCACTCGCCTCCCCATCAGTCCCATGTTTCATCCCACCGAAGCCTACCGCTTCGTTTCAGAAAGTATCGCAGGACGCTGCGAGGTAGTCAGTCTTGTCGAGAAGGATTATCTCGCGACGTTAGAGTCCGCCGCCAAGGCCGGCTTATGTGGCGGGATTCTGTACGACGCACTGCAGTTGCGCTGCGCGGAGAAGGCTCGATGCGACCGCATCTATACTTTCGATATCTCTCATTTCGTGCGGCTCGCACCTCAGCTTGAGAACCGGATTTTGCGGCCATAGCGCTTCGCTCGGCACGGGCCAAGCCGTTGTCTCCCCTGGACGGGCGGGGACGCCCGTCACTCCACCGAAAAGTCCGCCGCTGCATTCCGCCGCAGCGACATCCCCCACAATGCCGCCGGAATCAGCATCAACATGCCTGCGACGCTGGCGACGTGGCGCGCGGCGAAACCCCAATCCACGAAGCGCCCGGCTAGATACGCCCCCGCGGCAATCGTGAACATGGAGAGGCCGAGGTCGGCAGCGAAGACGCGCCCGCGAAACTTGTCGTCGCTCTGCATCTGCAGAAGCGTGGTCGAGAACACCCACACGATCGAACTTCCAAAATGCGCCAGCATCACGCACAAACACGCCTGCCACAGATGCCCCGACACGCCCAGCAGCGTGTACCCCGCGGCTGCTCCCAAGTATCCCCAGAAGATCGCGACTTCCAAGCGATGTTTCCAGTGGCCGACCCACGGAGCGGCCAATAGCGGCCCGAGCAGCGCTCCAAGTCCGCGTGCGCCGAGCAGCAGACTCATACCGAGAAACGCGCCGCGTTCGGGCGCCATGGCGTGCCAGCGGACGGCGAATTCATTTTGTCCCATCACCGTGAAGAGCACCCAGCCCGGTCCGATGATCAGGTTTCCGCATTTCACAAGAATCGTCGCTCGCAAACGAACGTGCGCCCGCACGTAGCGGATCCCCGCGAGAATCGGCGAAAAATCCACCAACTCTCGCGCCTCGAACGGACGGCCGCCTTCAGCATGGGGCTCGGCGAAGCGCATCTGCCAAATAAGCGCGGCTGAAACCACAAACGACAGCGCATTCAACAGGAAGACGGCATCGCGCCCAAGCAGCGCCGCGACCACTCCTCCCACGGTAGCGCCCACCATAAGATTCACCGACCATGTGGTCGAGGAGAGCGTGTTCGCCACCACAATGTCTTCGCGCTCCACAATGTTTGGGATCACAGCGCTGCGCGCCGGTTCAAAAAAAGCGGCCAGCAACGTTTCCGCCATCAGCAGCGGATAGACCAGCCACACCATCTCTTTGGAGCGAATCAGCAGCATGCAGAGCACGATCAACATGCGTCCGATATCTGCCGCGATCATCACGTGCCTGCGCCGCAGCCGATCGTTGACCACGCCCGCCGTCGGTCCGATCAGCGTCTGCGGCAGAACTTGCAGCACCAGCGCCAGCGCCACCGACCCAGCGCGTCCCGTGAGTTGCAGCAGCAGGTTGTAGATTGCCAGGGTGTAAAACCAATCGCCGAGTTCGCTGACAACTTGCGCGCTCCACAATCGGCGAAAATTCCGGTTGCCGCGCAGCAGGCGCACATACGACGCCAACGACACCGGACTACCTTCCAGTTCAGGAGCAGGTTCCATGCGGGCGCAGACGTGAGATCGGAATTCCACAGCATACCGGATCGAGCCAAACTCCCGCACCCTGAACTCGAAAGGTGCGCCCGCCGGCAAAACTGTGCAAAGCAGTGCGCACGACAAAAGCCAGCCTCTGGAAAACTGTGGAACGTTCAACTTTCTGGGCAACATTCGCGCGGGGAAACGATCTCTATGAATTGATCGTGAAAATCGAGTGGTCGGAGAGCCGCATGCCACTCTTTAAGGCAAACTGTTTAACGAGAAAGGAGTCTTCACCCCGTGCAAAAGTTCGGCCCTGTAGTTCTGTTAGTCCTAATCCTGGCTGCGAACTCTTTTGCAGCACCTGCACCTGCCGTCGTACGATCCTCTGTCATTCCGGAACCCGGTGTCCTCGCCTTACTCGGAGGCGGCTTGGTTGGCTTGGCCACTTTAATTCGGCGTCACCTGGGCAACTAATTCCTAGTTGCCGAGAGCCCCCTCGGCACTTCCTCATCCGCCGTCATTTCCAAGCCCTCGCCCGAGCCGACGCGTCCGGAACCGGGTCTCCGTTTTACTGGCGGGGGAGCCTGGTCGGCGTGCAGAATCTGGTTCGTCGGCACTCAGCGAATAGCCTTCGGCCGAGCACCCCGGTTCCGGGACCATGGGCGGACCCCCCCCTTCCTTAACGAAACGAGCGTGGGCATTCATGTTGTACTTGTTTGTGCAAGAAAGTGCAGTCCCAACAAGACTTCTCACAGCCTGTTCGGTTACCATCTATAACTCCATGAAAATAAGATAGTTATTGATTTCTGTAGGTTCCGAACGGAAACCGGCTTTGGCGATACACTTGCTCTCTTCCAAGGTGTAGCTTTACGAGATCGAATCAACTTTGGGGAAAATGACACTATGACTCGCTTTCACCTGCTTTTCTTGCTCCTTGTGGCCATCGCGGTTCCCTTTGCAACGGCCGACACGATCCAACTGAATAACAACACCTACGGCAACATCGGCTTTGTAACCCTGGCGCAACAGAGTGGGGGCGTGCTGGTAACGCTCACTGCCAATCCCGGCTTCAGCTTGAAGACGCAGGGCGGCGACGTCATGTTCAGCACGACCATGAATCTTAGCGCCGCAAACATTTCGGGAATTATGATAAATGGCGTCCCCTACACCGGTAGCTTCAGCTTCGGTGGGCCCGTGCGCCGCGCCGGAAATACCTTTACGTATGACCTCACAAAACTCAACATCCATGGCATCACCAGCGCGAGCACGATCTCGTTCATTATTTCAGGCGTGACCGTGAAGGAGTTGGATGGAGCGTGGGGTACGCACTTCTGCGTTGGTGCTGGAACCAAGTGTGGTGTGAATACCGGATTTGCCACTGGTAAGGGTGCGACGGTACCGGAACCGGGCACGTTGTCGTTGCTCGGAACGGGACTCGTGGGCCTCGCTGGCTTTTTCCGGCGTCGCCTCCTTTCCTAAATTCCTCGCTCTCGATTCGCGTCTCCTCAAATCCCCGGGCGTAAAGCCCGGGGATTTCTGTTTCCTCGGAGATGTGCCTGTCCGTCGCTTAATACGAAGGCTGGTTGTTTTCGATCAGGTCTAGAAAATACTGGTGAATACGGCGATCATCGCTGAGTTCCGGGTGGAACGTGGCGGCGAGAGTCTTTCCCTTGCGGACAAGCACCGGGTCTTTGCCTTCTGTCGCGATCACTTCGACTCCCGGACCCACGCGTTCGATCTTGGGCGCGCGAATGAATACGATTTCGATGGGATGGTCCAGGAACCGCCCTTCGCGGATGGAGCTATCGATCTGGCGGCCGTAGGCATTACGGCGCACCGTGATGTCGAGCGCGCCCAGGCCAGCCTGCTTCGGATTCTCTACTTCGGTGGCTAGCAGAATGCATCCGGCGCAAGTGCCAAACGTCGGCTTCGCGCGCACGAAATCCTTCAGCTTCGCGAGTCCCTCCTCCCCGAGCAGCTTGAGAAATGTCCCCGACTCGCCGCCGGGGATTACCAACCCGTCGATCTCATTCAGTTGCTCGGGCTTCTTCACCAGCACAACTTCGGCGCTGAGTTCTTCGAGACGGCGGCGGTGCGCATCGAAATCTCCCTGGAGTGCGAGGACACCGATTTTCATTGTAGTTGCCGGTCGTTCGTCGTTGGTAGTTGGCCAAACAACGATGTGAGCTGATTTTATACGATGGCACGTGGCGATTCTTGGTTGCGGACGCGCCTACTGCTCGTTCTCAAATATTGACTCAATGTCACGCGAGCCGTGAAGCACGCGAACCACTTCGATCCCACGAGAAAGTGGCAGGTAGAACACCACGTAGCGGCCGACGGTGAGACTTCGGATGTCTATGTCCGACGATAGCTCTCGCCGACGTCGACCCAGACCGGGCCGGCGAGACAGAGCTTGGAACTTGCTATCTAGGAGATCGACAAAAGCCTCCGCTTGATCGGGACTGTCGTCGGCGATGTAGGCCCAGATCTCCGCGAGATCGTCCAGGGCGCGCGGGCGTACGACAACGGTGGACATTTACTTCGCTGAGGAACGACGGGAATCGAGGCGCTTGCGGCCTTCGCGTTTCATTCCCGCCACGCTCCAAGGCCGAGCGGGACCGCTGTTCAAACCGTCACGGATGTCGCGGCGCAACTGTTCCAGTTTGAGCGACTCCAACTCGTCATGGGCTTCCATGATGCGCAACGCCTCGCGGACGACTTCGCTGGCCGAGTTGTATCGTCCAGAGGACACCTTGCGGCGAACCAATTCCTCCAATCGCGGAGTCAGGTTGACGTTGAGGGGCATAGCGTTTTCCGAGGAATTCCATTCCAGAATAGTGCGATTGGCAAGGATTGTCAATGATTGACAGCTCTGACAATTGATGGAGACCGCTGTGCGGGCGGGGGAAATGGGCTGCCAAGCGAGGCTTGGATGGGGATGCTCGCGAAAGAGATGTGTTTAAGGCTGGGCCACCACTCCCGAAAATTTTTCTCACGCCGAAGTCCCGTGCGCCCGAAAAACACCGCCAACATTCCCGTTTCGTGAAATCGGTGATTAGCTACTTTCGTGGGATTGTCTCCGTCTTGGGGAAGTCCAATACTTGCGGAGGATAGGATGCGTCTGGAGGACGTTGCCAGTGGGTACTGGACGCTGCCTTTCAAGTAGTCGAGTGGCTAGGTCAGCCATTACGGTTCGAGTCCGTCGTCCTCCGCACGGCTTCTCGACTTAGCGTCGGTGTGCTATAATCACTATGCTTGAAAGGTAGCGTACCGACTGGCAATTTTGCTGAGCCCCGCCTGACCAGCGGGGCTTTTGGTTTCTAGGGGTCATCGCAGACGATCCGCCTGCGAGGGGAACCCGAAACTGCGGATTGTCCGGCAAGCCACCCTTCGGCTATCGCTCAGGGCAGGCTTTCTCAAAAAGCGTGAGAAGTGGCGCACCCCCAGTTAATTGATGTCGGCGCCAAAGACGAAACAATATTCCCACGCAGATGGGGCCCACCCGCCACCCTCGAGAGTAAGGATTGAATTTAGGCCGGGCCACCCGCTTTTCTCAAAAAGCGTGAGTGGCGCATCCGCGGTTAATGGAGGGGACAACCAAAACAACACTCCCCACGCAGATGGGGCCCCCACGTCGATAACAGTTATGGCTTTCCTAAGATAATGTCGACCCATTTCGAGTATTCGTTCGAACTGGATCGTGCTCGAATGAGATCTAAGTACGCACGTTTTGCGGAGTTGCCCTGCCTCGAGAATGCATTTGCAATTTTTCCGATCAGTCTCGCCCTTGAATCCTTGGCGGATGTCTGCACATTGAAATCCTTTGCTAGTTGCTTAAGGACGGCCATAGGCTGCTGAGCAATTGAAGTACGTAGGTCCGGCGCGAAAAATGCTCGAGGTCGATCTTGACCTTCCTTCTTTCTTGTCTTCGGTCTCCTCGCCCTCAGCAGGACTTCTCTCCCAACCTGATTTCTCTCCGACAGATCTCGCGCAGTTCGCAAAAGGTGGATGATAGGTTCTCGCGCTGCCTCGTTCTCAAAAATCGCTAGCGCGCGCTTCCACTCTTCTGGCGGGTAATAGATCGCTCCCGCCGTTCTTCATAGGCTTATTCTCTCGGAAAATTCTGACGCCAGGTGCTCGAACTCGGCCACGCGATCGAAGCGTGCGTATTCGGTAAGGAAAATAGGCGTCCCCGCTCGCGACCCTTTGGGGTATGAATCGGAGTAGCTTATTTCATTTTGAAACACGTACCAGCCATGCTCCCTTGCTACACTAATGACATCGTTTTTCGATCGAAGATTCTCCATCTTCTGGTTAGAGACCGCGTTGAACACGATCCCGGCCAGTTCGATTTCGTGATCTCGGTATTGCTTCCGAAAATCCTGCAAGGACTTTGCGAGGAGGGGCAGGCCGATCGTGGAGAGGAATTCGGGTTTAATCGGAACAAGCAGGAAATCGCTCGCGAGGTAGGCAGCCTCAGTCAGCATGGATTCAGTAGGCGGACAGTCAATTAGCACTAAATCGTATTCTAGTCGCACGTCGTCGACAAAGTTCGCGAGGGTTTTCTCCCTCCCATGACCGCTCTTCAATGTCCATGCGAGGTCGAGACGAGAGGGAACGATGTCGAGACGACCTCCATTTTTCCACGCCTTTACTGCACAGATTACCTCGTGCGCATTGAGATCCCGTTTTCGTTGCGATGGAGCGGGGGAGAACTGTTCAAATAAATCCATGACCGTTCGTTTCTTTTTTGTCAGTATTTCCTCATATCGCTCGCTACCTAGCGTGTACTGGCTCAGGTTGAATTGAGGATCAAGGTCAATAAACAAAACTCTTCGACCCTTACGCAATGCAAGGTACCACCCGAGATTCGCAGTAATGGTCGATTTCCCTACTCCTCCCTTCATATTGACGACGGCGACCACCGTCGCTTTCGAAAAAAGAGTCGGTGACTTAGAAGGGGCGGCCTTGCTGTCTTGCAGATGTATGCCGTTCGTTTTGGCCCACTTGACGATATCTTCTTTTTTCCATACCGGGCCGCTGCGGAGGTCAGCGACAGGCGACGGGAACGTTTCGTCTCGTGTCCTCCAGTTGCTTGCGACTTGTTTGCTTACACCCAGCAACTCTGCCATTTCGGCGGTGCCGAGAAGCGCAGTTTCAGATGACATTCCAAAAATCCCTCATTGACAACGTACACAAGATATCATATCGTTTGTACTAGATCTTGTCAATGTGATGAGATTAAAGAGGCGGGCCGCCTCGGGTAGAAGCCGAAGCGGCCTGTGAAACCCAAATCCCTGGTTGAGGGCCGAGCTTGCGCTCGTGGTTTCAAGATCAAGTTTGTCACTTTGTGTTCGATCGTTCAAGTGTCGAGCTGACCTACCGCGGCGCACGTCGTCTCGCCCCAGGCCAACTATATTTAAGGAGGCCTGAAATGGCACAAGAAGTACGCATTGACTGTGTAAGCAAAACTGATCGTTACAACCCCCACGAAAGAATAACAAACGTCGGTGGCGTCAATCCTGACGGCACCCGGTGGAAGCTGTCGGAACGCGAAGCAATTGAAGGCATTCTGGCAGGTAAATGGCAGTTTTACGTCGAGCGTCCACGCGGACATCGCGTAGAGGTGATAATTGCCAGAAGCGCGTATGGTAATCAATACCTGAAAACAGTTGAGGACGGGGAACAACCGGACAATTTACTTGCTTTGCCGGAGTGCCCGTAAGGCTGATCGTCAATAGGCATAGCGGGTTCGGGATGAGCTCTTGCTCGCATCGGGCCCGCTTGCCATTCCCGATAGCTTTGGAGGATCTTTACCAGCCCCGCGTCTGCCGGGTGCGCCACTTCTCACGCTTTTTGAGAAGTGGCCCTTCCGGACAGCCGCCACCGCTCGATTTCGCTGCGAAGACGGCCTCGGCTCCGAATAGTCTCAAAAGAATACTTCCGGCGAGACGTGGAAACGGCGGCTGAGTTTGCGAATGTGCTCCACGGTCAGGCTGCGCTTCTCGCGCAGCACCTCGGACACAATACTCGGAGTGCCGAAAATATCGAGCAGATCCTTTTGCTTGAGTCCATTGGACTCTATCAGTTCGCGCAGGACTTCGACCGGGCGCGCGGGCTTGAGGGCGTAGGCTTCTTGCTCGAAATCTTCGATAAGAACCGTGAGCAGTTCGGCAAGACGGCGTTCGGCCGCGCTGAGCTTTTCCGCTTTGCGCTCTTCTTTGCGATCAAGGGCTTCGAGCATCGCGATGCAGCGCTCGTTTTCCTTCTCGCTGTGGATGACGGCAGGCAGGGTCTGGGCCAGCAGGGCGGCGTATTCAAGCTGAGCGGTGGCTGTGCTCATCGTTTCCATTTCTCCTGATCGTATTCAGCATGGGTCAGCACCTGGCGGATGTAGATACGCTGAAAGCGATAGTTGATCTCTGTAATAAGGCGGTACTTGTTGCCCTTTATGTTAAAGACTGTCCATTTATCGACGACATCGGCGCTTGCGAAAGTCCGGCGTACATCTGCAAGATTTTGCCAAAGCGCTTTCTTCGCGATGCGAAACCAGCCGTCTAGTGCAGGTTCGATTTCAGCGTGTCGCAGCGCCGCTTCTTTTAGCTTCTTGCGGCTGATTACGTGCACGGGGAGTTCGAAATTCGCATTATGCGAATATAATAGTTCGCGGATTGCGAAGCGTCAAGGGGTTTATGTAAATACTTATTTCGGCCACCGGGACGGCATCGCTACCATCCCCGCGTCTGCAGCAAGTGCGCTTCATCGAGCGTCGAGACGGCCAGCCCTTTCATAGCCCCCGCCAGATTCTCGCTGACTTCAAGTAATACTTTAGGGTCTTTGAAGTGTGTCGCCGCCTGCACAATCGCCTTCGCGCGCTTCTCGGCTTCCGCGGGGTCGGCGAATTCGGTCGAGTTCTTCATGAAGATGCCCGAGCCGACGAACACTGCCTCAGCTCCCAGCTGCATCACGAGCGACGCATCCGCCGGAGTCGCGATTCCTCCCGCGGAGAAATTCGGCACCGGCAACTTGCCGTCACGCGCCACCATCTTCACCAGTTCGTAGGGCGCCCCGTGCTCCTTGGCCTTCGCGTAGAGTTCTTCTTCCCCAAGCACGGTGAGAATCTTCATCTCCAGCACGATCTGCCGAATGTGCCGGACAGCGTGCACCACGTCTCCGGTGCCAGCCTCGCCCTTGGTGCGAATCATGGCCGCACCTTCGGCGATGCGCCGCAGAGCCTCGCCCAGGTTGCGCGCGCCGCAGACAAACGGAACGGTGAACGCCTGCTTATCCACGTGATGCACTTCGTCGGCCGGCGTGAGAACTTCGGACTCGTCGATGTAATCGACGCCCAGCTCCTGCAAAATCTGCGCCTCCGCGAAATGACCGATGCGGCACTTCGCCATGACGGGAATATCAACCACCGCCATGATCTCGCGAATCTTTTTCGGCGAGGCCATGCGAGCCACTCCGCCCTCGGCGCGGATCTGCGCCGGGACGCGCTCCAGAGCCATCACGGCCACGGCTCCGGCTCGCTCCGCAATCTCCGCCTGTTTCGCATCGGTTACGTCCATGATCACGCCGCCCTTGAGCATTTCGGCAAGCCCGGTCTTCAGGCGAAGGTTGGTGCTGTGTCCGTTGTTTTGCGACATAGGTCTACTCTCTTTCCACACCTCATTTTACAGGCCATTAGCGATTCGCGGTACCCCGAAACGCTTGCTAATGGAGAGCCGGGCGTCCCCGCCCGGCCGCGATGCTCTACAGGGCGCAAGCGGGACGGGCGAGGACGCCCGTCGCTCCATCGCCTACTAGCGCTCCACAAATCGCGCGAACATGCGGTGCGGATCGATCGCAATAAACAAGCCTTGGCTGCGCGCCAGCACATCCCCTTTTTCGTTCAGGATCTCGGCCATGTTGACATGCTTCCGGCCCCTCACCTTAACTTCGCGCGATTCCACGCGCAGCGGCTGCTTCAGCGGCACCGGCTTCAGGTAGCTCACGGTAATCTCGGAAGTCAGAGCCACCACCTGACGCAGTTTGTTCACCTTGCCCATCGCTTCATCGAGGATGGTCGCGATGATGCCGCCGTGGCAGTGTCCGGGCGGCCCGGTATAGCGCTTGCCCAGGCGGAATCGGCACACGAAAGAGTTGCGCTCCTCGTCGTAGGTGAAACGCAGGCGCATTCCGTTGGGGTTGTTCTTGCCGCAGGCGAAGCAGTAGTTCTTCTGCAGTTTTATGTAGCGTGTGTCGTGTCCAGCTTCCGGGCGCCGAGCTTCGGATTTCTTACCAGCCATCGAAAGATTTTATCGCGAGCGGACATCGGGATTAGGTATCATGATCTCTTTCGCGGTAGGGGTTCCGCTTAGGCTACCACTCTTCGAGGCAAACCAATATGCCGAAGAACATTGTCATCTGCTGCGACGGAACGGGAAACGAATTCAACCCGCAAAGCAACTCGAACGTGGTCAAGCTCTGCAGCACCCTGGTCATCAACCAGGACCAAGTCTCGTACTATCATCCCGGTGTTGGAACCATGGGCGCGCCCACCGCCAATAGCTGGTGGGAGAAGCAGTGGACGCGCATCAAGGGCTTGGCCTTCGGTGCCGGCTTTTTCGAGGATGTTGGCCGCGCATATCAGTACTTGATGTATAACTACAACGATTATTCGGTCGACGGGCAGAGCGTACACGACCGTGTGTACCTGTTCGGATTCAGCCGCGGGGCCTACACGGCGCGCGCCCTGGCCAGCTTGCTGAAAATGTTTGGCCTGCTGCATCCCGGCAACGAGGCGCAAATCCCCTATGTGCTTCAGATGTTCGAAAGACGGCACAAGGAAAACCACCGTGCCTTGTTGGACGAAGCGAAGCAGTTTCAGGAAGTCTTCTCGCGCCCCTGCTTTATTCATTTTGCCGGTCTCTGGGATACGGTGAGTTCGGTGGGATGGGTAACCGAACCGGTGCGGCTACCCTACACTGCCCGCAACCCCATCATTGCCAATGTGCGCCATGCCCAGTCCATAGACGAGCGGAGAATTTTCTTCCGTCAAAACTCGTTCACACGTGTCATGACGGGCGACGACCTGGGCGACGGCACCCGCAGTCCCATCACCCAGGATTTCAAACAGGTCTGGTTCGCGGGCGTGCACTCCGACATCGGGGGAGGCTACGCCCCTGACAAAAGCGGGCTATCGCAGATCGCTTTGGAGTGGATGCTGGTGGAGGCGGAAAGCAGAGGACTTCTGCTTTGCCCTGATAAGGTGAGAAGTGTTCTCTGTTATTCGCATCCGGATTCGCATTGTGCGCCCGATCCGGTTGCCGACCTAAACATTTCCCTGCGCGGGGCTTGGTGGATATTGGAGTACCTACCCCACAAGTCCTACAGTTTCAAGACAGGGGGATACGAGTGGTCAGTACCTGGAGGAAGGCCACGCACCCTTCCGGCGGAGCCGCGCGTTCACCAGACGGTGCGCGTGCGATGGGAGAAACGGACGGACTACCGTCCCCAAAATCTGCCAACCCTGCCGCCCAAAGAAACCGATGAACCTTGGGTGAGATACCCCGCGAAATAATCAGTCGTAGTATTCCAGCCCCAGGTGCGTAATCAGCTCTTCGCCCTTCAAATGCCGCAATGTGTTCTTCAGCTTCATCAACTGGATGAACAGATCGTGCTCCGGATACAGCCCCGGCGCCGTCATCGGCGACTTGAAGTAGAAGCTCAGCCATTCCTGAATTCCCAGGCGGCGTAGTTCGGGCGTGCGCTGCGCGAGGTCAAGGAAGAGCACGAGATCGAGCACGATCGGCGCCGCCAGAATCGAGTCGCGGCACAGGAAGTCCACCTTGATCTGCATCGGATACCCGAGCCATCCGAAGATATCGATGTTGTCCCAGCCTTCTTTGTTGTCTCCGCGCGGCGGGTAATAGTTGATGCGAACTTTATGGAAAATATTGCCGTAGAGCTCCGGATACAAAGCAGGCTGCAGAATGTGCTCCAGCGCTCCGAGCTTCGATTCTTCCTTGGTCTTGAAAGACCCGGGATCGTCCAGCACTTCGCCGTCGCGGTTGCCCAGGATGTTGGTCGAATACCATCCGCTCAGCCCCAGCAGCCGTGCTTTGAAGGCGGGGGCGAGCACGGTCTTCAATAAAGTCTGGCCCGTCTTGAAATCCTTGCCGCAGATGGGAGCTTCGCGCTCACGCGAAAGCTCGAGCATCGCCGGCACGTCCACCGTCAGGTTCGGCGCGCCATTGGCGAAGGGCACGCCCTCCATGAGCGAGGCATAGGCATACACCATCGAGGGCGCGATGTTTTCGTCGTTCTCTTTCATCGCTTTTTCGAGCGCCTTCACGCTCTGATGAGCGGCGCTCGGCTCAATGAAGGTCTCCGTCGAAGCGCACCAGATGGTGATCAGCCGGCTGGCTCCACTCGACTTCTTGAAGTCGCGGATATCCTGCCGAAGCTGCTCGGCCAAATCCAGCTTGTTCTTCCCTTTTTTCACGTTCGGCCCGTCGATCTTCTTGACGTAGTTGTGATCGAACACAGCCTTCATGGGTGTGATGGCGCTGAGCCGCCCCTTTACTTTGTCGAGCAGGTCGCGCTCCAGCACACCGGCGTTGCGGGCGGCTGCGTACATGTTGTCTTCGAAAATATCCCAGCCCGTGAAGACCAAATCATTGAGCCCGGCGAGAGGAACGAACTCCTTGATCTTCGGCGAGCGGCCATCGGTGCGCTTGCCGAGACGGACGGTGCCCATCTGCGTGAGTGAGCCGATCGGGTGCGCGATTCCCTTGCGCACCGCTTCGACGCCGGCAACAAACGTCGTAGCGACTGCGCCCATGCCCGGGATCATCACGCCCAGCTTGCCCTTGGCAGGCTCGATCGCGCCGTCGTGCCCGGCGGCGCTGTGTGCTTTGCTTGCGGATTTCACCTCGTCGGACTTTACCTCGACCCTCGCCACATTCTTCACGGCTCTCTTCACTGCGGTCATGACTGCGGTCGCGGGGGACTCTTTCACCTTCGCCATATTTTGACTGCTTCCTTGTAGGAACTGTGAGATGTATGCAAACCGAGTATGTTCTCGTATCCGGTGAGCTTTTTGCAAACGCGCGTGCCTGAATCCCGAGGAAAACCACTTCAACGGCGTCTGCAATGCATTGGATGGCGTTCGCGTCCCTACACAAATTCGGCGGATCGATTTTTTTCGTTGGACGCCCTGCGCTGAATTCCTTCATACTCTCGGTGAGTTCGAAGCCCGCTAAGCGGCGGGTTGGTCGAACCTGATGTTTGCGTTCAGCCTTGTACGCTGCGTTGCAAATCTGCTGACCTCGTTGTTCTCCATTCAATCTAAGCCCATGCCATTCGGCTTCAGGATGGCTGTGTGCTTTTAGACCAAGAAGAGGAGATTTCATGAGATCGATTCGCAAATTCGCATATGCTGCCGTTTTGAGCCTGAGTTTCTTCACCCTTCAGCCGTCTCTGGCTGCCGCCGTGGAGGCACGCGGCAGCTTCACCCTGTCTCACGAAGTGCATTGGCAGAAGTGTGTCCTTCGTCCCGGGGCCTACACCTTTTCCATCAAAACCATGGGTTCGGCCGAGTTTTTAACCTTGCGAGGGATCAACGGAACTGGCACGGACGCGATGATGCTGGTGAACGCCGTGCAATCGCCTGCGCCGGATGGAGTTAGCTCCAGGCTGGTTCTGGTGTCGAGGGACGGCCAGAGCTTCGTCAGCTCCTTGGAACTCCCCGAGTTCGACATGGTCCTGCACTTTGCGGTCCCGCCCGGGAAACCATCGAACGAGATGGCATCGAAATAGATCGCCCATTCGGTTGCGACGGGCCACAGACCGTTGGCAGCCGCCTCCCCGGGAGCAGGATCGCCATCTGCTCCCGGCTTTTTTGGGGAACCATTCGGGGTTGTCTTAGCGTCGTGTCCAGTAAGTTTGCGACATAAGTATGCTCTGTCATCTTGGGCGAAGCGAAAGACCTATGCATTTGCGCAGGCCAACTACATAGGTCCTTCGCTTCGCTCAGGATGACAGTGCGGACTTATTCCACGAACTTGCGGACGCCACATTATCAGGGTGCGCAAAAAACTCTGATTCGAGCGCACTTTGGGAAGGACGCGACTTCAGTCGCAGCCCGTTACGATCCACCGGGCAGGCGGGTGTTCTCTCTCACTTCTTCGCTCAAAATGATCGCTTCGGCAATTTCTCTCATGGCCTTGCGCTTCTGCCGGCTCTGGCGCTGCAGAGCGAGATAGGCTTGTTCTTCGCTCAATCCCAGCTCGCGCTGCAAAATCCCCTTGGCGCGTTCCACAACTTTTCGCGTCTGTAACTGGTCTGTAAGGTTGGAGTTGACTTCCTCCATGCGCGCCAATTCAATTTCCGCGCCCACCAGAAACCCAATCGCCGAAATCAGCCGGACCTCCTTCCGCTTGTAGATGTGAGGCCGGCGATGCTGCACATTGATTGCTCCCACAACCCGCCCACGGCACATCAGCGGTACGGAGAGAAACGCTTCGTAACTATCCTCCGGCAACTCATGGAAGAACTGGAAGCGCGGATCCTGCGCTGCCTTTTCCGCAATCGCCACTGGTTCGTGATGTTCCGCGACCCAGCCCGTAATGCCCTGTCCGACACGCAGTTTGAGCCGGTCCACAACCTCAGGATGGGCATTCTTCGAAGCCCGCAGGACCAGTTCCTCGCCCTCGATCACATAGACCAGGCACGAATCGCATTTCACCAGCGCCGAAGCGAACTCCACCACTCGGCCCAGCACTTCGTGAAATCCGCCCGCCGTCGCCAGCCGGACGCCAATCTCGTGCAACAAATCGACAGGCGAGTCTTCAACCGCAATCAAGTTATCCATGATCTAACTTATCGGCATAACTTGTCCCTGTCTAACTCCAAATTTCGATGACAGCGATAAAGGATTTCTTCGGGCGATTCACCATACTTTTACATCTTTTTGGAATCTCGCGCATCGCTGGAGGCCCGGGATCTACTTCCCGTCCAGCTCCACGCTCTTGATGGGCACGTCCCAATGTCCAGCAAGGATTTCAAACCGGCGCTGCTCTTCCTTCGCATACGTGGCTTGGTCGGGCCAAAGCTGCTTCTTCAGCGTGTCCTCGTCGAACGGCTCATTCGCAACCGTCGAGTTCTTGAATACGATAGTCACGCGATAGTCCCAGCGCCCGTCTTCGGTCGTGTGGTAGCGCGGCTGGTCCATCCAGACCTTGAGCATGCGGCCCATCTCCACCTGCTTCTTCAGCAGTGGGTAGTGGTTCTTTTTGAACAGCTGCAAAAACTCGTCTGCATATCCCCACTTCGCCTTGTAATAGTATTCGACCACGAAGGGCTTGCCGGTTTCGGATGCGGACTGGGCGGGGAGAGACATTGGAAGCAGAGTCAGAAACAACAGAAGCAATCTCAATTTCATCGATAGTCTCCGTGGGGGATGATTGTCGCATATGAGCAGGAAAATATGAGAAGAAAAGGTTCAGAAAGAGTGATATAGTTCTTGACCGCAAAGGGGTTACCGGTTGGTACTTCTCGAAAGGAGGAAGGCGATGAAAAGAATAATTTTGGTGGTGGTGGCGGTGCTCCTTGGAGCCGGCACAGCCTCCGCGGCAACCATGCAGAAATGGACGGCTGGCTGGGACAACTTGGGCGAACCCCTCAGCTACAAAAAGAGCAGTGTCAGGTGGTCGGTGAACGCAACGACCAAAAAATTGTCGCTGACCTACACCTTGGTGGGCGCGACGCCCAGCAAGCTTTACGAGGTCGGTGTGGCCATCTTCTGCACCACGTTCCCCAGCACTTTCGGCCAGTTTCCCGTCTACGGCGACAACTGCCAAGTGATTACGCGACAAGGCGTCACCGCAAACGCGGCGTACTTGGAGGTCGGCGTAGTCACCACCGATAGGTTCGGCAATGGGTCGTTTTCGGTCGTCATCGGTCCGGCCCCTTCCGGCCCCTACAAGGTCGAGTTTTTCGCGCAGGACGGTGCGGGGTGCAACTTGATCGGAGGCGCGGGCAATGGTTCTGACTGCGCTGTGGATTTCCAGTCGCCCGGCCCCTTTGGAACGGCAACCACGATTACCATACCTTGATAACGTCCCGACCGCGTCCCCAGATCGGTGGTCGGTGGGAGTGGAAGACTAGCAGCGATAGTGTCGCGTGCGGGCCGGGCGGGGCGCCCGGCGCTCCACCGGAACTGGCGGATGTTAAAATTACCTGTGCCCGCCGACTCGCTCCGCCTTATTGCCATCGATATTGACGGCACCTTGCTCAACCCGGAATTCCAGATTTCCGGAACCGATCTCGTTACCCTCAGACGTGTGCACGCCCAGGGCATCGAGGTCATTCTGGTCACCGGGCGCCGCCACACTTTTGCCTTACCCATCGCTCAGCAATTGGGATTTGATCTCTGGTTGATCAGTTCCAATGGCGCCATCACCCGCTCCCTCGCCGGAGAAACTTTCCACCGCGACCTGCTCCCAGAGCCAACCTGCCGCGAACTCGTCCACGTGATGCAAGAATTTCGCGGTCAGACCGTTCTCACTTTTGACCGCAACGGTCTTCACGGCGAAGGTCCGGGCACCATCGTGATCGAGTGTCTCGACAAGCTGGAAGGCAGCATCCAGCGCTGGCTGGAAAAAAACATGCAGTACATC
>Ga0209648_10001891_pt1 | contig 17120 bp, 16 predicted proteins | sample GraSoi2013_115cm_FD_185830 | JGI IMG/M metagenome (GOLD analysis project Ga0209648, IMG submission 185830) | Grasslands soil microbial communities from the Angelo Coastal Reserve, California, USA - Sample 9_17_2013_115cm (SPAdes) (version 2) | ecosystem: Environmental > Terrestrial > Soil >...
AAACGAGACAGTCTTGTATAGCTTCAAGGGGGGGAGCGATGGAGCGTTTCCGTTTCCGCTCGGCGACGGACATCTGGTGAGGGACGCCGCGGGCAACCTCTACGGCACCACACTGGAAGGCAGCCTCGGCACCTGCACTGGCCGTAACCAAGTCGTGGTCGGGTGCGGGACCGTATTCAAGCTTGACCCCGCTGGCAACGAAACCATCCTGTATAGCTTCACGGGGGGCGGCGATGGGGCGTTTCCGTACGCAGGTCTGGTGATGGACACAACGGGCAACCTCTACGGCACCGCGTCCTCCTTCTTGGCTTTAGGCGGCTTTGGGACGGTGTTCAAACTCACTGTCCAGACGCTGCAGCCGCCGACGATCACAAGCATGTCGCCCACGAGCGCCATCGCGGGTGCGGCGGCCTTCACCTTGACCGTGAACGGCGCGAACTTCGTCACCGGCTCGATGGTCAACTTCAACGGCAACGCCCTGGCGACGACGTTCGTTAGCGCCACGCAACTCACGGCGGCCATTCTGGCCTCGGACATCGCCACCGCCGGCAGCTTCAACGTGACGGTGACCAACCCGGGTGGCGTGGCGTCGAACTCTGTCAGCTTCACGGTCCTGACGCCGCAGCAGGCAACCCAAGCCGTCATCAACACCGTGAATGCTCTGTTCTCGCAGGGAGTGCTGAATGGCGGCCAGGACAACTCGTTGGTCACGCAACTGCAACACGCGATAATCATGATGAACGTCGGAAAAAACGCTGGGGCGATTGGGAACCTCGAGTCCTTCATCAGCGAGGTGAACGACCTGCTCAACTCCGGCGTTTTGTCGTCATCTCAAGCGGCATCGCTGGTCAGCGCCGCTGAGAGTGTGATCGCGCGGCTCTCGTAGCTATGATGTGAACGCTGCTGCTGTGCTGATCTTCTCTGGGTTCAGATCAAATCGGCCAGCAATCCGCGCCGCAAGGTCTCAGGGCAGCGAGTCGAGGAACTCAGGATCGATCGCGTGGTGAGACGAAAACGTTTCACCGTGAGACGGCTGAGCCACTAAAACGCGACCAGAAAATCCTAAGCCCCACCATTTCTGCAACTTGCAACTCCTGCGTGTTTCCAATTCTTTGGCGTCTAGCGTGCATCTCTGTCCTCGGAAGTCTACGCCTCTTGTGGTGCGTAGTGTGTCTCACCTCGAGGGATGCCGTGGATGTTGAGCGTTAGGGCGAGAGGCCACGTGGGAGAATCCGGCGGTCTGACACTCATAGCGAACGAGCCAGGCTGCGCTGAGCGGTTGGCACGATTCTTTCCACGAGCCAGGCCCGTTCGAATCCCGGCGGAAGTCACTGCCTCGCGTGGAAGCAGAACTATTCTCCGGGAGACCGCAGTTGTGGAGTTTGGCGGACCTGAGCATGCTATCTTTCTTTCGACCTTGCCGCTGGAGTTCGACGATCGCGTGCGGATCGAGGCAACTGGTGGAGGACGCCTGATGGAAGCAGCTGTCGTCGGCGTGCAATATCACGAAGGACGCAAAGCGGTGGCCGTTAGATTCTTGCAAGGCCCCTGCGACTGGTTGGTGACACAGCCGTGAGCAAAACGATGACAACGCTGAATATCCCCGCTCCAGCTCGATCGGAGAGCCCGCGACAGGTGCAATGGCAAGAAGCGCGCTCGGTGTTTCCGATCTACCTGGCACTCGCGAAGCAGCTGGGACTAGAAGTCCCCTTTACACAGGCAAAGCGGAACCTCCCAGAGAAGCCGGACCTGGAGACCTTCAGCAGCGTGCACGAGTGGCTGGATTCGATGGACCAGCGCGTCTTGGTGCATCAGCTTAGGCACCTTCTGCAAATGACCACGCTGAACGCCAGCGAAACAGGACTGCGCGCGCTGATTCAACGCCATCTGCGCAAGGCGAAGAAGAGCAATGTTGACCGGGACAAGATTGACTTCCTGCTGGTGCAATACTTTGCGCTCTGCGCGCCGGCGAAGATTTATCACAAGCAGATCGAGCCAGTAGATGTCGCTCAGGTGATGCAGCCGGTACTCGGAGAAGTGGACCCCGACCCGCTCGCGTGGTGCGCGCCGCTCGAGCAAATGATCGAAGCGCTGCGGGGCTTCCGCAGCCTGCGGGAAATCCTGAAAACGAACTTCATCGAACAAGGCCGGAAGGTAAAGGAAACTGCCGGGGGAATGTTCTACGATCCTGCGGCGCTGGTCGCGTTCATCCGGTTCAATTTTCTGCTCCGCCGGACACTGATCGAGCTGATGCATGCGGACTTGATCGCCATTCGTGCTGGACTTGCTCAGTTACAATCCGCGGGTGCGCGGATCATCGACTGCCATCATGTCGGACTCTCGGCGAGTGAGCCTCTCGCGAAAATCGCCGCGATGGCTGATGAGTGGAAACAGCCTTTCCAGAAGGAGTATACAGAGCGGTCGGTCAGCCAGGCGTTTGACAAGCTACTCGGGTTGCGCACGGACGTTGAGCTAGCGCTCGAAAAGGCGCTTGGGAAACCGGCTGAAGCCGCCTCTCATCAGTCGGTAACACAAGCAGCAAAAGCTCCTGCGAGTGTGAAGAGGCCCGCGGCGGAATCCCCTGCTCCGAACGCGAAGGGAAAAGCGAAGGAGCGTCATGCGACGCCTGCTGCGGCTGAGCCGGATTCTGCTGTAGTTCTGGATTTTGAAAACTGCATGGAGCAAATCTGGGAGCAACTGATCGCCACGCCCCCTTCGCGAGGGAGGTCGATGACTACCGTCAAGATCGGCGGAGCGCGAATTCTGCTGTCGTCTTGGGAAGTAACTTCATTCGTCACCGAAAACGGGCCGTCGGCGGAGGATTTGCGCCGAGCGGTAGTGGCGCGGGTGCTGGTCAGCGCGGCGATGGAATCCGCCAAGGAGACAGGGAATGCCACGTCGCTGGACCGAGCGATGAACATGGCCCGCGTGGAAGTGACTCGATTGCAAGAGCGCGTGGATGTGGCCAAGCAAGCGAAGGATACGGAATCGGCGGTAAACCTTGGGATCAGTACGAAACGTCTGCTCTCGGCGCTGGACGAAGCAGAAAAGCTGTAGCCGATGGCGAACTGGCCCGGTTCGGCCGGACAGAAACTTCAGGGAGCTGCTTTTCATTGCGAAACGCCAACGTAGTCATCCTGACCGATGAAACCGAATTTGCCCGGTTGCTGACGGCTTGCTGGCAGGCCGAACGCCAGGCGCCAAACATCACCGTCCTCAATAGCGATTCCTGGCGTGAACAAGAGGCGCCAGCTCACGACTTGGTGGTTGTCGGACCCGTGCGCAATGGAAAAATAACCAGCGTGCTGCGGTCGCTCGATCCTGCAAACGCGGTCATCCTGTGCGTTCCGGCAGATTCGCGGGAATTCGGGCAGTTGCGGACCAAGTATCCGAGGCTTCTGCATATTCCGCTTCGCGAGGACTGGGCGCAAACGCTGTTGCTTGTTGCGGGAGAATCTCTGCGCCGCGCGAAGGCTCTGCAAATCGCACGGCAGGCCGAGCGGAACGCTGCCAAGAACGAAAATCACGCCACACTCGGGCGCTACATGCTGGACATGAAGCACAGCGTAAACAATGCGCTGACTTCCATGCTGGGAAACGCCGAATTGCTGCTTCTGGAGCCCGGGCAACTTTCCTCGCAGTCGCTGGCGCAGATCAAGACCATGCACAGCATGGCGCTGCGAATCAACGAGGTAATGCAGCGTTTCTCATCGCTTGCGAGCGAAATGCAGGAAGCTGAGAATGCATCTCAAGCTGAGACAGTCGAAGCAACTTCGCCGACCTCCAGACGCCGCTGAGGCCCCTCGGACATCTCTGTAACCTGCTCATTCAAATATATTTAACCTAACACGACACAAGGGCATGCGGAACGCAAAAGCTGGCTGCTAACGTGCACCTCTGCTCTGTGGACAAGTACGGGGAGAGCACGGCTGTGCACAAAAAGGTCTTGATTGTTGATGACTCGCCGGCTGAGGTCAAGCTGATGCAGGGCTTACTGGAAAGAGAAGGCTATTGGCCGATTGCGTTGCATGATCCCAGGCGTGTGGAAGAGACCATTACGAACGAGCGGCCGAACGTAATCCTGCTTGACATCGTTATGCCGGGTCGAAACGGTTTCCAAGTTTGCCGCGATCTGAAGGGGAACGCCGAGTTCAATATGATTCCCGTGATTATGGTGACCTCGAAAGACTCGGCCAGTGACAAGTTTTGGGGCCAGCAGCAAGGCGCGGACGCATACGTAACAAAGCCTTTTACGCGCGAAGATCTTCTCCGCGCAGTGCGGCGGTTCGCATGAGAGTTGCAGAGCAAGAAAACAGGCGATGAGCGAAGACTTCCATCTCGAACCCCTTCCTGCTGACGCCGATACCGGCGATTTGCTCGAAGCTCTTGGGCCGATCGAAGAGCGGCCGCCGGAGTCGCAGTACTGCGTCTTCCGCAGCGGGCGTGAGCGCTTCTGCCTTCCCGTTCTGGATGTCGAGGAAGTTCTCGATTGGCCGTTGCTAACAAAGCTGCCGCTTGGCCCGCCATACCTGGTTGGAATATTCAATTTGCGCGGTGCGATCGTGCCGTTGATCGACATTGCGATTACAGAAGGCCGCCGGCCGGGATTGCTGCCCAAGCACGTAGTGGTCGCTTCCCTGCGCGCCGAAAATCATCACGAGGACCTGCGTATCGGGATTGCGTCCGACGAAGTCATCGGAACTTATTCTGTGAACACCGAGGATTTGCTCGAGCAAGCTCCGGAAAACGTGCCGCATTGCATCGGAATGTTGCGGCATGACGACCGCTTGGCGCTGGTGATTGATTTGCGCCGGCTGCTCGAGGTTTTTCCGGGGCCTAGTATTTGAAATTTTTGGAGACGACGCCGATGGATGGCGCGGGCTCCGTGGAAGAGATTTGGAGGGTGGTATGAAATCGCGACTGAGTTCCACAATCTGGACACTGGTCCTGCTGAACGGAGTGGTTGGCTTCGTCGTTCTCGGACTCGCCTTCAGCGCCGGTAAGAAGGCCGGAGAGGCGTCCTTGTTTGACTTTGGCTCGCCGGCAGGGGGAAGCGTACTCATCGCCATCGTGCTTGCGCTGGTGACGTCGGTCATCCTCGCATGGCGGTTCGGTGCGCTGCTGGCACCGGTCCAAGCGCTCGCGGAATTTTCCGAACGTCTGGCCGCGGGCGACCCGCGCGCGCGCGCCGAAGTTCAGTCGAATGATGAACTGGGTTACATCGCGGAAAACCTGAATCGCGCGGTCGCCAAGGTCTCCAAGGCTACGAGCAACCAGGACGCCAACGACGCGCTGCAACGCAGCATCACGGAATTGCTGAGCGTCATCAACCAGGTTGCGCGCGGTGATCTGGCACAGCGCGGCAAGGTGACCAACGACGCCCTTGGGAACGTAACGGACTCGATCAACTACATGCTCGACAATTTCACCAAGGTTCTTGAGCGCGTCCGCAAAGCAGCCATGGAAGTGACTGCGTGCTCCAACAACATTCTGGTGGCCGCCGATGAAATGCAGGCTGGCGCGACGCAGCAAGACCAGGAAATTACGAACACGTCCAGCGCCGTCGAAGAGCTGACGGTCTCGATGAAACAGGTTTCGAACAACGCCGAGGCGAGCGCCGAGGCAGCCCGCCGCGCACTGGATGCCGCCGAACAGGGCAACCGCGCCGTCCGCGACACGCTCGAGGGCATGCAGCGTATTCGCGCATCGGTACAAGCGACCGCCAAAAAAATCAAGTCTCTCGGCGATCGTTCCCTGGAAATTTCGGAAATCATCAACGTTATTAACGATATCACTGAGCAGACCAACTTGCTGGCGCTCAACGCGGCCATTGAGGCGGCACGCGCTGGAGAGGCCGGGCGAGGGTTCGCGGTCGTCGCTGACGAAGTTCGCAAACTGGCCGAACACAGCCGCAGCGCAACGAAGGACATCGCGGCGCTCATCAAGGCAATTCAGGCGGAGACGAACGAAGCGGTCGTCGTCATGGAAGAGGGTACGAAGGAAGTCGAGAGCGGCGCAACCCTTGCCGATCAAGCAGGTCGCGCGCTGGACGCTATTTCTAACGTGGTGCGCCAGTCGGCCGAGCTAGTACAGGAAATTTCGCTGGCTTCAAAACAGCAGGTGCGCGGAACAGAAGGCGTAGCGCACGCCATGCAGATCATTTCAAGCATTACGCGGCAGACCTCGCAAGGAACGCGCGGTACAGTGGCAACGGTCAGCCAGCTCGTCAAGTTGTCGGATCAACTGAACGAAGCGCTGGCGCAATTCCGCGCATCATCCAAGGGAGCGTCGGCGGCAAATGAAGTTTCCGAGCGGCCCGTCCCGGCAGGCGCTCTCCGTTAGGAAGTGAAGCTCTTCCCCGCCGAAGGGCGGGAATGAGAGCCAGGCCCAGATTACGGGAGCACGATGAGCGAACGCCAGGGACATGGGCAGGTATTAAGTGAACACGAGCTGAGCGAGATTCGCATGTTGATCGAAGAGCGAACGGGAATTTGCTTCGATGAATCGCGAGAGCGCTTCTTTTCCACGCGTGTGCGCGAACACCTGCGCGCAAAAGGAATGGAGCGCGGCACAGAACTGCTGCGCGCCATGCGCAAATCCAACGTCGAATACGAAACCTTGCTCGAGCGGCTGTTGACGCAGGTGACGAGCTTTTTCCGCTACCCCGGTGTGTATGAAGCGTTCGAGAAGCGGGTGCTGCCGGAGCTACACACAAAAAAGTTCTGGAAGAACCCCCGCACGCTGCGAATTTGGAGCGCCGGTTGTTCCACAGGTGAAGAGCCTTACTCCATCGGCATCACGATCGCGGATTCGCTTTCATTTGCGGATTCCTGGAACGTGGAGATACTCGCGACGGATGTCGGACGACACGCCCTGAAACACGCCGAACGCGGCATTTACAAAGGCCGCAGTATCGGAAGCGTGAGCGAAAAGCAACTGGCAAACCACTTTACGGAAGTCAGCGGCGCGTATCAGGTAAAGCCGCGTCTGCGCAAAATGATTTCGTTCACGCAGATGAACCTGGCTTCGGCGGTGTACGTCGGCCGCATGGACATGATTTTTTGCATGAACGTGCTGATTTATTTCTCGGAAGAGCGTCGGCGCACCCTGGTGCAGCGGTTCTATGACACCCTGGAACCGGGCGGCTACTTGTTTCTTGGACACTCGGAGTCGATCTCCAAGATGCCGGTGAAATTTCAGGCTATCGTTTTGAACGATTGCATTCTCTACCGGAAACCGACAGCGGATGAATTGCAGAAGCCGGAACTCGTGGCGGAGGGGCGGGCGTGAGCACGTTGGACCGCGAAGCCGTCGAAGTTTTCCTCCAAGAAGCCTCGGAGAACCTGCAGTATTTGCGGGAATACGTGAGCGTGCTTCAAGACGTGGAGCCACGCCGGGAAGACCTGGAACGGCTCTACATTTCGGCCCACACGCTGAGCGGGACTTCGGCGAGTTACGGGTTCCCGCGATTCTCCGAAGTTGCCGGAAAGCTTGCGCACGTTTTTCAATATGCGCTGAATGCGCCTCTTGGCAGTGATCTGCATGGACCGCTGACGGAATTTCTTTCCGATGGAATTTCACTGCTGGAAACGGACCTTCTGGAAATCAGCGACACAGGCAAGGAGAGTGTCGATGATATCGCGGTTTTCAAAGAACGCTATCGGTTTGCGTTTCCAGCGGAAACACCACCGCTGAACCTTTCCCAGCCTGATTTGCAGGAGCGATTCGCCGGGGACGAGGCGCGCGACTCGATTGTCGCTGCGGCAACAGGCTCTTACTTCGATGCGCTACCGACGGACGATGAGGTTCCGGACGAGATCCTGGAGTTTTTCCAGCCGGAAGCGGAAGAGCATCTCCAAGTAGTCAGCGATTGTCTTATTTCCCTGGAAGGCAACAACAACCCGGACGAAATCAACAGACTGTTTCGCGCCATTCACACGGTAAAAGGCTCCGCCGCGCAAGTCGGTTTGAAAAGACTGGGAGCCATTGCGCATCGCATCGAAGACCTGATCGGCCGTCTGCGTGACGGAGAGATTGAACCCTCGCCGGCTGTGGTGGATTTGTGTCTCGAGTCCGTGGACGTCTTAAAGAAGACACTCCACCGGCAGTGGGCCGACGAAGTCGAAATGCGGACTGGTGTCGATTCCCTGCTGGGCCGAGTCGCGGAGTTCGCTCCTCTTGACCCCGAAGATGCAGAAGCCTCGGCTACGTCGGCCATTACAGGCCAAGCGGCGCCTGAGAAGGAAGTTGAAGCCGCGTCGCAATCCCTCGCACATTCCAAGAAGGCCGCGAAACAAGCAGCAGGCGGTACATCGACTGTTAAATCAGTTCGCATCGCGCTGGCGCGCCTCGACCGCATGATGAATACGGTTGGAGAGCTGGTCATCAACCGCACGCGCATGGTGGGCCGAGTGGCGGAGCTCGAAAAGCTCGTGGACACGCTGAGCTTCTCGAAAGAACGGCTGCAAGGAAAAGTTGCTGAATTCCAGGAAAAATACGAATTTAACCGCATCAGTAACAGCCGCGCGCCACAAGGGCCCTGGAATCCAGAGCAAACGCCCAAGATGCTAACGAGCGCAGCAGCTGGAGACACATCGTTCTGGTCCGAATTCAGTGAACTGGAAATGGACCGCTACGACGACTTCAATATCTTGTCGCGGTCGATGGCGGAAATTTCAGCGGACGTCAACGAAGTGCTTTCGCAACTGGAAGGGTTCATCGGGCGTGTCGAGGGCGATATCGACGAATTCACTAAGCTCGCGCATCATCTGCAAGATGAAATTACTGCCGCGCGAATGGTTCCGATCGGCACGCTCTATTCGCGATTGTCGCGGGCGGTTCGCGATGCCGCGAACTCGACTGGCAAGCACGTCGAGATGGATCTCTCCGGGAGCGAAACGGAACTCGACAACAATATTATTCAGCAAATTTCCGATCCGCTCGTCCACTTGGTCCGCAACTCTGTGGCTCACGGCATCGAGCAAGGCACTGACCGCGTGGCGGCAGGCAAATCTCCCGCAGGCAATATCATGCTGCGCGCCTACCACCGCGGCAATCACATTTACATCGAAGTTGAGGATGACGGCGGTGGAATCAATTACGAACGCGTGAAGCAAAGCGCGCTCGAACGAGGCCTTGTCTCCGGGGAAACCGCCGACCGGCTCACCGAGCGCGACTTGCGCGAAATGCTTTTCCATCCGGGCTTCTCAACGGCACCCGTGAAAACGGAACTGGCCGGACGCGGAGTGGGGCTCGATGTGGTGCGCGCAAATTTGAACGCACTGAACGGCGAAATCGAAATCGAGAGCACGAGCGGCAAAGGCACGAAGTTTACGCTCAAGGTGCCTCTCACGCTGATTATCTCTCCGGCCCTATTTGTGCGCTGCGGCACCACGAATTTTGCGCTGCCACTAGCGGTCGTCGAGGAAATTCGCCGGCTGCGCTCGGATGAGATCGAAGATGTCGGCGGCAAACTGCTGACCAAGGTGCGCGACGTGGTCACCGAGGTCGTGCGTCTGGATAACTATTTGGGTTTGCCGCCGCTCGAGCCGATCAACGGCTATTTCCGCATGGTCGTCGCAAACGCCGGAAATCGAAAAATTGGCGTTGTTGTCGAGGAAGTTCTTGGTAAGGACGAGATCGTTATCAAGAACCTGGGCGAATACTTGCGCCGAGTGAAACTCTTTCCTGGCACAACTATCGCTCCCGATGGCAGCCTTATTCTGCTGATCGACTTGAACCGCATGGTTGCGACGGAACCGAGCGAGCATCGGGCTATACAAGCGAGCGCCAGCGCGGCCCGAATCTTTGCGCCGGGCTCGACGGCAGTTGCGCGCGGGAGCATCCCTTCGGAAGCCATCGACCGCGTGGAGCAAGAGCGTGTCATCGTGGTGGCAGATGACTCCATCAGCGTGCGCAAATTCGTCGGCAGAATGCTGGAGAAGAATGGATACCGCGTGAAACTGGCGGCGGATGGACTCGAAGCCGCCGAGCTCGTAACGCAACACGGCTGCCATCTAGTCATCACCGACCTCGAAATGCCGCGCATGACTGGATACGAATTGATGGTGCAGTTGCGCCAAAGCCCATCGACACGGCGAATTCCCGTGATGGTTGTTACGTCGCGCGCGGGAGCCAAGCATCGAGATCGTGCGATCAAGGAAGGCGCAACGGCATTTCTGACCAAACCGGTTCAGGAAGATCAACTGATCGCGGCCGTCGAACAGCTTATAGGAACGGAGGCGCCGCGCCCGGCCGCCCCGGTAGCGTAAACGAACAATGGCGACTACCAACAAGAAATTTCGCGTCCTCGTTGTGGATGATTCCACTTTCATGCGGAAAGTGCTTGAAGGCATTTTCAACGCTGACGATCAACTGCAGGTCGTCGGCAATGCGAAGGATGGCCGCGAGGCCGTCGCGTTGGCGGAATCACTAAAGCCTGATGTCATCTCCATGGACATCAATATGCCTCACGTAGACGGGCTCCAAGCCACCGCGGAGATCATGACCACAAATCCGCGGCCGATCGTCATCGTCAGCTCTGAATCACGCGAAGGCGCCGCCAGCACGCTTCGGGCGCTGGAACTCGGTGCAATCGAATTTGTAGCCAAGCCATCAAGCGCCATCGACCTGGATATGCAGAGCGTGAAAGAGGAGTTGCTGCGCAAGATGCGCATGGCCGCCAAAGTGCGCGTGGTTCGCACCGCGTCACGGGTAGCCTTGACAATTCAGAATGCCAGCGGCGCGAAGACTCCTGTGCGCGCACCGGTTAGTGCTCGCCCGGCGCCTACATCCGGACTTGATCAGCGCTTCCCGGTAGTCGTACTGGCTGCGTCCACCGGCGGACCCGCTACCGTCATGCGCATTGCCCCCGGATTTACGGCAGACTTCCCTGCCGCAGTAATCCTTGTGCAGCACATGCCGGCGGCGTTTACGACCCAATACGCAGCGCAGCTTGCTGAATTCACCGAGATTCGCGTGAAAGAAGCGGAAGCCAATGAATCTCTTCAGCCGGGCACGCTCTATATCTGCCCGGGCGGTCAACATCTTCGTGTTACGCCGACAGGCCGAATCCAGCTTGACGGAACGAGCGGGCGCATCGGCGGCTATCTCCCGAATATTGACGTCACCATGGAGTCCGTCGCGGCCTTTGCCGGCCCGCTCAGCATTGCAGGCGTGCTGACTGGCATGGGCAACGATGGAGCCGCTGGAGCGATGGCCATCAAGAACGCGGGCGGCTTGGTCCTGGCCCAGGATGAAGCGACCTGTGTAATTTTTGGTATGCCCGCCGAAGCCATCAAAGCCGGCGCCGTCGATCAGGTGCTCGGAATCGACGATGTCTATGCTGCCATCGAAAAACGCGTTTTAGGAATTTGCCGAACGACACCCGCAGGAGTGCGCTAATGCGTCTGGCGGCCCCAGCGAAGTCGAGTCCTGCGAAAACAGAACAGATCATCTTGTTCCGTGTGAGCGGACAGCTCTTCGCCGTCTCTTCCGCTTCCGTCCAGGAAGTGCGCAGCGCTGACAGCATGTCGGGAGCGGCGATGGAAATCAGCGCACCCGGTCTTCGAAAAGTGCGCCACGTTGTTCGCCGCGGTGACCGATCCCTTTTCATTGTCAACGGGGCGATGCATTTCGGCTTGCACGCCGCCGAGGGAGCACTGCTATTCGTCCTGCGCAAAACGCGCACAGCCCTCTTGATCGACGGAATCGACAAGATGGCCACCATGACGCGCCTGCAGGCACTGCCACTCTCCTTCTGTCACGAAGAGCGGCAGTGGTACCGGGGACTGACGGCCCTGGACCAGTCGGTCGTCCCGGTGGTGAAACCGGAAGGGTTCTTGTCCCCCGAAGAACTGGCTTTGCTCGATGCGGCGCTTCTGCAAGCGGACAATACCGCAGCAGCGGCGGCTCTTGAAGAGGCGGACTCCCCGCAATGACGGTATCGGCCGAAATCGAGCTGCAATCGTTCGTCCTGCTGCGGCTGGGCGAAAGACGGTTTGCCGTTTCGGCGAGACAGATTGCTGAACTCGTCGCCCCGAGCCGTGTTTTTCGATTTCCTCACCACACGCCGAGGCTGGAAGGCGTGATCCTGCGACGTGGACGGATTGTTCCCGTGTGCGATGTTTCGGAAGCCCTTCTTGGAAAGCGTCTGACCTCGCGCCGGTTTTATCTCATCGCTGTGCGCAACTACGGAACTCAACGAGAATGGATAGCGATCCCGGTCACCGGCGAGTGCGAGCTGATCAACGCGGAAATGATGGCGGCAGTCGAATCCGACGCGCCGCATGTCGGCGGGTGGCTGTCGCATGACGGTGACGTGATCGAAGTTTTGAATCTGGATATGCTTACGCCTGGCACGGAACAGACGAGTGTGCAAGCCGCAGCACCGCCAACGGTGGAGGCGCGGCCGTGATCCCCGCCGGACGTCCAGCAAAAGTGTTACTGATCGACAGCAATGTATATTTCGCAAAGCGACTCGGCGACGCGTTGAAACGCGAAGGCTTCGAGGTCGTGCCCAGCACGCAAGCAGCTTTCGCGCTCACCACGCTCGAATACGACACGCCGTCCGCCATTCTTTGCGCGACAAACATGCGGGAGATGGGTGCATTGGAGATTGCCAGAATCATTCGTGCGGACTCAAAGAACAGCAATCTGCCCATTATCGCGCTAGGCGACGGCAGCCAGCGCGCGTTGATGGAAGCATTTCAGGCCGGCTGCGACGATTACATCGATCGCAATCGACAGCCCGCGGTCATTGCCGCCCACATCAAGCAGATCCTCGTCAGCAAAGCGGAAGGGTTTCGGCCCACGCAGATGCTCGACCAGTCCGACACCAGTCTTAGCGGCAATCTGACGCACCACGACCTCACGGGTGTCATGCAAATGCTGGGGCACGCACACCAAACTGGCGCGCTTCATATCAACGCCGGCGAGACGGACGGTGTGTTGTTCTACGACGCCGGAGCGATCTCCCACGCGGAGTGCGGCAATTTGTTCGGCGATGAAGCCGTGATTCACATTTTGAAGAGCCTCGGAAACAGCAACGAGGGCGTCTACAAATTTACCTATGGAACCACCTCTCCGCAGCGCACCGTGCTGCGCTCGGCTACCGATCTTATGCTGGATGCCATGCGCGAATTTGATGAAGGAACGCGTGACATGGCGGACAAGGAAGCTCTATGAGCGAAGCGATGACGATTCCTCCGCTAGGCGAAGCTCCGGCCAAGCGAACACCTACAGTCTATTTTATTGACGACAGCGCCACCATGCGCGAAGTCATCAAGATCGCTTTTCGCCGTGAAAACATCAACGTTATTACCTGCGCCGACGCGGCTTCGGCGCTGGCGCAATTCGAACAAAACCGCCCTGACGTGGTGATCACCGATGTGATCATGCCAGACCAAGACGGCTACTCCGTCTGCAGCCAGATCAAGCAAAATCCAGAGTTCAGCGAAACACCGGTCGTGCTGATGTCTGGCGTGGTTAACAAGAGCGTCGCGGACAAAGCGGTTTCCGTGAAAGCGGATGAGCTGATTCGCAAACCGTTTCAGCCTCAGGAATTGATTGGCCGCGTGAAGAGCCTCCTGGAGCCGAAGGGTGCAACGCCAGCGCCGGTTGCCGAACGCCCAGCGCCCTCAAACGCATTGAGCAATCTCTTTTCGCCGCCAGCTCCCATGGCCCATCGACCGACCGCGCCTCCGCCGCCAATTGCGGCAACACCAGAATCTGCTTGGCCACGAGCACTTGCGGAAGCTTTCACCCCGCGGCAGCCTCTGCAGCCGCAGCACGATCCCCAGCAAGCGAACGCGACTCCGGTCCGGACTGCTCCGACACCGGCCGACGTCCAGAAACTTCGCGTGGAGATTGCCCACTTGGACTTGCTCGTGAAAAAGCTCCAGACGGAACTTCAGATCGAGCGCCAATACAATCAAGCCCTTGAAACGCAGATTCGCACACTCACGGAAGTGAGCTAGTTTCGCGAAAAGCAGTCTGCTAATTTCCCCAAGCCGCAAACCATATTGCGGTGACGGTTGACGCTCGAATGCGGATTCAGTAGCCTCATTCTTGGCGGTTCATTCATACTTTTTGTACTTTTGTTCCAAGTAAGGAGCACTCACGAATGGGCAACAAGAGCGACTCAACTATCTCTCGCCGTGAATTTGCACGGCACGCTGCCTTTGTTTCCGCGGCTGCTTCGCTGGTCCCGTCGAATCTTCTCAATACGGACTCTCTCATTACCCCGCCGCCGGCGCAGCAACCTTCAAACGCGCCAAAACTATCGCCGGAAAGCCAAGCCGAAGTCGAAGCACGCATTCAATCGGTCTTTGCACTATATGGCAGCCGGTTCTCTGACGCTCAGAAAGCCGATATTCGGCGCCTGGCCACAGAAGCGCAGCGGTCGCTCGATCGCCTGCGCGCGTTCACCACGGATAACGGAGACGGGCCAGGGCTTTACTTGAAGCCATTGATAGAGCGGGAAAAGAAGCCCTCCCCGATTCCTGCTGCTCCAAAACCGGCAACTGCGCCGAAGAATTCCTGAGGAGCCTCCTGAATGCCTGGCGACGAGATTTTCTATCTCTCTGTAAGCGAACTCGCTAAACGTATCGAGTCGAAGAAGCTCTCGCCCGTCACTTTGACGCAGGCTTATCTCGACCGTAGCCAAAAGCTTGGGCCGCGCTTCAACGCTTACGCACGCTTGACGCCGGAAATTGCCCTTGAGCAAGCCAAGGCCGCTGAAAAAGAAATCCAGCGCGGTCACTACCGTGGCCCGCTCCACGGGATTCCCTACGCCGCGAAAGATCTGTTGGCCGTGAAAGGCGTGCCAACCACTTGGGGCGCAAAGCCCTTCGCAGACCAGGTATTCGACTACAACGCTACGGTGATCGATCATCTGCACGGGGTGGGCGCGGTTATGCTCGGCAAGGCATCCATGATCGAACTCGCAGGTGGAATGGGCTATCGCTTCGCCTCCGCATCTCTTCAAGGCGAGGCCAAGAATCCGTGGGACCCAACCTGCTGGACCTGCGGTTCATCTTCTGGCTCAGGAGCCATCGTCGCCGCGGGCCTGGCCGCGTTTGCGATCGGCACAGAAACATGGGGCTCCATCATCTGCCCGTCGGCTTATTGCGGAGTGAGCGGTCTGCGGCCTACCTATGGACGCGTCAGCCGTTACGGCGCGATGGCGCTCGCGCCTTCGATGGACAAGATTGGTCCGATGGCCCGCAGCGCCGAAGACTGCGCGCGCATCTTCGCCGCCATCGCAGGTCATGACCCAAAGGATCGCGGTACGGTGCCCATCGACAAAGGCGCTTTCACCTATTCGCCTTCCATGGAATTGCGCGCGCGCCCCCTCAAGATTGGCTGGCTTACCAATGCGTGGAAATCGCTCGAACCGGGAGTTGCAAAGCCCATCGAAGCCGCGAACCGGATCTTGAAGAAGTATTTCTCGAGCGTGAAGAATGTCGCCTTGCCGGTTGGTCCCTGGGAAGATGCCGGCGGTATCATTGTCGCCGTGGAGTGCGCCGCTTCTTTCCGCTCTCTAATCCGCTCCGGGAGAGTGAGCGAATTGACTGATCCACTGGGGCAGATCGCCGGCTACGTAAATGAGCAGTATTCCGCTACAGACTATTTACAAGCCCTCAAGGTTCGAGAAATCGCTCAGAAAAAAATGGATGCCTTGTTCGAAACCTTCGACGTGCTCGCCACAGCAGCGCAACCTGTTCCAGCGACTCCCCTAAGCTTGAATCTCGAGACTGGACTAGTCTTCCCCGATCCTCTCGGCGGCATCGGCAATATCTGCGGTCTTCCGGCGATGTCTGTTCCTTGCGGATTCACAGATAAGAATCTTCCCGTTGGGCTGCAGTTCGTGGGTAGAGCCGGTGACGACTTTGCCGTCATTCAGGCGGGACGCACCTTCCAATCGCATACCGACTGGCATAAAAGGCATCCTAAGATTCATTAGGAGCGGCCGGTTATCTATGTCGCCGAAAGAATACCCGCGGCGCCCGCTTTTCCCGCGATTCCATGCGTGTTACGCTCGCCCCGTTCTCTGACATCGAGGACGCCCAGCGCTTGTCATCAACCGTGCGGGCACCCGAGGAGGCGATCCTGTTATGCACGATACTTGGAAAGATATGTTCGTCATGGGACTTCCCTTGGCGGAAAAAATCCTCCGGCCGATTATCGTCTACGCGTTCCTGGTGGTCAGCCTCAGGCTGTCCGGGAAACGCGAACTCGTTCAGCTCAATCCCTTTGACCTGGTCGTCTTGCTGACGCTCTCGAACACCGTGCAGAACGCCATCATCGGTGAAGACAACAGCGTCTTGGGCGGAATCATCGGCGCTACTTCCCTGCTGGTCACCAACTACCTTGTCGTCCGGTTCTTATACGATCACAGGAAACTCGACCAGTTGGTCGAAGGCCGAGCCGACGTTTTGGTCGAGGGCGGCAAGGTGCGTACCCGAAATTTGAAGCGGGAGCTTATTACCATGTCGCAGCTCGAAGCTGCTGCGCGGAAGCAAGGCTTCTCTTCCCTCTCCGAAGTCGAACAATGCGTACTCGAGCCCGGCGGGACGCTTACATTCACAGGGAAGAAGCCAACTAGCGAGGACGCGCGCCACCAGGAATTGGTTGGCAAGTTAGAACGCCTGACGCAGGAAATCACCTTGCTGAGGGGTCCTCAACCGCCAGCACGCGCTTAATTTAGTGTAGGAGGAAGCCCGTTGCCGCCAGGGCGAAACCCAGAGTTCCGATGAGCACGCCGCCGATCCAGAAGAATCTTCTCTTAGTCAGAAGCGTGATCGAGCAGATGACCAGCCCAATTTCCAAAAGCGCTTCTCCGCCATCAAATCGGTCGGCTTGGCGAACTGTCAAATCGCGCTCATCTTCCAGGTTCTTTGCCTCTTTGCTGACGTCACTTTTATCGCTTTCGTAGTGCTCGACTTCCTTGGCGTACTTCTCTTTGAGTTTGTCGCCCAGCTCCTTGTTCAGTGGCGCCACAAGGTTCACCACGTCGGATATTTCTTGAGTTTCGTGGAGCCGGATGCTTTTCGCCTGGTATTGTGTCCAGCGGCTTGCTGCCTGTGTTTCCAGGCGCAACCCTTCGGTGTGCGCGCGGT
>Ga0209648_10001892_pt1 | contig 17113 bp, 15 predicted proteins | sample GraSoi2013_115cm_FD_185830 | JGI IMG/M metagenome (GOLD analysis project Ga0209648, IMG submission 185830) | Grasslands soil microbial communities from the Angelo Coastal Reserve, California, USA - Sample 9_17_2013_115cm (SPAdes) (version 2) | ecosystem: Environmental > Terrestrial > Soil >...
CCGGTCACGCCCGAAAAAATCATGAAGGCGCTTGCTGAAAAGAAAGCCGGGCGCGAACCGCGTTTCGGCCCAAGCCATTTCCCGCACATCAATTGGCCGGAAGCTCTGCGTGTCCCCCCACCGTGGGAAGGCGGCGACGGCAACGCGGTGAACGAAGCTCCACGCCGCGCAAAGGCACAATCGAAGAAAGAAAAGGTGCTCTTGCCATGATGCGCTTGCCTCTTTTCGAATTTCGCGCGCCGCGCACGCTCGAAGAAGCCGCGCGTATTCTTGACGGCGAGCGGACGAATGCAATGCCGCTCGCGGGCGGAACGGATCTCCTGCCAAACATGAAGCGCCGGCAGCAGGTTCCGCGCACGCTGATGAGCCTCCGGCACATCGAAAGCTTGAACCGCACCGCGCTGAGCGTTTCCGGCTCACGGCTCGGGGCCTGCCTAACGCTCTCCGAAATCGCAGCCGACAAGCGCTTTCGAAATGGACTGACCGCCCTGGCGCAGGCGGCTTCTCTGGTGGCCACTCCGCAAATCCGCAACATGGCCACGCTGGGCGGCAACATCTGCCTGGATACACGTTGCAATTATTACGATCAAAGCTACGAGTGGCGAAAATCGATCGACTTCTGCCTGAAAAAGGACGGCACGGTCTGCTGGGTCGCGCCGGGAAGCTCCAAGTGTATGGCCGTCTCCTCTACAGACACAGGCCCGGCTCTGATGGCGCTCGGCGCTCGAGTCCTTCTGGTCTCACGCTCCGGAGAGCGCGAAGTTCTGCTCTCCGACCTGTACAACAACGATGGAATCGACTATATCAAGCGCCGCCCGGATGAAATCCTAACGGAAGTAGTCGTGGATTCCTTGCGGGAATGGAAGAGCACCTACTGGAAACTTCGCCGCCGCGGCTCGTTTGACTTTCCCGTGCTTTCGGTCGCAGCGGCAGCGAGGCTCTCCAAAGAGAACGTGGTCGAGGACGCTCGCATTGTGGTCGGCTCCGCTGCCTGCCGTCCGCTTGTTGCTACAGAAGCCGCAAAATCGCTTCTGGGTCGCTCCTTGAATCCGTCTTCCATCGAAGAAGCCGCCGCACTCGCAGCCCGAATCGCCAAACCTCTGGACAACACCGACTTCGACATGACCTGGCGCAAAAGGGTCACCGCCGAATTTGTGACCTACGCGCTCCGCGAACTACGTGGGGATGATGTAAGCGCCGAGCGCGAGAGCTTCACTCGTTACCCGTTCGAGTAAATTTGAGTAGACGCCGGAGACGCTTCGCATTCGCGATTTTCCCGATTTTTTCGATTCCACAAGAACCTGATGTCCTCCAAGCTCTCTTGTTGCAATGACATTGGAGCGGTATGCCCTATTGGGCTACGGACAAAACGGATATGACCTCGCAACGAGGCTTCTTTGGCTGGAAATTAGTCTCCCTTCTCTGGGTCCTACTTCCTCAACACGTGGGCTTGCCGCTCTACGGCGGCGCGGTCATCAACACTTATATGTACAAACAAATCGCCATGAGCCGCAGTGACTACGGCTGGGGCTCCACCATCCTCAATTTTTTTGTGGGAGTTCCGTCGATCCTAATTGGCGCCGCCATCGTGCGCCTCGGTGTGCGCAGAACATTTTGCATCGGCTCCGCGCTGATCTTTTGCGGCTCGCTGTGGATGTGGTTCGTCGCGTCGCGCGTGTGGCAGTATTGGCTGGGCTTCGGCGTGCTGGTGGCGATGGGGATTAGTTTTGGCGGCGTCATGCCCGCGGCTACAGCGATCACGCGTTGGTTCAGCCGCTATCGCGGAAGAGCGATGGCCATAACGCTGTCAGCCTCGGGGCTTGCGGGATTTATTGTCGCGCCGCTGCTCAATCGCCTTCTCTCGACGAACGGCTGCAACTGGCGTCAAACGTGGGCCACGGTGGCGGGAATATCCCTTGTTTCCGCAGTGATTTCGATCTTGTTTGTGAAGGAGCGGCCGGAAGATCCCGGCCAATCGGTGGATGGAGGCGCGGTGGCCGTGCAGCCGAAGGCGTTGTATTCCCGGCAGCAACTCACCACGACATTTCCTTGGGAACCTCACCAGGCTTACCAGACGCTTGCCTAGTGGATGATCGTCGCCGGCGCCATCGCCTGCCAATTTCCTTTCTTCCTTTTCACCCCACACTGGCTGCTGCATCTCAAGGGCGTTGGCGTGGCCGCCTCGGACGCGGCCTTCGCCATGGGTCTCTTCACGCTGGCCACGGTGTTCGGCCGCTTGCTCGGAGGCTGGCTAATGGACCGCATGGCGGCACGCTACTCGTTCATTCTCGGGCTGCGCTGCTATTTCCTCGGATCGTTCCTGGCGATTCGCGTTTCCGCGGACGCACTTTGGATCGCTTACAGCGCCGCGCTTCTCTACGGCCTTGCGTTTGGCTGGACGTTTATCTGCTTGAATACCATCGCGGGAAACTATTACGGACCTGCGGCGTTCCCGAAACTCAGCGGCATCGTTTACATGATCGCGGCGATTTTTTGTTCGCCCGCCGGCGCTCTTGCGGGAAAAATTTTCGACCTCTATCACAGCTACAAATTAGCGTTTGAGCTGAATTCGCTGGTCGCAGCCCTTGGAATTGTTGCGCTTTTCTTCGCACGAGTGCCGACACCTCCCAGCAAGAAAGCGCTAGTCGAGGCTCCGGAAATTGTTTTTGCGAAATGAATGTGGAGAAGAAGTGGCTGGGAGACTAGGATTCGAACCTAGATAGCCAGATCCAGAATCTGGAGTCCTACCATTGGACGATCTCCCATCCGTCGCGAGAAAAAAACGAACCGCAGCGCATTCCCGATGATCGGGGCAGCAACCATTCTACCTATCTAATTTAGTCAGCTTTTCCGCACCCGTCAACCTGGCCGGTGATGCCACGCATCCCATGTGGCCGCTATCAGATTTTGGGAACTGTTCCATTCTGGATCTTTCGGCCTTCCCGAATTGGAACAACGGCACCGAAAGTTCGGGGCCGAAGTGAAGTTGTACACAAGTCTTTTCCGGGGCTAATTGTCCGCATTGATTAGATTCTTCAAAGATTAGGCCCGGAACTGCAATCGAGTGGATCCCTCACAAATCTGGTGGTAGAGCGCGTGCTTTGAAGCCGAGCGAAGCCGAACAGTTCGCTTCGCGAGGAAGGAAAGCATGCCAATGAGAATCCTGGTCCGAATGGTTTTGCTCGCAGCGGTTGTCGGAGGATCATGTTTGGAGGTGCAAGGGCTGTCAGCGGCGCAGGCGCGAACAACCTTAGCGTTGGATTCACCGAGTACTGTCGACGAGAAAAACGCGCGAGACAATGAGCAAGCTCCACCAACTGCGTCCAAACTGGACGAAATGATCGATCGGATATTCAAACGAGAACATGTCGAGGTTGCAGCGTTCGACCCGTATGCCCCAATCATCGAAACATATATTCAGAAAGTTAGATTTGACCAGGTGCTAGGGACAGTCCCAAAGTCGGACTACTATTTTCTTGGGCAGGCAGATTTCCGCGGGCGGCTCAAAATCCACTCGATGACCGCCAATAGCAGAAAGGGTTCGCTGATGTGGTCCTTCGAACCTGCCGGGTTCCTGCAGATGATTTACATCGACCGCGGAGAATTTGACAGAGCACATTACAAGTTTGAGTACGTTAAGCGGGAGTTTTTGGGCGAGGTTCGATGCATTGCTTTTGACGTGTCTCCTCTGCCGAAGGCTCGAGGAGCCCGCTTTATCGGTCGAATCTGGGTCGAGGACCAAGACTACACGATCGTACATTTTAGTGGAACGTATTCTCCGTCAATTCATTTTTCCTTGAAACACTTTGAAGACGAATACTATCTGCACTTCTCTTCCTGGCGTATCAACGTGAAATCGGGCCTCTGGCTGCCCAGCTATATTTACAGCCAGGAACTCCATAAACCGACGTTCTTCGGCAATCCGAGCTACAAGTCTTTTACACACCTCTGGGGCTACAAATTGAAACCGGGCTCGCGGGAAGAGGAATTGAACCGACTGCTCGTGGAGTCCCCAAGTCCAATCAAAGACGAAGCGGCACAACATGACCGCTCTCCGCTGGAAGCCCAGCGCGAATGGAGGCATGTAGCCGAGAACAATGTACTCGAACTGTTGGAACGAATTGGATTGCTGGCTCCACAGGGACAGGTAGATAAACTCTTAAACACAATCGTTAATAATTTGGAGGTTACCAATAGCTTTGACGAACAGATTGATCTGAAGTGTCGCGTGCTTCTTACAAGCACCTTGGAAATGTTTTCCATTGGCAACACACTTGTGCTTAGCCGCGGATTGATCGATGCAGTGCCGAACGAAGAGACCTTGGCCGCGCTGATCGCACACGCCATGGCCGACGCCATGCTGCCCAAACCGAATCAAGATCAATATGGGTTCAGCGATATCTTGCGGCTGTCCCCGACCGAAGTATTGAAACGGCTCTCTTTTGAAGAAGGAAAAATAGAATCCGCCCAGAACAATGAGAAAGCTATGGAACTCTTGAAAAAATCGCCATACGCGTCCAACCTGGGGAACGCGGGACTCTTCCTGAAGCAACTGAGCTCGCAAGCCAAGGCACTGAAGCAATTGATCAGCCCGCAGCTTGGAAATGAGATTTATTTTGCGTCGCAGCTCCTTCAGGCCGCGCCAGCGCTGGCGCCCGACAACAAGAGCCAGATCGCGGCGCTGCCACTAGGCGCGAGACTCAAAATCGATCCCTGGAGCGCTGGCGTTAGTTTGATGAAGTCAAAACCAATGACGCTGCTCTCTGGCCGCGATAAGATGCCTTTCGCGGTGACACCTTTGGTGCCCTACTTGACGAGATATGTGGAAGTCACCGCGGCTCCCGCCGGCCCCAAAACGACGGTCGCTCTCAATCACTGAAACCGAGCGACACTCGAACAGTAAGGATTTGGTGTAGAAATTCTAATAACTGAGGATGTGTGGCGCGCCCGGGGAGACTCGAACTCCCGACCCTCTGCTTAGAAGTCGCTTGAGTACTTTTATCAAAACATGCCGGAGTGAGCGCAAAGCAGGGGAGAATCAGCAAGTTGTGACAACTTCTGATCAACTATTTGCTCCTTCTTCGTCACCTTTAAGCAGGCATTTTGCTCCGATTTGTCACAATTAGTATTACGTTTTTATGACGGCCGAGCCTTGTGATTTCACTGAGGATGTGGACTTTGTTTGGCCCCAACTTCTGAGGTGACCCCCTAAACTGTCACAAAAACTTTGGGCACACTTTCCGTTTTATAAAAGTGTTCTTGCATCTCCTAGTAGGCTAAGGGGTCTGGGGAAGGGGGCGACGTCGCCTCCTTCCCCAGAGATGCTGTCGAATCCCCCTGCCTGTTCTCATCGTTGTTCTCAAAAAACTCTATCGTTGCGCTTCGAGCATCGACCGAACTCGCAGCCTCCGTCTGTTGTTCGAATTCTTCCGGAGATCGATAGCCCAGCGCCGAGTGCAAACGCAGCCGATTGTAATACTGCTCGATGAACTCTTCGACGTTCACCCGCAAATGATCCAGGTCATCGTACTTGTTGGCGTAGATTTCCTCCTGCTTCAGCGTTTTCATGAAGCTCTCACAACTCGCGTTGTCATACGGATTGGCCGGTCGACTCATGCTCGCAATCATGCCGTGCCTGTCCAATGCCGCTACATATTCCGGGCTCGCATATTGAAGCCCTCGATCGGAATGGTGCACCAAACCCGCTTGCGGCTGTCGATCTGCGACAGCACGCTCCAGCGCAGCCACCGTGAGGTGGCTACTCATCATCGTTCGATCCACAGCCCACCCTACAACCTTGCGAGAAAAGCCATCGAGGATTGCCGCTAGGTAGACAAACTCGCCTTTCAAACGAACGTAGGTGATGTCTGCCACCCAGAGCTGGTTGATACCCGTCAGCCTCATGCGACTTGCTAAGTTCAAGTGCACCTCGCGCTTATCTTTCGAATTCGTCGTGACGACGAATCGTTTCGGTTGAATGGCCAGCAGATTATCGTCCCGCATCATCCGTGCCACCTTTTTGCGGTTCACCGGCACCCCTCGACGGTGCAATTCTGCGGTGATCCGTCGATACCCGTAACGACGACGATGTTCTAGAGCGATCTGTTGAATCAATGACCGCACTTCCGTCTCTTCCTCTGCCGGTTCCTGCTGTCGCAACGACCGGTAGAAACCTCTGCGACTCAGCGCTACCAACTGACACAGGTGCTCGATGCTCAGCCTGCCTTGCAATGGCATCAGTTCTTGGATGTGTTCGTAGATGCCTTCCCGCCAGAGTCGCTGCTGCGCCGGCGTCGAGCCTCTACTTTTTGCAAGGCACCCTTCAAAAAATCCACCTCCATCGCCTTCTCGGCGAGCAAGCGCTTTAGCTGAAGGATTTCCTTTCGCTGGGCTGATGCATGGGTACTCGGGCGCGCTGCTTCTTCGCCAGGTTCAACCGCCTCGAGCTTAGTGCGCCACTTGTAGAGACATCGTCGCGTGACCCCGAGCTCCTTGGCCAACTCATCGACGCTCTCGCAGGTCCTCATGCGCTCTACGGCCACGCGCTGAAACTTCCGGGAATATCGCTTTCTTCTCTCCACTCGAGTTTCCTCTCCCGGAGAGTGTGCCAATTCAAGGGGTCATTCCACATCGCGATTAGTATTACGTTTTTATGACAGAGAATTTTACTCACATTCGCAAGTGCATAAATTGTTGGGACATATGCTTGCCGCTTGCCCCGGCACACCAGAATAGAGTCCCACTGACTTTTGTGACTTTTTCAATTCAGAAGGAATCCTTACCGTCTCCTCGATTGGGACCATTCATTTTTTACTTGACAATCGCAAGTCATCCCATATTATGGCACGCGTGCCACAATCTAAGACGACAGCTTCTCCGTACAAAGTGCAGGTTCTTGACCGTGCTTTGGCGGCCCTGGCGATATTGGCAACGAGCTCAAGCGATTGCAGCCTCGCGGAGTTGTGCCCAGCCCTGAAGCTCCATAAGAGTACGGTACACCGGCTGATGATGGTGCTGGAGCAGCACCGGCTGGTCGTGAAGAACCCGGAAACGGGGCGATATCGTTTAGGGCTGAGGCTCTACGAATTAGGATCCCGAGCAATCGACGGGCTCGATCTCCGCGGACGCGCGCGGCCCTATCTCGATCGGCTGCAAGCCGAATTTGGCGAGACGGTATTCTTTTGCATTCTGGACGAGGGGCAGGTTTTCTACGTGGAGAAGGTCGAGTCTCAGCGGAGCGTGCGCACGGCGTGTACGGTAGGGAGCCGCGCGCCAGCGTATTGTACCGCAGTCGGTAAGGCCATGCTTGCCGAGCTTCCGGAAGCGGAGGTAAGCAAGATTGTCCACCGTTGGGGGTTGAAGCCGGTGACGGCGAATACGATCACCACGGCCAGTGCGCTGAAAGCCGAGCTAAAGGCGGTGCGGACGCGAGGCTACGCGATTGATGATGAAGAGAAAGAGGAAGGGCTTCGGTGCATCGGAGCCGCGGTGCGGTCTCATTCGGGAAAGTTAGCTGCAGCCATGAGCGTTTCCGGGCCAGCATTCCGAATGACCAAAGAGAGAGTTCCTGAGATCGGCCGAGCGCTGATGGAAGCCGCGAGGAAGCTCTCTGCGGAACTGGGGTACCAAGGTGCGCCGTTCGAAGTTGTTCGCAGGGCAGCGGGGTAGTCTGATCTGCGAACTGCGCCCGGTGAAAGCCGGGCTTTTTTCAGGGGCTGAACGTAAGTGAGATGCTGTCTCACAATGCAGTACGCATGGCGCTGAGCCTGGGAGCCTTTCTCTGACAGACGATAACCGGGGTGGAAAGCAGTGATCCTTATTTCTCGAAAGGGGTGTTCCTGTGAGAACGAAAGTGTCCGGGTCAAATCAACCTGTTCGGCGCAGTGAGTTTCCTAGGTTTGTTTTGAAGGCAGCGATGTTTGTATTAGCGATGGTGTTGACGACTTGCGCCATCGACACGCCAGCCCAGAGCATCTTCGGGCGCATCTCTGGAACAGTTACGGATGCGCAAGGCGGTACAGTCGCTGGAGTGAAGATCACCATCGTCAATGAAGAGACGAAACTCGAAAGGCAGACGACCACTGATTCTAACGGGTACTATGTGGCGAGCGATCTGCCGGTCGCGGTCTATAGCGTGATTGCAGAACAGTCCGGCTTCAAGACCATCAGAAAGACGGGGAACGACTTGGTGGCCGGCGCTCGCATGAGCGTGGACCTGAGTTTAGTGGTCGGTGAGGTCTCCCAAACGGTCGAGGTTGCTGCGACGGCCGAGACGATCAATACCACGTCTGGCGAACTGGCGCGAGTCATCGACTCGAACCAGGTGCAAACCGTCGCGTTGAACGCGCGGAACTACATGCAGGTTCTTTCTCTTACCCCCGGCACGGCCCTCACTGTGGATGACCAACTTAGCTTGACTACCAGCCTGGCCATCAACAATCAATCGGTCAACGGTAATCGTCCCGATTCGAATGCTCTGTCCGTTGACGGCGGCTTTAACATGGATTCGGGCTCGAACGCCAGCCAAGTCAACAACGTCGGTATCGATTTCATTCGTGAAGTGGCCATTAAATCCTCAAACTTTTCGGCGGAGTATGGACGCAACTCCGGCGCCTCGATTAACGTGGTGACGCGCAGCGGAGGGGACTCTTACCACGGAACGGTTTTTGAATTCATTCGCAACGAGAAACTCGATGCGAAAAACCCTGCCCCTGGAGCGCTGAAAACGCCCCTGCGGTTCAACGACTTCGGCTGGGATTTTGGAGGCCCCATCAAACACGGCAAACTGTTCTTCTTCGCTGGTGAGGAATGGAAGAGGATTCGCCTCACTGCAACGCCGCAAACGAGAACTGTTCCCACTGCGGCGGAGCTGACAGGGGACTTCAGCGCGTTACTCGCGTTGCCGGCTCCGGTGCAGCTCCACGAGCCGGGAAGTGCGACCTTTATTCCCGGCAATCGCCTCGATCTTGATCCGAACACGCCGCTTACAATGGACGGCAAAGCGATTGCCAAGATCTACAGCACGATGACGGCACTGGCCAGCGGGGTCTCCCCGTTTATTCCTAAGGGTGCCACGATTCCGATTGCCCTCATCGCGACTTTCCAGCCCAACAACCCGTTCAACTGGAGGCAGGATCTCGTTCGTCTCGATTATCGCCTCAACGATAAGCACAGCCTCTACGGGCGGTACTTGCACGATAACTTTGACCTGGTGGATGGTTTTGGAACCTTCGTCGACGCCGGTGTTCTGCCGACAACGCCAACTCATCGGCTTCGCCCGGGGTACGGCATTCAAATCGGCGAAACCTGGCTCATTACGTCGCAAATCGTGAACCAAGCCAAGATTAACGCGTCGTGGAACGGCCAGCGCATACCTCCAGCGGGTGTCAACTGGCAACGGGCCACCTACGGCTTTGCCTTCCCGCAACTGTTTCCAGGGGGACGATTTCCCGACGGGATTCCGGACATCAGCGTAGCGTCTGGAGGGGGCGTCATGCCCGCCATCTCGGGGACGCAAGGTCCCGACTTCTCGCTGCTGTCGCCTACCGTAGATATCGCGCCAGCGGACGACATCACCTGGCAGAAAGGGTCTCATACCTTCAAGGCTGGAGTCTTGGTGGCCCGCAACCGTAAGGATCAGAACGGCCGGTCCAGATATAACGGCCAAGTAGCCTTCAACACTACCGCGACGAACACGACAGGTACCGGCTTTGCGGACGCCCTGCTGGGTAACTTTCAATCGTACACCGAGGCATCGGATGACCCCATTGGGCACTTCCGATTTACCGACGTCGAAGCGTATGTTTACGATTCCTGGAAAGCCACGCGCCGGTTCAGCCTCGAGTTTGGCCTGAGGTATCAACACGATGGGCCGACCTACACACAGGCGAACAATATCGTGAGCTTCGACCCCAGCAAGTTCGACCAGACACAAGCCGTTACGCTTAACGCCAGCGGCAGCGCGATTGACACCACGAAAGGCGGCAATCGCCTCAACGGCCTGGTGCGGGCGGGCGACGGCGTTCCTTCGGATCAGTTGAGCCGCGTGCCCAACGGAAACAGTCCGGGCGTGCTCGCGGTGCCGGCAGGTGCGCCGCGCGGTTTCTATAACGTCGAGCACCTGTTCTCGCCGCGCTTCGGTTTTTCCTACTCACCGTTTAAGGACGATCGGACTGCTATTCGCGGCGGCATCGGTCTTTTCTACGACAAACCCGAAGGCAACATTATTTTCTCCCAGCTCAATATCCCTCCTTTTATCCAATCCTCAACATTCCAGAATGGCAATATATCCAACCCTTCCGGTGGCGCCGCTGGGGCTGCGTCTCTCTTGCAGATCAACGCTATTGATCATAATTTGACGCTTGCGCGAACGACCAACTACAGTCTGGGCGTACAGCGAGAGATGCCGTGGGGAGTCCTCCTGGAAGCGTCCTACGTGGGCAACGAGCAGCGGCATATCCTGCGCCAGCCAGATATCAATCTGCCGACGTTCGCACAACTTCAGGCCAACGCTAAGCTTCCCGCTCCGTTGCCACTGAACCGGCTGCGTCCATACCAGGGATACACGTCGATTCGAATGTATCTGAGCGACAGCACCGCCAACTACAACGCGTTCCAGGTTTACACAACGAAGCGGAAAGGCGACTTCCTGGCAACGGTTAGTTATACGTGGTCGAAAACGCTGGCTGACTCCAGCTCTCTGACCGCAAACCCCGATAATTGGCGTGATCGAAGGTACAACTACGGCGTGGCGGATTTTGACCGCAGGCACGTCTTCGCCACGACTTATTTCTACGACTCTCCGCTGTTCCGGCATCGAGGCGGCTTCGTTGGCACTGCGCTTGGCGGCTGGCAAATAAGCGGCATAACGCGCGTTCAGTCTGGACCACCTATAACGATTCTGGCCACTGCCCCCCTCGGCAATACGAGCGTGGGCGGACGGCGTGCGGATAGGGTTGCGGGAGTATCGCTCGCTCCGACCGCTCCGGGTCAATTCTTTAATCCGCTTGCCTTTACGACCCCGTCTCCAATAAGTCCGGGAACAGACGGCGTGGGCACCTTCACCGGCCCATACGTTTTCGTGACGGACGTGTCGTTCCGCAAATACTTCAAATTGCCCAGAGAGAATATGGGCCTAATGTTCGAATCGGACTTCTTCAATATTTTCAACCGCGCGAACTATTCGCTGGGCAACCTGGGCAACGCGACCTTGACTTTTGCCTCCAACAACTTCGGAAGCGTTGGAAGCGCCAGCAACCCGCGCAACGTGCAGTTTGGATTGAAGTTCAACTTCTGAGCGAAGTGGTCCGGAGCGGAAATATGATTTCCGCTCCGGACGCTCACCCTTCTGGCGGCCATACTCTGACTGTTTCAGTGCTAATTGTGTCCGCGGTTTGGGTTTTGCTTTATGAACATGAACCGCATTGACGCAGCTTGATGCGCAGGTCATTGGAGAGGCCGCTGAAGGAAACGCTGCAAAGGAGGACTCCATGAGTACGCAAACACAAGCCGCCGTCGAACGAATGATTTTTCGAAAGACGAACGCACAGACCGGGCGTCATGTCTCTGTGACGCCGCAGAACAGCACGATGCGGCATCTTGCCTATGGCCGTGTCATCCTGAATTTATCAAAACCCTCCATATCGTTCCCTAATGGAGACCGTGAAACCGGGCTGATTTGCCTGTCCGGGAAGGCTACTGTGAAGGCGGCAGGCCAGGAATTTGAACTCGGGAAATTCGACGCGATTTATATTCCACGCGATTCATCGGTTGAAATCTCAACGAGTAATTCCGTGGACCTCGCTGAATTCTCTGCGGAAGTCAGCGCGAAGTATCCATTGAAATTGGTACGGTATGCTGACGTCGAGAAAGATCCCGGCCTCAAGTTCGTGACGGGTGGCCCCGGTTCATCGCGCGAATTGAACATGCTCATCGCGAAGAACGTGAAAGCGGGTCGGCTCGTGGCAGGTTTCACTTACTCCGATCCCGGAAACTGGACGAGTTGGCCGCCTCATGAGCACGCGAAGATGCTGGAAGAAATTTATGTGTACTTTGACATGCCGGAGCCAGCATACGGAATTCAGCTGGTTTACAACGACACGGAGTACCCGGAATTGATCACGGCAGTGCGCGACGGCGATGCGGTGTTGATGCCGAGCGGGTACCACCCAAACGTTTCTGTGCCGGGCCACCGAATCGCATTCCTTTGGGCGATGGCGGCGCATCGCGAGGTCGAGGATCGGCAGTTTGGTGTCGTGAATATTCAGCCGGGGTTTCAACAGGGCGGGTCCGGATTGGAAGTAGGCCGCAAGTAAGCGATTTTCATTCCCTGCGCGAATCAGGAAAGAGTGAATCGATGAGCCTCGAAGCCTTCCAATTGAACGGCAAGAATGCCCTCGTGACGGGATCGCACCGAGGACTTGGCGCCGCAATCGCTGTGGCTCTGGCAAAGGCCGGCGCAAACGTGGGTTGCCACGGGCGGGATCCGAAACCGGGTCCTTCATGTGCCGAAATTCTTGCAGCGGGCCGTAAGACTTTCTATTTTTCCGGAGATTTGGCGGATTCGAAGGTGTACCCCGGTCTTATCGAAAAAACAGTCGCGGAGTTTGGTTCCATCGACATTCTTGTGAACAACGCCGGAGTGATTCGAAGGGCGCCTGCCTCGGAATATCCCACGGAATTCTGGGATGAACTGATCGCCGTGAACTTGACGGCGGTGTTTCGCCTTTCACAGCTTGCTGGTTGGCACATGCTGCAGAAAGGGACGGGCGGCAAAATCTTGAACATTGCTTCTCTACTTTCCTTTCAGGGAGGAATTCTGGTGCCCGCCTATGCCGCGGCCAAGGGTGGTGTTGCGCAGTTGACGAAAGCGCTTGCAAACGAATGGGCTTCCAAAGGGATCAACGTGAACGCGATTGCCCCCGGGTATATGGCTACGGACAACACAACGGTGCTGCGTAACGATCCGGTTCGCAGCCGCCAAATTCTGGAGAGGATTCCCGCGGCTAGATGGGGTGAGCCGCTGGACATCGCAGGTGCCGCGATATTCTTATGTTCATCCGCTAGCGACTATGTGCACGGACATGTTCTTGCCGTGGACGGAGGCTGGTTGGCTCGTTGAGGAAAACACACGGGCAAGGATCACGCAAAGAGAGAGGCTTCTGCCGCAGTGTGAGCGTCCTGAGTAAATTGGAGAATGCAAATGAACGCGCCAACAAAAACTTTTCCCGATTTCGTGGTGGTGACTCACGAAAATGGCAAGGAGTCAGCGCCGGAAAGCGGGCTGAAACGCCGCGTGCTTGCCTACAACGACAAACTGTTTCTTGCGGAGCATGAAATGGTGAAAGGCTGGGTGGGGACGGTGCACAGCCACCCGCATGAGCAAGTCGTGTATGTCGTGCACGGGCACCTCAAGATTACGTGCCAGGGTAGGACAGTCGACGTTCGAACGGGTGACACTTTCGTTGTGCGCGGTGGCGTGGAGCACGGTGCATCCGCAATCGAGGACTCTCGGGTAGTCGACGTATTCACGCCGTGCAGAGAAGACTACATTCGTTGAAGCGTTTTTGTTACGTAGTCTGCTCAGCGTATGGCTGTCGGGAAGCAGGCCAACTCATTCACGAGCGATTGATCGGCGCACGATGCAAAAAAAAACATTCCAGATAGTAAAAATGCTCGGATTACTTCTCGCCGGTCCTCTCTTTGTGAGTTGCGATTCGCTCGCGCAAATGCAACATGACGAGCCGCGAATCCAGACTTCGGAACTCGATCGGCAAGTCCGAGATTTTCTCCAGAGAGAGGTGACGGCCCACGTTTCCGACATTAAGACTCTTGAGCCGCCGCCGGACCGCGTCGTTGGCGCGCTGACCATCGGAGAGTTTTCCTGGGGGACGTTCATGCGAACTCTCGGCGCCTATTCGGAGTTTATGGGGACGAAGACAATTGCGGGCCATGACGTCCCGCAAATGATTGGAAAAATGGCTCAGGTCGAATTGGACCACGGAGGAAAAACCTGGGCGCAACTTTATGCAGCGATGGCTCTCGAATGTTTTGGGACAAACCTGAAGCACAATGCATTGTGGCAGGGGTTGTCTTCCGAAGAGAGGCAAGCGTATCTCGCGTTACTTGACCCAGGCCGATTTTATGATTCAAAGAATCACAAGCTAATCCATCTCCCCGAAAACTATTTTGGTGTTGCAGCACGCATCGCGGCAATTGACTACGAACTCGGCCTCAACAGGGATCGCACCTCACTGGATGACCTGCTGAATCGGGCGGCATCACAATTCACCGGCGGCGCACTCTTTGCTGACGATGCACTGCCGACCGGCCGGTACGATCGCTATTCCAATGAGTACGCCAGGGCCCTCTATGATGCTGCGGCACTCGCGGGGCGTGATGACCTTATAAAGGCCGTCGCGCCGTTGCTTAAGGAGCAAATGAAACTGTGGTGGGATTTGCTGTCGCCGGACGGCTACGGTTATTCCTGGGGACGCAGCCTCGGGGCGATCAGTTACATGGATACAATGGAAATCGCTGCCTTCGTTGGAAAATATCCCGAGTTCCGCCCAGCGCCGCTCCCGCAAATTGCTTCGGCGTATTACGCTGCATGGCGCTGGCTGCGCAATGATTTCAAGGACGAAACTCATCTTCTCTCGGTCTTTGCGTTTGGCCGGGGAGATTACAGTTACATCACCAGGGAGCGCGAGTGGCAGCAAACCACCACCTTCCTTGCAAAGGTTATTGATGCCCACAAGCAATTTACGAATGTGCTGGCAAAGGAAAATATCACAGGCTTTTCTTCGCATCTCACTCTTTCCAACATCGCCCGTTTCGTCTATTTCCGTAACGATTTGGGACGAAAGTTTGGAGTGTGGGTGGTTCGACAAGGAGAGATGCATTTTGCCTTGCCGTTCGTAACAGGGCCGCGTGGAGCTACCTCCGATTACGAGCCAGCGCCGCACGGTCTGCCTGGCTTCGCGGTTCCGGTCGAGAAAGCTTATCCCTGCCTCGTGCCGTTCCTTGAGCTGGAAAACGGAACGACAATCGCTGCAGCGGACGGCGCAGATGAAATTCATCCGTCCTTGGATGGGAAAAGTGTCACTGCCGTATGGAAGCGTTGGGTGGTCGTCGGAGCCAAAGCGGGCGAAACCATTGACCCAGGTCTCGTGACGGAAGTCATTTGGTCACTCACAAAGAATGGTCTTCGTCGGTCGGAGGTCATCACGCCATCCAGATCAGTGACGGTCCGCCGTCTCTGGATGGCGGTGCCGACTCCGTCGGATCGCATCAAGACCTCGATTGTAGACAATGTTCGGAGCGATCGGCTGATATCAAAGGAAGGCACAATGGAGGTTCGTGTCCTTCATTCCGATTGGCCGTTGCAAATTTCTGCCTTTGCAACCGGCGATGATCCATTGGGTCGTGGGGATCGTGGGTCGCTTCCTTTGCATCTGATCCTGGAGACAACAAAGAATCTATCCTTTGCGCCAAGTGCCCCGAAGAGGTTGGACATCGAGTTTTCGATTTTCGGCGGTCGACGGGATTAATACCGGCAGCCCGCACACGAATCAAGATATCGTAAGGCTTTCTGGCCTCGGGTGCACTTCCATGTGGCTCAAGCAGTGGAGTGTCGTGAAAGGTCTCGGACGCGGCTAGCTTCTTGAGGGATCCAGTCCAATGGAGAACTCGGGCAAGCGCCGAGTAACAACGCCACCTATTACTCGCTTGGTCGAGCATTCGGGAACGAACCAAACAATTCAATTCGTTCGCTCAAAGCTTGGGCCTAGAAATGGCAGCTTACGTGACCACTAACAACGCTTCCGAAGTCCCAAATCCGAAAGCAATACTACATTTTTATGACAGCGCATATTCACTCTGCGACCCATTCCCTCAAAAGGCTTTCCCATCAACAACTTCCGCACGCGGGTTTCACTTCATATGCTAAAGCATTCGGTCGAAAGCCGAATGCTCTACCCAAACTCTGGAATCGCTTGAAGGCAAAGAATTTTGGCTCCCCGGGCTAGATTCGAACTAGCAACCCTTCGGTATTGACCTTCGTACAGAACATCCGGCTGCGGTTTCTTGGTCTGCCACGCAGGGGCGTTGGAAACACGCAGGGGTTTCTCTCCGGATTCCTCGAGTGGCTTCATGCGAATTTGCACAAGCGCTTCGACCTTCGCGCGATAGCACGCGCGGTCGGTGCATATGGATTTCTGCCGCACTTCGGGGAACAGCAGCGGGTTGTTGCCCGTCCGTTTGGGGCAGGCGGCGCAACTTCCCGCCGCAGGCAGTAGCATTTCGTCGCTGGCGTCAAATGGCGCGTGCGAGATGTTGAGGTGAATTTCGCGTTCAATCCACTCTCGGAGTGACCGCACCGTGACGGCTTCGGCTTTTTTGTCTTTCAAGACCGCTGCAGTCGTTCGGTACGTCGGGAAGCACTCGGCCAGAGCACGCCGCTGGTCTTCTGGTTGTTATGTAGTCGCTGACATAACAACCGTTATGTTGTGCCCGCACTTATGCAGCGATCGTGGCTTCCCGTGGGCGTCGGGCTGAATCTTGCAGAGAGAGGAAGGCAACATAACTGAAGTAGTGCCCCCAAAATGAGTTTTGAGGTAGGCCACTCCCACCCTCAGAACCACACGGTCCTCCGCTCTTAACCGGAGTTCTAAACCGGAATTGGCGGGGGTAGTGCGCAGCTAGCTGAGTTTGGGACGCGTTCCCGGAAGGATTCATAGACTCGCACCTCAAGCAAAAAGAGCCCTTCGGTGCCGGAACTTTAAATAGATAGGCGGCGGCTCCTAAGCCACCTTTTTCTTTTCTCGTCGAAACTTCGACACTTTCTACTCAACTAATAAATTAGAAAGCGGCACTTTAGTGGCTCTTATTGTCGGAACAATGGTGCTCGTCACACTCACTGAATATAGGACCACAAAGGCCACGGTCACCGATAGGAAGTCAATCCCTTGGAGACCGTATAGTAAGCGTTCGTAAACAGGGGCCGTGCCCAGTACGAAGGGAAGGCTCAAGATTCCACCCAAAAGAATTGCGCTCATTTCACCCTGCGTGATCAGCCGGAGGACCGTCTTGCGTTGGGCGCCAAGCGCCATTCGAA
>Ga0209648_10001893_pt1 | contig 17109 bp, 14 predicted proteins | sample GraSoi2013_115cm_FD_185830 | JGI IMG/M metagenome (GOLD analysis project Ga0209648, IMG submission 185830) | Grasslands soil microbial communities from the Angelo Coastal Reserve, California, USA - Sample 9_17_2013_115cm (SPAdes) (version 2) | ecosystem: Environmental > Terrestrial > Soil >...
CGTTGCGAAACTGTACGCCTCGGGAGATATCGATGGGATCGAGCGAGTTGTCATAAAATTCGCGCGCGCGACGTTCCTATGCTCTCTCCCGGTGGCTGTGGCGTTCATGAGCGTTGGCTTCTGGTACTTATTAGCGTTCTACGGTTCGGCATTTACTGCCGGGCAGCGTGCTCTGACGATACTGAGTATCGGGAAGATTTTGTCGGTGATGCTCGGTCTGCCGGGAATGATTCTGATCATGACTGGCTATGAGCGTGACGCCGCGCGGGCAATTGGGCTAAGCGCGATCATAGCGATTCTTCTGAACTTGGTGTTGATACCTCGATGGGGGTTGGAGGGCACGGCTATCGCAACGGCGAGCACAACCATTCTATGGAATATATTGATGGTCGTCTTGCTTTATAAGAGGCTGGGGATTCACTGCACGGCACTGGGGAGAATTTCTTTTCGGCAAGCGAGCCAAGCATGAGTGGCGGAGCGCAGGAGCGGCCGCTGGTGTCGATCATCGTGCCGGTGTTCAACGGCGAGAGATACCTGCGCGAGAGCCTGGAGTCAATGCTGGCGCAGACTTATCCGCGGACAGAGATTTTTGTGATGGACGACGCGTCGACAGACGGGACAGCGGGGGTGGTGGCGGCTTTTGGAGAGCGCGTGAAGCATCACCGGCAGGAGACGAACCGGGGGATTTACGGCAACGCGAACGATGGAATCGCCATGGCCAAAGGTGAGTACATCGCGGTGTACCACGCGGATGATATTTACCATGCGGAGATCGTAGAGCGCGAGATGGCGTTTCTGGAAAGGTACCCAGAGGCGGGCGCGGTTTTTTGCCAGAATATTTTCATCGACCCGGCCGGGAACGAGCGTGGACGCTTGGAGATTCCGCAGGAGGTGCGGGGAGAGCGTCCGCTGCCGTACGCCGTAGTTCTCAACGCACTGCTGAAGCACAAGAATACATTTCTGACTTGCCCTTCGAGCATGGTGCGGGCGTCCGTGTACCGCGATGTCGGTGTTTATCGGGATACGGAGTTTCGCAATACGTCGGACATGGAAATGTGGCTGCGGATCGCGAGGAAGTATCCAATCGGGGTGCTCGAGGAGTATTTGTTCCGGTACCGGTATGGGCACGGAAATTCAGCGCAGAGGTACCGGCGGCTGCGCACCGACCCGGAACGGTACTTCAGGATCATGGATTTGTACCTGGAGAAAGGGGACTCGGCGATTGCGACGGCGGAAGCGCTCGCGGGTCATGAAGCGCACCGAGCGGAAGATCACCTGATGCGCGCGATCAATTTCTATATTCTCGGCGAGTTGGACCAGGCCAGGGAGGTTCTGCGGCTGGTGCGGCCCGGCAGCATTCTCGGAAGCCCGACGGTGCTGCGGGCGCGGCTTGTGATGCTGTATGGGGGACTGCAGTGCCTGGTTCGGCTGCCACGAGCGAATTTTCTAGCCGAAGCGTTTTATCGGCGCTGGAGCGTCAAGGGCGAATGGGATAAGCGGCAGCCCATAGAATTGCGATCCACTGCGGATGTAACGCGGACGGGTGCACCATGAGAGCGACGACGAAATCTTCAGCTTGGAGAGGAGACCGGCTGCCATGTGCGGGATAGTAGGAGCGATCTCGGACACGCCGATCGACGCCGGGGCGATCGCGAAGATGCGCGACTCGATGGCACATCGTGGCCCGGATCATGCGGGCCTCTGGTCAGCGAAGGATGCGCGTGTTTGCCTGGGCCATCGCAGACTCGCCATTCTGGATTTAAACGCTGAAGCGAACCAACCTTTCATCTCGCACGACGGCCGGTTCGTGATCACGTTCAACGGGGAGATTTACAATTATCAGGGCCTAGCGCAGGAATTGCGCAAACATGGCGTGATCTTCCGGACGCACTCAGATACGGAAGTCTTGGTCGAAGCTTTCCGCTATTGGGGCCAACAATGCCTACAGCGGTTGTCCGGAATGTTCGCGTTTGCGATTTGGGATACGCGGGAACGAAGCGTTTCTGTTCGCTTCGGAGTTGAAGGCGCTTGTTGGTTGGTCCGAGTTTCGCAAGCAAATCCATTTTCCGGCGCTGGTCGATTTTTTGACTTTCGGATTTGTGCCGGATCCCAAGTGCATCTGGGAAGGATGCCAGAAACTCCCACCCGGTCATCAGATGTTTGTGGAAACGAACTCCGAAGGTGCACCGGTCGCAGGGAGGCCGTCAGCGTACTGGGACATGGAATTTGATCCAGACGACTCCACTTCCGATTGGGGACCGAAAATCCTGGACACCCTGCAAACGGCAAGCAAGGAGATGATTCTGGCGGATGTTCCCGTGGGGGCCTTTCTTAGTGGAGGAGTGGATTCGTCTTCGGTGACGGCAGCGCTGAGCAGGTCGGGGTGTGCCGTGAAGACGTTCACCGTGGGCTTCGAGGATAAGGACTACGACGAGCGGTACTGGGCCCGAAAGGTCTCGCAACTATATGCAACGGAGCACACCGAGAAGCTCGTAGTGCCACGAGACGTGAGCGCGGTCTTCGAAAAGCTGCTGTGGCACTACGATGAGCCTTTCAACGACTACTCGTATCTGCCGACGTTTTACGTATGCCGAGAAGCTCGCAAGTTAATCACCGTTGCGCTTTCGGGTGACGGCGGCGATGAGATGTTCGCGGGCTATAAGAAATATCAGCGCTTGGGGATGCGGCAAACCCTGCAGCCGCTTCTCCCGGGCCGGGTGCGCAGCTTGCTAGCCGCGGGAGCGGAAGCAGTCCTTCCGGAGAAGAGCCCTGTTCAGAAGACTGTCTCTTCCTACAGGATGGACGCACCCACGATGCTGCTGGATATGCTCACGACTTGTTTTCCCCTGCGGACTCTGCGCACCGTCGCGCGCGGAGCGCTGGCCGAAACTCTGAAACACTACTCGCCCACGGACGTCGTCCGGCCGTTGCTTTCCAAGGCGCCGCCCAAGGACGTTGGGCTTGTAAATGCTATGCGCTACCTCGATCTGAAACTGACTTTAGCCGGGGATATTCTGGTCAAGGTGGACCGCGCGAGCATGGCCGTTTCGCTCGAAGTCCGCCCCGTGTATTTGCACCGAGAGGTTATGGCTCTCGCGGGAAGAATTCCCCCTGGTCTTCTGGTTGATCGTAAGCAAGCGAAGAAAGCTCTGAAGAGCGCTTTCCGGCCCTGGCTGCCGATGGAGATCCTGTACCGAGACAAAATGGGTTTCGGTGTTCCCCTGAAGAAATGGATCAATGGTGATCTGAGCCATTTGTTTTCGGGGAGCACGCAAGGAGGCCCGCTCGAGGGCCTTATGGACAGCAGCCTGATTGCAAGTATGACGCTGCAGCATCTTTCGGGATCCGCGGATCTTACGTCCGCCATTCACAGCGTTGCTCTTTTGAATTCGTGGCTGGGGAAATGGACTGGGGCTAAGACGCAGCAGGGAAAATCCACCGCCGCGATTGAGGGGCACACGGCGAGTAAGGCATCATGAGAGGATTTTGGAAATGAATCCACGCGACGTCACGCTGTTCATCGATCCGATCAGCCACCATTTCTTGCGGAACGAGATGTTCAATCCGAACTCACCGTTTAACCGGGACAACTGTCACGCACCGTATTTCTATATGCGGGAGGTCCTGCAATCAAAAGGGATCGAAGTTCACACCGCGGACTACCTCATGAGCGGCGAGAAAATCAACAAGACGAACGTCTATTTTTCTTTTGAGGCGCTTAAGAATTATAAAGACCTGGCAAAAAGGAAGGGCACGATCTTGAGCGGCTTCATCACTATCGAAGCCCCCATCGTTCATCCGAGCACTTACCACGCGCTGCCAGAGGTCAGCAAATATTTCAAAAGGGTCTATTCGTACAGTACCGGAGAAGCGCTGGAACACTTCGGTTGCGGCGGCCTGCGGTTTGACAAATTCTTCATCCCCCAGCCCTACAACCAAGTCTTTGCTGAGTTGTGGAGCAGAAGAGACCGCGGGTTCCTGACCATGATTACGACGAATCGTCTCCCGCGAATTTATTGGAACGAGCTGTATACCGAGCGCCACCGCGCTCTCGAGTATTTCAGTCAGTATGGAGAGATCGACCTGTACGGAAACGGGTGGGACCGCCTGCCGTACCACGTGGGCGAATTTTGGGTTCCGGCGACTGCTCTGCGGCTGTATCGATTTATCCGTGAACACATGCCATTGATCCCGAAGCATCCCATCGAAGGAGTCCTACGGAAGGTCTACAGAGGGCCAGTGAAATCGAAATACGAGACGATGAGCCGGTACAATTTCGCTCTGTGCTACGAAAACATGTTCCTCAAAGGCTGGCTAAATGAAAAGATATTTGACGCTTTTTATGCCGGCACCATCCCGATCTATTGGGGCGCGACGGACGTCACCGATTACATTCCTGAGAATGCGTTTATCGACAAGCGCAAATACCCCACGTACCCGGAACTACGCGCGTACCTGAAGTCTCTAACCGAGAAGGATATTCAACGCTACAAAGAAAATGCCCGGGACTTTCTGGCATCGGAGAAATTCAAGCCGTTCAGCAAGGAATCATTCGCGAGAATCTTTACGAACGCGGTGGAAGAAGATCTGGGCCTTCGGCTCTGGAACGGGGTGTGAGAACAAGCGAGCTTCCGGTCAAATATCAAGAATAGTTGCGGGGTCGATGCGAAATCAGACACGGTGTAATAGACTTGCGGCCCGGTACCAAGCAACGAATTTCTGCAGACCTGTTGCCAGATCAGTTTCCGGACGATAGCCAAGATGGCGGCTAGCCTTGGAAATGTCCGCCCAAGTTAGGGGTACGTCGCCCGGCTGGAGTGGCTTAGGCTGGCGCGTCGCTTTTTTGCCGGTCACAAGCTCCAAGAGATTGAGCAACTCCGACAATTGCACCGGATGAGAATTCCCAAGGTTGAAAACTTCAAAAGGGGCGGCGCCCTGCGCGGCCGCAAGGTCGTATTCGGCGGACGCGAGAACGCCGGCGACGATGTCGTCGATGTACGTGTAGTCGCGGCCCGTCGATCCGTCGCCGAATACGGGCACGGACCTACCAGCTTCGATGAGCGCCGTGAATTTGTGGATGGCCAGATCCGGGCGCTGGCGTGGGCCATAGACGGTAAAAAATCTCAGACAGATCACAGGGACCTTGAACAGATGAGCGTAGGTATAGCTAAGCATCTCGCCGGCAAGTTTGGTGGCTGCGTAGGGTGAGATGGGTCTCAAGTCGACTTGGTCCTCGGAAAACGGCGCGCGGCCGCTGGCGCCGTAAACGGAGCTCGAGGAGCCAAAGACAAATTTTCTGACCTGGAATTCCCGGCAAAGCTCCAGCAGATTTAGGGTCCCGTTGATGTTTACCTCCACGTAGGCGCTGGGTTCTTCGATGGACGGGCGAACTCCGGCACGCGCAGCGAGGTGAACAATCACCTCAGGGCGAGACCGCGAAACCACATCGCGAATTCTTTGCTTGTCGCAGATGTCCACATCGTGAAAATCAAAATGCCCTGTGTGCTGGATATCCTGGAGATTCTCTTTTTTCCACACCGGTGAATAGAAATCATGAAGGTTATCCACGATTGTCAGACGATCGCCACGACGGAGCAGAGCCTCGGCGACGTGCGAACCGATGAACCCCGCTCCGCCCGTAAGCAAAATAGATCGCATGCATTCACCAACACTTCACTTATGGCCCGGGAAGAGCCATCCGACGCATTTGTCACTGCCGTTTGCAACCGTGCCGCGCTGCCGCTGCGTCTCAACTGAGAACAAAGCGCCAAAGAATCTTCAAATCTAGCCTAGCAGCGTGTCATCCTATCGCAAAGCGCGAGCGAACAGGTGATGGAGTGGTTGGACGCTGGCACCGGAACATTCTTGCTGTCAATGGCAACTATCGCAAGACGAGGCGGTGTGGATTGATCGGCATCGTCTGGAATGATACGTTCGCGGTTTTCGGAGCGGAAAATGAGTGAAAGCCGGGTAGTTCCAGTCGTAAACCCCCTGCCCAGGGGGCTGCGAATGGACCTGATAGCTTGCATAAATTGTCACAGCGAGCTTCAGGGTGGCTTGGATCGATTGGTTTGCCTTCGTTGCTCGCGAACCTACCCGATCATTGATGGCATTCCGTGCTTTAGCGAAGCGGACGTCTTCTACGATGAATACGCGAGCCGACATTGCCCCTTCGCTGCCTCTCCAACCGGAATGAAAAGGGCAATTCTGCAGGTGCTTCCGTTCTGGTCCTGGCGGGAGTGGAAGTTCTGGCGGCGAGCAATCCCACAATGCGGGCGATTGTTGGATTTCGGTTGTGGCCGCGGCCGCGAGATTTTCCTGGAGCGGGCGCGCGAGGTTGTGGGGTATGACGGCTCGCTCGCATTCTTGCGGGATTGCTCGAAGCGGTACACCGCGACCGCGCTTGGGCAATTGCCGCAATTGCCGTTTCATTCAGCGCAATTTGGAGTGGTAGCTTCTTCTCACACGATCGGCCATGTTCCAATCGAACACAAGGACATGTTGGTCGCTGAAATTGCTCGCGTACTTGTCCCGGGCGGGATCACAGCGCACATCATTGAAACTGACAGCGACCACCCTGCGGTCCTCGCGGCAAAAAAAAATCGTGAGGCCTACCGGAAGCAGTTTGTGGAACAGCACGGACACGTTGGGCTGGAGTCCGCGAATCGCGTGGTCGAACGGTTCGAGCGGCGTGGCTTTCGGCTGAAGGAATGCTCGCTTGTAGATGCCATTTTGCCCAGTGTATTAAACTTCCGCCGCTTCTTCGACGCTCCGGGACTGGCTGATCTCCCCGAGATCCGATGGGCGCGTCATTTCAGCCGGTGGACCGAGCGAAGTTGGGTCGCCAATGCTGCCTACGAAGTGGGCTTTGGCGCATTTCACCGGACAATCGAGCGATGGTACGGGCGGCCGTCGCACGCGCAATTCATCCACGTTGCTTTTGAGAAAGTAAAAGGGTAGAGAACGGTTGATCAGTTGATCGACCGGCGCTCAGCGACATGATGATATTTAGGACTTTATAGACGAGCACTCGCAGTGTGTTTGTACCTGGATGGATTAGCGGCGCTTAAGCTATGCTCAAGCGTAAGAATCGCCACACATTCACATATTTAATGATGGATGCCCCGTGGGGGAGTACGCTGCATCCCTAAGAAGAGACCAACCGAGACGAAAGATATGAGGCCAATGTTAGATCCCAGCGGTGAATCGACTGCGGGAAGAGGATTCCTAGGTGAGAAGGCGGACGAATATGCTCGGGCTTATACAGAAGAAACTCCTGGAGGATTTGCGCTGCGTGTGCGCCGCAAGCGCGTTCTGGAATTGTTCGATAAAGCGGGAGGCCGAGTGCTCGACGTTGGGTGCGGGCCGGCAGAGATGGTGCAGCCGCTCTTGCGCCTGGACTGCGAGTTTTGGGGCCTGGACCCATCCCCGCGGATGATCGAGATCTGCCGTGCGCGCTGCGGTGAGACTAAGGAGACGCACTTTGCCGTCGGAGAAGCGAGCGGACTGAATTTTCCCAACAACTTCTTCGATGCCGTATTGTGCATGGGCGTGATCGATGGGCTAAAGAATTTCGGCGAGGTAATCGACGAAATGCTGCGGGTCTTGAAACCCGGCGGCACGATCATCATCACGTTTGCGAATCGGCAGAGCCCGTATGCTCAGTGGAAGAAGTATGTATTTTACCCGGCTCTTACTTTGGCGCGGCGAATCATGCATGCCGGTACAAATAATGACCCGATTCTGATACAGCGCCGGCTGTTCACACCAAAGGAGGCGAGCGAGCTCCTAGCCGCAGCGGGGGCTGATGCGCGACGGGTGGTCGGCTACTTCTATAACATCCTTCTGTCACCGCTCGATGAAATTTGGCCGGCCGCGACGCTTTGGGTGAACAAGAAGTTAGAAGAAGCGCGGGACGGCGAGCCGGACTGGTTAGCCGCGGGATTCATCCTGAAAGCCCGAAAGCAGGGAACGGAGGCGGACCTATTGAGTGTGTCACGCGGCAACGAGAGCAAAACATGAAGTGGCAAAACACAAAAGTGGTTGTTACGGGCGCGGGCGGCTTCATTGGCAGCCATCTAGTCGAGAGGCTCGTCGAGCTTGGAGCCGAAGTTACGGCCTTTGTTCGTTACAATTCCAGGAACGACGCGGGACTGCTCGAAATTCTCGGCGATAAGCGCAAAGAAATTCGCACTGTTTCCGGGGAAATCCGAGAGTTGGAAACCGTCCGGAAAGTGACAAAAGACGCGGAAGTCGTATTCCACCTCGCAGCTCTGGTAGGCATCCCGTATTCGTACGTCCATCCCAATGAAGTCGTGGAGGTAAACACCATTGGGACGCTCAACGTGCTTACGGCCGTCAAGGACTGCGGCGTGCGAAAAGTCACTTCAACGAGCGAAGTGTATGGGACAGCGATCACGGTCCCAATCAGCGAAAAACACCCGAAACAACCGCAGTCGCCGTATGCCGCAAGCAAGATTGCTGCCGATGCCATCGCGCTGAGTTTCTACCATGCTTTCGAGCTTCCCGTGGCAATTGTGCGGCCGTTCAACACCTTTGGGCCGCGCCAAAGTGATCGGGCGATCATTCCCACGCTGATCAGTCAGGCTTTGACGAAGCGCGCAATTGAAGTTGGAAATACCAAGCCGACACGTGATTTCACCTTTGTGACCGATACGGTCGATGGATTCATTAAGGTTGCGGAGTCTGACGAATCGGTCGGCGAGGAAATCAACTTAGGCTCCGGACGGGAAATCTCGGTCGGCGATCTTGCCGAAAAAATCGCTGCGCTCTGCGGCCGGGACGTTCAAATCCAACCGTCGAAAGAAAGATTTCGGCCAGCCAAGAGCGAAGTTGAGCGGCTGCTGGGAGATGCTTCGAAGGCACGGAAATTGCTCAGGTGGCAGCCGAAGAAAGACTTTGAACAGGGGTTAAAGTTGACGATCGAATGGGTGCAGAAAAATTTGGCTATGTATGAACCCAGCTCCTATCAAATCTGACGGGACCGATGGGCAATCCCACCCGCCGGTAAAAGCGGTGATTCTCGTGGGAGGCTTGGGCACCCGGTTGCGGCCACTCACTTTCTCTATTCCCAAGCCGCTTCTGCCTGTGGGTGAAAAACCGATTTTGCAGCTCATCATAGAACAGCTGCGGGCATCGAGCGTTTCCGAACTCATTTTGGCGACTGGATATCAATCGGAGCTGATCCAGGCCTTTTGTGGCGACGGCTCCAAACTCGGCGTGCGGATCAGCTATGTAAAGGAACCGACTGCGCTTGGCACTGCCGGGCCACTTTCGTTGGTAAGGAGTCATTTTCGAGAGAACGAATTCTTCCTCCTGATGAATGGCGATATCCTGACGCAACTGGACTTCAGATCGTTCGTCTCGCACGCCAAGGAGCATGACTGCGATTTGCTCGTTGGATACACTAAACACATCTACCGCTCGCCTTTCGGCGTTCTCTCGATCGCCAATGGCAGAATCACTGGAATAGTGGAAAAGCCATCCCAGGAATTTCCCATCAGTGCCGGGATTTATTGCGTGAAGTCGACTGCCTTGCCATTCGTGCCCGCTAACTCCTTTTTCACGGTTCCCGACCTAATTCAGCGCCTTCTCGCGGCCGGGAAGACAGTGAGTGCCTACCACATTCAGGAGTCATGGATAGGTCTTGAAAGCACGGAGCATTTTGAAGATGCGGTAAGGGAACTCCAGAGCGCGCCGAAGTCCAACAGGGAATCTTCCGGTTCATGACTGCGTCAGCAGCGCCAGCGCCCGACAACTCTCATCGTCCCAAAGTTTTGGTGCTCTCGAAGAGCTATCCGAACAATGTGTTTGAAGTTCTCGGACTCTGGGTGGAAAACCTTGTTCGTCATTCAGCCAAGTTTTGCGCGCCAAAGGTCATTGCTCCAGTACAGTACTGTCCGCCTATCCCCGGGCTGCCAGAATATTACAAGCGCTTCCGAACCATCCCGCGCCATTGCTTCGCAAGTGGAATCGAGGTGTTCCACCCGAGAATGTTGGTGGGTCCAGGGTATTCGCTGCATTCTATCGAGTCAAGAATCTACTATTGGGCGGCGCGTCGCGTGGCGAAACGATTGCGGCGCGACTTTCCTTTTGACCTCATCCACGCGCATTTCACTTACCCCGACGGCGTTGCCGCGGTCCGTTTAGGGAAGCAATTCGGCGTTCCCATAATCATCACGGAGCAGAATCCCTGGGGGCCGTGGATGGATGAGGACACCGCAGTGCGCCGTCAAACAATCCGAGCGGCGCAAGAGTGTACATTCCAGATCGCGATCAGCCGTTCAGTACGCGAATCGATTGTTCGTTTAACCGGGGAGTCCGACAAGTTGCGCGTTGTTCCGGATGCCGTGGACGGCGACATCTTCACGTTGTCGGAGCAGGGGCAGCGACCAATCCTCGACCAAATTATCTTCGTCGGCGCCATTCGCCCTGTAAAGGGCGTAGATATTCTTCTTCGGGCCGTCCGCCTGCTGGTCGATGCCGGGCGGGACGTGAAACTGGTACTGATCGGCGAAAGTTTCTTTAGGAACTACCAGAAGGAGTATGACCGGCTAAGGCAAATGGCGGCGGAACTTACGATCGCACACCGCGTCAATTTCGCAGGCAAGAAACCTTTGGTTGAACTTGTCGGTGAGATTCAGAGAAGTGCGCTCTTGGTCTTGCCCAGCCGCGCCGAGAGCTTTGGGATGGTGCTTGTCGAGGCCCTAGCGTGCGGCACGCCCGTTGTGGCGACACGGTGTGGCGGACCGGAAGACATTGTGAACGATCAGGTCGGGGTACTTGTTCCTTCCGAAAACCCTCAGGCCCTCGCGGCCGCCATTGCGCATGTCTTGGATAAGCGCAACAGCTACGTCCCAGAGGTGTTGAGATCCTACGCTTTGGAGCATTTTGGCCTGGATTCGGTCGGCCATCGCTTGAAAACGCTGTACGATGAAGCGCTCGACCGCTTCCATGTCCCGCCAAGTAGTTCAAATCACGGGTGTTAAGGGCAAAGACTGAGTCCCTGGCAGTGAAAAGGTTTACGCAAAATGGGAAAATTTTTGGGTCACCCTGCCCATCGCATTATCCTGGAAGGTGGAAACGGCTACTATTTCCTGACGCGATAGCCAGTTACCAACCCGGTTCCAAGGGCCGGCAGCCCCCGGCCTGGCGGGCAAATTGCTCCAAGGTTGAGGCGGAGCGGCATTCTGACGGCGCTTGAAGTGCGCCCGATTGGCTCAAAAGAGAGATGAGTTCCAGTCCAGATATCGCATATTCAGCTCTGATTCCCGGAATCACGCGCACGCGTTTTAGTGCAGTTGTTGTTCTCAATCCCCCGAGTCCGCCGGGATATTTTGCAAACCGAGACTCGCACGGCGGCTATGGCCAGCTTTATCCGTCGGGGGCGACGATCATGCCTCCTTTGGATGTTCCTTATTTGGTGGCGTATCTGGAAGAAAAAAAGGTCCCCGTGGAGGTGATTGAGGCTCAAGGTCTCGGGCTCACTCGCGAACAGGTAGCTGAGCGGGTCGCGCGAATCGCCCACGCCAATCCACCGGGGGGCACATTGATCGTCGCTCGCACCGCTCTGCCCAGCTTGGACTGGGATCTGTCAGTGTGCGCTGCAATCAAGTCCGCGGCTCCGAATGTCTGCATTGGCGTCTTTGGCTCTGTCGTCGACCACGTGCTCCATCGCATTTACAAGGAGACTTGCGTTGATTACGTTCTCCGGGGAGAGCCCGACGAAACGATTTATGAGCTGGTGAGCGGCCGGCAAGAACAGCAAGTCCAGGGTCTGAATTATCGGCGCAATGGGGGCTGGCTGGAGACGCCTCCGCGTCCGTTTTTGAGGGAATTGGACAAGCTCCCGTTTCCCAAGTGGGAGCGTTTCCCTTACCACCGTTATACCCTTCCCAAATCGTCTACGACCAAGGGACTTTCTTTTTTGCCGATGCTCACCTCGCGAGGGTGTCCCTTTGGGTGTCACTACTGTCCTTATCCAGTAGGGCAGGGTCTGGCGTGGCGGTATCGCACTCCTGCGAATGTTGTGGATGAAATCGAGCACCTAGTGAAAAACCTGGGGATCGAATACATTCTATTTCGCGATCCAATGTTCTCGATGCGCCAGGACCGCGTGGTCGAAATCTGCAAGGAGATTCAGCGGCGCGGGCTGGTGATTAAGTGGAAGTGCGAGACGCGACCGGATTGTCTCACGGAAGAGACCATCGCGGCGATGGCCGCTGCCGGCTGCGACGGAATTAACTTTGGCGTCGAGAGTTCGGAAGTAGAGATTCAGAAAAACGCCGGACGAAAACCCATTTCCGGAGAAAAAGTCATAGCGATGACCGCGCTATGCCGCAAATACAATATCAAGACTTTTTGCTTCTTTATCATCGGCTTGCCAGGCGACACGGTGCAAACGGTGCTGGAAACCATCGGGTTTGCCATTCGACTGCGAACCAACTGGGTTCAATTTGGGGCGGCTTCTCCCATGATTGGAACCAAGCTTCGCGATTGGGCTGTCGCCCGCGGTCTGACGACCAATGACGAATACTCCTATAACAGCAGCCACGAAGCGATGATGGGGAACGAGAACCTCACAAAGGGACAAGTGGCTGCTTTGCTGCGCTTCGCGCAAGTCTTTGAGCGGTATATCATCAACCGCGGCGGCATTCTGAAGGACGACAATCGGAAGGGATCGCTCTACATTGGCGCCAAGCACTTGGCTGACGCCGTTTCCGACCTTTCAGCGCGGACATTATTTGCCATCGGCCGCAGCCGGTTCGAGCGGGCATACGCGCAGAGTGCCTGAAGGAACTGAAGCTGAAGTTCGGGATTTCCTCCAAAATGAGGGTGCTGATCACTGGAGCCACAGGGTTTCTCGGTTCCCATCTGTGCCAGCGTATGGTGGAGGAAGGTTACCAGGTCCGGATTCTCCGCCGGCCCACTTCGTCCCTCTCCTGCCTTGCGAAACTCGGCCTCGAGAAATGCATCGGTGACGTCACCGACATGAGAACAGTTGAGGACGCCGTGAGAGGCAGCGACTTCGTTATCCACGCAGCCGCCAACATGAACTATTGGAGGGGAGACGAAGATAGGCAAATGAAAGTGAACGTGGAAGGATCGCGCAATGTCGCCGTTGCTGCGCGTGCGGCTGGCGTTACCCGCTTGCTGCACGTGAGTTCCGTCGCTGCCGTGGGTCTTCCAGTCGATCCGGAACGGCCCGCCGACGAAGATTTTCATTTTAATTTGGAGAATTCAGGTTTGACTTATCACATCTCTAAACGACGGGCAGAGGACAACGTTCTCGCCGAGGTTACACGAGGATTGGACGCGGTCATAGTTAATCCTGCGTCTATCCAAGGGAGAAAACGCACGGCAGGATTGTTGCAGAGCGTTCGCAGCAGACCCGTGGTTCCCTGTTTCTCGGGCGGGAACTGCATCGTGGACGTCAAGGATGTCGTTGAGGGGATTGTTGCAGCCCTGCAGCGGGGAGAAAAGGGTCAGCGTTACATTCTCGGCGGAGAGAATCTGACATTTAGGATGTTAAGTGAGAAAGCGGCAGGGGTCATGAAACTGAAGAGGCGGTTCGTCACGATTCCGCCTGTCGTAACGGGTCTGTGTGCGGCAATTCTCGAGCCTTGGGCACGGATGAGGAATAGACCGCCTAAGATGACGTACATGATCCACTACTGTGCCAACCGATACCAATATTTTGATTCCGGCAAAGCGCGCAGGAACCTCGGTTACGTTCCGCGCGACGTGGATACAATTCTAGCCGAGTACCTGCAGGACAAAGTGGTGCGCACCGGGGCGGCTTGAAATGGTACGAGCACGTGAGCGACATAGCTGATCATAATCTTGTGAACGTGATGTGGCCCTCATCCAGCTGTGACCCTATAGCCGCCGATGAACGCGCCGGTCTTTCGAGCCGGCTGCGCTGTCCGCTGTGTAAGCAAAAGCTGGAGTCAGAGAAACAGGCCTTCGCTTGCTCCCCTTGCGGCCGCACCTATCCGGTGGTGCTGGGAATTCCGGACTTGCGAGTCTATTGCGATCCGTATATCACCGTCGAGCAAGATCACGAAAAGGGCCGCATAGTCCAAGCTCAAGCAGAGCACATGAGCTTCGCCGAACTGCTGCGATTCTACTGGGAGAATGTTTCCCTGCCTCCCACCCCGGTTGATTTGCGGGAGGGCTTCATTCGCCACCTGCTCTCGGATGAAACTAGAGTCGAAACCTTTCAACAACAACTGGGCGACGGGAAGACCTGTCTGGACGTGGGGTGTGGTGCTAGCTCTCTCGTCGGACTCGCGCAACAGAAATTCGATCTCGTCATCGGCTGTGACGTCGCGTTTCGTTGGTTAGTATTGGCCAGGAAACGTCTCCAGGAGATGGGTGCAACAGCAAACCTGGTTTGTTGTTGCGCAGACTATCTGCCGTTCGCGGCAGAAACGTTTGACTTGGTGACGGCGATTTCCTTGTTGGAGCACGTTAGGGACGCACGAGCGGTCGTTCGTGAATGCGGCCGCGTGCAAGGTCCTGGCGCCCGGCTGTTTGTGTGGATGGCCAACCGATTTTCGCTGGCGCCCGAACCGCATGTCGGCGTCTGGGGCGTCGGCTTCCTTCCGCGCCGCTGGATGCCGGGCTACGTAAAGTGGCGCCGCGGCTTAAGCTATGACAAGCAGTATTTGCTTTCCTGTTTCGAACTGAGACGCATCTTCAAAAATGCTCGATACGAGTCCCTGACGTTCTCGCTTCCCCGGGTAACGGACGCAGATCTCAAAGGCCGAAGCAGGTTTGAAAAGCTCGGGGCGAGATTCTTCCGCTTGCTCAGCAGCATTCCAGTTTTTCGATGGTTTATGATTCCGATATCGCCAGCGCTCCTGGTTTTGGCAAAGAAGGCGCGCGATGATGCCTCAGGTCTGTGAGCCACAGCATGAAACGGTTGCGTTCATCCTGCCGCGATAAGGGTTGGCCTGGGACGTTTCAAATCGTCCCGAAATCCAGGCGCGTTTCAGGTTCTTCGATGCATTTCGGAGAGAATTCTATCTCGTGCCACGGCGACGGCGAGTGTTTCGGCGGGACTGATGGGAGGACTTCCGCCGGTGCGAAGCGATTCGTAGAATCTACGAATCAGCTCGCGCAAACCAGGATAAGCAGGTTCGCGGCTCATGGCGCGCGAAGCGAGATTCGCCGCAGCGGAAAAAATGGTCGCGCCACTGCGCAGAAAAGGACGGGCAATCTTGCGAGTTCGAGAGACGGTACCGGGTTCGACGACGCTGTATCCATGAAAAATGTCGGCATGCACGCTGCCGCGCTCTCCGATCAAGCGCAAAGTATTGACTGTGGGGCGGCCGTTCAGCGAGATCAGCATCGAGAAAGAAACTTTTTCAACCGAAGTGCTCGCGCGGAGCTCTCCTTTCGCGGCGTGCTCGACGCGCCAACTTGCATTTCCGATTGCGCTCGGCATGAGCCTGGCGATCACGGAAAGCGGGCCGGGCAAAATGTCTGCCGCAACCAGGTCGGCGTCTTGCGAGCCGCGCTCCGCTCCCGCCGAGCAGATCAGGGCGTCCACGTGCAACAGTGCGCCAAATTTCCCAATCGCATTCTGAGCCCGGAGAACGCCAGGCTGAAAAAGGAATTGGTGTACGGGGCACAAAAGCAAGCCCTTGGATTCCGCGAGCTGCAGGAGCTTCGCTGTAGTTTCAGTGGTTTCCGTCAGCGGTTTCTCAACCAGCAAGTGGAGGCCTGCTTCGAGCGCCTGTTGCGCCAGAACTTCATGGGTATGGGCAGGCGTGCAGATGTGAGCTACGTCAGCCAGGTCAGCCTTGAGAACACCCACAAAGTCCGGGGCTATCCTCGCCTTAGGGTGGCGCCGAAGGAGTTGTGCCGCTTTGTGTACGTCGCCATCCACAATGGCGGAAATTGTGCCACCAGTCCGACGGACGGCGTCTGCGTGCCATTGTCCCATCAGCCCGGCACCTACGATCGCCACGCGCGGAGTGGTAAGCGGTTTAGACAGCCTCTTCATCGTTTGGAGTCTCTCGATCTCCCAAGCCTTTGCGCAGTTTGTTACGCTGACAGTACAACTGATCCAAAAGAAAAAGGAAATATCATTTGAGCCTCCATCAGCCTTTTATTCAATGGCCGAGCTCACCGGCACCTCGATGCGGGGTCGTTGCAGCGTTTTGCCGACTGGGCAAGAGAAATCTGGAAGGGACGTGTCGGGACTGCCACAATGATTCTGGGAGTTAATGGCATTCGACTTGTCAGGAATCGATCCGGGGTCGCGCGTTGCATCGAAGCCGTTCTTGGCTGGATGGACGACTTGGACCACCCCTTCAAGGAGATAAGGGTTTATACGCCGGAGCCGATCCCTCAAGACATTCGCCTGCCGCGCACTGCAGTCAACGTCGTGCTCCCCTCGTCTTTTCCTCCTGCTCTGTGGGAGCAATCTACGTTGTTGAGAGCGCATGGCAGCCAGCACGTGCTGTTTTGCCCAAGTTACGTGATTCCTCTCTTGGCCCGATGTCCCACGTTGCTCGTTCATCACGGCTCTTACGAGGGTTACCCGCAAGCCTTTGATTGGTGGACACTCCACAAGGCCCGGGCGATCTACGCTCTGAGCGCGAAACGAGCAACCTGCGTTTCAACCGTCAGTGAATACAGCAAAAAGGATATGGTTCATTTCTACGGGATGCGGCCGGAGGCGATACACGTTATCCCAGAAGGCGTGGACACGCGTAAGTTTCGTCCGTTGCAGGATCGTGCCGCACTTGCCGATTGGCGGCGGCGAGTGTTGGGCGAGGATGTCCCATATATCGCCTACGTCGGAAAGCCCACCGAACGACGCAATCTTTCCCCTCTCATCCGTGCGTTCGCGACGCTTAAGAAAGAGAAACGCCTCCACCATAAACTCCTTATCGTGGGTGCCGATTTACCTGGAACATCTCCATTCCGCCGGGTGATTGCGGAACTAGGCCTTGACGCCGAGGTCGTCACTTTGGGGTATGCGAACCGCGACGAAATTGTGCTCGTCTACAACGCCGCCGATCTTTTCGTTTATCCGTCGTCGTACGAAGGCTTCGGCATGCCCGTGCTGGAAGC
>Ga0209648_10001895_pt1 | contig 17106 bp, 19 predicted proteins | sample GraSoi2013_115cm_FD_185830 | JGI IMG/M metagenome (GOLD analysis project Ga0209648, IMG submission 185830) | Grasslands soil microbial communities from the Angelo Coastal Reserve, California, USA - Sample 9_17_2013_115cm (SPAdes) (version 2) | ecosystem: Environmental > Terrestrial > Soil >...
GCGATTTCCGCGCAGCCGTCAGAAACAGCGCGTGAGGGCGCTCGTCGAGCTCTTCACTTTCCCAAGATGAAACGGCACAGGTGGTGAAAGCGCGATGACTGTAATAGGCGCGCTCTCGTCTTTTCGCGAGCTAGGCGAGATGAGTCCTCACAAACGCGCTAGCGGTAACCGACCGATCGCTGGCGAGAAGCCGACTTCCCGGCACCAGACTACTGAGTTGAGATTTCGTGCAGGCCAGTCCGGCATACGCACACGGCTGTCCCATGCGACGGTCTCAATTCCAGGTCCATAAATGGCAATGATGATCGAGCGTACTCTATCGCTGAAAGCCCCCAACCGGCGTTGGCGTATCTTCGGCCCGCCACCTTTGGTAGCGATCGCATCTGACATGATTAACGCTAACTAGTGCAAGAGCGATTCCCAGTTGGCTGGAACTCTTCCTGACGGTCCGGGCACGGGTTGATCCTCCGGATGCGAGTGCGGCGGAAGTAATTCCACACCGTTGACCATCCGTTGTTTGTCGTAATCGAAGAACCAATCCTCACCTGGTTCGAAGCTCATAATGATCGGGTGTCCGGTCGCGGCCGCATGCTTGGACGCATGCTGGCTCGGAGAGCTATCGCAGCATCCGATGTGGCCGCACTCCGCACACCGCCGAAGGTGAAGCCACCAACCTTTCGGTGACGCCAGGCATTCCACACACCCGCTGCCGCTCGGCTTCGAAGCGGTGTTGATTCCGCGTCGATCTTTTTTCATTTTCGATTTTCCTTTCGTGCCGTCTGTTCGCAAAGAGAATGTCAAGCCGCCCACAACACCTTACGCAGATGACCTTTGTCGAACATCTGGTTGATCCGTTTCGGCATCGGATACAAATGATCGCGGTCTCCACGGCTAATCGCCTTCTACCGTGCGGACACGAAAAAATAGGCCAAGCCTATCGCGACTAGATCCTCGGGGATCGCGATGAATGCGTCTTTCACTTTGAGACCTTTAACCAGTCGCGTGCGGGCCTGGTAACCCGCGAAAGCACCGATTACCGCGCCGATTCCGCCCAGGAACGCCCCGACCACCAAAGATCTATTGGCCGATGCACTCAGGCAAGCGCCGGACAGCCCTCCCGTCACGAAGCGCGCGATCAAGGGCCCAGGAGTCGTTCGGCTAGGAGTTTTGGGCAGCAGGTCGTTGACATACTCGGCAATCGCCGCGAGAGACAGTATTGCGACGGCAAGCGGTGAAGCCATGAACGCCAAACGGGAGCCGCGCAGGCTCAACCAACCCAGATGCCCAGCCCAACTCACCGCAGCAGGAGCGGTCATAGAACGCAGCCCGGCAACGATTCCAATGCCGAAGGCAAGAGCGAAAACATGACTCGCATTCATGGATTCCTGCACCCCCATGGTCGCTAGGTAGCTTGGTCAAATTTAGGTGGGTGTGATGCTCGGACAAAGTAGCGGGTTTTCCCGATTGCGCTAGCCGTCCACGTCGCCCGAGCTCCGGATCAAGTCGAGACAGACCTATGTTTTCTTAACCCGGGGGGCACTAAAACCCACGCCCCCGGCTCAGCCGCGAACCGTCTGTTGTAACGCGAGGCGACGCCGGTCTTCGAACAAGCGCGCTGTGGCGGCACCAAAGATAAAGCCGCCGATGTGTGCCAGGTATGCCACCCCGCCAGTCTGAACGTGAGCCACGGTCCCCGCGCTGAACAGCTGGATCAGGAACCAAAAGCCGATCAAGAGAGCGGCCGGGATGAATGTTGTCCGCACAAAAATGAAGATGAACAGAACCGCCCGAATCCGATCGCGAGGATAGGTGACGAGGAACGCCCCCATCACCGAAGCAATCGCTCCGCTTGCGCCGAGGTTAGGAACGGTGGAATGGGGATCGGCTACAACCTGGGCTATCATGGCGACCAGTCCTCCAACCAGGTAGAACATGAGATACCGCCATGGGCCCATCGCGTCCTCTATCTCGGGACCGAAGGCCCACAGGAAGACCATGTTGCCGATGATGTGCGACCAGCTGCCGTGCATGAACATCGCGGTCATGATCGTGATCCAGTGATGGCCGGAGGAAATTTGGGCTGGGATGACGGACCACTGCGTCACAAATGCTTCGCCACGCGTCAACTCAAGCACAAAAACACAGGCGTTCGCCAAGATGATAAGGCCGGTGACTACGGGCATGTGAACTGGTCGTCGCGAAGCATCACCTAAAGGGATCAGGCCGCCCATGACGTTTTCCTCCGTTCGTGCAGGCTAAGATTGGCACAAACCAACCGATCATCCCGTTGGGGACACGAATCGTTGGAACCCCGATCCCGCGCCCGAGGAGACGGTTGTCGATCAGATTGAAGTTGCCTTAACGAGCCACAGCTATGCCACCGCAGCGGCGGTCTTGCGCACGGCCAGCGACAACATTACCCGCGAAACGCCGCTGATGATGAGACTTACTCCGACCAACGTGCCGATCGCCCAGGCAGAACTCCCCGGCCACTGCATGTAGATCATCGCCCCTAACGCGAGCGTAATGATCCCGTCCAACAAAACCCAGCTTGATCCGCCTACTGCGCGCATCTGAAAAAACAGAACGATGTCCAAGACGCCTTTAACCACAAAGAGACACGCTAGCAGCAAAGTAAGCGAGGCCACCCCAAGCAGCGGGTGCATAATCAGGTATACACCGCAAAACACATATGCCGCCCCAACCAGCAGCTTCCAGATCAAGCTGCCGGCCCCGTGAGCCTGAAATGCGAGGACCACGTGAACCACTCCCGCAAAGACAATGAGCCACGCAAGTAACGCGTTGACCGCGACGGCGGCGACATACGGCGATCCCACCGCCAGCATTCCGAAGATTATCAGCGAAACTCCCCACAATATTGACCACATCGAAGCTTGCCGTACGATGTCGACCGGGTGCCCTGCGCCATAGAGGCCTCCTCAAAGCGAACCGCCCGAGTCTACTCCAAACCATATGGAAATGCCCATTTTTCAGCTTCTTTGATCTCCAACAGGCGTATCGTCCGTTATTGATTGATTGGCCAGAAACGGGCTTCGGAGACATCAATAGCAGTTGTCCCCGAAGAGGACTTCTGGACAGTCATAGCGCGTTTATGAGGCACTTGCCTATTAGGCGGTGAAGTCCTCAGATTCCTGTGCGATTGCAAACCCGGCGCACAGGATCAAAAGTGTCAACAACTCGCCGACACGGGCCGATGACATTTTGTTACTGCTCCCTTAATTTTCGAAAGGCGGAACGCATTTCCCCGACAAAAATGTCCGGCTGCTCGAAAGCGGCGAAATGGCCGCCGTGCTCAGCCTCGTTCCAGTAGATGAGATTGGAATAGGTCTGCTCGGCCCAGCTCTTTGGAGCACGATATATCTCTCGCGGGAAGACGGTTGCGGCGACAGGCAAGCTGAGCTTGCCCCCCGAAAATGAACCATCCTTATTCTCCCAGTAGATCCGTGCTGACGATGCCGCAGTGTTCGTGAACCAGTAGAGTGAAATGTTGTCGAGCATCTGATCCCGTGACAGCGCATCCTCGGGTGAGCCGTTGTTGTCAGTCCAACTGTAAAACTTTTCGTAGATCCACATAGCCTGGCCCGCTGGTGAATCCGACAGCGCATATCCGATGGTCTGCGGCCGAGTCGCTTGTTGGCGGAAGTAGCCGTTGCCGTCGCCAAGAAAGCGTTTGGCGCCATCGACCGCTCTCTGCTCTTCAAAACTGAGGTGCTCTGGGATTTCTGTCGGAAACACGAATTGCCAATTGAGATGTATTCCAGCTAGTCCAGGGGGATGAAGATGCCCGAGCGCGGTCGTTACTCCCGCGCCCCAATCTCCTCCCTGTGCGACCCACCGCCTGTAGCCGAGCCGCTGCATCAGCTCACTCCATGTGGAGGCGATGCGAGGAAGATTCCATCCGGTTTTGGTTGGCTTGTCAGAAAATCCAAATCCCGGAAGAGACGGAACGACCACATGGAATGCATCCTGTGCGCGACCACCATGCTCTGTCGGGTTAGTAAGGGGCCGAATGACCTTAATGAACTCCGCAATCGATCCAGGCCAACCGTGAGTTAGAAGGATTGGTAAAGCATCGGGATGTGGTGAGCGTGCGTGAATGAAATGAATGCCCAATCCATCCATCAGTGTCCGGAAGTTTGGAAACGAGTTCAGCTCTGTCTCGAAGCGTCGCCAGTCATAGCGAGATTCCCAATACTGAACCAGCGCTTTTGCTGGAGCGAGGGGAACTCCCTGAGACCAGTCCTTCACTGGCTGTTCGTTGGGAAATCGGGTAGATCGCAGGCGCGCTCGAAGATCTTCAATGGCTTCCTGCGAAACAGAAATATGAAACAGACGGACTTGTTCGGTAGCCTCGGGCATCAGCGATTCAAGTTCTTTTGACATAGTTGTGTTTCCTTCTTAAGCGCTCCGGCGCCTCCCCGGCCTCGCGACTGGTTAAGACCTGTCAGGTTTGTGCCCCACTCCAGGATCGGCGAGTTCCACTCAATGTCTACCTTCTCGAGAAATTTCTTGGTGTTTTCGATATAGGCCTTTCGGTAAGGCTTCGTCCCCTGGGTCGCGTCGAATTCCGCGCGTGTTCCTTTCCATAGTTCGTAGAACACGATTTCATTCGGCCGTTCTGGAGTTTCGTGAATAATAGCCATAATGAATTCAGGTTCCTTCGCACAACGGTCAAGCATGCCTTTCATCTCGACAAGAGCCTCCTCTTTCTGACCAGGCTTGACATCGTAATGGAGGCTCAGTGAAGTCGTTGCCCTTAGTGTCATAGTGTTTCCTTTCCAAGTGTTTGTCTCCATGAGACCTCCTTCCTTGAAGCACAGGTCGAAGGCAGACGAGGTTAACCTCGTCTGCCAGGAAGCTCTACGCGCCCTTGACTTCGGGGGCACCCAGCAACTGCGTCTCCCACAGGAGTACAGAACCAGTAGCGCCGGCATGGTCGATAAAAAGCTGAGCGACTTCTCCAAGGCTCTCTGTGCGCGCCCAATCGCGCTGAAGTTCTCCGGCCAAGCCAAGCCAGGTAATCGGTTGAACTCCCGCAGCCACGAGGCGGCGGATTGCCATATCGTGTGCTTCAGGAGAGACGCCGCCCGAGGCGTCGGTGACGACATACACGTCGTAGCCGTCACCCATCGCATGGATAGCGGGCATTGCAAGACACATCTCCGTCCAAAGTGCGGCCATGACCAGCTTCTTCCGGCCCGTCTTCTTCACCGCCTCGACGACCCGGCGGTCCTCCCAACAGTTGATGAAAGTGCGGTTAATCGGCTTCTGATCCGGAAAAACTGCCTGGACCTGTTTGAAAATTACTCCCCCGCGCTCCTCATTAACTGTGGTGAGAATCGTCGGAATGCCATATGCCTTCGCAGTCTTGGCTAGAGCTGTGACGTTGTTGATCACGATTGTGGGGTCGTGACTGTTTACGTTTGCCAACTGGAAAGGTTGGTGGTCAATGAGGAGTAAGACACAATTCTCCGGTGTCAGAAGAGCGTCGAGACCGACTTTCGTGAATGCTAGCATGATGTATTCCTCCTTATACCTGCGCGATTCCGCCGTCGGCGAAGAGCTCGATTCCGGTTACGAAGCTTGAATCGTCGGAAGCAAGGAAGACCGCCACTTTGGCAATTTCGTCCGGCTGCCCCAGGCGACCCAGCGGTACTTGCGAAGCGAGCATGCTATAAAGCCTTTTCCGCTGTTTCATTCGGCGCAAGACCCGCGATGCCCGGAGTTTCGATAGGTCCGGGACTGACGACGTTGACGCGGATTTTGCGGTCCTTCAAATCCAACGGCCGTGCCGCCTGTGACAAGCGCGATCTTTCCTTCAAGTTTTCCTGACATTTGCTTCCTTCCTGGTCTGGTTGCAAAAGTATCCCGCAGTCAACGCACTTGAACGAAGCTCTTCCGCAATTCGGCAACGAACAGCTCAGGCTCCTCCAGCGCGGCGAAGTGACCACCTTTCGGAACCTCGTTCCAGTAGAAGAGCTTCGAATAGGTCTCCTCGCCCCACACCTTCGGCGGTGTGAAAACGTCGCCCTTGAAGATACTCACCGCGACCGGCAGTTCGAGGGGCATTCGGGCGAAATCCTTCGCGAAACTCTCGTAGTAGAGCCGCGCAGACGATGCCGCGGTGTCGGTCAGCCAGTAGAGAGTGATGTCATCCAACATGCGATCGACAGAAATGGCCTCCGCAGGATCACCTTTGTTGTCGCTCCATGCCTGAAACTTTTCGTAGATCCACATTGCTTGCCCAACCGGTGAGTCGGCAAGACCGTACCCCAGTGTCTGCGGACGGGTCCCTTGGATGGAGGCATACGCTGAGGCATCGCTCGCATACTTGCCAAGTTGAGCCAATGCCGTCTGTTCTGCGGCTGTATAGCCGCCCGGTGGCGGCGGTGGCGGTGGAAAGAGGATCGGAAGATTCAGATGAATGGCGATAAGCCCCGAGGGCTGCCGCTTGGCCATCCAACTCGATACTCCGGCGCCAAAATCGCCGCCCTGTGCGACGTAGTGGCTGTAACCCAGGCGCGCCATCAACACTGCCCAGGTGTTCGCAATGCGCGGAAGACGCCAGCCCGGTTCGGTCGGCTTGTCCGAAAAGCCAAACCCGGGGAGCGAGGGGATTACGACGTGAAAGGCTTCATCGGCTGTACCGCCGTGGGCCGTCGGGTCCACTAGAGGTCCGATGACCTGCAGAAACTCGATGATCGATCCAGGCCATCCATGGGTAAGTATGATCGGTAGGGCGTTCTCGTGCTTCGATCGGACGTGAATGAAGTAGATCCCGAGACCGTCAATTTGGGTGCGAAACTGCGGCAGCGCATTCAGTGAGCTCTCAGCACGACGCCAATCGTAACGGGTGCGCCAGTATTCAACGAGCGCCTGTGCTTTGGCCAGCGGTACACCCTGGGACCAATCTGTTACCGTTTCCTTGTCCGGCCAGCGAGCATTGGCAAGTTTCTTTTTGAGATCGTCCAGTGCTGCTTGCGGTACGTGGACCTTGAAGGGAGTGACGTCATTCGTCGCGGTGGGAATCTGCGCAGCCTTGTCGGCGCTACCTTGAGCACTTATCGGCACCAGCCCCGCGGACAATATACCGGCACCACCGGTTGCGGCAGCCGCAAGTATGAACTTACGGCGCGAGATGACGGGCGCCGGTATTGCCGTTCTTTTTTCTAAGTCGTTTTTCATGAGTTGCTCCGCACCTTAGATTCGAGTTCTCGTTCAGCTTGAATCCAATCGTCGACGTCATGGCCAGGCTGCCCGCCACGTTCCATATAGATTTCGTATGCGCGAATTCTGATTTCGGCCAAACGTGGAGAATCCCCGGTTGAGGTCTTGACCGCTTCCTCCTGTCGGTCGGAAGTTGCTTTGGTTTCTACGTCTTGAACTCCCCAGGATTTCGATGACATCTTCATGTCCTTTCTCCTCTGACTCGACTTTTGGTAATGATGGAACCGTGTCCGGGTGTCAGTCCCCCTACTGCGCTGAGCGAAGCTTGAAAACCAGCACCGTACCGCCCTTCGGAACCACCGTTTTGGTCCCTTGGATCTCGTCGATGCCATTTTGAAGGCCTCGGGCGTCAAGGTCCCAGCCCGTCGTGACGGCGACATACTGCTCGCCGTCGACCGCAAACGACGTGGGAACACCGATGGCGCCGGACGGAAGCGGGAAGCTCCACAATTGGTCACCAGTGCGGGCGTTAAACGCTCTGAACAAGCGATCCGGAGTCCCGCCGGCGAAGAGGATGTCCCCGCCCGTGACCAGAAGGGGCGACCAGAGGATCGTCTTGAAATTGTGCTGCCAAACTCGCTTGCCGCTGTTTAGGTCCCAGGCCTGAAGTTCTCCCAGGTGATCGGAGGCGCCAGCGCCGGTGCGGACCGATCCGAAGATGCTGTCGACGTCGTACCCCACATAAAACCCCTTGGAGTCAGCCTCTGGGACCTCACCTTTTGGGAGATACGCGCAGACGTTGTTGTTCGCCGGGATGTAGAGGAGTTTCGTCTGCGGGCTCCAAGCCTCGGGCGGCCAGTCTTTGCCGCCACCAATGCTCGGGCAGAACTCGGCCCCCTGGTGCGCCCCCGGTCGCTTGGACTCGTCGACCGTGGGACGACCGGTCTTCGCGTCAATTGACGTAAAGACGTTGTTGTTGGCGAACGCGAAGGCGTGCAGGAACTTGAGGCCATCGCGATCCAAGATCCAAAGGTAGCCATTCCGACCCGCGTGTGTGGCCGTCTTCGTGAGCTTCCCGTCGACCTCCGTGTCGATTAGGAGAGGCGCCGAGACTTCATCCCAGTCAAACGAATCATGTGGCGTGTACTGGTGATAGCTCTTGATCTTGCCGGTCTCGGCGTCGAGAGCGAGCGTCGAGTCCGTGTAGAGGTTGTCGCCGGGCCGGTCGTCAGCGACCCAGGGGCCCGGATTCCCCGTACCCCAGTAGGTCGTGTTCGAGGCAGGATCATAGACCCCGGTAATCCAGGTCGATCCGCCCCCTCGCTTGTAGGCCTCGCCCTTCCAGCTTTCCCCGCCCGGTTCGTTGGGCGCAGGCACCGTGTAGGTTTTCCAGATGCGCTTTCCGGTGAGCGCGTCGAAGGCGTTTACTGAGCCCCGAACGCCAAGCTCGCCACCCGAGTAGCCGAGGATGATTTTGCCGCGCACCGCAAGCGGCGCCAGCGTCGCGTAGCACCCCGTCTTGTAATCATCGAGCGGGACGGTCCAAACCTCCTTGCCCGTCGCGGCGTCAAGAGCCACGAGTGCACAGTCGGTCGTCGCCATGTAGACGTAGTCACCGTAGAGCGCGACGCCGCGGTTTGTCGGATGGAGCTGGAACAGGCCGTCCGGGTACTTCCTGGCATACCGCCACAGTTGGGTTCCGGTCTTGGCGTCCAGCGCGATGATGTTGTTTTGAGGCGTCGTGATGAACATCCGGCCGCGATTGACGATTGGCGCCGTTTCGTGAGCGCCAAGTAAGTCGGTGCTCACCGACCAGGCCAGCGTCAGGCGGCGAATGTTCCTCGGCGTGATCTGCTTCAGCGGGCTGAATCCCGAGCCGTCATAGGTTCGCCGGTACATCAGCCAATCGCCCGCTTCCGGATGCTGGAGCCGTTCGTCCGTCACCGTTGGGTAAGGCGTCGACTCAACACGCACGCCTTGTGCACGCGCGCCATGTGCGCCGAAGAGCGCAATTGTTAGGCTTAGCCAAAACGTTAGATACGACACGGGTTGCAACCTCATTTAGTGTCTTCCTTTCTCAATGGAACGGCGTAGATTCGAAAAGGTAAGGAAGGCGATAAGTTCCTCTTCGAAGGATCGAAGAAGAACGACAGTTGGCCCTCACTGACCCACGCTGTCGTGCCAATCCGGGCAACCGACGTTGGGATCGCGAAACCGTCATGAACCGCCGTGACGGCAAATGCGTCGCCTTGGATCACGACGCGATCTAATCTTCCTGAACCCTCGATCAAGAGGAAACTGTTGTTGGCGAGGGGTCGGAGGGCATCGGGAAATTGCAGGTGATGAGTACCAGAGAGTGTCGTGATGCGCCCAGCCCGTCCATCCTTGACTTCCACACGCAAGAGTTCGCCTGCCGTGTAGGTCGTCACGTAAAGATTGCCGTCGCTGCCGAAGGCGATCCCGTCGAGCCCAATACCGCCTTGAGGCGGAGAAAAGGCGGAATCCTCTGCAAATACTTCAAACGTCGTGGCGCCCGGGGAAAGTTTTAGGATGACGGGGTTCACGCTGTCGGTGACATATACGGAGCCCTTGGCGTCTACCGTGATGTCATTGCAGAACGCGTGAGAGCCGGGCAACAAGACGCTGCGTTTTCCATCTCCCGTCTTAAGGTCGAAGCCCTTCAGCGCGCTGCCTGTATCACTGCCGGTTGCGGATCCGCCCAACGCACTCAAGTCGTTCGAGCACGCCCAAAGCGTGCTCGATGGCTCGTCCGCGAAGACTCCCAAGATCGAGCGCGAGCCCGACGCTCCCGGCTGAACGAATACGCTGCTCTCGGCCGTGCGCGGTTTGACGCGCACGATTCCACCATCGCCCAGGCGCCCTACGAAGAGCGCACCGTCGGAAGTCGATGTGATGCTCTCTGGAAAGGCTTTCGTCCCCGGAACGGGAATTGATTCGACCTTCTGGGTCGCCCCTTGCACTGTGAAACTCAGCACCAAGACGAGGATGGCAAGCGGAGGCGAACACCGAACCCGGGAGGAGATGGTCACCCTCCCGGTCTCACCCATGCGGTCTTCCATTGACGAAGGTCTTGAACGCTCGGATCTTGTCGCCGTCAAACAGCAGGAAATCAACGCACTGCACAACAGGCGCGACGAGCTCATTTCATCCATCTCGCCGCCATCCAAGCCGCCGCGGTCACTTTCAGCATGAATCCTCATAGAGATACATGAGGCAATTGCTGGTCCAGCGTAAAATGCTGAATCTAAAAGATTCGACAGCCGCTTTAATGGCGAAATCTCGCCAATGGCGGGACACCGACAAATTCAGCCAGCCCGAATCACGTCGCAGAATCGCTTGAAGCGCACTTGCAAGCTACGCTGAACATGATTCCGGCGTACACGTCGGGCGCGTTTGCGTGCGTGAATGAAAAGGAGGCGTTCGTGCAGGAACGCTACTGCGCCGTCTTGCGTAAGGCCGCATACTCCGCTCGGGCTTCCTTATAGATGGGCAGGTCGGGGTCGGCGTTTTTCCAAAGTGCCAGGAAATCTTCATACGATTTTCGCGCCGCCTTCGGGTCATGCGTGAGGACTTGAGCGCGAGCCAATTGCAGTTTGGCAAGAGCACCAGTGACGAAACCTGCCACGACGCCGGAATGATCGAGAACTTTTCGAAACTCGGCTGCTGCAAGGTCCCCTTGCTTGAGTTGGAGATAAGCAAGACCTCGAAGGTAAGCCGGAGACACACAGGCGAAATTGTCGCTGATAACCAAGTCGTATGGCGTTACCGGCCGCAGAATTTCAACTGCAGCCGCAGGATCATTTTCGTCGAGCTTTATCGCAGCTCGCGTCGCAGGCAAGCTGAAAGTTTGAATTGTAAAGTCGTTGGGGAAGAGCTGATTCAACTTCTCCACCAGTTCTTGGGACTGTTTTGTATTTCCTGCGCGAGCGAATGTTAATGCGGCCAACATCAGAGCATTACGATCCTGGCTCTTCCGTAGTGCGTCTGTAACCGATGCCTGACTCTGTCGCAGATTGCCGGTCTCGGCGTCCCTTAAAGCATCGCTGCTCTCAAATCCGGCAGCATCCGACAACAAACCCGCTTTCATGGAGGAGTCTACATCAACTTGCGCTAAGCGATGAGCTTTACGAGAACGCCCGTAGAAGCCCTCGGCCTCCGATTCGCGATAAAGGACGAAGCGGCCTCGGACAGGATCCTGCGATGCCCAGGCCCACTCCTTCTGCATTCCGGATTTGTCATTTTGAAGGAATGCCAGCTGCGCGTGATAACGGTGCAGACCAGGGGAGTCCACTCCACGTGAGATCGCCTCATCGTACGTCTCTCTCGCTTCGTCGATTCGTTGTGCACTCATTGCGGCGACTAAAAGCCTAATTAGAGTGGGCGCGCTGGGAAGCAGCCTCGCCGCCTCGCGGGCTTGAACCAACTGCTCATCGTGCCGTCCCAAGTTTGCGAGGCAGAAGGAGAAGTTTATTCGTGCGATAACGTCGCGTGGAAAGGCTTGCACCCATTCCTGGCCGACACGGCAGGCCTTATCCCACTCTTTTCGAGCGGTTCCGTAATAGGCCGTTTCCACCCGAAAGCGCGAGGGGATCGTTATCCGGTTGCGTAGCTCGAAGGCCGCAGAGTAACCGGCCAAAGCTGCCGCATCCTTATTAAGCCATTCATTCCCACTGCCCTCAGCTGCATAAGCCAGTGCGAAGTTCTGATCCTTCTCGATGGCGCGTGCGTAGTAGGCCAGGGCGCCGGGGATATCACCGCTTAGCTGCTTCTCATAGCCTAAGGTCAGGAATTGTAGAGCTTCCGGTGAAGCACTGGTCGCTTGATCAAGAGGTTGATTAAACCTGCGCAGGGAGTCTCTCGATTCACCCAGACTTGCCCGCAGTTGCGAAGCGGACAAACCGAGAGTTCGAACGATGTCGTCGCGCCTTTCCGCTTCATGGACCTCTTGCTCCAGCGTTTTTCCGGACTGGCAGTCAATCGCGCTCAACTCGATGCGGAAACGATTTCCTATATCTTTGATGGAAGCAGAAACGACCGCGCGACTGTTTGTTTTCCTGCAGACCTGCAGAGCGACCTGCGGAGTGACTAGCGGAGTGATTTTCGTATCTTCGCTCAGCCCAAGCCGCCGCGCCGTCTCGTGGAGTTTGTCGCCGCCCAGGAGATTGAGATACGGGCTTTGTTCTAAAGCGACCAGTAGGGCAAAGTTCAGGCCTTCGTCTAACGCACCATCGCTGGTTTGATTAGTCACGTCGGCAAGAACGAGGGTATCGGAGGAAGAAAGCGCTATCCCGCTGTGATGGCGCCAGAAAAGTGCGCCGGCCGTACCTAAAATCAACAGCGATGCGACGATAGCCAGCCAATTTCGCTGCGCACGACCCTTCTCAAGGGCCTTGGAGACAATTGCGTTCAGTCGCCCGGGAACGGGTGCTTTTGGAACTAGCTCTTTTATTGGAACTTCGTGGACTGGTCGGGCATCGGCTCGCAAACTTTCGGTGGTCGGGACTTGAACCGGGGCTTGTCTTGGGGTGTCTCCTGCTTCGGCCAAGCTCACAGTCGGGGTGAACTGGTATCCCTTTCGAGCAATGGTCACGATTAAGCGGGTGTCTTCCGAGTTGTCGCCTAGTGCCTTGCGTAAATGTGAGATGTATTGTGTCAGGTTCCCGTCTTCCACGAATGTGTCGCCCCAGACCGCCTGCAGCAATTCCTCCTTGGTTACTAAGCGATTAGGGTTTTGAACGAGGAAGAGTAGGACGTCGAAAGCCGTAGGGGTGAGAAAAACGGGTGAATCAGCACGAGACAGCGTGCGCTTCCGGGAATCCAGCACAAACGGTCCGAAACTGTACAAGTTACTCACAGAAACCGACGCCATTCAGAGCTTTTCATCCTTTTTCATGGTTTTCTGCAGGACTTCCCAAAGCGTTGCTTCGGATAATGATACAGCCCCAGGCCGGACATCATGGGGACATCAGGGAACCGAATCGAACATGGCAGAATCGCTTGAAGCACAGGGGTTCATCGGGACCGGGATCGATGTGACCGAGCACGAGGAACTCACGAAGGCGCTACGCAAGAGCGAGGCAGAGCTCCGGCAGATGCTGGACTTCACGCCTCAACTTGTTAGTGTATACGGACCCAACCGTGAACGCCTGCATATCAACCGCATCGCACTAGATTACCTGGACCTTAGTCTTGAAGAGTGGCGGCAGACGCCTGAGCGCGGTGCATTCGTTCATCCAGATGACCGAGCGCGGGAGCGAGATTATTTTGATCGTGCCCTCTCTACAGGGTCGGCCTACGAGTTGGAGTTGCGGCTGCGCAAGAGCGATGGGAGTTACCGCTGGTTTCTGGCTCGTTCCAACCCGGTTCGCGATGACCAGGGACAGATCATCCGCTGGTATGTCGCCTGTACGGATATCGATGATCGCAAGAACACCGAGGAGAGACTCCAGCAGGAAAACGTCGCCCTGCGAGAGGAAGTCGACAAAGCGTCGATGTTCGAGGAGATTGTCGGCGCCTCGCCGGCGTTGATGGCGGTGCTCTCGCGCGTGTGCAAGGTCGCCGTCAGCGATTCGACAGTGCTGATCACCGGCGAGACCGGCACGGGAAAGGAACTCGTCGCGCGAGCGATTCATCGGCGGTCTCGGCGTGCCTCACGAGCGTTCGTCGCCGTAAACTGCGCGGCCATTCCGCGCGACTTGATTGCCTCGGAGCTCTTCGGTCATGAGAAAGGCGCGTTCACCGGGGCCGTACAACGACGACTCGGTCGGTTCGAGCTCGCAAACGGCGGCACGATCTTTCTGGACGAGGTGGGCGAACTATCATCCGACACACAGGTGGCCTTGCTGCGGGTCCTTCAGGAACGGGAATTCGAGCGCGTGGGAGGGCGAGAGCGGATCCAGGTCGATGTTCGCGTCATCGCCGCAACGAATCGTGATTTGACAGCCGCGGTTGTGGACGGCACGTTTCGCGAGGATCTGTTTTATCGGCTGGACGTGTTTCCCCTCGAGATGCCTCCGTTGCGGGAACGGCGAGAAGACATTCCCATGCTCGTGGAGTACTTCATCGGTCGCTACGCGCGGAGGGCCGGGAAGACATTCCGACGGGTGAGCAAGCGGACACTCGACTGTCTGCAGTCCTATCCGTGGCCCGGAAACGTGCGCGAGCTGCAAAACGTCATCGAGCGGTCCGTGATCGTCTCGGAGACCGACGAATTCACGGTCGACGAGAGCTGGTTGTCCCCGCGGGGCCGGCGATTAGGAGCCGGGGTCGGGTTGTCCGGCTCGCTCGCCGCGCACGAGAAGGCTATCGTCGAGGATGCGCTGCGCGCAAGCCGCGGGCGCGTATTCGGAGCCTCAGGAGCAGCGGCCCGCCTCGGGATTCCGCGTTCGACGCTTGAATCGAGGATTCGCTCGCTGAAAATCAACAAGAGTCGCTTTCGCACCCGGACGCAGAAGGCATCCCTGACGTGACATTGTCCAGGATTTCGCCATTGGCGAAATCTCGAGCGTCTGGCAACTATCAACACTCTTAAGATTCAGTCGCTTTCGATTTGGACCGGCAGTTGCGCTCCGCTTGGCTGTGCCGATGCTGAAGATTTAGCGCCGATGAGCTGGACCGTCGTGTTCAGATCAGCGGTCGACTCGACGACGCGACGGCAACTTGATCACCGGACGACAGCAATACTCCGGCGGTGCTGTCGCTCGACTCGTGAGTGAAGCGCTAGCTCGTGTAGCCGCGAAAAATGCGAGCCATTTCTGAAGGCAGGTGAGAGCAGAGTGCAAACAGCGTTCAGGATCTCGCAGGTGCTGGTATTGCTTGTGGTCATTGTAGGGGTGAATCGAATGGCAGGACAAGAAAAACCGGCTTCGCTTCCTCGCCCATTGTATCCGCTTCCCCGTTATGAAGAGGATTGGAGTTTTCTGTCGGATCCGGCGAAGCGCAACGATTTTTGGGATCCGATCAAATTTATCCCGCTCAATGAGGATAGGAACGTTTTTCTGTCGCTCGGCGGGGAGATCCGCGACACCTACGAGCGCTTTCACAATACGAATTTTGGTCTTAGCCACGAAGACCCTGACGGTTATCTTCTGCAGCGCTATCTGTTTCACGTCGACTTCCATGCGGGACAGCGATTTCGATTTTTCGGCGAACTCAACAGCTCACTCGAAGACGGACGAACTGGAGGTCCGCGCCCGGTGGTAGACGAAGACAAACTCGACTTGCACCAAGGCTTCGTCGACTTTGTAGTACTAAAGCCACGGGGTAATTCCTCACTGACCCTGCGCATTGGGCGCTATGAGATGGCCTTCGGCTCCGGTCGAATGGTCGACTTGCGGGAAGGGCCTAATGTACCACTCAGTTTCGACGGCTTTCGACTCTCTTGGAAATCACCGGCGTGGCAGGTCGACGGCTTCGCAACCCGGCCGGTTCAAAACAAGCCTGGGATCTTCGACGATCCGCCGCAGCACGACTTCGCTTTTTGGGGCTTTTATGCAACTCATCCCTTAAGTCAAACGCAACGTAAGGCGCTCGATTTCTACTATCTGGGTTGGGATCGAAAAGACGCGGTATTTAACCAAGGGGCAGGACATGAGAAGCGCCACACTCTGGGCGCGCGTGTTTCGGGCGAGCGTGGACCGTGGGCTTACGACGCTGAAGCGATGTATCAGTTCGGGAGTTTTGGCGTCGGCACAATCAACGCATGGCGCGTAGCAGCCGATAATTGGTATTCCTTCCCATCCGTGCGCTGGCGTCCGCGCATCGGGCTGGCAACCGATTTCGCGACCGGGGATAAGAATGCAGCCAACCCCGACCTCCAGACCTTCAATTCGTTGTTCCAGAGCGGCACATACTCGGGACGCGCGCAAGTCTTGGGCCCAGACAACGCCATCCGTCTGGAACCTTCTCTTGGTCTCTTGTTTTCTGAGCGTTTGACGTTGTCGGCCGGCTGGGGATTCTTTTGGCGCGAAAGTTCGAGTGACGGCTTGTATGGAATCCCAGGCAACCTTATCGTGCCCAGCCATGGCGTGAAATCGCGATACGAAGGCAGCCGTCCCATCGTGCAGCTGGATTGGCAGATGACTCGTCATCTGTCGACTCACGTGAACTACATGTACGTGTTCAACGCCTCATTTGAAGAACAGTCGGTCCACGCGACAACGAGCATGAGCTACATATCGCCGTGGGTAACGTATCGCTTTTGAGCTGGAGGTGAGTCATTACTGAATTACAAGCATTTGGAGTTTCATGTTTCGACTGGATTGAGCAAAGATGAGCCCCCGCTCGCCAGTCCGTTACGTAAGCGGGGGCATCCGATCTTAGGCCAACAGTGTGTTGAGGAATTCTCCCAGCTTGGCTGTCGCCTTGAACTGCGGAACCGGATCAAGCTTTTTGAAAGCACTGGTGAACGCGTTAGACAGGCTCCACATCGTTCGCGGAGCGAACTCCTGATACTGCGGCTCAAAGTACAGACGGTGCACCTCGGGCAGAAGGCTCTTCGGAGCGTCGAGCTTGCCATCCACAAATGCCGAGTAGAAGATCAGCTTCGCCTCGGCATCGGTGATCTGGGTCTGGCGCCAAGACTCGACCTGGCGCTGCATCGGCTCAAAGTTCCGCTGGATGCGATCCACTCCGACTGACAGTGTATCGACCAAGTTGAAGCTCTTGGTGTGCTTGGCCAGTACTGGGGTGAACACGCCTGGGACAATGTTTCCAAATTCCCGTGATTTTGACTTCCCAGAAGAGGACTTATCGGTACTGATCCGCATATTCCGATCTTACTTGGAATTGAGCCGGGCGCTCGGACGTCTATTCAGGCGCATGTTACTTCGGTAGCGGATGAAGTTGCAGGAAGGCGGCTGCGGCGTCGCGGGCACGTCCCGCGATTTCGCGGGGGTT
>Ga0209648_10001896_pt1 | contig 17101 bp, 14 predicted proteins | sample GraSoi2013_115cm_FD_185830 | JGI IMG/M metagenome (GOLD analysis project Ga0209648, IMG submission 185830) | Grasslands soil microbial communities from the Angelo Coastal Reserve, California, USA - Sample 9_17_2013_115cm (SPAdes) (version 2) | ecosystem: Environmental > Terrestrial > Soil >...
GAAAGAATTACGCGGTAAAAGCTTCAATCCCGGCGCGGCATGCGGATGACTTTGGGACTCTCCTTGCCGTTGCTCCAAAAGCCAAGCAACACCAGGTCGGCTTCCGAGAATGAAAGGTTGGCAGGGCGGAAGTGCCCATCGTTAAAGATGTACTCGTCCAGCAGGTTATGCAGGTCAAGAATGGAGATGTTGAGATAGCCAGCGGCTTCCAACTCGGTGTAGGACTCTTTCGCCGGCTTCAGGGGTCTCGTCATAAATTTCCGTATCCCGTCTCGAAAAAGGAATGCGGGGGAGCTACGTTCTTTTACCCCTTCTGCGCAGGTTCTTGAATCAGGTAAACTTCCCCAAGCAGAGCACAATGACACCTTATCGTTCCCCTCTCTCCGAGACTCTGAAAAGCGTTTTTTTTCTCGTCCTTGCCCTTATTGCCTTTGGAGTAACTCCTGCGGTTGCCGGTTCCACCGAAAAGGCAGATTTTGACGCCCTGAGCCGCCAGGGTTTTGAGCACTTTTACAGCCTGGAGTATGACCAAGCCATCCAGGACTTCCAGAAGGCCTGGGAGGCGCGTCCTGACGAGCCTAAAGCCATCAACCACCTGCTCGAAGCTCGGCTGTTCCAGCAGCTCTATCAGTACAACGCGCTCGATACCAGGCTGTACACCAAGCAACGTTTCTTAACTAGTAAACAAGTTCCCATTGAGCCGGCCACCAAGAAGCAGCTACTAGCCCTGGCCGAACGGGCCATGATGGCCTCAGATAAACGCCTTAAGTCGAACCCTAAAGACGTTCAGGCCTTGTATTGCCGGGGGGTGACCGAAGGATTGCGCTCGACTTATCTCACCATCGTGGAGCATTCCTTCTGGGCAGCCCTGCACAGCGCTCTGGCGGCTCGTCACGATCATGAGGAAGTGCTCAAGTTGCAGCCGGGATTTCATGATGCCGAAACCGTAGTGGGGGCACATAACTACGTGGTAGGCAGTTTGTCGGTTCCGGCAAAGGCTATGGCGGGCATTGCCGGCATTCGCGGAGACAAAAACAAGGGGCTCGAGATGCTGGCCGAAGCCGGCAATAGCGGCGGAGAGACCAGTACCGACGCCCGCGTGACCCTGGGCTTGTTTCTGCGGCGGGAACAGCGATATCAGGAAGCGATCGATGTGATCCGCTCGCTGATCCGTGAGCATCCCCACAACTTCCTGTTTGCTCTGGAAGAGGGAAACCTGCTGCGCGATGCTGGGCGCGGTCCCGAATCGATTGCCGTGTATCAAGCTCTCCTCAAGGGATGCCAGGACGGGCGCTATCCCAATGCCCACACGGAGATGTTGGAATTCTCACTGGGCGAGGCATTGCGTGGCCAGGCCCGCCTTGCGGAAGCGCTCACCGCTTATCAGGCGGCTGTCACCACCAGCGCTTACGATCCCGACCTGCACCAGCGCGCGCTGCTGGCCACAGGTGAAGTCTCCGACTTGCTAGCCAAACGCGATGACGCTTTAACCGAATATCGTGCCGCCATCGCCCTGGACTCGTCCACCGAGGAGGCGCAAACCGCGCGCAAGCACTTGGATCATCCGTATCGGGGACACTGAACAAAGACCGACGCTGTTGCGTATCATCGACAGATGGCCGTTGGCTCTTGGTTTTTTTTCTGAAATCCCGAATCCCCGGCCGTTTTGAGCCGGGGTGAGGGATCTCTATAGCCACGAAAATCGATGGCGACGCGAGTTGGATGTCCGTATGGATCCCTCACCCCGGCAAAAGACGCCGGGGATTCGGGATTTCAGAAAAAAAGCCAAAAGCCAAAAGCCAGGCTCACCCAGGAGGAACATTCATGTATTGCAATCGCTGTGGCAAGATGATTCCCGACGATGCAGCGCATTGTGCTTACTGCGGCAAGCAGCTGACCGGTGTAGTCACGCGGCGGAGATTGGTGCGTCCTCGTACCGGGCGAAAGCTGGCGGGCGTGTGTCTTGGGTTCGCCGAGTATTTTGACCTGGATGTAACACTGGTTCGCGTGGTCTGGGTGTTATGCGCTCTTTTTGGATTATGCGGCGTGATCGCCTACGTTGCTGCGTCGATCATCGTGCCGGACGAACCCCAGCTCGGCCTGGTGCCGCAGAGCCAGCCGCAAAGAGTTGAGAACTAGATCGCCGTAATCGCCGTAATCGCAGCGTAATCGCCGTGATCGGAAAGACCCCGGCGATTCCGCGCGATTGCGGCGATTCCGTGCGATTACGGCGATCCTTGCCCTATTTCTGCGCTGCCAGCGACGCTTTTGCCTGCTCCAGCATCTTCTGCGCTAGCTCCGCGTCCGGGCCCTCGGGATCCTTATCCAAGTATGTCTGCAAATCGGCCACGGCATCGGCGCAGCGATCAAGCTGCATTAGCACGTGGGCTCGTATCAGGCGAACGAGCGGATAGTCGGGCGGAGCCAGCGACTGAGCCCGGTCTAGCTCGTGGAGAGAAGCCGCGTAATCGGTCTTGCCCAGGTAAGCTTTCCCCATTTCGAAGTGGGCTTGCCATGCGTCCGGCGACAAGGTTTCTCCGCGCTGCAAAGCACGGATGGCGTCGTCGAACTTGGCTTCTGCATTGAACGCCGATCCCAGAACCAGATACGCCATCGCATAACTTCCGTCGCACTGGATGGCCTGTTGAAGATCCTGCACGGCTCCTTCAGCGTTGCGGACGGCCAGTTTGAGGATGGCACGCATCGTCAGCGCGTCGGCATAGTTGGGATAGATCTCTAGAGCTTTGGCGACATGGTTTTGCGCCTCTTCCACTTTGCCTTTCACGCTGGATTCGCGAGCTTTGCGTAGCTCTTCACGGGCCCGTTCCGGAACTTTATATTGCGCCACAGACACAGAATTCCTCGCGTCCGGATTCGGCGGCTTGCTTCCAGAGAGACGAAGATTGACTGGGGTGCTCCAGGAATTGACTTCTACTCTCTCCTCAGCCTGATCGATACCGTTAACGGCGATAACGCTGTAGGTGCCCTGCGCCAGCTGATGGAACTCAAAATCGCCTCCGTTTCCTGTCGAGACCGAGCCCACGATGTGGCCGTTGTTATCGCGAAGGTCGACGCGGATATTTCCAAGCGGATGGTTATCGGTGCCGCGTACGGAGCCGGTGATGGAATTAGAATAGCTCGAGGGAGAAGACATACGGGTTCTCGGGTCCGCTTGCACTCCGGGGCTCGGGAACCTGGGAAGGTCCTGTGCCGGCAAGAACGCGGCGAGGACACAAGTACTGATCAAGAAAGCGACCGCCCGAGAGAGCATAGGTCACGACCTGCGAGTGAATTTGAAAAGAGGAAAATCCGGCCGGGTGGCGGAACCGCGACCGAAAGCTTGCCTCTTTCCTGACACATGCACCTTGAGTGCTTCGTGTTACGCAGTGAGAGTGACAAGCAAAAATCCAAGTTGTCCCAAGCCGAGTGGGAACGCAAAAATATTTTCCTAGATCGTAGGGCAACTGAATGCTGAGTGAGATTTGAATGCCAGTAAATGAAAACGTACTCTTTCGCCCAGCGAGAAACGTTCTGGGGGCGCTACGCCTTCCCGGGGACAAGTCCATCTCGCATCGCTATGCCATGCTGGCGGGAATTGCCCAGGGCGTAACCCGGTTGGCGAACTTCTCGACCGGGGCCGATTGCGCCAGTACCCTCGGGTGCCTTGGACAGCTGGGCTGCGGGATTCGACGCGGCGGCAACGGATCGGAAGCGAGCGGGGGGGTACTCGAAATTGAAGGACGAGAAAGACTCGCTCCTCCCGCCGAGAGTTTGGATTGCGGCAACTCCGGCTCGACCATGCGCATGATGGCGGGAATTCTGGCCGGCCACGACTTTACCTGCGCTCTGCATGGCGATGCTTCGCTTTCCCGCCGGCCCATGGGGCGTGTGGCCGCTCCGCTCAGGCAGATGGGCGCTCGGATTGTCTCCGGTGAGCAAGAGCGTCCGCCGCTTGAGATCCAGGGTGGCCGGCTGCAGGCGATCGATTACACCATGCCTGTCGCTAGCGCTCAGGTGAAGTCGGCCGTGCTCTTCGCGGGTCTGTTCGCCCAGGGCGAGACCTCGGTGGAGGAACCCTATCGAACGCGGGATCATTCGGAGCTGGCTCTGCGGGCTTTCGGCATTGAGCTGACCAGGCGCCGAGCCCGCACGACATTGCGCGGCGGCCAGAAGCTGAGTGCCATTGAGGCTTCAATCCCGGGCGATATTTCCTCTGCGGCCTTCTTCATGTGCGCGGCGGCGTTGTTCAAGGATTCGAACCTGGTGATTGAAAATCTTCTCCTCAATCCGACGCGGGCCTCCTTGCTCGACGTCCTAAAGTCCCTGGGTGCGCGTATCAGCGTTATTAACCTCGAAGAGCATCACGGCGAGCTGGTGGGAACGGTCAAGATCGAACACGGCGCCTTGAAGGGAACCACCATCGCCGGTGGCCAGTCCGTGGCCCTGATCGACGAACTGCCGGTGCTGGCCGCCATTGCTCCCTATACCCGCGACGGCATCGAGATCACCGACGCCAAGGAGCTACGCGTGAAGGAATCCGATCGCATCGCCTTAGTGGCGCGCAACTTGCGAGCCATGGGCGCCCAATGCGAAGAACGCGAAGATGGACTGCGCGTCCCCGGCAACCAGAAACTCCACGGCGCGGAAATTGATTCAGGGGGAGATCACCGCATCGCGATGGCGTTTTCCGTGGCCGCTCTGCGGGCTGAAGGGGAAAGCGTAATCCACGGAGCGGAGTCGGCGAAGATATCGTTTCCGGAATTCTTTGAGATGCTGGAGCGGGTGGTGGAGAGATAGCTTTTTCTGAAATCCCGAACCGAAGGGAGGGATCCCTATTCCCTAAGCTGCATTTGATTGGTCGAGGATTTCTCTGCGGTTTTCCGGAAGGTTCTTTCTAGCGAAAGTGATCCCTCAGCCGTTACACGGCTTCGGGATTTCAGAAATCAGCACACCAAGTTCTCTTTCGCCAACTTCAATCCATCCAGATTCCCCAACACCGTAACCGCGATCTTTTCGCGATCGAAGAGCTGGTTGGCCATCTCGGCAACCTCAGTTTCGGTGACCATCTCGATCTGTTCGATGGTTTCGTCCATGTTGAAGAAGCGATCGAAATACATCTGCTGGCGAGCCAGGTTGGACATCCGCGACGTGCTCGACTCCAGGCTCAGCATCAGGCTGCCTTTGAGCTGATCCTTGGCCCGGCGCAGCTCCTCCGCAGGGATGGGCTGGGCCTTCAACTCGCGAAATTCGGCCATCACCGAATCAACGACGTTGCGCGTCGATTCGAGCGAGGTGCCGGCATAGACCGTCAGGCATCCAGTGTCGCGATAAGGGTTGAGATCACTGTAGATGGCGTAAGCCAGGCCTTGCTCTTCGCGGATCTTCTGGAACAGTCGCGAACTCATGCCACCGCCCAGAACGGTGTTGAGCACGTACGAAACGTAGCGCTTCTCGTGCGAGATGGGATGCGAAGGAACCCCCACGCACAGTTGCACTTGCTCGAGAGATTTCTTGTTGCGCGTGATAATCCTCGGCGTCACCGCCGGCGCGGGAAAGTGGAATCCGTTGGGCACTGGTTTGAGGTCTGCGAACTTGTTGCGGATCAGCTCCATGAACCGGCCGTGATTCAGGTTCCCAGCCGCGGAGATGATCATGTTGTTGGGCGAGAAGCGCTGACGAAAGAAATCGAACAGCTTTTCCTGCTCAAACGAGCGCACGGTTTCTTTGGTCCCCAGGATCGGCTTGCCGAGTGGATGGTCCTTCCAAAAGTTCTGCGTGAAGATCTCATGCACCAGGTAATCGGGGTTGTCCTCATCCATTTTGATCTCTTCGAGGATCACGCCTTTTTCGCGGGCAATATCTTTAGGATCGAACGTGGGGTTGAGGATCAGATCGCTGAGGATGTCAATCGCGACGGGCAAGTGCTCGTCCAGCACCTTAATGTTGAAGCAGATGGTCTCCTTGCCGGTGAAGGCGTCCATATTGCCGCCGATGGAATCCACCTGGCGTGCGATGTCGCCGGCAGAGCGGGTCTTGGTGCCTTTGAACACCATATGCTCGACGAAATGAGAGATACCGTTCGATTCCACGATCTCATCGCGCGAGCCGGTCTTCATCCAAATGCCGATGGAGATCGAGCGAATGTGTGCCATCTCCTCACTGAGGACGAGAAGGCCGTTGGGCAAGAGCTCACGATGGATGTCGCGGGCTTCGCTGAAAGTGCGTTTCTTGGTCTGAAGTTCGGTCATTGGGCGCTTATATGATTCTCACACGCCAAGAATGGTCGCACCGGTAAATATATGATATGTGTTTTCAACAAGTTACACGTATTTGTCAACTAAGGTCCCGCGCCGCCTGGCGGAGTGTAAAATTGCATCGGGATGAGTGCATCGCGTGCCGGAATCAACACAAAACGACCTATTGGGCCTTGATTTACAAGAGCTTAGCCAACTGGCAGAAATATACGGCCAGCCCGAGTACCGTGCTCGTCAGCTTTTCGAGGCCATCTATCCGCAGAGAGTTGACACTCTGGATTCCATCTCAACCTTGCCGAAGCAATTCCGATCTGCGTTGAAGAGCAAAGGCGTGGAGATCGGGGTCCCGCGCAAAGAGAACAGCTTTCAATCCGTCGATGGAACCATACGGTACTTAATGGCGATGGCGGATGGTGAAACGGTCGAGACGGTGTGGATGCCGGAGGGCGATGGCGGCGAAACCGGCGATGGCAGCGAAGCCGGCGACAATGAGTGGCAGCGGGCTACGATCTGCGTTTCCAGCCAGGTCGGTTGTGCCGTCAACTGCCGATTCTGCCTGACCGCGCTGCTGGGAGTGAAACGTAATCTGACTGCGGGCGAGATCGTGGGACAGGTAAGCGCGGTGTTGAACGACCGCGGAGTCGACCTCGAGCGGCAGCGCGTGAACATCGTTTTCATGGGCATGGGCGAACCGTTCTTGAATTACGCGCAGTTCATGAAGGCTGTGCGTCTGCTGGTCGAAGGCGTCGGCTTTCCCGAATCGAGGATGACCGTCTCGACATCCGGCATTGTTCCCAGGATCGTGGAATTCGGGGGCGAGCCGGTCCGGCCCAAGCTGGCGATCTCGCTCAATGCCCCTAACGACGCCATTCGCACCCAGGTGATGCCGATCAACAAGAAGTGGAACCTGGAACTGCTTGTGCAAGCCGTGCGCGATTTTCCGCTGCGCAATCGCGAGCGCGTCACCTTCGAATATGTTCTCCTGAACGGCGTGAATGATCAGCCCGAGCATGCTCGCCAAGTGGTTGAGCTGGTTCGCGGCGTGCGTTGCAAGGTGAACCTGATCGCGCTCAATCCCGGCCCCGGGATCGACTTCGGCACCCCGGAGGAGAGGGCGGTTCGAACTTTCCAAGACCAGCTGGTCCGAGCCGGTATTCCAGCATTCGTTCGCCGGCCGCGGGGCCGCGACATCTTTGCCGCGTGCGGACAGCTAAAGCGGACTGTGGCTTAGGCGTTTTCGCTCATAGTAGTCATTTACGGACTCCAGTGAGGTGTCATCCCGAACCCCGAAGTGGGTGAGGGATCTGCTCCCGCTGGTATTCGTGGCCAAAGCTGCAGAGCAGATTCCTCTCCCGCTCTGTCGAAACTCCGTTGTAAACCTTTTAGAATCAGTCAGACTCATCGGGCGGATTTTCATCTTCTTGGGTGGGCCGAAGGCCCATGGAACACTTCGCGGGATCGGAATGACACTTTCACAGAAACAGTTAACCAACGAAAGGTGTGTATGTGGTTTGTCGGGTCGTCAAAAATCAAAAAGCCCGCCATTTTTGCGGCGGGCTTTTTGCGTTCCTTAAACTTCACCGGTTCGTTTGCTGCGCAGCCGCGCGTTGCGCCACGATCTTCTTGGCGTTCTCCGCGAGCTCTTTCGCTTTCGGCAGCTGATTGAGGGCGGCCAAGACTTGCGCGTCGCCTTCGGCGCGAACCCGCAGGCCCTCTTCCTGCCCGAACTCGGCGATGAAGATCTCGGCCTTGATATTCGACCGGATCCAATCGTTGCCTTCGTTCAGGTCAGCTTCGCTGTAAGCGATCTTCTGGCTGTCGAGGAACTTGCGGAAGTCCTGCATGACGTTGTCATTCACTTCGAAGTTCTTATCAATATGGTGGCCGGTCAGGTAATGCCGCGCAAAGTTGAAGAAAGCGTACTTCAACAACAGAGTGTCTTCGAAGCGCGTGGCCTTGAAGGAGGGGACTTTCACGTCGGGACTGATCCCCCCGCCACCGTACATTAGCCGTCCGCTGTCAGTCTGTTTTACTTCCTTCGAGGAGCTGCGGGTGGTGGGAGGAGCGTTCGGATTTTCCTCGTCCTCGCGCGAATAGTAATAGTCGTACAGGGAAACACCGGTGTAGTCGCGCTGGATCAGGCGCCCGCTCGGCGTGTAGTACTTGGCAGTGGTTAGCGCCAAGCCGGTGTTCTCCGACAGAGGATAGACCGTCTGCACCAAGCCTTTGCCGAAAGTTACTTCGCCCACAATCAGCCCGCGATCGTGATCCTGAATGGCCCCGGAGACGATCTCGGCCGCAGAAGCCGTTCCCCGGTTCACCAGAACTACCAGCGGGTAATCTTTGCCGGCGTTGCCGTGAGACGCCCGGTAAACTTTTTCAGGTGAGCTGCGCCCATGATGGGAGACGATCACCTGGCCCCGCTTGAGAAACTTGTCGGCCACGCCGACGCCTTCATTCAACAGGCCACCGGGGTTGCCGCGAAGATCCAGGACCATTCCTTTCAGGTCGCCAAACTGTTGCAGCGCGTCTTCCACTTCCTGCTCGGTGGTCTCATTGAAGGCGCTGATATGCATGTAGCCGATGCCGGGCCGGATCATGAACTTCAGATCCACGCTGTACCGCGGTATCTCATCGCGCACCACGTTGAACTCCAGCGGCTTGTCGCCGCCTTCGCGCAGGATGGAGATATGAACGTTGGTGCCCTTGGGTCCCTTGAGCATATCGGCCACGTCAGCCACGCTCAAGTTGTCCGTGGGCTTGCCGTCGACAGCGATGATCGCGTCACCGGGGCGCAATCCGACTTTGTACGCCGGCGTACCCACGAAGGGGGCGATCACGATGATCTTGTTGTTGCGCGGCGCGATTTGCATGCCCACGCCGTAATACTTTCCGCTCTGTTCTTCGCGCAACAGCGAGTACGACTTCGGATCGAAGAAGTTCGAATGCGGATCCAGTACGTGCAGCATTCCCGGGATGGCGCCGTTATAGATCGCCTTATCGGGATTGACCGGCTCGGCGTAATTTTGCTCTACCAGACTGTAAACTTCAGAAAACTGCTGCAGGCTGGAGCGGACATCGCTATCGGAGACTCCCGAGCCGGAACCGGCTGAGCCTTTCTGACCGGCTGCGCCGAGAAAACCACAAATCACGATAACGAGGAGAACGAGGAAGAGTGAGCGACGTGTACCACTAGACATGAATCGTCCTTGACTGTAACGGTTCGAGCTTTGACTCCCTAAAAAATGAAACAGGAATCCTGCGGCCAGTATAGCATCCCTAGGCTACAGCTTTGCTCTGGTTTCTGCGTCTTGAGCCAGTTTTTCGAAGCCTTAGGCCTACAGTGTTCGCTACACTTTTGTACTCTGGTTAAGATGCGGGTGGTGCTCGAAGGGTCTCGGGAAATTTAGGGAAATCGGGTGATCAGGTGATCAGGTGATCAGGTGATCGGGTGATCTAGAGGCTGTCCGGGTAAAGGCGCCGATCACCCGCGGCGCCGATCACCCGCGCCACTGATCACCCGCGGCGCCGATGACCCGATGATCCGATCTCCCGATTTCCGATCACCCGATCACCCGACCCGTCCCGGCTTGCCGTGGATCGCAGATCACCCGATTTCTGGAGTATCATAGAGGCTAAGTTATGAACTTTGGTTTCTCCGGCGAGATCATCTTTCTGATGCTGCTGGCCCTTATCCTGTTTGGGCCAAGGCGGCTGCCGGAGATCGCCCGCCAAGTGGGAAAGTTCATGGCCGAATTTCGCAAGGCCAGCACCAGCTTTCAGAGCCAGATTCATGACGAAATTCGCAAGCTGGAGCTGGAGGAAGCGGATCCCCGCAAACACCTCGAACCGGAGATTGGAGAGGTTAAAAAGGTCCTGGACGATTCCGACGATGTCTCCCTGACCGGCGCCCTGAACCGCCTTACCGAGCGCATCAAGAACAGTGTCCCGCAGGATTACGATGCCTGAACTCGTGGCCGAACCAGAAGAGAAAAGAGACCAACGCGAGCTAGGCTCCATGAGTCTGCTGCAACACCTGGAAGAGCTGCGGCGGCGGATCATCTACTCGCTGATCGCGGTCGGCGTCTGTACCGGCGCGGCCTGGTGGTGGGTGCGCGACATCTATGCGGTGATTGCCAAGCCAGTGGCGGTAGTGCTCGAGAAAAACAAGCTCGACCCCCACCTGTCCTACCTGAATCCTACCGACCCGTTCAATTTGTACATGAAGGTCGGCCTCATGGCCGGCATCTTCATTGCTTCGCCGTTCCTGTTATACCAGTTGTGGATGTTCATTTCTCCTGGGCTGTACCGCAACGAGAAGCGATTCATCCTTCCGTTTTTGTTTCTCTCGGTGGGATTGTTCCTGAGCGGAGGCTATTTCGGCTACAAAATCGTGTTCCCGGTGGCGCTCGATTTCCTGATCACAACCTATGGCTCCGACTTCAAGGCTGTGATCACCATCGGCGAGTACACCAGCCTGTTTCTTGCCATCATCCTGGGACTCTCCGTGATCTTTGAGCTGCCGATCGTGCTGGGCTTTCTGGCTATGATGGGCGTGGTCAATGCCAAATTCTTGTTCCGGCATATCCGTGGTGCGGTGCTCTTCTTCTTCATCATCGCCGCGATCCTCACGCCCACCACAGATATCCTGAACATGACCATCTATGCCGCACCCATGATTCTGCTTTATGTCATGAGCATCGGAATTGCCTGGCTGGTGCATCCGAAGCAGCGGCGTGCACGCAAGGAAAAGCGCGAAAGACAAGGTCAGTCGTAGACGGATTCGCGAGGAATCAAAACTGTGTCCCTCGGAAAGACACCTAACGACCGTCATCCTGACCAGCGTACCTGCGTCGGCAGGGTGAAACAGGGATAAACAAAAGGTCTTAAACGCGGAGGCGCGGAGACGCGGAGGAAGATTGGCAGGTCCGGGCCATGGGGGCGACGGTTCTGCCGGGAACGCAATTGGCCAACCTCCGACCAGATCTTTCTCCGCGCCTCCGCGTCTCCGCGTTTAAAGCCGTTGGGCCCGATAGGAGACGAAGCGTGGTTTCTCATCACCGGCACATTGCTTTGTTGATCTTAGCTCTCGTGGCCTTCTGCCTGGGTTGCGAGCGCGAGAAAGCGACCTCCGCAAGCACGCCAGTCCCTCCCCAACAAACATCGCCTGAGGGAGCACAGCCTGCGAGGACCGTTGAGCCTGTCGGACCAGCGATGCACATCGATCCCGCCCGGGCGTGGCAGTATGTGAACGAGATCGTCGCGATTGGACCCCGCTGGGATGGCGGTTCAGGCCAGCAGAAGATGGGCGAATATATCCATCGCCAGCTTAAGAACGATCAGGAGGAGGAAGATTCGTTTGTCGCGGAGACTCCGGCGGGCAAGATTCCCATGCGCAGCATCATTGCCAAGTTTCCTGGGGCCAAAGACGGCGTGATTGTTCTCGGATCGCACATCGATACCAATTACCCCCTGCGCAAAACCACTTTTGCCGGCGCCAACGACGGCGGCTCCAGCACGGCGTTGCTGTTGGCCATCGCCGATCAGCTTCGGGGCAAGAAGCTCGAAGGCTACAGCGTCTGGCTGGCCTTTCTGGATGGCGAAGAGTCCATCGCCTCCGCCACTCCCGGCGACATCCGCTGGAGCGATCGTGACAGCCTTTACGGCAGCCGGCACCTCTCGGAGAAGTGGGAAAAAGACGGTACCAACAAGAAGATCAAGGCATTTCTGCTGGCCGACATGATCGGCGACAAAGACCTGGACATCTTCCGCGACGGCAACTCTACACCTTGGCTGGAAGACGTGATCTTGCAGGCGGCCCAGCGCCTTGGATACCAATCGTACTTCTTCTCGATTCAAGAAACGGTGACCGATGACCATACTTCGTTTGCGCGCTTTGGCGTGCCGGTAGCCGATGTTGTCGACCTGAATTACGGATACAACAACTCTTATCACCACACTACGCAAGATACGTTGGACAAAATCAGCCCCAAGAGCATACAGATAGCCGGAGACGTGATTCTGGAAACCATTCGTCTGCTCAACGCGGGCGCGGGGCGTGGCGGCAAATAGTGTTTTCTGAAATCCCGAATCCCCGGCGGTTTTGAGCCGGGGTGAGGGATCTCTATAGCCACGAAAGGCGATGGGGACACGACCTGGAAATCTAGAGGGATCCCTCACCCCGGCAAAAGGCGCCGGGGATTCGGGATTTCAGAAAAAACCATGAACATCGCCTTCTGGATCATCTTCAACGCGGCCATCTTGGTCTTGCTGTTTCTCGATCTCGCGGTCTGGAATCGCGGCGGGCGCGTCATTCCCTTCAAGCAGGCCTTGCTCAGCAGTTTTTTTTGGATTGCGCTGGCTCTCGGCTTTGCCTTCTTTATTCACTATTGGCTCAGTCCCACTAAGTCGCTGGAATTTATTACCGGATACCTTGTCGAAGAAGCCCTCAGCGTCGACAACCTTTTTGTCTTTCTTCTCCTGTTTCGCTACTTCAAGGTTCCGGCCGAACAGGAACGCACGGTCTTGTTCTGGGGCATTCTTGGCGCGATGATCATGCGCGGGGTTTTCATTTTTTCCGGTGTGGCCTTGGTGGAGCGCTTCCACTGGGTGCTCTACTTGTTTGGAGCATTCTTGATCTATAGCGGCTTCAAGCTGATGGCGGAGGGCGAGGGCGACGAAATCGATCCTTCGCGCAACGTGGTTTTGAAGCTGGCACGCAAGCTGCTTCCCGTGAGCGATCGCTACCAGGGCAAAAAGTTCCTGGTCCGGCGTGAAGGGAGATTGCTGGCAACGCCCCTTTTCATCGTGTTACTGGTGGTCGAAACCACGGACGTCCTCTTTGCTACCGATTCCATCCCCGCGATCCTCGCTATCACCCGCGACCCTTTCATTGTCTACGCTTCCAATGTCTTCGCGATTCTTGGTTTGCGGTCGTTGTATTTTGCGCTCTCAGGCCTTATGAAACTCTTTCACTATCTGAACTACGGTTTAGCTGCGGTGCTGATTTTCATCGGGGTCAAGATGCTGGCGTCGATAAAATACAACTTGCCGACGTGGGTCACTCTAGTGGTGATTGCCGTTGTTCTGGGCCTCGCGGTGCTTGCGTCGCTGCTGTTTCCAAAAGAGCCGGTCCCAGACCAGAAAGAGCCATCAGCCTAATTTGTCCTTTACACGGGGCCACGCGTTGGTTTGGGTACAGGCACCGCCGTAACTTGGCAAAGGCAATCTATCGCTCTACGATAGATTTTATCCTCTTGGAGTTCCCGACTCTTTCCGAAGTCGCTGACGAAACTTGACTGAGGGCCGCGCAAGATCAAGGCCCTCAGGCTGTTTGTGCAGAATTGCTCTTGGCTTTTGGCCTTTGGCCAAAACTCGCTGGATCCGTTCAGAGGCCCGTGCTCGCTCGCCAAATTGCTAAGGGCCAAAGGCTAAGAGCCAAAAGCCAAAAGCCAGGCTCTGAAGCCGCTCAGCTTCCTCAATCTCAAACGAATCGCACGCCCTTTTCCGTGGCGATCGAATGCTTTTTGAAGCGGATGTCGTCGTGCTCGGGATAATCGGTTCGGTAGTGCGCGCCACGGCTCTCCAGTCGAGCGAGCGCTGAGCGCACGATGAGCAGGGCCGCGGTGTGAATGTTCCGTGCCTCGCAGTTGTGGCGGGAATAGGGAAGCGGCAGGTGTTCCGCGGCTGCCTGCAGCTTGTGAAGAGCGTCGGTCAAACCGTGGCGCGAGCGCACGATTCCGGCTTGCATCCACATAAGTTGTTGTACTTCGTGAATGAACTGGTCGGTGTCGGTACCGCTGTCGCCTCCGGCCGGCCGGACAGCCAGACGCGCGGAATTGCTTGACTTGGACGTTAGCTCAGCTCCCATCGCGTGTCCGGCACGGGCGCCGAAGACCAACCCTTCGAGGAGCGAATTGCTGGCCAGACGGTTAGCGCCGTGGACTCCGGTGCACGCGGCTTCGCCCGCGGCGTAAAGACCGGGTAAGCTGCTGCGTCCTTCCAGATCGGTGCGAACGCCTCCCATGAGGTAATGAGCCGCAGGACGGACAGGTACCTGATCGACCGTGAGATCCACATTGTGCTTAAGACAGGTTGCGTAGATGCGAGGGAAGCGCGTCTTGATCTGCTCGGCTTTCAGGTGCGTCATGTCGAGATAGACCACAGGATCCTTCGTCCGGCTGACCTCCAGCTCGTGGGCAATGGCGCGTGCGACAACGTCACGCGGAGCCAGCTCGGCCATCTCGTGATACTTCGGCATGAAACGCGTGAGCTCGGCGTTGCGCAGTACCGCGCCTTCACCCCGCAGAGCCTCCGAAAGAAGAAAGCGAGGCGCGTTCTTCAGATAAAGAGCTGTCGGGTGAAACTGCACGAACTCCATGTCGCTAATCTCGGCGCCGGCGTGATAGGCCATAGCCACGCCGTCTCCGGTCGCAACCGCCGGATTGGTCGTGTTGCTATACACATGGCCCGCGCCGCCGGTGGCGAGCAATACCGCAGAGCTGGTTACCAGATGGAGCGTACCATTGGCTGAGATGAGCTCCACTCCGCCAACGCGTCCTGATTCCACGTGCAACGCGGCGGTGAATTCGTACTCCGAAAAGGTGACGTTCTTGAGGGTTACCGCCTTAGCGTAGAGAGCGCGGCCGATCTCACGCCCGGTCGAATCCCCATGTGCGTGCAAAATGCGGTTGCGACTGTGCGCGGCTTCACGCGCGAAGGTGAGTCGTGTCCCTTGACGATCAAACTGCGTGCCCCAGTCGATCAGCTCCTGAATTCGCTCCGGACCTTCCTCCACCAGAACGCGCCCCGCGTCCTGATTCACGATGCCATCGCCGGCGTTGATCGTGTCCTGCAAGTGCAGCCCGATCTCGTCTTCGTCGCTCAGCGCGACGGCGATTCCACCCTGCGCGTATTGTGTTGCCGATTCAGTGAGCTCCTGTTTGGCCAGGATCAAAACCTTGCCGGCTGCGGCCAACGCGATCGCGGCCCGCAGGCCGGCTACGCCGGCGCCGACGACAATGAAATCCACGTGCTCGGGCAGCCTTTTCATCGAATCGAGAATGGTAACAAGAAATCGGGAGATCGGGCCATCGGATCATCGGATTATCGGGAAATCGGTTCATCGGGAGATCGGTTCATCGGGAGATCGGGTGATCTGAACATTGGGCGATCGGCAAGCACCTGCCGAAGCGTGGGAAACTGCTTCCTCGAGATCGCCGGATGAACCGATCCGTCCAGATTCAACGCAATCTCCCAATAAGTAGATGGCGCGATCTCCCGATGTCCCGATGATCCGATGTCCCGATCACCAGATCACCCGATCATTTATGATTCACTCGTGATCAAGATTCGAGTGCGGCTCAAGCAACGACCCTACGACGTAATCGTTGGCCGGGGCTTGCTGCGGCGCGCCGGACGCGAGTTACGCCGCCTGTTGCCTGCGACGGGAAGCCGCGTATTCGTGGTGACATCGCCCAATGTTCGTCGCCATTGGGGTGAGCCTCTCGAGCAGTCTCTGCGTCAGGCGAAGCTGGCATATGAGGTACTCGAGATGAATGACGGCGAGCCGGCCAAGCGTCTGGAGACAGTCGAGCGTCTGGCCGAGCAACTGGTAAGCGCCCGGGCTGATCGTCAGTCGCTTGTGATCGCTCTGGGGGGCGGAGTGGTCGGCGATTGCGCCGGCTTTCTGGCGGCAATTTTTCTTCGCGGCATCCCCGTAGTGCAAATCCCAACCACATTCCTGGCTCAGGTCGATGCCAGCATCGGCGGGAAAACCGGCGTGAACCTTCGCGGGGGCAAGAACTTGATCGGCGCATTTCATCAACCTAAAGCTGTGCTTGTCGATCCGGACGTTCTTTCGACCCTTCCTGAGCGTGAATTCCGCGCCGGTCTGTTCGAATCGCTCAAATGCGGTGTGATCCGCAACAAAACGCTCTTCGATCTCATGCGCCGCCATCCTGAAAAGGCGCTGAGCCGCGACCGCGGCGCGCTGGATCGAATCATTACCGATTCCATCCGCGTAAAAGCCGCTATCGTAGCAGCCGACGAAAGAGAATCCGACTCCCGACGCATCCTCAACTTCGGCCATACCGTGGGTCATGCTCTCGAAGCCGCGACCGGCTACACGCAACTGCTGCATGGCGAGGCTGTGGCTTGGGGGATGATTGCGGCCGCGACCATCGCTTGCGACTCAGGCTTCTGTGCACCCGAGACCGCCGAAGACATCAGATCAGCGGTTGAAGCTTTTGGGCCGCTGCCCCGGCCACGCTGCGCAACCCAGGAAGTCATGGACCGTCTCACTGCGGACAAGAAGACGGTAGCAGGCGCGGGGCATTTTGTCCTTCCTATCAAGATCGGCAAAGTAAAGATCGCGAGCGACGTTCCGCCGGAAGTCGTTCGCCAGGCCGTGGAGCAAATCAGAGACCATGCATGAGCAGGCCAAAATTCCGTCGCGCGTGATCCCCGGCGCCGGGGCTACTCCCCCCGGCGCACGCGACGAGCGCTCGGCTGCGCGAGCGGTGCAGCGGATGTTCGACGAGATCGCTCCGCGCTACGATCTGCTCAATCACACGCTGTCGATGAACGTCGATCGCCTGTGGTGGCGGCGCACGGCTAGAACCTTCCGTGACATCTTGTGCCGTAGCGACGCCCGCGTCCTCGATCTGTGCGCCGGCACCGGCGACATGGCGGTGGCGCTGCGTGCGGTCTCCATGCAGCAGGGAAGCAATGCCAACATCTATGCCCTGGATTTCTCGCACCCAATGCTGCAGCATGGACTTGAGAAGTATTCAGCAAAGGCAATCCAGCCGGTCGAGGCTGACGCCTTGTTGTTGCCGCTCGGCGAC
>Ga0209648_10001898_pt1 | contig 17097 bp, 15 predicted proteins | sample GraSoi2013_115cm_FD_185830 | JGI IMG/M metagenome (GOLD analysis project Ga0209648, IMG submission 185830) | Grasslands soil microbial communities from the Angelo Coastal Reserve, California, USA - Sample 9_17_2013_115cm (SPAdes) (version 2) | ecosystem: Environmental > Terrestrial > Soil >...
GCGCACCATGCCCACCGGTGCAAGTGGACGCAGCAGAAGGAGCCAGCGCCGCGCCCTGATGAGGCTCGTGACGAACGCCAGCACGACCATCAAGATCACCGCCGCCCAGTTGCGAACTGTCGCGTGATTCAGCACCTCGCCGAGCGAGACGGTGCGCAGCCACAAGATCAGCAGGGCCAGCGCGAACGCCGTCTGGAGGATGCCCCGCAACCACCGGTTCATGAGTGGACCACCACGTCATCCGACGCCGGAGGGACCAGAATCCAGCGCTGGACGACGATCCAGAACGCGAAAAACCAGCCGATGACCAGGATTGTGCCGCCGTAGTCGTGAAATATCAGCGCCGGCAGATGACCCCAGGTTGCCTCGAGCGCTGCCACCGCCGCGACACGCATCAGATTGAGCAGCATGGTCCCCGCCAACCCGATCACGATCACCTGAATCCGGGAGGTCAGGGGCTGCCGGCCGCGCAGGCCGGAGATAAAGCTCACGCCTAGGAGCAACAGGCTCTGCCAGCCGATGCAGTTCCAGGAGATGAAGAGCGTGTGCATGCTTCCCACCGCATCCCAAACCACGATGTGGCTGCCTGAGGCTGCGGCCCGGACGCCCACGAGACCGAGCAGGCTGACGACCATGCGCGCCTCCGCCGGAACCACGGTCTGCAGCGGGTTGTTGGCGCCCAGCGCCAGCGCCCATGACGTGAGGAGATCGTCGAAGGTCGTGACCAGAGGGAGCAGCATCAACAGCGCGCAGCTCATCGCAAGCAGCGTCATGTTGAGCGCGTCACGGTCCTGCCGCTTCATTGCAACAACCTCAGGAGCGCGAGCAAGCGCCGGCGCTGGGTGACGAGGGGAATAGCGAAAGCCAGCCCGAGCCAGCCCACCAGCGACTCGGGTACCACGGTGCTGGGCGGAACAAGCCGCGTGTCAGCCGTGCCGACCAGGCCGTCATAGATCATCGACGGCTTGCCGCCGGTGTTGTGTGTCAGAACGACCTGCAGGCACAGTGATCCGCCCGCTGGGATGACCATCGGCAGCTGGCTCGCGCTCGTGGTGACGGTGAACGGGCTCGTGAGGTTCGCGCCCGAGGAACCGTACGTCGCGGTCCAGGTGCTCAGGCCGTTGGGGACCGTGGCCACGAATCCCGTGCAGCTCGAGGTGAGCGAGATGCCGGCGCTGAGCGTGACGGTGTCGATGGTGTTCCCATTGCCGCCGGTCCAGTTCATCGTGAAGCTCCACGTGCCCGCGGCCACCGTCTGGGCCGGTAGGTTCGTAAACCCGAAGACGGTCGTGACTCCGCCGGCCGTCGACTGAATGCTGCAAGGAGCGGCCATCGATCCCGCGGTCTGATCGAGCGACGGCGCCGCGCAAAGCGCGCCCCCGTGCAGATACAGCGGGTTGCCGGCCGCCTGCACGATCGGGACTCGCGTCGATCCCCAGGCAAGCGCGCCGAAGGCGAGCAGCAGCCCGGTGGCGACGATCCATCCGATCCACCTGGTCGAACTGCGATCGCGGGAATGGGCCGAGTTATTCGATCGCCCCCTCCGGCGCACGGCGCCACCTCCCCACATGGTGGGGAGGCCAGGTCCGAGCAGCCACCGGCGCAGGAGGTGCAACCGGCGCAGGTGCTTGACCGGGTCGGTGATGTTGCCGGTTTTCGGCGTTCGGAACCATGGTCCTTCCTCTTTCTGCAACAGGCCTTTCAGCGCCGCCCAACCCTGGAACGGCACGAGGGCGAACGAAAGGACGAGCGCGCCCAGCACACCTTGCATGTCCCGCGCCGGGGCGTCCTCGAGGATCAAGCCGCCAAGGTTCATGAGCGGCAGAGCGAAAACGTTCGAGAAGATGAGCGACCATCCAAGCGCGGCCGTCCATCCGGGGATGTGCGCGCGAAACACAAGCTCGGAGAGAAGCCAGCTGACAGTTCCCACCACGAACAGCGCCGCCTGCAGGTAGTAAGCGGCGTCGAAAAGGAACTCGACTTTCTCGAGCGGCCTGACGAAAGGCGAAAGCATGATGGGCAGGAACCATTTGCGGACGTTGTAGGTGTGGCCTTCCGCCCAGCGCATGCGCTGGCGCGCAAGCCTCGCGAAAGTGCTGACGCACTCGGCCGGGGTTTCAGCCCATGGCGTATAGACGACCTTGTAGCCGCGCGCGTAGAGCTTGAGGGTCAGCTCCCAATCCTCGGTGAGGCTTGTTCCCCAGCCGACCTCGCGCAGAATGTCCGCGCGGATCATGTAGGCAGTACCCGCGATCATCTTCAGCGAGCCCACCGCATCCTGGAAAGGGCGCTCGATCATGTAGCTGCCCGCGTATTCAGCTCGCACAGCCTCGGTCAGCCAGCTTTCGGATTTGTTGAGCACGTGCCACTGGTAGCTCTGCACCGCGGCGACCTCGTCGCGGCGCTTTACCTCCTTGTCGCCGTTGACCGCATAGAAATAAGGAAGGAACCGCTCGATCGAGTCCGGGAATGGCATCGAGTCGGCGTCGAAGATCACGACGTACTCGGTGCGCGGATCCATGACCTTGAGGGCCTCGCGCAGTGCTCCACCTTTGAAACCCAACCGGCTGTTGCGGTGCCCGATCTTGAAACGAGGCCGGCCCTTCCACCGCTCGAGGATCTGCACCGATTCGTCCGTGGAGTCGTCGACGACCACGACCTCGTATTCCGGGTAGTCGAGCTGGTCGAGCGCTGTGAGCAGGCGCTCGATGACGCGCTTCTCGTTGTAAGCGGCTACGTGGATCGAGACGAAGGGGTGATAACCGAGGTCGATCTGATACCCGTTGCCGTTGCGGTTGATGCGGCTCAGGCCGGCAGCGTGCCGGTCGCCTTCACCCTTGTGATTCCCGTTGCCGTTTCCATTGCGGCCGCCTGAGACCAGCGTCGTGAGCAGCACGATGCCCGTTCCCAGGTAGTACTTGATGGCGTATGTGAAAAAGATCGCGCCGAGGAAAAGCCCTGTGAATGCCAATCCGTAGGCAAAGGCATCGGCACCGGACAGGGCCTTCGAGCGCACCACCAGGTCGACGAAGCCACGGACAAGAGCCGCGATCGGGATGACGGCGATGACGATCGCGAACACGACGACCGCGTTGAGGACGACCGACCAGAGCAGCTGACCTCGATCAGGCCGAGCCCAAAACGAGCCCGGCCGAGGCGGTTTTGGATCCTGGTCAGGCGTTGGCATGTCGAGAGCCCATCGCGTCCTCGGGAATCACCGCCGTCTGGACGAGCCGAACTGCAGCCAGGCAGACACCAGGCCACTCGGAGACCTTCCGTGACGCGATCAAGCAGTGCAAGACGTTTAGAAGACGAACGCATCATTAGCACGACGGGATCGGCCTCGACAAGCAACCCCTTGGTATTCCCAGAGTGGCGCAGTCGCTTTGTCGTTGAAATAGTGCATTGACCCAGTAAACTCGCCATGGGTTCCCTGGCAAACTTTTGGGTCGAGGCGTTCGCCTGGACCCTCAGAAAGGATCGGAGATCGGGGCAACGTCAACTACATAGAACCTCACCCCCCGCAGCCAAGCTCGGTGCCGGTGTCGAGAAATCGCCCGGCCCGAGCCTTTTTTATGCCCCCTGTCCCCCTTGGGGAGAGGGGCGTGGGTTCCCCTTGCGCTTTTCGGCCCACGCCGCCAGCCCTTCACGCCACGGCCGCAGCGCCTGCGTGCGCGACGATTCGAGGCAGCCATTAGGCGGGCGAGGCGCCGCGGCGCCGAGCTCTGCGCTCGCCACTGGTTCGACCTCGCCGGCCACACCGAATGCATCCAGCGTCGCGCGCGCAAAATCGTGCCACGTGCTGCAGCCGGCGTTGACGACGTGGACAATGCCTTCGGTATCTGCCGATGCCAGCGCGATGGCCGCCGCGGCGAGGTCTGCTGCGTAAGTCGGATTGATGGACTGGTCGGAAACCACTCGAAGCCGTTCGCCTGCGCTCGCGCGTTCGAGGATGCGTTCAGGAAAGCTGCGCCGCTGCTGGCTTCCGTCGCCGCCGAATAGAGCCGCTGTCCGGATGATGACCGCGCGCGGCATCACCATGGAAATGAGCTTTTCGCCCTCGAGCTTCGACTTTCCGTAAACACTCAGCGGACCCACTTCATCGTTTTCCAGATACGGACGATCGAGCGTGCCGCTGAAAACGAAGTTGGTCGAGAAATGGATGAGGCGGACCTCGTTCTGCGCGCAGGCAAGGGCGACGTTGAAGGCTCCTTGCGCGTTCACCTGGTAGGCGGCATCCTCCTCTGTCTCGGCACCGTCGACCGCGTTGTACGCGGCGCAGTTGAAAACCACCTCAGGCACGTAGTGGGACATCGCTCCGTTCATTGCGCCAAGGTCGGTCACGGACAGCTGCGTGCGTGTGACGCCGACGGAGTCCGGAAGCAGTTTCACGAGTTCGGATCCCAGCAGGCCGCCGGCGCCGAGCACGAGCGCTCTCACGAGAGCGAAGGTAATCACAAGCGAGCCCCAGTCCGATGAGCGGAAACCGCCGAGGTTTCCGCTAATTTCCTAAAGCAGTTCGCCCTCCGGGGCATTGGCGTGGTTCGCACCGATGATCTCGTCTGTGATTCGCAATAGGTGCTGCAAGGTCGGTGACCTGTCCTCCCGCATATAGGCGATCTGGTGCTCCAGTAGTGGCTGCGGGTCCATTGGCCTGAAGACCACGCCCGTGATGGTGGCGGCGGAGGCCCGCCAGCTGCTGGCCAGTGTCACGGCGGAACCGTCCATTGCGATCGCCTCGAAGGCCTGATCCGCAGGCTCCTCGGCGACGATGTTCGGTTCCTCGCCCGTATGTCGCACTACCCACTGACGGAAAGAGGATGAGACCTGCGGATTCCACGACTGCGGCCACATGATGATCGGTACGCGACGAAGCGAGCTGGCCGGGACTCGCTCGAGCTTAGCCAGCGGGTGATCCGTAGGTAACGCAAGCATCAGCGCACGACGGCCGATCGGTTTCACCGCGACCTCGGGCGGAGTCTCCATGGGCACGATGAAGGCGACATCGATCTCGCCTTTGACCAGGTTCTCGAGGTTTACGCTCGAGTAGGCCATGCTCGTCTCGACGGCGACGTCACCGTACCGGCGCCTGAACTCGGCCACGATCCTGCCCTGCGTGCCGACATCGCCGTGAAGCAGGTACGCCACACGCAGCTTGCCGGTGCGACCCGAAGCATTGTCAGCGAGGTCGCGGATGGCACGGTCCTCGACCTGGATGAGACTCGTTGCGTAAGGCAACAGAATCTCGCCCGCTGGTGTCAGCCGCACCTCCCGGGCGCTTCGGGTCAGCAGCTGGACTCCCAGCTCCCGTTCGAGGGCCTGGATTCGCTGCGTCAGGGCCGGCTGCGTGATCCTCAGGGCAGCCGCTGCTTTGCCAAAATGACGAGCGTTCGCCACCTGGAGAAATGCTCTCAGCTGTCGGAGCTCCATCTCAGACCCCCCGCCTATCGAGCACTTTCCGCAAGCCAGCCTTTCCCTTATTCATTATTTCTCTACAGATTATCCTAACCTGTGCAATACTTTCACATCGCGAGACCAAAGTCACAGTGAGCGATAGACTGCTGAACACAGCCGAGGCGGCGCGGGTGCTGCGGGTGAGTCAAGCGTCGGTCCGGAGGTGGAGCGACAGCGGACTGCTCGAAGCACGGCGTGTTGGGCGCAGGCGTGAGCGCCGCTTCAAACAGCGGGACCTCGATAACTTCCTCAAGCCCGGGAGCTCGGCCACCCCAACACGCCCAAAACGGGAGGTCTACGTCGGGGGAACACGTGTGCCCACTCATGGGCATCTGGCCACGTTCTACAACAGTGATGAAGGCCGGCTGCGCCTCACCATTCCGTTCTTGCGTGACGGTTTGCTGCTCGGCCAGCCGTGCTTCCTTGCGGCCGCGGGCGGGTTGAGGGACGCATACCTCGAGGCTCTCCGTCGCGAGAAAGGGATCGATATCGATGCCGCCATCCGCGACGGGTCGTTCCACATCGTGGCGGGACCTGGCGTCTCAGTTGAAGCAGCACTCGCATTCTGGGACCAGGGCATGGCGCAAGCGCTGGCCGCAGGCCCAACTTTGATCCGAGTGGCCGGAGAGATGGCCTCGGAACGAACGGTGTTTCGAACCGACGACGAGATGATCAAATACGAGGTCGCATACAACGTGATCGGCAAGCGTTTCCCTACGGTGACCCTCTGCCAATACGACGTGCGCGTGTTTGGCGGCGAGACGATTTTTCATGCCTTGCGGGCGCACCCCGACCTATACGAGCTGGGACTCGCGAGCTTCCTGATCTAGCTCGGGTCCCTGCGATACTTCACTAAGCGAGACCACGATGAGCGTTAAGTTGCTCAACACCGCAGAGGCGGCAAAGTTCCTACGCGTCAGCCAGGCCTCGGTCCGCCGATGGAGCGACAGCGGGCTGCTGCACGCTCGACGCGTCGGGCGCCGCGGGGAACGTCGTTTCAGCGAAGCGGACCTGACCAATTTTCTTTCGCCAGGTGATTCCTCCGCTCCTCGACGGCACGCGGATGGCCCCGACGGTGTGGTCATAGGAGGAACCCATGTCCCACTTCACAGCCACCTCGCGACCTTCTACAACAGCGACGATTCGCGCCTGCGACTCACGATCCCTTTCTTTCGCGACGGCCTGGCGTCAGGCCAGCCGTGCTTTCTCATCGCGGAGGGCGAGGTTCTCAACGCCTACCTCGAAGCACTGCGCGGACAGGATGGAATCGACGTTGACGCCGCCCTTCGCGACCACAGGTTGCTGACAGCGCCCGAACCGGGGAACTCGGTCGAGGGAGCAATACGTTTCTGGGAGCGAGTGCTGACTCGAGCGCTCGTAGGCGGCCCTACTCTGCTGCGGGTCGTGGGCGAGATGAGCTCGGCTCGCAAGGGCTTCGATTCAGACAGTCAGATGATCGATTTCGAGGTCGCATTGAACACCATCACCAAGCGCCTACCGACTGTCGCCCTTTGCCAGTACGACGTGAGGGTGTTCAGCGGCGAGACGATCTTCCAGACGATCAGAGCTCACCCTGATTTATATCCCCTTGGGATCGCTGCCTTCCTGAACTAAGGCGGCGGCGGTCGCCCCCTCGTGGGCAGCCGGTTCGATCGGTATGCCCTTCGAGCCAGGGTTCGTCCTCAACTGGGTCGTCATCTCCGCGTCCGTGACCGGCCGGCCGAACAGGAAACCCTGGGCGGCGTCGCAGCCCGCCTCGATGAGCACCGCCTCCGCCAGGCGGTCCTGCAAGCCCTCCGCCACGACTCGCAAGCCGAGGTTATGCCCGAGCCCGACGGCAGACCGCACGATTGCTCCCGAGTCACTGTCGGTCCCGAGGCCGGCAACGAAAGAGCGGTCGATCTTGATCTCGTGCACCGGAAGGCGCATCAGATAAAGGAGAGAGGAGTAGCCGGTCCCGAAGTCGTCGAGCGAGAGGCGCACGCCCATCTCGTTCAGCGTATGCAGGGCCTTCGCCGCCGCCGCGGCCATAGCGACGCCTTCCGTGATCTCCAGGGTGAGTCGGCGAGGATCGACCTTGGTCGCGGCGAGCGCCTGCGCCACCATCTCCTCGAGCGAGTGGTCTTCGATGATGCGTGGCGACACGTTGAGCGCGACGGACACATCGATGCCTGCCGCGAGCCACTTGCACAGCTGGTTCAGAGCTGAATCCAGCGCCCACGCGGTCAACGGATGGATCACGCCCGTCTCTTCTGTCATGGGTATGAACCGGTCGGGCGGCATCAGGCCCTCGCGCGGATGGTTCCATCGCACGAGCGCCTCAACCGAATACACTGTGCCGCTCCCGAGCAGAACCTGGGGTTGATAGTGCAGCGTCATCTCGCCCTGCGGAATCGAGCGGCGCAGCTCCCCCGCGAGACCCGAGCGGCGCAGGCTCTGCGCCTCCTGCTCGGGCGCGTAAAGGGAGCAGCCCCCGCCCGAACGCTTGGCGACATACATGGCGACGTCCGCGCGCCGCAGCAGCGTGCCCGGGTCATCGCCATGTACGGGGTAAAGCGCGATGCCGATCGATGCGCCCGTTTCCACCATCTGGTCACCGAGCGCGAACGGACCCTCGAGCGCGGCCAGGATCTTGCGTGCAGTCGAGACAACGTCATCCGGATGCTTGGCGTCGGTCGTCAACACGGCGAACTCGTCGCCGCCAAGCCTCGCGATGGTGTCAGTGGCCCGCAGCACGCTGCGCAGTCGCGCCGTCACCTCTTGCAGGAGGCTGTCGCCTCGGTCATGGCCGAGCGCGTCGTTGATGTCCTTGAATCGATCGAGGTCGAGGAGAAGCACACCGAACATCCGCTGATTGCGCCGCGCGGCGAGCAGGGCCTGGCGCAGGCGGTCGCCGAAAAGGCTGCGATTCGGGAGACCGGTCAGCGCGTCGTGGAGTGCCTGGTATTCGAGGGCGTCGGTGTGGGCCTTTCGCTCGGAGATGTCGCGCATGGTGGCGATGAACAGGTGCCGTGGTCCGACGTGCATCGAGCTGACCACGAACTCGAGCGGGAACAAGCTGCCGTTCTTGCGCTTGCCCATCGTCTCGTGCGCGCCGCTCGAAGGCAGGTCGAGCTTGAGCCGCCGCTGCAAATAGTTGACGAAGCCGCTGCGATGAGTGGTTGCGATGAGGGTGTCGACAGGCTGCCCGATCAACTCCTCCTCGAGGTATCCGAACAGCTTGACCACGGCCGGGTTCGCCGACTCGATGAGGCTGGTGCTGTCCAACGTCGCGAGTCCATCCGAGACGTTGTCGAGGACCGAGCGCATTCGCTTCTCGCTCTCCTGCAGCGCCACCTCGGCGCGCTTGCGCTCGACGAACTCACCGATCTGCGAGCCGATGTCGTTCATGACCGCCACGAGGCCGTCGTCGAGATGACGAGGCGCCCATGTATGAAGCGAGATCATCCCCACCACCCGGCGGCCGCTGCGGACAGGAAAGCCGACGATGCCCTTGAGTCCGGCAACGGCCGCTGTGGCGGAGCGCGCCGACTGATCCGCGGCAACGTCGGCGATCGTGATCGGCGTGCCCGATTCCCATACCTTCCCCGCAAGACCTTCCCCGCGCCTGTACGAAGAATCCTTGGCGGTGGCCTCGTACGCCGACGTATCGCGGCCCGGGCGCTTCCATGAAGCGCCGAAATGCATCGCCTCACGCTGCAGGTCGACCTCCCAATATTCGGCCAGCTCCCAGTCGAGCGTCTCGCAAAGGCCCTCCAGCACAGCCGGAGCGGCGCGGTCCCAACCAGGGGCGGTGACGAGCGCCTGCGTCACCGCGAATCTCGCCGACTGCATGACCTCGGCCCGTTTGCGATCGCGAATGTCGATGATGACCGTCTGGAAATAGAGCGGCTTGTCGTCCACGTCTCGCACGAGGCGGACGGCCACATCGGCCCACACCGGCTCGCCATCCTTCCTGAGGAACCGCTTTTCGAAGCGAACGTCGGCCGCTTCGCCTGCCATCATCTGGCGCTGCGCCTCCATGGTTGCCGCGACATCCTCCGGAAGGGTGACGTCGTAGACCGACATGGACTTGAGGTCCTCAGCCGTATAACCGAGCAGCTCGCAATAAGCGGGGTTCACCGACATGATCTTTCCGTCGAGACCGGCGAATGACATGCCGGCCTGGGCCTGCTCGAACAAGGTGCGGAAGCGCATCTCACTCACACGCTCGGCCTGCTCGGCTCGGTGCCGCTCGGTGATGTCGCTCACTAGCGCCAGCAGGCGCTGGTCGCCTTCGGCGCTGATGCGGTGGATCGCAACCTCGACCTCGAGCCGGCGGCCGTCCTTGGCGATCAGGCCCGCCTGATAACGAACCGGCGCCGCATCCCCGGCGAACCGCTTCTCCAGGTTGGCCGCAAGCTCCTCGCGTTCTTCGGCGGGCGCCAGGTCGATCAACGTGGGAATCGCCAGCAGCTCTTCCCGCGAGTACCCGGTCAGCTTCACGTAGGCGTCGTTGCTCGCGACATACCGGCCGCCCTCGGTGATGACGAGACCTTCGCCGAGATCGCTGATAGCGAACAGAAGCGACGCCTGACGATCGAACTGCACGCTGAGGTCGCGGTCGACGGCGCGCCGGGTGAGGAAAGCCAGCAGACCGAGGGCCAGTAGGACGAGCGTCCAGATGGCGATCGCGCCGAACGAGACCATGAGCGCGACGACGGCGTAGATCCACAGCGAGCCGAGCCCGGCAAGGGCGACTGCGAAGAGAAGTGCGAAATGTCGCGCGCGCAGACCGAGCTCGAAGTGGAGGAGGATGGTGGCGAACGCCGCCGCCGCCAACGGGGGCAGGTCGTCGCCCAGCCAGGGGCCCGCCACGCCGAGCACCAGCACGGTGAGGGCCGCGCTGACGAGCATCAGCAGCAGCTGGATCGTGAGGTTCGTGGCGAAACGTGAGGCGCGGACGCCGATCGCAATCACAGCGAACACGACACCAGCGCCGATCAGCACCAACTCTTGCTGCACCGCATACGGCGGCAGGTGCGCTTCCCAGAGACGAAATCCGATGGCGGTGATGAGCGCGGCGGCGGCGATACCGTTGATCGTGGGCAGCTGCCACGAGTCCCGCGCGGGAGTGCCGGCCGAGCTTCCCGGGGTCAGGCTGAACGAGATGCCCGCGGAGTTACCCGCGGGCGGGGTTCTGTCAGCTGACACTTACCTGCAAGCCGGACCTGAGCGCACGGCCACTCTCACCACGTCGAACGATAACGTTCGGGACGCGATCCGGTTGCGCGACCGTAACAGAATCACTTAACGGCCGGCACCGCCGGCTGCCGCCCTACTTTGCCGTTTTCGCCTTCGGCCGCTGGGGGACCGAACGCTTGAGCGGCGGCCGGCGGGTCGCATGGAGGGGAAGCGGCGTGTTGGCCGCATCGCCTTCAGAGATGCCGCGGTTGGGCCGGCCGGCGGCGGCGCGCTGGGCGCGCAGCTTCGCCAGGCGCTCCTTCTTGGCCACCAGGGCGGCCTTGAGGGCGTCGGAAAGCTGGGTGTCGTTCATGGGGACCACCCGCAGGCGGGCCTCCAGCTCGATCACCTCAACCTCGGCTCGGGTCAGTTCTAGATCGATCGTTTTTGCCACTTCTTCCCCTAATACGGTACGGGGCTACAGCCCTTTGTTGTATCTACCCGCCATTAACTACCCAGGAAGCCGTCAGGTTATGCCTGGAACCTGAGAGTTCGCTGAGAAGTCGCCTAAACCGGCGGGGACGCTAGCCGCACTGAACCCCGATCGTGACAGTGACATCCGAGGCGACGCAGGATGTATTTGCGGAGCAAAGGAACCTGTCGCTCAGGCGCAGAGTCCACACCGCGCCGTAGCCAGGGTTCACGCGGGGGGGTATGGAGACGACTACATAGTTCCCGCTGACCACAGCGCTCGCGCCGGTCGGCGGTTGCGTTGCCGATGGGGTCCAGCACTGTCCCGCATACGGTGGCGGATTTGGGGTGTTATTCGGAGCAATACTGACCAAGCCCACCGAGTAGCCTCCGTTCCCTCCAGTTATCGCAAGCTTCGCCGTGCAGCCTGTGCCGTAATCCCCATAACAAGTCCCGCCGGCCAGTGAGATGTGCGCGTACATCCAGAAGGTTGGAGCGACTGTAGCGGTCGCACCCAGACTGTCCGTGACCTGGACTGAGAACTGCAAATAGCCGCTCAAGCCCGTGAAGGTACCGGTGAGCCCGAGGCCGGACAGGCTGGTGCCCGATGGCAGTTGGCGGACCTGAGCGCGTAGGTGTACGGACCGACTCCGCCCCCCTGTTGACCGAAAGCGCCGCAGACGCTCACGCAGCCTAGCTCCACCGAGCATTGCGTGGCGCAGGCGGGCAACAGGCTCGCCGAGAGTGCCGCCGCGATCGGGACCGAAGCGGGCATCGTTGCCGAGCTGTCGCCCGAGTCGGCGACTTGAACCGTGAAACCGAAAGTGCCGGCGGTGGTCGGGTTTCCAGAGACTATGCCGTCTGAGCCGAGTGTCAAGCCGTCCGGAAGCGCCCCGGCGCTTATCGACCACTTGTAAGGCTGCACTCCACCAGTCGCAGCTAAGGCGACGGGGGCATACGCAATCCCAACCTCGCCTCCGTGGAATGGCGCGGTCGCGGTAAGCGCAACCGGCGTGGTCGGCGTTGGCGAAGGCGACGGAGTCGGTGGCGCGACCTGAACAGTGTTGTTAGGGCGCGCGCAGGCAGCCACAACCAACACCAGCGCGCAGATGAGCGCGCCGCGAACCCTCCTCCCTTCCACGTCGTTACGCACGAATCGCAGAGGGAAGTCTATAGCCGGCGGGTCAGATTCCTACCCATCTAAAGAGATGGCGTCGCGCAGCTTTTCGAAGAAGCCTTTTGAGACCTTTTCCGGCTTGCCGGTGAGGCCGCCGACCTTCCGGAGCAGCGCCTTCTGCTCCGGGTTGAGGTCCTTGGGCACCACGACCTGAACGAGCACGTACTGGTCGCCGCGCCGGCCGCCGCGGACGTCCGGCATGCCTTTGCCGGCGAGCCGGAAGGACTGCCCATGCTGGGTTCCGGCGGGAATTGCGATCTCGACCGGGCCGTCGAGGGTCGGGATCTCGATGCGGTCGCCCAACGCTGCCTGGACCATGTTCACCCTCAGCTCGTAGATGACGCTCTGATCCTGCCGGGAGAGGTGCGGATGCGACTTCACCCGGAGTGCCACGTAAAGGTCGCCTGGCGGCCCGCCCCGGATTCCGGCTTCGCCCTCGCCGCTGATCCGGATCTGGGAGCCGCTGTCTACGCCGGCCGGTATCCGGACGGCAAGCCGGCGTGTGACTGTGTTGCGACCCTGGCCATGGCACTGCATGCAGGGGCTCTTGAGCAAGCGTCCCGCGCCACCGCAGGTGGGACAGGTCGTCTGTGTCATGACTGAGCCGAAGATCGACTGCTGGGCCCGGCGAATCTGTCCCGCGCCACCGCAGCTTGGGCAGGTTTCCGTGCCCGTGCCAGGTTCGGCGCCGCTGCCCGAGCACCGATCGCAGGTCGCCAGGCGCGGCACGTCGATCTGCTTCTCGACGCCGGTAAACGCTTCCTCGAACGTGATGGTCATGTCGTAGCGGAGATCGTCGCCGCGGTCGGACCGCTGCCTCCGCCCGCGCGAGCCGATACCGCCACCGAAGAAGGTGTCGAAGATGTCCGCAAACGGCATGTCGGAGAAGTCGACCGCCGGCCCGCCCCCCATGTCGACTGCGGCGTGGCCGAACATGTCGTAGCTTCGCCTCCTACCGGCGTCTGACAGAACCGCGTATGCCTCGCTGGCTTCTTTGAACCGAGCGGCCGCCACGGGGTCGTCAGGGTTGCGGTCGGGGTGGGACTCCATCGCGATCTTCCGGAAGGCACGCTTCAGGTCGTCGGCGGACGCCTGCCGGCTACAACCGAGAACTTCGTAGTAGTCGCGCTTGATAGCCAAGACCTAAATTCTGCTGGGTTAGGTCTCGTCGGAGTTGGGGGAGTCGTCGGCCGGCAGCTCCGGCCGCCGGGCGAGCTTCACCAGGGCGGGTCTCACGACGCGGTCGCGGATACGGTACCCACGCCGCAGTTCGGCGACAACCGTGTCCTCAGGGTGCTCGCGAGACTCCTCATGGCCGACCGCCTCGTGCAGCTTGGGGTCGAACGGGGCACCCACCGCCTTGATGGCCTCGAGGCCATGGGCGCCGAACGCCTCTTCCAGCTTGCGCACGCTCAGCTCAACGCCTTTCAACCACGAAGGATCGATGCCCTTCGGGCTGTGCTCCAGCGCTTTGTGGAGGTCGTCAAGCCCGGGCAGCAGACGGTTGATCAGATCGGCGGATGCGTGCTGGATGGTCTCGAGCTGGTCCTGCCGGGCGCGCTTTTTGAAGTTATCGAAGTCGGCTCCCAGGCGAAGGTAGCGATCCTTGGCCTCGGCGGCGGCCGCCTCGAGCTCGGCGATCTTGCCTTCCAGCGCAGCGACCTGCTTGCGGGCCGCCACATCGTTTGTCTCAGGCCGCAGCTCGCCTTCCGACTGCTCGGGATGGGGCTCGTGCGGGTACTTACGCGTGGTCATGATGCTTCCAGTAATACCGCGCGAAGACCTGGTCTCAAACCCCGAGCTCCGCCATCCGCTCGCTGGCGCTGCGCGCGACCGCCCGCAGCCGCGCGACGGTCTGGCTGTACGCCATCCTCGTCGGCCCGATGACGCCGAGCACTCCTTTCAAGTGATTGGACGGCCCGTAGGTCGTGAGGACGACCGCGCATCCCTGCAGCTGGCTCGACGCATTCTCTGATCCGATGACGATCTGCAGGTCGGAGTTTCCGATGAGCTCGCGCAGCAGCACGGTCAGGTAGCGCGTTTCCTCGAGCACCTCCAGGACCTGCTGCACCCGCGACGACTCAGCGAACTCTGGCTGCCGGAGCAGGTTGCGCACGCCGTCGTGCACGACTAGGTTCTCGGCGCCCTGCTCGTACTGGTCGAGCGCGGCGACGATGCGGCCGAGGAGCTCCTTCTCGAGCCCGAGCACCGCGTTTTCGTAGTGGCGGCGGACCTCCTCGCCGGCTTTGCCGCCGAGCGACTGGTTGAGCTTCGACGCCAGGAGGTCGAGCGTGGGCTGAGTCGTGGCGTCGGTAACCTGCACCACCTGCTGGCGCAGCAAGTTGCCCTCGAGCAGAAGGATGAGCAGCACGTCCTTCGGCTCCAGCGATACGAGGTCGACGTGCTTGATGCGGCCCTGCGAGCCCTGTGGCGCGCTGGCCACTGAGGCGTTCTGGGTCACGGCCGCGGTCGTCATCGCCACCCGCTCCACCAGGCCCTGGATGTCGGCGGTCGTGTGTCCGAGCTCCTCGTTGATGAACCCACGGACACGCTCGGGCACCTCTTCCAGGTCCATGAGGAAGTCGACGAAGTACCGGTAGCCGGAGTCGGTTGGAATCCGGCCGGCGGAGGTATGTGGCTGGGTCAGGTAGCCGAGGTCGGCCAGCTCGGCGAGCTCGCTGCGGATGGTCGCTGAGGACAGGTTGACGAAGTACCGGCTGTGGAGTGACTGGGAGCCCACCGGCACGGCGCTGGTCGTGAACTCGTTCACTACCGCGCGCAGGATCGCTTGCTTTCTGTTTTCCATGTGTTTTGGCACTCGGCTGCTCCGAGTGCTAGTTACAGTACCGCGAGGGCGATCTGGTTGTGTAGGTCCATACCGCGACGGGTTGGAATCACCCTGCCGTCGGTCCTCTGAATCAGGCCGTCGGACGCCAGCCGGGCGAGCTCGGTGTCGAATCCATCGGGCGGGGCCATGCCCTCGGCCGTGCGCAGGCCGAGCATGAGCGCCTCCGCCCCGGCCTTGCGCTGAGCGAGCTCCTCCCCATCCGCCCTGGGCGTCGGGCAGGCGGCGATGTACTCGCGAGGCCGCGCTATGTTCCACCAGCGCCAGGCCCGTGTGCCGTCGGTTGCGTACGAATGGGCGCCGGCGCCGGCACCATAGACAGGCTTGCAAAGCCAGTAAGCAAGGTTGTGACGCGATTCGTAAGCCGGCTTCGCCCAGTTGGACACCTCGTACCGCCGAAAACCCGCGCCCTCGAGCTCCGCGCAGGCGGAGTCGAGCTGGTCCCACTGCAGGTCGGGATCGAGCTCGGGGAGCTTACCCTCTGCGCGCCTGCGCCACAGAAGGGTTCCCTCCTCGAAAGTCAGGCAGTAGGTGGAAACGTGATCTGGGCCAAGAGCCAGACCGCGCCGCAAGGTCTCGACCCAGGAATCGCGGCTTTGATGAGGCACCGCGTAGATGAGATCGATGCTCAAGTTCTTGACGCCCATGGCGCGGGCCAGGTTGAACGCATGCGTGGCTTGAGCGGCGTCAGTCTTGCGCTCGAGGACCGCGAGCGCGCGCGCTTCGAACCCCTGCACGCCGAGGCTCATCCTGTTGACACCACCCTCGAGCCAGGCGGCGAGCCTGGGTTCATCGGTGCTGGCGGGATTGGCCTCGAGCGTGACCTCCGCGTCGGGTGCTACGTCGAACGTGCCGCGGATGAAACGCAGCAGACGCGCAATGAGGTCTGGCGGAAGAATGCTGGGCGTGCCGCCGCCGAGGTACACGGTTTGCAAGCGCGAGAAATCGCGCTCCTCCCGCGCGGTAGCGAGCTCGCGCTCCAGCGCTTCGACGTAGTCAGGCATGAGCCTGTCCATGCCGGCGTAGGCGTTGAAGTCGCAATAACCGCACTTGTGCTTGCAGAACGGAAGGTGAACGTAGAGATTCGCTATCGGCTGCATGGTTAAACGCCCTTGATCGTGTAGCGCTGCCCGCGAGCGGCCTCGAGCTCCTTGCGCAAGTAGTCGGTCGCCTGCCGATCGTTCGAAACCAGCTCCTTGATGCGATGCCCCATCCGGTCTTCGACGCGGGCGATCTGCTGTCCGATCTGCTCGACATTGGCGTTGTGGCTTCGGTACCGCTCTCGCTTGCGCCACAGCCGCGCGTGCTCTTCGCGCAGGTCCGCGACCGAGCGGCGCACGCGGCAGTCGAGGCACCGTCCGTCTCTCGTCTCCGAGCTCGGGACCTGCTTTCCGCAGTCTTTGCAGAAGATGAGGATGCTGCTCACGCGAGGCCCTCCCCACTCGTGGGGAGGTGGCCCGAAGGGCCGGTGGGGGGATCCAGTTGCCCAGTGATCTTCAGATCAACGACAGTTGCTTTGCTCAGGTCGCGGAGCCGCTCAGGTTGGATCTCGAACACCGAGTCGGGCCGGCCCGCCGCCGCCCACACGACTGGATGGGCCAGCAGATCACGATCCATGAACACCTGCAGGTCGGTGGCATGGCCGAAAGGAGGCACGCCGCCAATTGCGTACCCGGTAGCCGTCCGGGCAATCTCCGCGTCGGCCTTGGCCACCGGCTCGCCCGCGGCCGCCCCGAGCCGGGTTTCGTCCAGCCGGTTGGCGCCGCTGACCAGCGCGATGACCGGATTACCGGCGGCGACGAAAACGAGCGACTTCACGATCTGCCCCACATCGCAGCCGACAGCGCGGGCCGCATCGACGGCGGTACGAGTGCCGGCCGGAAACTGCATCACCGATACGCCTATACCCGAATCGGCGAGCCACGACTCAAAGCGAGACATATTGAAAAGATAGGGCGGCTTGCAAATGGCGGTCGCCACGGCTCAA
>Ga0209648_10001901_pt1 | contig 17086 bp, 17 predicted proteins | sample GraSoi2013_115cm_FD_185830 | JGI IMG/M metagenome (GOLD analysis project Ga0209648, IMG submission 185830) | Grasslands soil microbial communities from the Angelo Coastal Reserve, California, USA - Sample 9_17_2013_115cm (SPAdes) (version 2) | ecosystem: Environmental > Terrestrial > Soil >...
CCGCCCGCCGAGATCCCGTCCCTGCCCCTCGCCCCGTACCCGGGGGGCGGCTGGCCGGTGATCCGCGGTGGCCGATCTGGATCGCCCGGGCGGTGATGGCCGTGGCGGCGGGCGTCGCGATCACGGCCTGGCAGGGCTGGAGGATCGGGCTGAGCGCCGCGGCCTTCGTCGCCATCGCCGACACGATCTACCGCTCGAAGACCACGTCGGTGATACCGGCGGCGGTCCGGGTCGGGTCGGCGCAGCGGCGCACCGGACGGCGACTGTTCCTGCTCAGGCCGCACGGGTACGTCGCACTCCATAGCCGCGCGATCCCGGGCAGCAACTCCGTGATCGACCACCTCGTGATCGGGCCCGGCGGGGTGTTCGCGCTGGACTCCGAACGCTGGGACCGCAGGCTGCCCGTCCGGAGCGTCACCGGCGACCTGCTCTACCATGGCCCGTTCAGCCAGAAGGAGCGGCTGAAGCACGCCGCCTGGGAGTCCTCGCAGGCCGCCCTCCATCTGAGTAACGCGCTCGGCCAGAAGATCACGGTCCGCCCGGCGATGGCGATCTACGGCCCCACGATCCCGTGGATCGTGGCCAGCCTGGACGGCGTCGACGTGTTCTCCGGCAAGAGGGTGCGAAAGTACTTCAGGCGCCAGGCCAGGACCGGCAGCGTGGGACGGCTGGATGCCGAGCAGATCGAGGAGATCCACATCGCCGCCGCCCTCGCCCTGCCACCCGCGCGCTGACTCCCGCGGCATCGGCCCGCGGGATCGGCCCGCGGGATCGGCCGGCCGTCCGTGCACTAATCTGTGTTCGCTGATCAGCGAGTGACGTAAGCGAGGGATGGCCGTGGTCGCAGCGAGGGACTGGGTTGCAGGCGCGCGCCCCCGGACTCTCCCCGCTGCGATCGTTCCGGTCGTGGTGGGCACGGGAGTCGCTGTCGGCTACGGCCGGTTCTCGGCGTGGCGCGCTGTGCTGGCGCTGGTCGTCGCGCTCGCGCTGCAGATCGGCGTCAATTACGCCAACGACTACAGCGACGGGATCCGCGGCACCGACGAGCGCCGGGTAGGCCCGGTCCGGCTGGTCGCGTCCGGGCTCGCGCGGCCCCGTCAGGTGCTCGCCGCCGCGCTCGGCTGTTTCGCGGTGGCATGCGTGGCCGGCCTGGTCCTCGCGGCCGTCTCGTCGTGGTGGCTGCTGCTGCCCGGCGCCGCGGCGGTCGCTGCCGCATGGTTCTACACCGGCGGCCGCCACCCCTACGGCTACCGGGCGCTTGGCGAGGTCTCGGTGTTCCTGTTCTTCGGCCTGGCCGCCGTGGCGGGAACCGCGTACGTGCAGATGGGCCGGATGCCGTGGCTCGCGGTGGTGGCCTCGGCGCCGGTCGGCCTGCTCGCCTGCGCGCTGCTGGTGATCAATAACCTGCGCGACATCCCGACCGACACGGTGACCGGCAAGCGGACCCTCGCGGTGGTGCTCGGGGATCACCGGACCCGCGTGCTGTACGTGGCCTGCATCGTGATCCCGTTCTGCGTCGCGGCGGCGATCGCCGCCGCGACGCCCCTCGCGCTGATCGCGCTGGCCGCCGTGCCGCTCGCGCTGGCCCCGCTTCGGCTGGTCCGCGACGGCGCCTCGGGCCCGCGGCTGATCACCGCACTCGGCCAGACCGGACGGCTCCAGCTCGCATTCGGCGTGCTGCTGACCCTCGGCCTGGCGATCCGGCTCTGACGCTTGCGAGGAGGCACTACACCCCCCTCGTGCGCGCCGCACGCCGCGAGCATTCCCCGTCGTCGCGGCTTCCATGGAGCAGGCAGCGAGACAAGCCAGGATCAGGTCTCGAGTTCGGCAGGAGCGCCCTGGCTCGGGCCTTCGGCAGCAGCAGCCGCCGCCTCGGCCGCAGCAGCCTTCGCAGCTCTCGCCGCCTCCGCAGCACCCGCCGCCAGCGGGGGAGCACCCGCCGCGTCGGCAGCGGCCAGCACCTCGGCAGGACCTGGCATCTCGACCGCACCGGCGTCCGTCGCACTGGCGGCACTCGCTGCAGCCTCCGCCACGGCGTCAGTCACCGCCGCAGCAGCAGCACCAGCTATCGCGGCAGGACCAGCCTGGCCCGGCACCTCGGCTCGGCGCGCCGGGGCCTGCTGCCCGGCCGGGCCCGGGCCATTCGTGGCCGCGGCATCCCGGCCGGCGGCATCCCGGCCGCCGCCGGCCCCGTCGAACGCCGAGCTCAGCATCTTGAGCGCGCTGGTCAGCTCGCTCGGGACCATCCAGACCGTGTTGCCCGGGCCCTGGGCGAGCTGCGGCAGGGTCTGCAGGTACTGGTAGGCGAGCAGCTTGGGGTCGGGGTCGTTCTCGTGGATGGACTGGAACACCGAGCTGATCGCCTGAGCCTGCCCCTCGGCGCGCAGGATCGCGCTCTGCTTCTCGCCTTCCGCGCGCAGCACGTTGCCCTGCTTGTCGCCGTCCGCGGTCAGGATCTGCGCCTGCCGGACGCCCTCGGCGTTGAGGATCGCGGCGCGCTTCTCCCGCTCAGCCCGCATCTGCTTCTCCATCGCGTCAATGACGCTCTTCGGCGGGTCGATCGCCTTGATCTCGACCCGGGTCACCCGGATCCCCCACTTGCCCGAGGCATCGTCCAGGACGCCGCGCAGCATCGTGTTGATCTTGTCGCGCGAGGTCAGGGTCACTTCCAGGTCCATGGACCCGATCACGCTGCGCAGCATCGTGGCGGTGAGCTGCTCGATCGCCTGGATATAGTTGACGATCTCGTAGTCGGCCGCCCGTGGGTCGGTGACCTGGAAGAACAGCACCGTGTCGATCTTCACGACCAGGTTGTCCTCGGTGATGACCGGCTGGCCGAGGAACGACACCACCTGCTCGCGCAGGTCGATCAGCGGCTTCACCCGGTCGACGAACGGGATGATCACGTTCATTCCCGGTTCCAGGGTCTTGCGGTACCGGCCGAGGCGCTCGACGTTGCGCGCCCGCGCTTGCGGCACGATCCGCACCGTCTTGACCGTGAACAGGGCCACCAGCAGGACAAACGCCACGCCGATGATAAGGACAGCCAGTTCCATGGCTACTCCCGGGGGTAAACGAGCGCGGTAGCGCCCTCGATCTGCATAACGTCGACGGTGGACCCCTTAGGAATCGTGAGGGTCTCGTCGTAGGGCCGCGCCGACCACTCCTCGCCGCCGATCCGGACCCGGCCGCCGTGCGCGGTGACCTCGTCAAGGACGTACCCCGAGCGCCCGACCAGCGCCGCGGTCCCGGTACGCAGGAGCGGCGGATGCCTGATGTGGCGCATCGCGAACGGTCGCGCGATCCCGAGGCCGGCCGCCGAGGCGAGGGCGAATGCGCCGAACTGAAGCGCCGGGTTCCCCCCGGCGGCACCGACCCCGGCCCCGACCAGGGCGGCCACCGCGATCAGGCCGAACGCCAGAGTCGCGGTCATGATCTCGGCCACGCCGAGTACCGCGGCTACGATCAGCCAGATGATCCAGGTCCCCATGGTCGCTCCGGGGAGGATGACGAGCACTTACCCCCGACACTAGCTCGTCGCGGTAACTGCCGCATCACGGCTTGACGGCGGGCTGACGCCGGCCGTCGCGGCCTTCACATTAGGGGCCAGAACGGGCAGCATGAAGTGATCCAGACCAAAGGATGAATCTCATGTCCGGTGGAACCCAGCTCTCTTACAGCCACGGCACCTCGGCCACCGCGCTGCTCGGCGAGACGATCGGGGGAAACCTGCGGCGCATTGCTGCGATGCTGGGCGGCAGTGAGGCCGTGGTCGACGTGCCGACCGGCCGCCGCTGGACCTACCGGCAGCTCGATGCCGACACCAACGCGCTCGCCCGCGGGCTGCTCGCGGCCGGGGTCGAGGCCCGCGACCGGGTCGGCATCTGGGCGCCCAACTGCGCCGAGTGGGTGCTGCTGCAGTATGCCACCGCCAAGATCGGGGCGATCCTGGTCAACATCAACCCGGCCTATCGCAGCCATGAGCTCTCCTATGTGCTGCGCCAGGCCGGCGTCCGGCTGCTGGTCAGCGCGGAGAGCTTCAAGACCAGCGACTACCGCGCCCTGATCGGCGAGGTGCGTGATGGCCTGGACCAGCTCGAGCGGGTGATCTACCTGGGCACGCCCGAGTGGGACAGGCTGCTCGGCCTGGGAGCAACTGGTACGGCTGAGGCGGGCGCGGCTCACGCGGGCGCCGCAAGCGGCCGGGACGGATCAGACGCGCTGCAGCTGCGCGAAGCGGCGCTGGCCTTCGACGACCCGATCAACATCCAGTACACCAGCGGGACGACCGGGTTTCCCAAGGGCGCGACGCTCTCGCACCACAACATCCTCAACAACGGCTTCTTCATCGGCGAGATGTGCGGCTACACCGAGCGGGACCGCGTCTGCATCCCGGTGCCGTTCTATCACTGCTTCGGGATGGTGCTTGGCAACCTGGCCTGCACCACGCACGGCGCCTGCATCGTGATCCCGGCGCCGGGCTTCGAGCCGTCCGCCACGCTGCGCGCCGCGCAGGACGAGCAGTGCACCTCGCTGTACGGGGTGCCGACCATGTTCATCGCCGAGCTCGGCCTGCCTGATTTCGGTGACTACGACCTGACGTCGTTGCGGACCGGGATCATGGCAGGCTCGCCCTGCCCGGTCGAGGTGATGAAGCGCGTGGTCAGCGAGATGCACATGTCGGAGGTCACGATCGCCTACGGGATGACGGAGACCTCGCCGGTCTCGTGCCAGACCAGGGCCGATGACGACACCGAGCGGCGGGTGTCGACGGTCGGCCGGGTGCACCCGCACGTCGAGGTCAAGATCGTGAATCCGGACAGCGGGCTGGTCCTGCCCCGCGGCGAGCCGGGCGAGATGTGCACCCGCGGCTACTCGGTGATGCTCGGGTACTGGAACGAGCCGGAGAGGACCGCCGAGGCGATCGACGCGGCCCGCTGGATGCACACAGGTGACCTGGCCGTCATGGACGCCGCCGGCTACCTCAACATCGTGGGCCGGATCAAGGACATGGTCATCCGCGGCGGCGAGAACGTCTACCCGCGCGAGATCGAGGAGTTCCTCTACACCCACCCCGCGATCGAGGACGTCCAGGTGATCGGGGTACCAGACGAGAAATACGGCGAGGAGCTGTGCGCCTGGGTGAAGGTGCGCCCGGGCGCCGAGCTGACGGCGGAGGAGGTCAGGGCCTACTGCTCCGGCAAGATCGCGCACTACAAGGTCCCGCGGTACGTGCGGTTCACCCAGGACTTCCCGATGACCGTCACCGGGAAGGTGCAGAAGTTCAAGATGCGCGAGACGTCGATCATCGAGCTGGGCCTGGAGGCCGCCGGCCAGACTCGCACCGCCTGACCCGCCGCGGCGCCGACCCGCTCCCGGGCGGGCGCCGGCCCGCTCCCGGCGGGCGGGGCGGGCTCCGTCGCGCCCCCTTCGCGGCGGCCGACCACAAGGCTGACCGCCTGGAGGCAGAGCGACGGGTTATTCTCCTGCGAGTTCCCCGGGTGATCCAGCCACCACTGGCTGGCGCCTGCTTTGCCCCGGAGCAGCGACCTCCGCCAGTCAGTCCTTGCGGCCGGTCAGGGCGAGGGTGAGGCCCAGGCCGATCATCGCCAGTCCGCCGGCGCCGCCGACCAGCCCCAGGCGGCGCGGGGACCGGGCGAACCAGGACCGCACGGTGCTCGCGGCCAGCCCCCAGCAGCTGTCCGAAGCCAGGCCGATCACGATGGATATCGCGCTCAGGACCAGCATCTGGCCCGGGACGTGCCCGGCCGACCTGTCGACGAACTGCGGCAGCACCGCGGCGAACAAGATCACGGCCTTCGGGTTCGTGACGCCGACAACAAGGCCCTCCCGCGCCGCTCGCACGTCACCACGGGGCTCGGCGGCGCCGGCGAGCACGATGGCCAGCGAGTGGCGATGGCGGAATGCCTGGCCGCACCGCCGTGAACACGGCCGCCGAGCGCTCCACGATGGTCCCGACGCCCAGCGCCACGCAGATGGCCACGACCCAGTTTCCCGCAGCATGGCCCGCCACCGAGAGCAGCGCGGTGCGGCGGCCGTGCGCCAGGGCCCGCCCGATCACGAACAGGACACCGGGGCCGGGGATGACGATCAGGACGAGAGCCGCGGCCGCGAATGCGGCGACCTGACCGAGGGAGACCACGTCGTCACCCTAACGCTCGTCAAGGCAACGGGACAGCCGATATCGGCTCCGGCCGGACAGCCCTCGGCGCATCCAGGCCAGACAGCCCTCGGCGCATCCAGCCCGGACAACCTCCGCCGCATCGGCCCCGGACAGCCGCAACGATCCGGCGCGAAACCCAGTGGAGGACGGCGAGGGCCGGTCACGATACTGGGCGGATGCCTGGCAGCCGGGGCGGTGGCCGCCGCCCGCGATGGCGGTGGCTGGCTCTGGATAGACCTGGAGGAGACCTGCCGCGGCCCGCGCGAGTTCGACCTCGCCGTACTGCCCGATAGCCAGGCCGCGGACGGAGCCGCCGCGCTGGCCGCGTACGCGGGCGTGACCGGGGAGCCGCTCCCGGGGCCCGAGGCGCTCGCCCCGTTTTCCCGCGCCCGGGAACTGGAGGCCGCGGTCTGGGTCCTCGGCATGGCGTATCAGTACCCGGCCAGGTACCGCGAACATGCCCGGACCCTGCTCGACCACCTGGAGGAAGGCGAACCCGGCCCGTGACGGCCGCCGGTGACTAGCGCGCTTCAGCTCGTAGATGATTAGCTAAGCTAAATGACTATGAGCGCCGCCGAGCTGTTCCGGGCCCTGGGCAGCGAGAGGCGGCTGGCGATCCTGAGCTGGCTGCGTGATCCGGTACGGCGCTTCCCGCCGCAGCGCGATGGTGATCTTGTCGAGGATGGTGTGTGCGTGATGTTCATCGCCGAGAAGCTGGGGGTGGCCGCTCCCACGGCGACCCGCCACCTGCAGGTGCTCTCCCGGGCGGGCCTTCTCACCTCGCGGCGCATCGGGCAGTGGACCTTCTACCGGCGCGCGGCGGATCCGATGGGCCTGATCGAGCGCGAGCTCGAGGGCGAGCGGTGACCCGGGCGACGACGCCGACGCCGGCTGATGCGCTCACCCGCGCGGCGGTAGCGGCCGTCGAGTCCCGCATCCGGCCGTACGTGCGCTGCACGCCGGTGATCAGCATCGACCGGGCCGACCTCGGCCTGCCGGCCGGGCCGCTGGCCCTGAAGCTGGAGCAGCTGCAGCATTCGGGGTCGTTCAAGGCGCGCGGCGCCTTTGCCAACCTGCTGCTGCGCGACGTGCCGGCGGCCGGGGTGGCCGCGGCCTCGGGCGGCAACCACGGCGCGGCGGTGGCCTACGCCGCCGGAGTCCTGGGCGTGCCCGCCCGAATCTTCGTCCCCGAGGTCTCCCCGGCGGCGAAGATCAGCCGGATCCGCGGGTACGGCGCGGACCTGGTGATCGAGGGCGCGACGTACTCCGACGCGCTGGCCGTCTGCCAGCAGTGGTCGGCCGCCTCCGGTGCGATGCCCGTGCACGCCTTCAACCAGGCCGAGACCGTGCTCGGAGCCGGGACCCTGGGACTGGAGCTCAGCCGGCAGGCGGCAGACGTCACCACCGTGCTGGCCGGCGTCGGCGGGGGCGGCCTGCTGTCCGGCATCGCCACCGCCTGCCCCGGCGAGGTGAAGGTCGTCGGCGTGGAGCCGGAAGGCGCCCCGACGATGACCGAGGCGCTGGCGGCGGGCCGGCCGGTCGACGCCGCCACGGGCAGCGTGGCGGTCGACTCACTGGCGCCGCGGCGGGTGGGCGAGCTGACGTTCTCCCTGATATCGCAGCGGGTGCACTCCGTGGTTCTCGTCAGCGACGAGGCGATCCTGCGGGCCCAGCAGGCGCTGTGGGACACGCTCCGGGTGGTGGGCGAGCCCGGCGCCTGCGCGGCGCTGGCCGCGCTGCTGTCCGGCCGGTACGTTCCCGAGCCGGGCGAGAGCGTCGCCGTGGTGGTCAGCGGCGCCAACACGACCGCGGTGAGATTCGGCCGCTAGCTCACGGGCACGAGGCAGTCGGGCGTCACGCGCTGGAGCGGCCGATCACTGGCGCACGGGCGATCACTGGCGCACGGGCGATCACTGGCGCACGGGCGATCACCGGCGCAGCGGCGGATTAGGGGCGCAGCGGCGGGTTGGCCGGATCAAGCAGGTGCCGCTCCTTGAGGAAACCGTGCAGCGGGGTGGTCTGCGGGAAGTGGCCCCAGCTGTGGTCGCCCTCGGGCTGGCCCTCGATGCCCCGGCCGATCCCGCCGAGCAGCTGCCTGCGCACCGGGCTCAGGCTCTCGAACTCCGGGCTCGCGTGCAGTGCCTCAAGCTCGTCGCGGATCGCGATCCAGCGCAGCGTGTAGCCGAAGAACATCGCCTTGCGGGTGACCTCCGAGTAGTTGTCCGACCGGGCGTGCCACAGGCGCCGGTCGAAGAACACGACGTCACCCGGCTTGACGCTGACCTCGATCGCGCCCACGGGCTCTGGCCAGTCGACGTCACGCCGCGGCGGGCCGTCGATCCAGTTCTGCACGTGGCTGCCCGGCACGACCTTGAGATTGCCGCGGCCGGTCTCGGAGACGTCCGAGAGCCAGAAGGCCAGCTTCACCGACAGCCGTGGCCGAGGATCGGTCTCCAGCTCGCGGTTCTGCCGGCCGCCGTCCTGGTGCCACTCGAAACGGAACGGCTTGGGTACCCGGATCGGGGGATGCACGTCGAGGTGCGAGTGGTAAATGTGCACGTTCCAGCCCAGCATCGACCACACCAGCGGGAACGTCCGCGGGTGGTCGATGAGCCCGGCCGCGTCTGGACAGTGCATGACCGCGCTGAGCAGGTGCATCGCGCCCTCTGGCGAGAGCCGGCCTGCGGCCTTCTCCGCCGCGTACACGCGGTCGATCGCGTCGGAGTAGAACGCGACCTCCGACTCGCTCAGCGCGCCTGGAATCACCAGGAAGCCGTTCTGCTCGAAGTCGGCGCGCTGCTCCGGCGTCATCGGTGCGATGACATCGGTGTCCGCCAGGCTGGTCATAGGACTCGGATCCTCTCGGTGAGCGCTCGGGCAAGGGGCTATCGCGCTGGCTCGGCTGGCGGCGCGGGGAGCAGCAGCCCGCCCCCGGGACGGAGGGGACTGCGCGCCGACTCGCCCGGCCACCGCCGTGTCCAGAGTGAGCAGACTGAAAGTACACAACCAGAGTTAGCTAAGCAGGACCTAAGCATACAATGTGTGTTTCGGTAGGACATCCGCAGACATGCCACACTCGCCGTCAGCCGGTCCCGCAGCTCCGCAGCGTGGCCCGCTGCTGGCACCTCGGCTCACGAAGGCCTCCTCGCCTCGGTGGTTCTCTATAGAGACGCCCGAAACTGTCGTTACGTTGCTTTCGATCCGCTATCAACGGTCCGGAGCTGTTCTGCCCCTGGTCGTCATCACCGGCGGCGCGGAGTATGGAACCATGAACGCCAGATCCTCCCGGTACGCCGCTCCCGGGCCGAACGCCCGGGGGGCGGCGGCCTTCATCGCCTCCGTGTTTCGCAGCCCGCTCGACGGCTACGTGCGGCTCAGCGCCCGGTACGGGGATACGATTCGGGTCCCTTACCGGCCGGGGAACAGCTTGTACCTGCTCACCCGGCCCGAGCACGCCGAGCACGTGCTGGCGGCGAACCAGGACAACTACGTCAAGGCATTCACCTACCGGCCGCTGCGCGCACTGATCGGCGACGGCCTGCTGACCAGCGAGGGCGAGCGGTGGCGGCGGCACCGGCGCCTGGTCCAGCCGGTGTTCTCACGGCGGCACGTGACCACCTTCGGCCCGGCGATGTCGGAGGCGGCACAGCGGCTGACCGCCCGGTGGGAATCGCTCGCCGAGGGCACGGTGATCAACGTGGCCGGGCAGATGAGCGCGGTGGCGCTGGACATCGTGGGCCAGGCGCTGTTCGGCTCCGACCTGAGCCGCGATGCCGAGCTGATGGGCCGGGCGACGGACGCGGGCCAGCGCGTCGCGACGCTGGCCACTTTCCTCCCGCTGCCGTGGGGCCCGGCATCCACTCGCGCGCTGAAGTCGGTCGCCCGCCGCGTCGGTCACACGCCCGAGGGGATCGAGGGTCCCGTGGGCCGGATCGTCTCCGAGCGCCGCGCCGCGGGCCCGGGCGCCGTCCCGCCCCGCGACCTGCTCGACGTGCTCCTGACAGCGCGGGCCGCCGACGGGTCGCCGCTCACCGACGCCGAGATCGGCGACGAGGTCGCCACCTTCATGCTGGCCGGTCATGAGACCAGCGCGAACACGCTGGCCTGGTCCCTGGCGCTGCTGTCGGCCTATCCCTCAGCGCGGCGGCAGCTCGAGGCCGAGCTCGACTCGGTGCTCGGCGACCGTGATCCTGACGCCGGCTACGCCGACAAGCTGCGCTGGACCAGGGCGGTCGTGGCCGAGGCGATGCGGCTCTACCCGCCGGCCTGGACGATCGAGCGCAACGCGCTGGCCGACGATGAGGTGGCCGGCGTGCACATTCCGGCCGGCAGCCTGGTGGCGGTCCCGCCGTACCTAGTCCACCGGCATCCGGACTTCTGGGCCGATCCCGCCGGGTTCGACCCCCGCCGGTTCCTGCCCGAGGGCGAGGCTCCCGGCTGGCCCGCAACGGAGCATGCCCACGGCCCGGAGCCCTGCGGCAGCACGGCGCCTGTAAGCAGAACGCAGAACGGCGGCAGCACGGATCTTGGCCCCGGGCATCCGGCCGGGCGTCCCCGGCATCGCTACGCCTACATCCCGTTCGGCGGCGGCCGCCGCGCCTGCGTCGGCGCATCCTTCGCCGAACTGGAGACCGTGCTGGTGCTGGCGACGGTCGCCCGTCGGTACCGGCTGGAGCTGACGGCGGGCGGGATCCCGGCGCCCAGCGCGAACATCACGCTGCGACCCAGCCGGGGCCTGCCGATGCGGCTGCTCCGGCGCGGATGATCAGGCGCGGGTGCTCCGCCACGGGTGATCCAGCCGACGCAGCCGGTCACCGTGGAACCGTCAGCCGGCGGGCGCCTGGGCCGCTCCTGCGGTGCGCAGCTCCAGCTGGTCCAGCAAGGCGAGCGTAGCGCCGGTCACCGCGTCCACGGCACGGTCAAAGGCCTCGGCGTTGTGCCGGGCCGGGCGCCGGAAACCGCTCACCTTCCTGACGTACTGGAGGGCGGCCGCCCGCACGTCCTGCTCGGTCACGTTCTCGGTGTAGGGCTCACGAAGGGTCTTGATGCTGCGGCACATGGCACGACGCTATGCCAACGACGGTCTGCTCCGCCATGACCGGGACGCTGGCGCACCCCGATTACTACGTGATCAGCTCGCCGGGATCGCGGTCGATGGGGAAGGGCACAAGGCAGCTTCAGGCGATCGTGGAAGATCCCGGTGGCGACATGGCCTGCGGGAGCCGCGTCCAGCTCATATGCGGTCAGCCGCCGGGCAGCAAGGTCAGCGCGGCGCGGGCCGCGTCCTTCTCTGCCCGGCGCCAGGGCCGGCCGGCGATGGCACCCAGGCCCGTGACGACTTCCTCGGCCGGCGGCAGCGCCGGGGCGTCCACGGCATGCGCCGCCCACCCGGCACGCCGCGCCGCCGCCAGCACCGCGTCCCGGTAGAGCACTCCCTCGGCGGCATGCATCCACGCGTGCGAACGGAGCACGGCCCCGGCGCTCCCGGGCACGGACACGGCCTTCACCACCACGGCGACGCCGGTTATCGTGGCCGTCTGGTGAAGGTCGGCCGCAGCGGAACGCAGCGCGGCCAGCGCCGCCTCTTCCGCGGCGAGCTCCCCGCGCCCGATCACGGACTCGGCGGCCTGGGTCGCCAGGTCGGCGGCTGCGTGATACGGCTGGGCAGGCAGGCCGGCTGGCATCAGCGGCGCCTCCCACCGGCCCGCGAACACCGGCCACCTGCGGGTTCCGCACAGGGCGATCAGCGTCACCGAGCCGGTTCGGGTCATCGCGCCGAAAGCGACCCGGCACACCGCGGCGCGCGTGCGGGTCACTGGGTTGTCAGCCATGCGTCCACGATGCTGTCGATGCTGGTGCGGACACGGTCCCTGGCCGCATCCCGGGGGACCCCGGCCATCAGCAGCTTGTCATACTCCGTGTCCTCGTGCCGCACCGAGGCAACCACGGCCAGCCTGATCGCCTCCGGGTCCAGCGCGCGCGCCGCGGCGGAGCGGCCCACCCGCCCGCTCCCCCGCGCGGCCGCGTGCCGGGCGATCGCCCGCGCCCGGCCCGGCGGGCAGCCGGGAAACAGCCGAGTGATCTCGACGGCCAGCCTGGCCTGGAAGTCGAGGTCCTGATCCGCCCGGCGCTCCGCGTCGCGTTCCCTGCGCCGCTGCCGTAGCTCCGCATCGGCCAGGCACTGCTCCTCCGCCCGCTCCAGGGCGGCCTCCTCGACGAGGATACCCTGGCGCTCGTACCGCTTCCGCGACCGGCTGAACCGGACGACCACGGCCGACAGGCCGCTCCCGGATTTCGCGCGGCGGGACAGCGCCGCGTTGCCTGCCGGGAGAAACGCCAGGTGGTCCAGGTCCGCGCAGGTCAGGCACAGCGGCCCGGGATCCTCCATGATCAGGAACGGTCCCGTATCACCGCAGCCCGTGCAGGTGAACTCCTTGAGCGGCTCGATCACGACCAGGTCCGGCGCCCGGCTCTGCCGCTCGGTCAGCCGGCCGCGCCTCGCCTCGGACAGCTCCGGCGAGACCCAGTGCGTCCGACAGGCCGTCTCCAGTGCGTCGTCCCCGCCCGCGGTGAACCTGAGTGGCCGCCGGTCGCGCGTCGCGGTCAGGTAGCCGATCTCGCTCGGTACCAGCCCGCCGGCCTGGGCCCAGGCGCGGAGCTTCTCGAGTGCCTCCGCCAGCTTCTCCGGGCCGACGTTCATCACCTGCTCGAGGCTGTCCACCCGTCCCTGGCGCCATAGGTCGACGAGACTCCCGGGCAGCCACCCGATCCTGCCGAACACGTCCACCGGCGAGACCGACTTCGACTCACGCAACGCGGCCTCGGCCGCGGACTCCACTCGCTGCCGGAGCCCCGGCCCTCGGCTCCGGCTTCCAGCCACCAGCCACCTCCTCAGCCTGCCGCTCTCACCTGGTCCGCCGATGACAGTACGCCGCCGGCCGTGCTCTGCCCAGCCGAAAGACGTGCAACCCGCTAGCTGCGCCTCGGCGAGCATATACGTGGGTTTCAGTCCGGGATCATGGAAATCCGCCGGCGCGCGGGCCGCTGCGCGGCGAGACGTCACGGAACCCGCGCCAGCACCCAACCCGGTGACCGAGATGGCGTACCCGCCGGACGAGGTTCTCGCCGCGATGGCCGACCCCACCCGGCGGGAGCATCGCCAGGCGATGCGGGAGCACTGCTAGCTCGTGGGAACGATCCGCACCCCGAGCGGCACCAGCGTGATCGGGATGATCTTGAAGCTGGCGACGCCGAGCGGAATGCCGATGATCGTCAGGCACAGGAGCGCGCCGGTCACCAGGTGCCCCAGCGCCAGCCACCATCCGAACAGGACTATCCAGATGATGTTGCCCAGCAGGGCCCCGGCTCCGGCACTGCGGCGCGGTTCGATCGTCCGGCCGAACGGCCAAAGAACATAACTCGCGATCCGGAATGACGCGATGCCGAACGGGATCGTGATGATCAGGATGAAGCAGATCAGGCCGGCCGCCGCGTAGCCGATCGCCATCCACAGCCCGCAGAGCACCAGCCAGATCACATTGAGAATTGCGCTCATCGACCTGCTTGCCCCCTAACACTGTGCCCACCCGGGGACGACGCCCCCGGAACCCCGGGGGGACCGACCCCGCTCAGACCAGGCCGAGCATGACCTCTAGACCGACCGTCAGACCCGGCGGCAGCGACGCGATGCCGCGCACCGCCAGCAGCACCCCGGGCATGAACGATGCCCGGTCCAGCGAGTCATGCCTGATAGTCAGGATCTCACCGTGCCCGCCGAGGAGCACCTCCTGGTGTGCTACCAGCCCGGCCAGCCGGACCGAGTGCACCCGCACCCCGTCCAGGGCCGCGCCGCGCGCGCCAGCGACCTCGGACACCGTCGCGTCCGGGGACGGCCCCAGGCCCGCGGCGGCTCGCGCCGCGCCGATCAGCGAGGCGGTGCGCGCGGCCGTCCCCGACGGTGCGTCGGCCTTAGCCGCGTGGTGCAGCTCGATGACCTCGGCCGACTCGAAGAAGCGCGCCGCCTGCTGCGCGAAGCGCATCATCAGCACGGCGCCGACCGAGAAGTTCGCCACGATCAGCGCGCGGGCCGACGGCGCTCCCCCGAGCCATTCCGTCACCCGGGCCAGCCTGGCCTCGTCGAAGCCGGTGGTGCCCACGACGACGTTCCGGCCGTGCGACAGGCACCACTCCAGGTTGCCCATGACCGCGCCCGGATGAGTGAAGTCCACGACCACGTCGCATTCGGCCAGCGGGTCCCGGGCGTCGCCGACGTCGACGGCGGCGGCGAGCTCCAGGTCGCCTGCGGCGCCGACCGCGCGGCACACCTCCGACCCCATGCGCCCCTGGGCGCCGAGCACCCCGACCTTGATCATCGTGCTCCCCTGCTAGCCCTGGGGGGACGACCCCCCTTCAACCCGCTGCGCTGGGCGAGTGCCCTCCGCTCAGCCGAGCGCCGCGGTGAACGCGTCGGCGTCGTCGAACGGCCCCACCACCGCGAGTGCCTTGGGCTGCGCGAGCACGGCGGCGGCGACCTCGCGCACGTCGTCGTGGGTCACCGCCTCGATCGAGGCCAGGATCTCCTCGACCGGCTCCAGCCGCGGGTAGACAAGCTCGGACTTGCCGAGCCTGCTCATCCGCGATGAGGGATCCTCCAGGCCGAGCACGATCGACCCGCGCAGCTGGCCCTTGCCCCGGTCCAGCTCGTCGTCGGTCAGCCCGCCGGAGACCGCCTTGTCGATCTCGTCCCGGCAGATCGACAGCACCTCGTCGGCCTTGGCCGGCAGGCAGCCAGCGTAGACGCCCCAGATGCCGGTGTCGGCGTGCTGCGAGCTGAAGCTGTACACCGAGTACGCCAGGCCGCGCTTCTCCCGCACCTCCTGGAACAGCCGCGACGACATGCCGCCGCCGAGCGCGGCGTTCAGCACGCCGAGCGCGAACCTGCGGTCATCGGTCCGCGACAGCGCCCCGCAGCCCAGGACGAGGTTCGCCTGCTCGATGCCCCGCGATACCAGCCGCACGCCCGTGCCTGCCTGTGCCGCACCTGCCTCCCGCGGGCGCCCACGCCCCGTAGGTCCAAGCTCAGCCGGCCCGGGCAGCCGGGGCGGGACGGGCTCGGCGTTCCCGGCCAGGACCGGCCCGAACGCAGATCGAGTCAGCTCGACAACCTCGGCGTGGTCCAGGCTGCCGGCGGCCGCGACGACCAGGTTCTCGGGCTTGTACCGCGCTGCGTAGTGCTCGGCGATCTGGGCGCGGGTGATCGAGTTGATCGAGTTGACGCTGCCGAGAATGGGCCGGCCCAGCGGGGTGTCGCCGAACAGCTGGGCGGCGAAGGCCTCATGCACCGTGTCCGAGGGGTCGTCCTCGTTCATGGCGATCTCTTCTAGGATCACGCCCCGCTCGGCATCGACGTCCTTCGGCTCGATCAGCGAGCTGGTCACCATGTCGGCGAGGACGTCGATGGCCAGCGGCAGGTCAGCGTCGAGGACCCGCGCGTAGTAGCAGGTGTACTCCTTGGCGGTGAACGCGTTCAGCTCGCCGCCGACCGCGTCCATCGCCGCCGATATGTCCAGCGCGGAGCGCCGCGACGTTCCCTTGAAGAGCAGGTGCTCCAGGTAGTGGGTGGCGCCGGCGTGGGCGAGGTCCTCGTCCCTCGAGCCGACCCCGGCCCAGATCCCGAACGCCGCCGACCGCACCGCCGGCAGCGACTCGGTGATGACCCGCAGCCCGCCGGGCAGCACGGTGCGGGTGACGGGCGAGTCGCCCCCGGCCAGGTGTCGCGTGTCGGCCGTCATGAGTTGCGCGGCCCGCGATGACGCTCCCGGGTGCGGAAATGATCTCCGCTGCGGTCGCGGTCGCGGTCTCCGCCCCGGTCCCGGTCGCGGTCTCCGCCCCGGTCCCGGTCGCGGTCGCCGCCGTAGCCGCCGCGGTCCCCGCGGTCGCGCGGGCGGTGATCGTCGTGCCCGCCCAGGTCCTCGCCGGCCGCCTCGCGCTCCACGACCTCGACCGGGACCAGCGACAGCTTGCCGCGGTCGTCCACCTCGCGGATCTCGACCTGGATCTTGTCACCGACCTTGATCACCGAGTCAACGTCGTCGATCCGCGCGCCGCCGTGCAGCTTGCGGATCTGGGTGATGTGCAGCAGCCCGTCCCGGCCCGGGAGCAGCGACACGAACGCGCCGAACGTGGTCGTCTTCACCACCGTGCCGAGGAACCGCTCCCCAACCTCGGGGATGTGCGGGTTGGCGATCGCGTTGATCGCCGCCCGGGCGGCCTCGGCCGACGTTCCGTCGGTGGCGCCGATGTAGATGGTGCCGTCGTCCTCGATGGTGATCTCGGCCCCGGTGTCCTCCTGGATCGAGTTGATCATCTTGCCCTTCGGGCCGATGACCTCGCCGATCTTGTCCACCGGCACCTTGACCGTGATGATCCGCGGCGCGAACGGGCTCATCTCGCCGGGAGCGTCGATCGCCTCGCGCATCACGCCGAGGATGGTCAGCCGCGCCCCGCGCGCCTGCCTCAGCGCGGCCCCCAGCACCGAGGCGGGGATGCCGTCCAGCTTCGTGTCCAGCTGCAGCGCGGTGATCACGTCCTGAGTTCCAGCGACCTTGAAGTCCATGTCGCCGAACGCGTCCTCGGCCCCGAGGATGTCGGTCAGCGTGACGTACTCCCCGCCCTCGTGGATCAGGCCCATCGCGATGCCGGCCACCATGTCCTTCAGCGGCACGCCCGCGTCCAGCAGCGACATCGAGGACGCGCAGACCGAGCCCATCGAGGTGGAGCCGTTGGAGCCGATGGCCTCGGACACCTGCCGGATCGCGTAGGGGAACTCCTCACGGGTCGGCAGGACCGGGATAAGCGCCCGCTCGGCCAGCGCGCCGTGCCCGATCTCGCGCCGCTTCGGCG
>Ga0209648_10001903_pt1 | contig 17085 bp, 13 predicted proteins | sample GraSoi2013_115cm_FD_185830 | JGI IMG/M metagenome (GOLD analysis project Ga0209648, IMG submission 185830) | Grasslands soil microbial communities from the Angelo Coastal Reserve, California, USA - Sample 9_17_2013_115cm (SPAdes) (version 2) | ecosystem: Environmental > Terrestrial > Soil >...
TTCCAGAAACATTCGGCGCTTCGCATGCCAGTAAATTGGCGTGCACGGCGTTCTCGACGTAGGTGAAGTCGCGTGTCTGCTCGCCATCTCCGAAAACAACGGGCTGCGTATCTTCCAGGAACGCCGTGCAAAATTTGGCAAGCACGCCCGAATACGGCGAGCCGGGTTCCTGCCGCGGCCCAAAAATGTTGAAGTAACGGAGCGCCACGTTTTCCAGGCCGTAACACCGGCCGAACGTCTGGCCGTAAAGCTCCCCCACGTACTTGGTAACGCCATAGGGCGAAATGGGCTGCGGCTGCATGGTTTCGATTTTGGGGAGCGTCGGCGTCTCCCCGTACGCGGAAGACGAGGCGGCGAAGACCACGCGCTTGACCTTCAGTTCCTTTGCCGCGACCAAAACGTTAAGCGTGCCGTCAATGTTGATCCGGTTCGTTTCGACGGGGTCCTTGACCGAACGTGGTACGGAAGTGCGGGCGGCCAGGTGCAGCACGAATTCCGCTTCGTGCATGGCTTTCCTTACCACCTCGATGTCCGTGATGCTGCCCTTGATGAAGGTAATCTTGTTGCGGACTTCTGCCAGGTTGTCTTCCTTGCCGGAAGAGAAGTCATCGAGAACGACAACGCTATGGCCGCGGCGGACCAGTTCGTCCACCGTGTTTGAGCCGATGAAGCCGGCGCCGCCCGTGACGAGGTAGCGCATTCAGGAAATCCTCCTACTTGCTCTTCTGGCCGCTCTGCGGCACAGGTTTGTCTCCGCCAGAGACGGTTTGCTGCCACAGCATTGGACGCATGCCCGGGAAAGACGACCGGCCCGCGTTTTGATACGCTCATAGTTCGCGGCCGCCCGGCAAAGCGCGCCGCATCATTTCCGCGAACGGAAAGACATTGTACGACGGAAGCGCGGCGGGCGACCGGTTGATTCCCGGAAGCGTCACACAAAGAGCATGAGCCTCAGGACCACAGTGGGAGTCGCGTCACTGGCGTTGCTCAGTTGCGCCATCGGCGCCCTCTACTTCCTGCGCGCGCACGGAGCGCAGCCCGTGCCGGAGGTCGTATCTCCGGAGCCGCCCGGTTTCCGTGAAGCGCTCCCAGCGGCGAAGCCCGCAAATGCGGCGGCGGCGAAATCAGCCTTGCCACGCGGCTCGAAAAAGGCCGCGCCTCCCGTAGACGCTGTGCTGCCTCTGCGCGCCGGCGAGGTTCTCGAATATACCGCTAACGTTTCCCAGCTTAACAATGTGGCGACTTTGCGGCTGCAGGTTGCCGGGCGCGGCACGTTTCTGGGAAAAAGCACCTGGCATTTGCAGGCCTTTGCGCACACCCAGAATGCGTTGCGCATGGTTTTCGAACTCGATGACCAATTCGATTCCTACAGCGATGCGGGGACCATGACGAGTTTGCAGTATGAGATGCACTTAAACGAGCGGGGGCAGAAGGTGGAGTCCATTCAGCGCATGACCGCCACAGGCAAGGAGCCTGCGTCGCCGGACGCGACGCAAGCCCGCGTGCTGCCGGGGACACGCGACCCGCTCGGCTTCATGCAATACGTGCGAAACGTGAACTGGTCAAAAACCCCCGAAGTGCGCAGCCCCGTCTACGACGGGCACAAGCTGTACGATGTTCGAGCCCGGATTAAAGCCGTCGCCGAAAAGGTGACCGTGCTGGCAGGAGACTACACCGCGTCAAGGATCGGCATTCGCGTGTTCGACGCCGGCGTGGAAATGAAGGACGCATCTTTCACGCTGTATCTCGCGAATGACGCGGCGCGCACGCCGGTTTTACTTGAGGCCGTCATGCCCTTCGCCACTGCCCGCGTCGAGCTGCTGAAAGCAAAGTAATAAGTTCCCACTTGGTATCCATTCTGGCTGCAACCTTCAACAGTCCAAAGAATCGGTACTGGTTCATCCGTTTCCGGTAACCCGTTTCTGGATTGTTTCCGAGCAGATGACGGCGTTTTATGCCGTCAGTGATTGAAGGAAACAAACGACTTACGAGTTTGTTTTCTGGAGAGTCGCCGAGAATCCGCGAGCTGTCGCATCTCGACACGAATCCGAAGTCGTCACTTCTACGAGCAGCATGTCACACGCTAAACGGCGTGTTCTTGTTGAAAGGAGAGACGAGGCAGCGGACGCGCGTTCGGAGTGAAGACCGGGATTGATGAAGCCAGTTTTGAGACTTTCGTCACCGCGAGCCCCGTTCTGGGGAATTGCGAGTTCGCGGTCCGCTTGCCTGTGTACTCTGGACAGTCGGAAATTGATGACCCACTGCTCAAGAATCTGAACCAAGTCTCCCCATATCTTACTTTTGGCTCTTAACTGTCAGCTCTGAACCACTTGGTTGTGGGACGTCCTAGCCACAAGCAAGACGCTCAATGAGGCTGCAAGCGATGTGGCCCATGGTGATGTGGCATTCCTGGATGCGCTGCGCATCATTCGAAGGAACATTCAAGAGAAGATCCACCATGCCGGCCAATTGCCCGCCCGTTTCTCCACTGAAGGCCACGAGATAAGCGCCGCGAGCGCGGCCGGCTTCCACTCCGCGAATGATATTGGGGCTGTTGCCGCTTGTCGTGAGCGCCACAAGAATGTCGTGTTTTGAGACGAGCGATTCAATTTGCCGGGAAAAAATATGTTCGAATCCGTAGTCGTTGCCTGCCGCAGTCAGCACCGAAGGGTTTGCAGTGAGCGCCAGCGCTGCCAGGCCTGGGCGCTCTGTTCGAAGCCGCACGACCAGTTCAGCGGCGAGATGCAGAGCATCCGCGGCGCTGCCGCCGTTCCCGAAAAAGACCAGCTTGCCGCCGCCACGCAGGGACGCCGCGGATTTCTCCGCGAATTGCCCGATCCGGCCGATCAGTTCTGAGGAAAAACTCTGTTTGACGCGGGCGCTTTCCTCAAGCTGGCGGCGAATCTCTTCGGCGGACGAGGTCATCGCTTCCTAGTATCGTTCCAACTTGTTCGAATGGTTTATTGGGTCACAGCGCTTCGTGCACATCTGTTCCTCTTTGCTTCTTCATCTCGCGCCGGGCTAGTTGGAACGGCACTAGCACAGAACGATCTTTTCGCGATGGCGCACGACGCGGCGTGTGGCGTTGCGCGTGTCAATCACCAGCTTCGCGGCATCGGCGATCGCCGCATAGTCATAGCTCGTATGATCCGTCGCGATAACCACGGCGTCATAGCTTCCGAGCGTCTGCGGGTTCAGCGGCACGGATTTCATGTTTTCGTAATTGTAGTGCCGCATTTTGTGGAGTTTCGGGAAATAGGGATCGTTGTAATCGAGATGGGCGCCGCGCTGCTGAAGGAGCTGCATGATTTTCAGTGTCGGCGATTCGCGCAGATCATCGACGTCTTTCTTGTACGCCACGCCGAGCACCAGAATCTTCGAGCCCTTCAGGCTCTTCTTGTGGTCGTTCAGCGAATTCGCGACCGCGTCCACGACGTGGTACGGCATCGCCGTGTTGACTTCGCCGGCGAGCTCGATGAATCGCGTCGCGAAATCATATTCGCGCGCTTTCCAGGAAAGATAGTACGGGTCCACGGGTATACAGTGCCCGCCCAGGCCCGGTCCCGGATAGAAAGGCATGTAACCAAACGGCTTCGTCGCTGCCGCGTCGATCACTTCCCAGATGTCGATGTTCATTCGAAGGCTGAGCTGCTTGAGTTCGTTGACCAGTGCGATGTTCACGCAGCGGAAAATATTTTCGAGCAGCTTGGCCATCTCCGCGGCGCGCGTCGAACTCACCGGCACGACGCGGGACACCACCTGCGTGTACAGCGCCTGCGCGGCGCGTCCGCTCGGCGGATTCAAGCCGCCAACCACTTTCGGGATCTGCGCCAGGCCGAACTGCTTGTTTCCGGGATCTTCGCGCTCCGGAGAAAACGCCAGGTAAAAATCGCACGCGACGTTTTCATTTTCCGGGCCGCTGGCGATGGGGCAGCGCAAACCGCTTTTCTCCAGAATGGGAAGAACCAGTTCTTCGGTCGTGCCGGGATAAGTTGTCGATTCGAGAACCACCAGCTGTCCTCTTTGCAGATGGGGGTAAATGGAAATGGCGGTCTGCTCGACGTAGCTCAGATCCGGTTCGCGCCGCTCATCGAGCGGCGTAGGAACGCAGATAATGATGGCGTCGGCCTCTTTCAGCTTCGCGAAATCGTTGGTAGCGCTGAAGTGCCGGCTGTTGACGAACTGCTGGATCTTGTTCTGAGGAATGTGCTCAATGTAGGACTTGCCGGCATTGAGCATCGACACTTTGTGGGGGTCGGTATCAAATCCCGTGACTTTGTGTCCCGCTTCGGCGAAGCGCAGCGCCAGCGGCAAGCCGACGTAGCCGCAGCCAATGATTCCCACCTTGAGCTGGGCGCCTTTGAAAAACTCCGGTTTCCGTTCGAGTGGCATGAGTTCCGTCGCACTCCTCTTTTTTGTCTGATCCCGGCTTGGCCGTGATCAAGGGATTCACGTTTTCGGGGATACCGCGTTGCGGGCCGCCGCACAGCCGCCAGCAAGCCACAGGGCCGACGTGAGAAAGACAAGTAAATATAGCAGGTTCCTCGCAAACAAAAAAAGCCGCGCATTTTCAATTGTTGCGGCTTGTTCAAGGGAGGTTGCCGCAGGACGCCGGAGAGAGCAAGATAGAAGAGCCTGGTCCGCATCATCGAGGCCATGCGCGCGGAACCGTCCGGTCACCATGATATTTACCATTCTTTTTCTGGGACTCGGTGTTGGTGTGCTGGTGGGCCTCCTGGGCATCGGAGGAGGCGTCGTTCTCGTGCCCGCCATGGTTTATTTGTTGCATATGGACCAGCACATGGCGCAAGGCACTTCGCTTTTCATTTTGTTGCCGCCCATCGGACTCGGCGCATTGCGCGAGTACTGGAAGCGGGGCCAGGTAGACTTGAACGCGGGAATTCTTTGCGCGTTGGGGATGCTATTTGGCGCTTATGCGGGAAGCTTGATCGCACTCCCCATGCCCTCACGCCATTTAAAAGGAGGGTTTGGATGTTTCCTGATGCTGGCGGCGTTCCTGCTTTGGAGAAAAACGCCGTGCGACACGAACGTAGCCGGCAGCGATCGGGAGAAAGTTCGTGTCTGATTCGATGGCCCGCCGCGCGGGAATATTCGTGGTCGCGTGCGTGTGTGGAGTCGCCTCGGGAATGTTTGGCATTGGCGGTGGCGTTCTGGCCGTGCCCCTGCTGGTGCTGCTGTTCGCCTTCAGCCAGCATCGCGCGCAAGGCACTTCCCTGATCGCGCTTGTACCGCCCACGGGAGTGCTGGCGTTGATGGCGTACTCGAAAGAAGGATTTGTCTCGTGGAAGGCGGGATTGCTGCTGATCCCCGGCGTGTTTTTGGGAGGCATTGCCGGAGGAAAGGCGGCCAAATGGATCAGGCCGCGGCTGATGCGCCAGATCTTTGCGGGGATCTTGTTCGCGCTCGGCGCGTCGCAAGCGTTCGGTGCCTGGTGGCATTAAGGACGGTTCATTCGGATGGTCGATTTGCACTGCCACATTTTGCCGGGTCTCGATGATGGCCCGGCCACGATGGAAGAATCGATGACCATGGCGGAATCCGCGATTGCCGACGGGATTACGCACGTCGTTGCCACGCCGCACTCCAACAACGAATACCTTTTCGACTTTCCGCACGTGTGCCACCTTCGAGACGAACTGCAAGCCAAGATCGGCGAACGGCTGAAAATCGCCACCGGCTGCGATTTTCATCTCAACCCGGAGAATCTCGAATCGCTGCGCAAAGATGCCCGGCAGTATTGCATCAACCAGCGTAATTTCCTTCTTGTGGAGTTCAACGAGTTTTCGATCCCACCCGCGATGGACCAGACCTTACACAAGATTCAGCTTGGCGGTGTGCGGCCCGTGATTACCCATCCGGAACGCAACGGCATTTTGCGCGCGCTGCCAGAGCGCCTGAAAAAGTGGGTACGCCAGGGCTGCTTCGCTCAGGTGACGGGGGGCGCGTTGACCGGAAAGTTCGGCCCTGGCGCACAGCAGGATGCGCTACGGTGGATCGGCGAAGGGCTCGTTCATTTCGTGGCCAGCGACGCGCACAATACGCGAAGCCGGCCGCTTCGTCTGCAACCTGCCTACAACGTCGTTGTTGACCGGTTTGGAGAAGAGAAGGCCAGCGCTTTGTTCCACGACAATCCGCTCGCGGCGTTCGAGGGGCGGGAGCTTCCGTATGTGCCGGAAATCCAAGAGGAATTGCCGCCGCGGCGGAAGCGCTTTTTCTTTTTCTGAAAACCTCCCTTTGGAGCGCGGCAGCCGCGCTGCCGGCTTTGCCGCCAAGCCATTGCAGCAACAGTGAGGGCTGGAATTTCGCTCCTGCGCTCCAAAATCGAAAGTCACCGCGCCGGATGCAGAGGCAGGCCAGCCCAGGCGTTCAACAGCCCCAGGACTTCGCGCACCACGTCGAGAGCACCACTGGTGTTGCGCCACCAGTGCCGGGGATCGAAGGGATCGCCGGAGGCGGCGCGCACGATGGCCCGGTTTTGGCGCGGAGCGAGCCTGCGCCAGAGCAAGCGAACGCGCCTCGTATGGGCTTTTGTCGTAACCAGAATCACGGATTCGCCCTTCGCTCGCGCAAGAGCAGCGGCAACGACCTTTATTTCGTCGGCGGTATTCACAATCGGCGGTTCGAGGACGTGAATCGCTTGCGCCGGCACGCCTTCGTGAATCAAAACGAGAGCGTTGTAATGATCCTCGCCAGCGAAGGGGATGCTCATCTGCTCCAGAGCCTTGCCGGGCTCCGTGGAATGAGTAAGCCAGATTTCCGGCGCGTACCCGTCGCGGTAGAGTTTCGCTGCTTCGATAGCCCGCAACGGCATCGCTCCGCTGAGCACGACGATCGCCCGGGCTTTCGCAAGCGGATCCTCCACCACGAGCCAGCGGCCCACGCCGAAGAAAATCACCAGGGCGAGGACTAAGCCAGCGCCAAAAACCGCGGAAAGAAGGAGCAGGGCGCGGAAACGCGGCCGAGAAACCACAGCGGGATTGCGCGGAGTTGCCAATTGGGAACCGGCGCATGCTATCCCGTCCGGTCCGAGCGGTCAATCGACGCGCACGGCCACCGGTTCACGATGGGCGTGGGGCATGATCAGTGCCGGGATTCGCGGGCCTACCCGCGTCAGGACAAGCGGCTGCGGAATTACCTGGCAATTGCTGTTCACCGGATGAAGCGCGAGAGCGGCCGAGACGTTCGAGGAGATAGCGCTGAAGGTCCGAGATTGAGTAAGTGGTTTAGAATCAACACTTGCGGGCATTGCTATAAGTGTTGATCCTAAAGGGACTTAGGGTCCGTTCTTTGGTGCGTTTTTTCAATGTTGCTTCTAGAGAACTTATTCTGCTGCAGAATGGTGCAAATCCCTCGCCCAGAAAAAGAAAAAGCGGCAGACTCGCTGCCGCTTACCGAAACCCGCAAGTCTCTACGAAATGAATTATAGCCAAGGCGACGTAGCGAGTCAAAGAAATTCTTAGCAATTTTTCTGGCGAGATTTGAGAAAACTGGGCCATCATCGCTCTGTGGAAACACGCTGCGCACAGTGCGGAGCCGCGATGACTTGCCAGCAGGAAGCTGGCTGCTGGTGCGCGGAACTGCCGCGCGTCCCGATGCCGCCCGATGTGGAGGGATGCCTCTGCCGGAACTGTCTGCTTGCCAAGATTGAAGCTTTGAAGAACTCCGGCGATAGAAAAGAAGCGTGATGCTTCAATCGATTTGGACCGCCGGGCCGCCAGTGGTGCCGGCCACTTCCGCGAGGCGATTGGCCACAGCGCGCGCAACATTATATAAGCTCTTAGCGCCCGCACCCGCTTCGCCAAGCGAAGCGACAGGCTTGCCGGTATCCCCCCCAACACGGATGCGCGGATCGATTTCAATTTCGCCAAGCACGGGCACGCCATAGGCGATGGCCGTCTTCGCGCCTTCGCCGTGGCCGAAAATGTCGATGGCTTTGCCGCAGTGCGGACAAGCAAACGTACTCATGTTTTCGACCACGCCCAGCACTTCCACGTTCACCTGGCGGAACATTTCGATGGCTTTGCGCACATCGGCAAGCGCAACCGTGGACGGCGTCGTGACTACGACAGCGCCGGTGACCGCGACGGTCTGGATCAGCGTCAACTGCACATCGCCGGTTCCCGGCGGGAGATCGATGATCAGATAATCGAGTTCGCCCCACTCCACGCTGCGCAGGAACTGCGTGATCACGCTGTGCAACATCGGCCCGCGCCAGATCATGGGCTTGTCGCCGGGATTCAGCAGGCCCATCGAAATCATTTTCAGCCCTTGCGATTGCACCGGGATGATGCGCTTGTCGGCAGTAGCCTGTGGCTCTTGCAAGGTGCCCAGCATAATCGGCACGTTCGGCCCGTACACGTCGGCGTCGAGCAGTCCGACCTTGTGGCCGAGCTTCGCCAATGCCAGCGCGAGATTTACCGCGACCGTGGTCTTGCCAACGCCGCCTTTGCCGCTGGCGACGGCGACGAGATTCTTTACGCCGGGAATCGGCTGGCGTTCCGGTTGCTGCATGGGTGCTGGACCTGGTGGCATTTGCTTCCTCTGTTGTGGGACAGGCATTCTTGCCTGTCCTCAGTTCCTTCAAGCGCGATTCATTTCGCTCACATGCTCGGCAAAAGAAGCGCGGGCGAAAATTTCCGCCAGGCTCAAGCGCCGTGGCACCTCTTGTACTTTTTCCCTGAACCGCAAGGGCAAGGATCGTTGCGCCCCACTTTCGCGCCGACCCTCACGGGCTTCGGCGCTTCAGCCTGCGCAGGCCCGGTCTGATACTGCAAGTCTTTTTGCTGGCGCTGCTGGCGGCGCTCGATTTCGCGCGCCAAAGCCGGCAAACGCTGCGGCTCGCTCGCACGCGCAGCGGCGCTGGCGACGGCAGCCACTGCGCTCTGCGATGGAGTCCGCTGCGGCTCGGGCCGCGGCTGTCTGGCCTCCGGCGACGGCTCGCCCTGCTGCATCTGAATGTGGAAGAGATAGCGGATCGTTTCGTTATCGATGCGCGCCATCATGTCTTCGAACAGCGTGAAAGCCTCTTTCTTGAACTCGACGATGGGATCCTTTTGCGCGTAACCCCGCAGGCCAATGCCCTCTTTCAAGTGATCCAGCGAGAGCAGGTGGTCTTTCCACTGTGAATCGACCACGTCGAGGATGATGCGGCGCTCGAGCCAGCGCATCAGGTCCGCGCCGAACTGCTTTTCTTTTTCTTCGTAGCGCTTCGTGACGGCTGCGGCCGCGGCGTCGGCAAGCTGGTCGTGGCTCAAAGTGCCGGGATCGGCGCCCGCGGCCTTCATGTCGATGCCGAACTGCGCGTTGCTCTCCGCCAGGAACTGCGTGGTGTTCCATTGATCGGGATGCTGCTCGCGCGGACAGAAGGTATCGACAAGTTCGCGCACGACGTCTTCCGCGATGCCGAGCACATAATCGCGCTGGTCTTTGCCTTCCAGCGCGGAGCGGCGAATCCCGTAAATCGTCTCGCGCTGCTTGTTCATCACGTCGTCGTATTCGAGAAGGTGCTTGCGCGCGTCGAAGTTCTGCGCTTCGACGGTTTTTTGCGCGTTCTCGATGCGCCGCGAAATCAATCCGGACTCGATGGGCACGCCTTCGGTCATGCCCAGGCGGAACATCAGCGCCTTTACGCGCTCGCCCCCAAAGATGCGCATCAAGTCGTCTTCCAGCGAAAGAAAAAATCTGGAGGAGCCGGGATCGCCCTGGCGCCCCGCGCGGCCACGCAACTGGTTATCGATGCGCCGCGCTTCGTGGCGCTCCGTGCCCAGGATGTGCAGTCCCCCAAGCGCGACGACTTCGTCGTGCTCAGCTTTGCACTGCCCGGCGAACTGCTCGTAAACGGGCTTCCACTGATCCGCGGGCACTTGAAAAATCTTGCCTTCGTGCTGGAAGAGCACCATCGGGGCCGCGGGCTGATCGCCGTTGCCACTCGCGGGGTCCGCACCGATCACCGCCGGAGCCGCCGCATAGGGCATAGCCAGCTTGTTTTTCAGAAAATGGTCGCGCGTCATTTGCTCGGGATTGCCGCCAAGCAAAATATCCGTGCCGCGACCGGCCATGTTGGTCGCCACGGTAACCGCGCCTTTGCGTCCGGCCTGCGCGACCACGCGCGATTCGCGCTCGTGCTGCTTGGCGTTCAGCACCTGGTGCGGGACGCCGCCTTTTTTCAGCAATTCGGCGATGGCCTCGGATTTTTCAATGGAGATCGTACCCACAAGCACCGGCTGGCCACGTTCGTGATATTGGCGGATGCCGTTGGCGAGCGAGTTGTCTTCCTGCAAAATACCGTTGACGACCGCTACGAACTTTTCTTTTTCCGTGCGATAAACAACGTCTGGAGATTCGATGCGGATCAGCTTGCGGTTCGTCGGAATCACCGTGACGTCGAGATTGTAAATCTTGCCGAACTCCGCCGCTTCCGTTTCCGCCGTGCCGGTCATCCCGGAGAGTTTCTTGTACATGCGGAAATAATTCTGGAAAGTAATCGTCGCGAGGGTCTGGTTTTCGCGCTCGATCTTCACGGCTTCTTTGGCCTCGACGGCCTGGTGCAAACCATCGGACCAGCGGCGGCCAGGCATCTGGCGGCCCGTGAATTCATCGACGATGATGACTTCGCCGTCTTTCACGACGTAATCCACGTCATTTTTGTACAGGGTGTGCGCACGCAGCGCTTGATAGACGTGGTGCATGATGTCAATGTTCGCGGGATCGGACATATTGGTCAGCGAGAGAAGCCGTTCGCACTTGGCGAACCCTTCTTCCGTAAGCGTCGCGGTGCGGTGCTTTTCATCGAGCGTGTAATCGATGTCCTGAATCAGCTTGGGGATGATTTTGTCGATCTTGGCATACTTGTCGGTGGACTCTTCCGACGGCCCGGAAATGATCAGCGGGGTGCGCGCCTCGTCGATGAGGATGGAGTCCACTTCGTCGACGATGGCGAATTGGTGCCCGCGCTGCACACATTGCGCCAGGTCGTACTTCATGTTGTCGCGCAGATAGTCGAACCCGAATTCGTTGTTGGTGCCGTAAGTGATGTCCGCGCCATACGCCGCGCGGCGTTGGTCGTCGTCGAGATCGTGGACAATCACGCCGACGCTCAATCCCAGCGCGCGGTACAGCGGGCTCATCCATTCCGCGTCGCGCCGCGCCAGGTAATCGTTCACGGTGACAATGTGAACTCCTCTTCCGGCCAGCGCATTCAGCACCGCGGGAAGCGTCGCAACGAGCGTCTTGCCTTCACCCGTCTTCATCTCCGAGATTTTGCCTTCGTGCAGAACGATGCCGCCGATAAGTTGCACATCGAAATGCCGCATGTTCAGGAAGCGGCGACCCGCTTCGCGAACCAGCGCGAACGCCGGCACAATCGCGGGCTCCAGAGCCTGCTGCAACTGCTCCTTGTACGCGGGCTCCGCGGGATCGGCGTCCTTCAACTGTTCCTGCACCTGGGCACGAAGCTCCGCAAAACGCGTCTTGAGACCTTCATCACTGAGCGCCTGCACTTCGGCTTCGCGCGCGTTGATGGCCGCGATGAGCGGCTGCAATTTTTTAATGTCGCGCTCGTGCTTGGTACCGATAAATCTGGCCACGACGCGATCTAGTATTTGAGCTGCTTCCATGAATGGTTTCGCCGTCTCCTGACGGTCACTGGAATTACGTTCGCAAGGGCTGCTTTCTTACCACAAATGCAAACAGTCTATTGTAACTGGTGGGATGCGGATGAGCCAAGAAACAGCCGCGAGGGATCGAAGACCAAAAGTCGAGCCAAGAGAAAATCAAAATCCGCACCCTAAAAACCGTAGGGTGCGGCACCCGGCTGTGGTGGGCCCGTTTCCTATAGTGGTCCAACTTCTACCACCCGGCCCGGTTAAATAGAGAGAAGGGCTTCAGCGCAGGCTGGCATGAGCGGTAACAAATCCTTCATGCGATTCGATTTCGCACGAAGGATCAAGATGGAAACTCTTCGCCCAGTCATGTTCTGCTGGTACTTGATATTGCGGTCGCTCGTAAGCAGCACGTCCCACCGACCTTCAGCAAGCGCGAGGAGCTCGCCGTTCTTTTTCGAACCATATCCGGCTCTTCGTACCGTTTGGCACTCGTGGCCCATGGCCGAGACGCTTTCATTCAGCTCGTCTGGAAGGCATTCATCAATGAGGATCTTCATTTCCCGAAGCGGGCCAACAGGAGAGTCTTGGCTTCTTCCAACGCGGCGATGGCCTGCTCGCGGCTCACACCAGGGTATTGCTTCAGAAATTCATCTAGCGTTTCTCCACCCTCCAAATAGTCAAGCAGGGTCTGGAAAGGGACGCGTGTGCCACGGAAAACGGGTGCTCCGCTGTGGATGTCGGGATCTTGGACAATTACGCTTTGAGAGGTGGCCGCCATTGGGCTCCTCCTGGTCGAAGGTTAATTATCGCATCTCGCCGGAAAAAGTGTTTCGAAAAGCACGGAGCCCATCGAAGCCGTCAGCTTTCCGAAAGAGTCATAAGTATAGGTGTTGGCGATTGTGGTGCTACCTGGAACTAGCAACGCCGGCCGGCTTAACACAAGGACAGTACGACGCCGTGGGTGCAAGTATCTTATTCTAACTGGTGGGATGCGGTAGAGCCAAGGAAATGGCGAGTGTGGAAGTGGCGAGTGGCGAGTGGCGAGAAAAAGAACCGGGCTCCCGGCCGGGCCGGGATAAATTCCGCCCGGCCACTACAAAAGAGCGGGCGAAGAACGGCCGCGAGGGATCGAAGACCAAAAGTCGAACCAAGAGAAAATCAAAATCCGCACCCTGAGAACCGTAGGGTGCGGCACCCGGCACTAAACGGCTGGATTTTGGCTGTCGTCTGTGTCGTTGTATTGGCTATGGGCTACAAACGAGTCCTCGCCTACGAGTCGGAAGCACCAATTCGTCCAGTGGTCATCCCCAAAAATGTCTCGATACTCGATTCGTCCATGCAAGTACATCGTCCGTACTCCATTCCGCACTTGCTCAAAGGTTTCAACGGAAACAGGGTGATTCTCGCCGATAGAAATGATTTGTTTAGAATCTGGCATAACCGTTCCGTGACCGTTGCTCTCGCCAAAATTGCGGTTGATCTGTTCGGTGGCGAGAATCGCTTGAAGTCGATTATGGAATACCACTTTGAGGGCGGGAGTTTTGCCGGTGTTTTTTGTCTCGATGTCCACCATGAAATCGCGATTCGGCTCAAGAAACCGATGGATTTGAATGTTCACGATGCCCACCCATGCTCTCTGGTCTACTCGCAGGGTGCGGTCCATGGTCTCCGCCTGTCGTTCGATCGCTCTCAGAGTCCTAAATGCAGCGCAAACACCGCCAATTCCCACGACGACCAAAACCAGGCTGAAAAACCAACCTGTGTCGTCTATCCAATCTCTCGTTACCGACACGCGGGCAAGTTCGCGGACTCTTATGGGCTGTTCTGGATTTAAGGGCGCTGGATTCTCGGGGGTTGTCTCTTTGCTCAAGGACTGCTGCGGGACGTTCTTAGTCGGCGACGTGGGATTGACTGGGCCTTTATTCTCAGTGGCCTTTTTGTTTCGGTGATTGGCACCTTGACTGGGATTATCGGGTGTTTGCCGCGGGACTGGTGGCGCTGTCTGCACGAGGGACAGGAACAAAGCGACAAACAAGAACCTCATGGTGGAATAATTGTAGCAGGGAGCGCCAATCACAGCCTATCAGAATGGATTCGGAGCACGTTAGACGCTGCACTCAACGGAAAACGGCAATGGGAAAAACAAATTAGGACACTACGGACGAGGGAGAAAATCAAAATCCGCACCCTGAGAACCGTAGGGTGCGGCACCCGCTATTGGCTCGGCCTGGACCTTTACTTGCGCGGTAGCTTAGTTGTGTTATAGCCTACGCGTCGCCGGAGGTGCTGGCCTCGATGGCAGAATTTCCGTTAGCAGGTCATTCCGAAACTATCTCAAAAGTCCTTTCCAGCGTGCTTCCTCCCAGGACATACGCCTACCTCAGCGCATTTCTCCCTGGTTTCTTCTTTGAAGTTTCGGTCTGCGTAGCAAATCCGCAGCTCGTCCAGAAACTGATAGCCAGTTCGAACCAAGCGGCGAACTTGGGCAGATGCCCAAAGATTCTCATCGCCATATTCCTTGCTTTTGTTCTTGGTAATGCCTTCATATTGTGGGTGGGCACCGTCCATCGAATCCTTGGACTAGTCTTTCGCGTAGGTAGGTTTCTCTGGAGGCGCTTCTGCGCATGGCCGCTGCTTCCTCTTTTAAATCGTCTTGTGAAACGTCTGAGCGCTGCGCAGGGATGGTGGAATCGCAGGCTGCCGTGGGTAAACAACAAGTTATTCAGGCCCGTACACACGGCCGTTTACAACCTTGATTTTTCTTCCGAAGGCGCGCGAAGACTTTGGGCAATTCTTACTAGGAGCTTATTCAAGGAGCATTATGGCATCGACCTAGCACCCCTCGAGCAAGAAGAGTGGAATGCTCTCTACGAAGCATCCGGCGGCGCTCCGCCGATTACCTTTAGCGACCATTTGCTTATGATCGCCTCGCAGGCCTTAGGCTGGACCGGCCTAGCGGCAACTCGATTTGCTCCGTCCCTTATCAACCGGAACTTCATCGCTTTCACTCTCTTCCTGATCGCCATCGGCATTGCCTATGAGTGGTGGCTGATTCGGAGCTTGAATAATGGATATGTATTTGGGCTGCTAAGAGTCCGCGCCCTCCTAAGAGAGCTGAGGAGGGGCAAAATCACGGGGACAAAAAGCCAAGAAAAAACACCGCCCACTGAAAGCTAACACATGTACTACGAGAGGTCTTCATGCCAGAGAGCAGTGGCGAGTACCCTTCGACTGCACTCAGGGTAAACGAGTGGCGAGAAAAAGAACCGGGCTCCCGGCCGGGCTGGGATAAATTCCGCCCGGCCTCTACAAAGCGGGGAGAAAGCGGCGGCAAGCCGCCGCACTCCAAAACCGGAGAAGGCCCGCTTCAGAAAGCGGGCGCTGGAGCGTGGGGCGCTACCTGGAGACGGCAACGCCGGCTGGCACAGGAATCAAGTCGCTTTCGGCGGAGACCTGATTGTTGGAACCGTTCGTCAGGTTTCCGGCGAGCATGCGGCGGTACTTGCTGCGCTCGTCCAAGCTCATATCCACGATCTCGAAGGCCATGTCCTGCGCGCGGGAGTCGCGCATCAGTGCTGTGGCCTGCAAATTTCTCATGCCAACCTGCAATCTCAATTCCACCTGCGTTCCGGGTGTCAGGTGACGGCTGAGGGTCGCAACGCCGCCTGTCAGGCTGGCCGTTTTAATATCCAGGGAACAGCCTTCTTTGAGGTTGATGCACACCGCCCGGACGGTCTTTCGCAGCCGCACGCGCGTGTGCCGCCGCTGCCGCACAAATCTTGACGTAACCGGAACATCCAGCGGCGCGAGAGTGTACTCTTCCTTTTCGATCCCGCTCTTCGGCAAGAATTCCCGGACCCACTCCGGGTCCAGTTTCTCAAGCGCCTGCAGCGCCGCAATGCGCAACTCCTGCGGGTGAATCCATCCGAAAACTTTCTTGGACTCCGCGATGCGCTTCAGCGTGCTGACCGATTCCGGCGCGTTGATTCTTCCCAGCGCTTCAATGGCCTTGACGCGCAGATACGGCCCGCCACCAGCGGGCAAGTCGCCGTCGGCGATGGTTAGCAGTTTGCCGAGCGCCTCGCGATCTGAGGTAACGCCGATCTCGTCGATCACCAGCGGCGCCACCAGCGGGTCTACATGATCGAGCAGTTCAAGCAGGATGTGGCACCGCCTGGGCGCTCCACTTGCGGAAATCTGCCGCACGATGCGGTCCTGCGAGGTCCGCGGAAAATCTTTCATCCGGCCCGGCAGAAATACCATGACCGATTCCGGATCGAGCCTGCTCAGCAGCCCCGCCATCTCCACGGCCTCGGCGATCGGCCCGCCGCGCACCGTGCTGCGCAGATACTGAACGCCCTCTTCGCCCAGGTCGGCCGCCAAATTCGCAACATGTTCGGAATCGTCCCGAAGACTGCAGCGATTGAAGCGCACCGAGAGCTGCTCCATGGTCGTCTGCGGCAGCAACTTCAGGACATCGGTCAGCCCCGCAGCCACCTGGCGCGCCTTCAGCGCTTCCTCGACAAACTCCGGCACGCGCTCTTCGATTCCCATTTTTCCGCGCAGGGTGCGCGCGATCCCCGGCCTCTGCGACTCCACGCCCGCAACAAGATCGAGTGCCTGCTGCATCGCCGGGAAATTGTGGCAAGTAGCCGCTTCCTGGCTCAGCCGTACGAAAGCTGCATTCACCAAGCCCTGGAGTTCCGCGTCTTGCTCCACGCCGACCCGCAGTCCCATATGGCGCAGCGCTTCGCTGAGCAGCTTTGGATCGGCTTTGGCATATAGTTCGGCCATCTCGGAAAGTCCCACGGCAGTTTTCTTTCGCGCATCGGCATCTTCGCTTTCCGCGCAAGCCGCATAATTCTGTAGGATGCTGATGGCGTCGGCGATGTCACCGTGCTCGATCAGCTCTGTTACGTAAGACTGCACGTTGCGCGCCGGAATGCACCACGCCTCTTCGGAAAGCAACACGGCACGCTTGCCGTTTTCTGGCACCGCCGCCCAGAATTGGCGGTCGAGAATCTCGCGGTGCGACTCCGACAGGATGCCCGCTTCGCACATTTTGTCTTCATGAGCCCCGAGAATCTTTCGCAGGTTCTCGATTTCCTGATTCATGCGGTCCAGCATCTGCCGCACGGCGTTGACTTTCACTTCACCGCGCTCGAAGCGTTCCAGCGCGAACCGGATCGCCAGGTGTTCGGCAAGCTGCACGATCACGGACTCATCCGGTTTCGTGTTCGGCGCTTGCGCGGCAAGGCTCGCGAGTGCCTGCTTCAACATGTCTTGCGCGCGCCCCGGCAGCTCCGTCATCTGCTGCTGGAACGCTCCCGCGGCAGCCACTCCGCCTTGACCTGTCCCCACGCTGCCGAAACTCGTCAGCGCGCCCAAAATGGCGTAAATCTCTTCCTCGCTCGGCTCGCCGCGCCCACTTCCGCCTCTTCCCGGCCCACTTCTGCCCCCG
>Ga0209648_10001904_pt1 | contig 17071 bp, 8 predicted proteins | sample GraSoi2013_115cm_FD_185830 | JGI IMG/M metagenome (GOLD analysis project Ga0209648, IMG submission 185830) | Grasslands soil microbial communities from the Angelo Coastal Reserve, California, USA - Sample 9_17_2013_115cm (SPAdes) (version 2) | ecosystem: Environmental > Terrestrial > Soil >...
CGAACTTGGCGCGCAGGTCGTCCCGCTGGGTTGCGATGCCGGTCGGGCACGTGTTCAGGTGGCACTGCCTGGCCATGTCGCAGCCGAGCGCGACCAGAACGCCCGTCCCGAAGCCGAACTCTTCGGCGCCGAGCAGCGCCGCGATGACGATGTCGCGCCCGCTTCGCAATCCGCCGTCGGTGCGCAGGCTCACGCGCTCGCGCAGCCGGTTGGCCACGAGCACCTGTTGGGTCTCCGCGAGCCCCAGCTCCCACGGCACGCCCGCGTTCTTGATCGACGACAGCGGCGATGCACCCGTACCGCCGTCATGGCCGGAGACCAGGATGTAATCCGCGCGCGCCTTCGCGACGCCGGCCGCGATCGTGCCCACGCCTGCCTCGGAGACGAGCTTGACTCCGATGCGGGCGCGAGGGTTGACCGTCTTGAGGTCGTGGATGAGCTGCGCGAGATCCTCGATCGAGTAGATGTCGTGGTGAGGCGGAGGTGAGATGAGCTGCATCCCCGGCTGCGCGTGCCGCAGGCGCGCGATGAGGCTCGTCACCTTAAGCCCGGGGAGCTGGCCGCCCTCGCCGGGCTTCGACCCCTGCGCGATCTTGATCTCGAGCTCGTCCGCGCGCTTCAGGTAGCGCGGAGTTACGCCGAACCGCGCGGAGGCGACCTGCTTCACGCGGTTGTCGCGCCGCCCTCCGTCGTCGTCATACGTGGCTGGGTCCTCGCCACCCTCGCCCGAGTTCGACCTCGCGCCGATCTGGTTCATCGCGATGGCGAGCGCTTCGTGCGCCTCTGGCGACAGCGCGCCCAATGACATCGCGGTGCTCACGAAGCGCTTGACGATCTCGGTGGAGGGCTCGATCTCATCAAGGGGCAGCGGCTGCTGCGCCGGCTTGATATGGAGGAGCTCGCGCAGCGATTGCGGCTCGCCCATGCTCGAGAGGCGGCGCCAGTCGAGATAGGCGGCGTGGTCGTTTTCCCGCGCCGCCTTCTGCGCAGCGCGGACCGCAAGCGGGTTGTACGCGTGGTGCTCGCCCGCTTTCCGGAATCGCACGCGGCCGTGGTCTGTCAGCGACGCGGCCTCGACCAGCCTCGGGAGCGCGATCCTTTCAATGTCGCTGAGGTCCGCGCCGCCGATATGCGACGGCACCGCGGGGAAACAGATCTCCATCACCTCGGCGCCAAGGCCGAGCGCCTCGAGGACCTGCGCACCGCGATAGCTGTCGACGCACGAGATTCCCATCTTGGCCATGACTTTGAGCAGGCCTGCCTCGAGCGCCTTGCGATAGTGGGCCTCGCCTTCAGGTGCCGCGGCGGCCGCGGTCGCCAGTGCCAGGTAAGGATGGACCGCGCTCGCGCCGATGGTGATGAGGCACGCGACGTCGTGTACGTCGACGACGTCGCCCGCGATGGCGACCATGTCCCTGGCCATCCGTCCGCCCGTCTTCAGCAGTGATTCGTGTACGGCGCCGACGGCCAGAGCCATCGGGATCGCGATCCGTTCCGGTCCGGCGCGGCGATCGCTGAGTGCGATGACGCCGTTCGTCTCCGACGCTTCGCGGCACAGGCGTCGCAGCGCGTCGCGCAGAGACTCACCAAGCGCGTATGTGGCGTCGAGGACGGTCGCTTCCTCCAGCACGCGCGCCAGCTCGCCCGCCCCCAGGATCGGAGATTCGAGCTCCAGCAGCCGTTGCGTGCCGGGGATGGCGGGGTGGTGGCTGCGCCGCAGCTCGCGATCGGCGCCGCCCTCCGGCTCGAGCGTCCCGCGCCGGGGCCCGAGCAGGACCCGCAGTGACATCACCGCCTTCTCGCGGAGTGGATCGATCGCGGGGTTGGTGACCTGCGCGAACCGCTGCCGGAGGTAGCCGTACACGCGGCGTGGCGTGCGCCCGAGCGCCGCGATCGGGATGTCGTCTCCCATCGAGAAGACCGGCTCGGCGCCCGACTCGGCCATGGTCGCGACCACGATCTTGACGTCCTCAGAGCCCCAGCCGTGGATCCTCTGCTGGGCCGCGATGTCCTCAGGTGCCTCGACGTCGAGGTGGTGGCGTTCGACCGGAACCAGGATGCGATCGGCGAGGAGCCCGTAGTCGTGGCGCGCAGCCGCGCGCTCCTTGGCCTCGGAGTCCTGAAGCACGGATCCGTCGCGCGTGTCGACGAGCAGCATCTGGCCGGGACCCAGGCGCCCTCGCTCCACCACCGTTCCGGGCGACAGCGTCACCACGCCGGCCTCGGAAGCCGCGACCACCAGCCCGTCGCGAGTCCGTTGCCAACGCAGGGGTCGCAGCCCGTTCCGGTCGAGCGCCGCGCCCACGACCAGGCCATCGCTGAACGCGAGTGCGGCGGGGCCGTCCCATGGCTCGAAGCGAATCGACTGGTAGCGGTAGAAGTCGCGCACCGCCGACGCGAGGTCGCCTCGTCCCTCCCATGCATCGGGGACGAGGCTCATCAAGGCCTCCGACACCTCCCAGCCGCGCTGCACGAGGAGCTCGAGTGCGTTGTCCAGTGACGCGGAGTCCGAACCTTCCGGCCACACAGCGCCGCGCAGATCCGGCTCGAGCTCGGCTTCCCGCGCCCTCATCCACGCGCGGTTGCCGGTGATGGTGTTGATCTCGCCGTTGTGCGCGAGCATTCGGAATGGCTGCGCGAGGCGCCAGTCCGGCATTGTGTTCGTCGAGTAGCGCTGGTGGAAGACCGCGAGCCGGCTCTCGCACGATTCATCGCGAAGATCGAGGTAGAAGTCGGCGAGCCGCGTGCCCGCCATCAAGCCTTTGTAGACGACCGTCCGGCTCGAGCAAGACGGCAGGTACATGCGCACGGCTGCTTCTGAAGCACGCCGTTCGGCGTGCCGGCGCACGAGGTAGAGCCGGTGCTCCCACTCGACGGGATCGAGGTCCGGCCTGGCGATCAGGCCGTGCCAGACGGCTGGCATCGTCGCTCGCGCGCTCTCACCGAGGCTGTCGGGATCCACCGGCACTTCGCGCCAACCGACCAGCGCCAGGCCGTTGCGCTCGATGGATTCGGCGACGATCCCGCGGGCGCGCGCGTCCCACTCGAAAAGCACGGCCACTGCGAACTCCCCCCCGAGGAGGCGATGCGGGACCTGGATCAGGAGTCCGGCGCCGTCTCCGCTCTTGCCATCGGCATCGAGGCCGCCCCGGTGCGACAGCCGCGCCAGCGCCTGCACCCCGAGCGAGACGGATTCATGGCCGAGATCCGGCGTCGCCACAAAGCCCATGCCGCACGCCGCCCGGTCGCTGGGCATCTCCCCAGACCAGGCGCGGCGCGTGGAAGCTCGCGTGGGGGACACTGCGCGCAGCTTACCGCGAGTTGCCGACCGGCCCTAGTGTGCAGGTGCCAAAACAAATCCGAAATCGTTATGCGGCTCTCACATGCCCAACAGGGCCTGGACTCGAAGCGCGACGGCGAGGTTGAGCCGCGTCTCCGGGTCCTCGAGGTCGACGCCGCTGATCTCGCGGATGCGATCAAGGCGGTAACGAAGCGTGTTCGGGTGCACGCGGAGCCGGGTCGCGGCCTGCTGCTGCTCGCCGGTCTCCAGGTACGCGCGCAGCGTGGCCACGAGGCTGCCCTTCCGGGTCCGGTCGTGCTCCATCAGGGGCCCGAGGTGCCGGCGGCTGTAGTCGACGAGGCGTTCGTCGGTGACGGCGGCGAGCAGGCCGGTGAGGCCGAGCTCGGGCACCGAGACGACCTGCCCCCAACGCTTGAAGCGGGCGAGCGAGTCCATCACCGACACGACCTCTCGCTGCGCGGCCGCCACCCCGGCCGGAGCTTCCGTGGGGCCGCTGAAGCCGACCGAGACCGAGAAGCCTGGCTTCCATTCGGCGATCGTCTGCCCGACTTGAATGCCCAAAGCGTGGCCGCGCGCCTGGTGGTCGCCGGGCTCAGTGCCGAGCGGCAGGAGTGAGACGACGCTGTCCGAGCGTCCCTGCACGAGCGCGCGCGGATAGCTGGTCCGCACCACCCCGGTGACCCTGCGCAGGAACTCGCGCTTGAGGGCCTGGATCGCGTCCTCTGAGACCGACCGGGATTTGTTGAAGCCGCGGAAGTCGTCGATGTCGACGAGCATCACGATGTGGCTGCCGTGCATCGGGAAGCCCAGGTGGCGCGCCCTGCGCTGGGCCGCGGCCTCATCGCCATACGTGCCATTCAGCAGGTCTTCCAGGAACTCACCGCGGACTCGGCCTTCGACCTCGGAGAGCTCGCGTTCCTTGGCCACCGCCAGGGCCAGCACGAGCGCCGCCTGCTCGATGGCCATGAAGGCAAGCTCTTCGTGGTGAGGCGGGTGGTCGAGCACCGAGATGTAGCCGAGCACCTGGTTGGCGGCCAGGATCGGCGCGATCAAGCGCTCCCGCGACATGCCTACATGCGGGAAGGCGGGAACTTTGACCGGGCCCCGCTTCTGCTCGACCTCGCGGAGCATGCGCTGGATCTGGGGATCGAATAGGACGCGCTGGGGCGTGCCCTGCCGCTGAATGGTCTCCTTGCGGTGCGGGTCGCCCGAGCCACCGGCATGCGCGAGGAGGTGGAAGCTCGCGTCCTCGATCACGACTGCGCTCTCGAGCAGCTCGGCCAGCGTGCGACAGATCTCGTTGACGCCCTTGCCGTCGAGCACGAGCTCCGTGAAGCGGCGGTGGATGTCAAGGGAGCGCTTCAGTCGCCAGTGCTCCGCGTTGATGATTCGCTCCAGGAGCGGGGTCATGAGGTCGACCATCTGCACATCGGCGGCGACCGTGAATACGGGCACGTTCAGCCGGTCGGCCTCGCTGAGCATCTCCGGCGGCAGCTTGCGAAGGTACGGGTGGGGCCGTACCACGAGGCCGGCGCCTCCCCCATCGGCGATGCGGCCGATGAGACGCACCTGCGCGTCGCGGTCGTCCTTGATCGGGAACCCGGTTGTGAGCATGAGGTCGCCCGCACGCGGCTGCACCTCGGGCGTCTCCATCATCCGGACCCATTCGATCGGCCGGTCGAGCCCTTCGGCGCCGGCGACGAGCTTGGCCGTCGCGAAGGCGCCGAACCGCATCGCCTCGCGGACGGTGGGCCGAGGCTCGGTGAGCTCCTCCGCAGCCTTCTTGGTCGCCACAACGCCTTCATTATGTGTGTGCGCGGGGGACAAGCGCTGCGACACTCCTGTTGTGGCGGGAGCACTAGGCCGGTTTCGACGCAGTGCGTAATCTTGAAGCGTGACCCACGAAGAAGCGCCCTCCTGCGAGCGCCACGAGGATTCGGTGCCGATGCGGCTTCGAACTCTGCATTCGGACTGGTCCCAGCCGGACACGGTGGTCGGGCTGTACGAATGCCCCGAGTGCGGCTACGAGCGCCGGCTCCCGCTGCGCACCGACGACGCCGCAGCCTAGCTCGTAGGCGGCTACTTGCCGGCGATGAGCTCCCTCAGAACCAGCGGCAGGACGCCGCCGTGGTGCATGTAGCCGACCTCAGTCTCGTTGTCGACGCGCGCATGGGTTCGGAAGGTCGTCGTTTCGCCATCGTCGGAAGTGGCCACCACGTCAACCGACTGGCCGGGCGTGATCGCGTCGATGCCGCGGATGGCGTAAGTCTCGCGACCCGTCAGCCCGAGTGACTGCGGGTTCTCGCCGGCGGCGAACACGAGCGGCAAGATGCCCATGCCGACCAGGTTCGAGCGATGGATTCGCTCGAAGCTCTCAGCGATCACCGCGCGCACTCCCAACAGGAGCGGACCCTTCGCCGCCCAGTCGCGCGACGAGCCGGATCCGTACTCCTTGCCGGCGATGACGATCAGGGGCACCCCCTCCGCGCGATAGCGCTCGGACGCGTCGTAAATGCTGAGCTCATCGCCCCCGGGAAAGTGCCGCGTCCAGTACCCCTCTCGCTCGACGAGCTTGTTGCGCAACCGGATGTTGCCAAATGTGCCGCGCACCATCACCTCATGGTTGCCGCGGCGTGACCCATAGCTGTTGAAGTCTGGCTTCTGCACGCCATTCTCGATGAGGTACTTGCCGGCAGGGCTGTCGGCAGGGATCGCGCCGGCCGGCGAGATGTGGTCGGTCGTGACCGAATCGCCGAGCACCGCGAGGACGCGCGCGCCGCTGACATCGGTCAGACGCTGAGGCTGCGGGGCGAAGCCCTCGAAGTACGGCGGCTCCTTGACGTATGTGGAGGTGGAATCCCACTGGAAGATCGGTCCGGTCGGCGCCGCCATCTTCTTCCAGTGCTCGTCACCGTCGAAGATGCGCGAATACTCACGCTTGAACATGTCCTGCTGCACGCATCTCTGGACGACTTCGTTGACCTCCGCCGGCGACGGCCAGAGCTCCGACAGCATCACGGGCTTGCCGTCGCGAGTCTTGCCGACCGGGTCCTTAGTCAGGTCGATGTGGACGGTGCCCGCCAGGGCATAGGCGACGACGAGCGGCGGCGAGCCGAGATAGCTGGCCTTGACAAGCGGGTGGATGCGGGATTCGAAGTTGCGGTTGCCAGACAGCACGGCCACCACGCTGAGATTTTCCTTCACGACGGCGGCTTCGATCTCGGGCGTCGCCAGCGGGCCCGAGTTGCCGATACACGTGGTGCATCCGAAACCGACCAGGAAGAAGCCGAGCTTCTCGAGCGGCTCCATCAGGCCGGCCATCTGCAGGTAGTCGGTGACCACGCGCGAGCCGGGCGCAAGGCTGGTCTTGACGTACGGACGCACTTCCAGGCCGAGCTCCACCGCCTTCTTCGCCAGGAGGCCCGCGGCCACCATGACCGTGGGGTTGGACGTATTCGTACAGCTCGTGATCGCGGCGATCACCACGGAGCCGTCCTGTACGCGCGCGGCGGGCTTGGCCTCGACCGCCACCACGGAGCGGCCATTGACCGGCCCACCTTCATCCGACAGTCTCGACACCGCGTCCGTGTCGGGTTTCGGCCCGTTGCCGAACGCGGCGGTGAAACTTTTCCAAACATTCGGAAGCGACGCGCGGTCTTGCGGCCGCTTGGGTCCGGCCAGGCTGGGCTCGACCTTGCTGAGGTCGAGCTCGAGCAGCTCGGTGAACTTCGGAGTCGCGCTGCCGTCGACGCGAAACAGCCCCTGCTCCTTGGTGTACCGCTCGACCAGCTCGATCTGCTCGCGGCTGCGGCCCGTGACCTCGAGGTAGCGAAGGGTCTGGGCATCGACCGGGAAAAGCGCGGATGTGGCGCCGTACTCCGGGCACATGTTGCTGAGCGTCGCGCGGTCGGGCACGGACAAAGTCGACAGGCCGTCGCCGCAGAACTCGACGAACTTGTCGACGACGCCGTGCTTGCGCAGCATCTCCGTGAGCGTGAGCACGAGGTCGGTGGCCGTTGATCCGGCGGGCAGCGCTCCGTGGAAGCGCACGCCGACGACGATGGGCGAGGCGAGGTACGCGGGCTGGCCGAGCATCGCTGCTTCGGCCTCGATGCCACCGACTCCCCATCCCAGCACGCCGAGCCCGTTGACCATCGTGGTGTGCGAGTCGGTGCCCATGAGTGTGTCGGGGATCGCGATCTTTCGGCCCTTCGCCGCATTGCGGACCTGCACGACCTGTGCGACGTACTCGAGGTTCACCTGGTGGCAGATGCCCATGCCCGGCGGCACCAGGGAGAAGTTGTTGAAGGCTTGCTGGGCCCATCGCAGGAGCGAGTAGCGCTCGCGGTTGCGCTCGATCTCCTTTTCGATGTTGCGGGTGTAAGCGTCTCGGAATCCGAACGCGTCCACTTGCACGGAGTGGTCGATGATGAGGTCGACCGGCACGAGAGGATCGACCTTGCCCGCGTCCTTGCCGGCCCGCTGCATCGCCGATCGCATCGCCGCGAGGTCGACGACCGCCGGTACGCCGGTGAAGTCCTGCATCAAAACGCGCGCGGGCAGGAACGGCAGCTCTGCGTCTGTGGGCGGGGGCTCCGGCCAGGCGGCGAGCGCGCGCACGCTCTCCTCGTTGGTGGTCCCCGCCTCGCTCAAGCGGAGTAGGCCTTCGAGGAGGACCTTGACCGTCATCGGCAACCCCGACGGGTCTGCGTGGCCTTCTTCGGGCACGGATGCAAGCGCGTAAAAATCCAGGTCCGTGCCGGATAGGTGCTTGCCCGCCGCGGTCATGTTCGAATCGTACTAGCCCTCGCGAGGGAGGACGCCGAGCCCTGGTGCCGGCTGGACGTCAGGTCGTCGTGAAGTCGGCGAGCGAGAGTTCCGCGCCACCCGGCCAGGTAAAGGTCTGGACCGCTGGGCTCGCGGCCGTCAAGCCAATCGGGACTGCGACGGTCACGGTGTAGGTGGCGCCCGGGGTGAGCAGGCCAGTGGTGGCAAAGAAGTAGAAGCCGGTGATGTCGGTGGTGGCCGTGGCCACGGTCGTCCCCGCCGAGTCCCTCAACGTGAGAATGGCGCCCGCCACCCCCGACCCGGAAGTCGTGTGGACCGAGCCTGTGATCGGGTTGGGTGTGGCGCTGACCGCGAGACTGTCGATCAGGCTGCGCGCATCGGTCATGAGAACAGTCGCGCAGTCTGCTGTGATGTGCTTGCCGCTCTGCGCGCGCAGCTGGTTCGTGAAGGCGCTCAGGATGTTGATCGCTGTCTTGGTGTTGCCACCGCCGATGGCTCCCTGCTCAGCGGTGAGCTTGGCCGTCAGAGCATTGGCGATGCCCGCATTGTCGATGCACCCTGCCAGCAACAGCTGACCGACCACATCGGCGATCGCGGGGCTGCTGACGGTCACCGTCACGGACGCCGTCGATGTGTGGCTGACGCCCTCGAATGTTCCGCTCACGGTCAGCGTGAACGTCGTCGGCGTCACCATCGGTGACGGGTGCACGGTCAGGGTGGAGCTCGCGCTGCCCCCGGAGGTCGGAGTCACCGAGGTCGGGCTGAAGCTCACCGACGCGCCGGCGGGTGCTCCGGAAGCGCTGAGCGCCACCGCCGAGCTGAAACCACTGACCGAGTTGACCGTGATCGAGGTGGAGGCGGTGCCGCCGACCGGAACCGTGACCGGATTGATCGGGCCCATCGAGAAGTCCACCACGGCGACCTGGAACGTGCCTGAGCTGGAATTCCCGGCTGGGTCGGTCGCCGTGCAGGTGACGGTGGTGGCGCCGGCGGGGAACATCGAGCCTGAGGGCGGGCTGCAGCTGATGGTCAGGGTGGAGGTGGCATTGTCGGGATCCGTGGCCGAGACCGCGTACGTGACGACCGCCCCACTCGCGCTGGTGGCGACCGCGGTGATGTTGGCGGGCAGGCTCAGGGTGGGCGCTGTCTTGTCTTCGACCACGACGGTGGCGGTGGCGGTGCCGGTGTTGCCGGCTGCATCAGTGGCCGAGCAGGTGATGGTCGTGGTGCCCAGCGGGAACGTGCTGCCAGAGGCAGGCGCGCACGTCGGGGTCAGAGAGCCCGACACGGCGTCGGTTGCGGTGGCGGCGTAGGCGACCGCGGCGCCGCTCGGCCCCGTCGCCTCCACCGGGCTGGTCACGCTGATGGTGACGACCGGGGGAGTGGTGTCTTGGACCACGACGGTCGCAGAGGCGGATCCAGTGTTGCCGGCTGCATCAGTGGCCGAGCAGGTGATGGTCGTGGGGCCCAGCGGGAAAGTGCTGCCAGAGGCAGGCGCGCACGTCGGGGTCAGCGAGCCCGACACGGCGTCGGTCGCGGTGGCGGCGTAGGTGACCGCGGCGCCGCTCGGCCCCGTCGCTTCCACCGGGCTGATGGCGGGGACGGTGACCACGGGCGCCGTGGTGTCCTGGACCACGACGGTGGCGGTGGCGATGCCAGTATTGCCGGCCGCGTCCTTGGCCGTGCAGGTGATGGCGGTGCTGCCCAGCGCGAAGGCGCTACCCGAGGAGGGCGAACAGCTCGGCGTCAGCGAGCCCGACACGGTGTCGGCAGCGGTGGCGGTGAAAGTCACCGCGGCGCCGCTCGGCCCCGTCGCCTCCACCACGCTGGGCGCCGCGATGGTGACCACGGGTGGCGTGGTGTCCGCCACGGAGACGGTGAAGCTGGCGTTCGCTGCGTTGCCGTGCATGTCGGTGGCCGTGCAGGCGACGGTTGTGAGGCCAAGAGGAAAAGGGCTTCCCGATGCGGGCGCGCAGGAGACGGTGGCTGCGTCGTCAGGATCTGTTGCGCTGACGGCGTAGGTCACGACCGCCCCTGCCGGCCCGGTCGCCTCGGCGGTGATGTTGGCGGGCGTGGATATCACCGGCGGAGTGGTGTCTGCAGGCGGCCCGAGGCCCCCTGCCGGTGGAGTGGCCTGGTTGAGCGAGTTGTCCCCCCAACAAGCCGGAGTCCCGTCGGTCTGGATCGCGCAGCTGTGCAAGCCGCCGGAGGAGACCTGGCTGAAGGTCCCCGTTGGGAGCGGGCTGACCTGGCCTGCCGAATTGCTGCCCCAGCATGCCAGCGTCCCGTCGGTCAGCAGCCCACAGGTGTGCTCGACGATCGATGAGCTGCCGCCGGAGCTGACCTGGCTGAAGGGCCCTGCCACCACCGGGGGGGCCTGGCCCGACGAGTTGTCGCCCCAGCAGATGACCACCCCGTCGGTCCGGACCGCACAGGTATGTAAGTAGCCGGCCGAGACCTGGCTGAAGGTTCCTGCCGGCGTGCCGCTGACCAGGTGGAACAGGTTCAAGCCCCAGCAGGCCAGGGTCCCGTCGGTCCTGAGCCCGCAGGCGTGAAAACCGCCGGACGAGACCTGGTTGAAGGTTCCCGGCGGCGCGTTGGTCTGGCCCGTCGACGGGTCGCCCCAGCAGGTCAGCGTCCCGTCGGTCTTGACAGCGCACGTAAAGCCGTTGCCGGAGGAGACCTGGCTGAAGGTCCCCGTCGGGAGAGGGCTGACCTCGCCCGACAGGTTGTCGCCCCAGCATGCCAGCGAGCCGTCGGTCGCGATCCCGCACGCGTGCGAGAAGCCGGATGAAACCTGGCTGAAGGTTCCCGTCGGGGGGCTGGTCCGGCCCGACGTGGGGTCGCCCCAGCAGACCACGGTCGCATCCGTCCGGATGGCGCAGGTGAAGTTCGAGCCGGCGGAAATGCCGCCAGAGCTCGGGGCGGAGGCCGCGCTCGCAGTCGCGGCCAAGGCGACCAAAGCCAGCGCGCCCAGCGCCACGAGCACGCCACGCATCAGTCGCCCAACCCTCCTCAGGTGATTCGGCGCACCCGCACCGTTGATCACCCACCTACCCACGTACCCCACAACGCTTGGGATGCTAGCAGTGGTCGAACTATATTTTGGCGACAAAAGTGTCAGGCCGTCGCTGCCCATGGCTGAATACCCAAGGGTCCGAGCTAAGGGCGCGCAGACGTCGTGGATTGCCGGACCACCAGCTCGGTCGCTAGCGGCTGCGGGGAACGCACGTGCTTGCCGCCGATCTGGGCAATCAGCAGGCGGGCCGCCTGGCGACCCTTTTCGGCAATCGGCTGCCGGACGGTGGTCAGCGTTGGTGTCACCCATTCGGCCATCGGAATGTCGTCGTAGCCGACTACCGACAGGTCCTCGGGCACACGCACTCTGTGCTCGCGCGCGCTCGCCATCAATCCGATCGCTGCCATGTCACTCATCGCGAGGACGGCAGTCGGATGGTTGCGCCCGCGCCACAGTTGCCGGAAAGCAGCCTGGCCCGCTGCAAAAGTGATGCCTGCCGGGACCACGCGCGGCGCCGCGCCGCCGGCGGCACGGATCGTCTGCCGGTAGCCCGCCAGCCGGCGCGCGCCGATCCCACTCTCGCCGCGGTCTCTCGGCTCGCCTAGACCGACCACCGCTATGCGCCTGTGACCGAGCTCGAGCAAATGTGCGGCGGCGAGAGCCGCGCCGCCGAAGTCATCGATGTTGACAGTGGCCACGCCCGGCTGGGGATCAGCATCGACCAGGATGCAGGGCAGACCAATGCGCCGGAGGGTGTCAAGGCTGCGATCCCCAGTCAGGCCCAAGCTGATAAAGCCGTCTACGGCGGCACGGCCGATGGCACTCTCGAGGGAGCCATTCAAGGGTGGAACCAGCAGAAGCGTCAGGTCGTGTTGCTCGCAGACCTCTCCGACGCCGCGGATCAGGAGCGATGCGAACGGGTTCGCAAAGACCACCTCAACCGACTGTGGAATGAGGAATCCTACGGATCCGCTTCGTTTGGTGGAAAGCGATCGAGCGGCTGGATGCGGGGTATAGCCCAGCTTGCGGGCGACCGCCATGACGCGCTTGCGCGTGGGCTCGCTGATCTCATCGGAGTTATTGAACGCAAACGAAACGGTCGCCTTGGAGACCCCCGCCGCCGCGGCCACATCCGCGATCCGAACCCTGCTCATGCCTTCACGCCGTCACGTCCAAGCCGAATCTTGACACGCGCATGGCGAGGGCTAAGATGCGACTTAACCGTTTTAGCTATCGCAAGGCAACAAGGAGGAGACATTGGTCACCTGGAAGCACTGGATGAAGCCGTCCGGGGTCGCCATGCTGGCCACGCTGGCCATGCTGGCCGCCGCCTGCGGGTCCAGCTCGACACCGACGACAGCTACGCTGACCCGCAGCGGCACCATCACCATCTGGCACGGGTATGAGGGCACGTACCTCGACGCCAAGAAGGCGATCTACGACGCCTATACGAAGCAGTACCCGAGCGTGACCATCAATCTGGTCCACAAGCCCAACCTCACCGATGCGGTCACGGCCGCGGCGGGTGCCGGCCAGGGCCCGGACATCGTGGCCTGGGTCGACGATCAGATCGGCAAGTGGGTGAAGCTCGAAGCCATCAAGCCCATGGACCAATGGACGTCCAAGGACTACATGACCTCGCAGTACACCCAGGCCGCGGTGGATGCCGCGACTTTCGAGGGCAAGATCTACGGCATGCCCGAGGCGGTCGAAGCGATCACCATCATCTACAACAAAAAGCTCATCACGAGCAGCCAGATCCCGAAGACCACTGACGGTCTCGTCAGCTTCGCCAAGTCTTACAGCCAGAGCAACCCCGGTTCGTACGGGGTCGTATGGAACCCCAAGGACGCCTATTTCCAGGCGCCGTGGATCTATGGTTCGGGTGGCTTTTACGTCAAGGCTGATGGCAGTGTCGGTCTCAACACGAGCGGTACGAAGGCAGGTTTCAATTTCGTTGCCAGCTTCAAGGGCGCCATGCCTGCCGGAGTCGACTATGGCATCGCCGACACGCTCTTCAAAGAGGGCAAGGCGGCCATGATCATCAATGGTCCGTGGTCGGTCGCCGACTACGTGAAAGCTGGAGTCGATTACGGCTACGCGACCCTGCCGGTCGTCGCGGGGTCTGGAAAGCCCGCCTCGCCTTTTGTGGGTGTGAAAACGCTGATGCTCGGGGCTTACTCGACCAACCCCGCGCTCGCAGTCGACGTCATGAAGTTCTTCACCAACAAGGACAATCAAACGAACATGGTGGTCACAACGCGGGAGATTCCGGCCAACAAGCTGGCGCTGGCAGACCCCAAGGTGCAGGCCATCCCCGACATCGCCGGGTTCGGCGCCCAGGTCAAGAATGGCGTTCCGCTTCCGAACACACCATTCATGTCAGCGCTCTGGGATCCGGTCGCCAAGGCGCTGGAAGCGGTGTGGACTGGTAAACAATCCGTCGACGCGGCGCTGAGTGATGCGCAGTCGGCGGCGGAGAAGAACGTAGCCCAGCTTAAATAGCCGAGTGACCAACGGACGAGGGCGGCGGTCGGCGCCGCCGCCCTCCGCTTGGGGTTAGACGATGTATCGGGTCAGGGCCTTGACGACCCTCACGTACCTGACCCCGATGATCGTTGGGGTCGGACTCATCAGCCTGTATCCGATCCTCTACAACGTCTACATCTCGGTCACGAACCAGAACCTGTATCACTTCCGCCACTACAGCTTCATAGGACTTACCAACTACCAGAGCCTGCTCAAGACCTTCGACGCGGACTTTTTCATCGTGTTGGGCAGGACGTTTCTCTTCGTCGCCATCTGCATACCTCTTTTTCTTGCCCTCGGGATGCTGACTGCGCTTGCGCTCAACCACCCGGCAATCCGCTTCAAGGCTTTCTGGAGGGTGGCCCTGATCGTGCCGTGGGCAGTCCCAAGCTACATCACCGCTCTCGTGTGGAAGTTCTTCTTCAACGGCGAATTCGGCACACTCAATCAGCTGTACCGGCTGGTCGCAGGCCCGCATGCGGGCCTGCCGTGGCTGAGTGATCCGAACTGGGCGTTCGGCTCGATCGTCCTCGCCAACCTCTGGATGTCCTACCCCTTCTTCATGGTGGTCATCCTTGGAGCATTACAGAGCATTCCTGTCGAGCTGTATGAAGCTGCTGCGGTGGATGGCGCCACCTCGTGGCAACGGTTCTGGCGGATCACGGTGCCGCTGCTTCGCCCGGCGATTCTGCCCGCCACGGTCCTCAGCGCCATCCTGACCTTCAACACGCTCAATACCGCCTACCTCATCACGACTGGAGGCCCGTTCGTGAGCGCGGCCAAGCCCGGAGCCACCGAATTCGTGATGGTCTATGCGTTCCGTGAAGCCTTCCAACTGTTCAACTTTGGTTACATCGCCGCGTTCGCGGTGGTGATTTTCATGATGCTTTTCGGGGTCACGCTCGGGAGCCTTCGTTTCAGCGGCCTGGTACGCGAGGAGGCTCGATGAGGCTCCTTTCGCGAGTCGGGGTGCCGGCCCTCATCTACGTCTTCTTGATCACGATGTTGATCTTTGCCTTGTTTCCTGTGTTCTTCGTGGTCCAGGCCGCGTTCAGGCCCGGCCAATCCCTCTACTCGTTGACGTTGAGTTTGTGGCCGGATCACCCGACCTTCGACAACTTCACGTACATCTGGACCAAGATTCCGTTCCCTCTCTGGCTGCGGAACAGCCTGGGCGTCTCGGTCGGCACTATGGTTGCGGGCCTCATCGGCTCGGCGACCGGCGCCTATGCCCTCTCGCGTTTCAGGTTCGCGGGCAAGCAGATGACGTTGATCCTGCTGCTCGCAATCCAGGCTTTTCCGTCGGTGCTGGCTCTGATCCCGATCTATCTCATCCTCAAGACGATCGGCCTGGTCGGTTCTCCGTTCGGACTGGTGCTGGCCTACATGTCAGTCGCATTGGTGTTCTGCACCTGGAACTTGAAGGGATACTTCGACACCATACCGCGCGACCTTGATGAAGCGGCTCTCATCGACGGATGCACGGTGACGCAGGCCTTCTGGCGCGTCATCCTGCCGCTCTCCGTCCCGGCGCTCGCCGTCACAGCGCTGCTCATGTTTCTCACCGCGTGGAACGAATGGGTGATGGCGTCCGTCCTGCTTCTGGATGAGAACACCTACACGGTGCCAGTCGGCCTCTGGGGCCTGCAGAACGACTATCGGGTCCCGTGGGGATACTTCGCCGCCGCATCGCTGATCGTCTCGCTGCCGGTCATGGCATTGTTCCTCGGCCTCCAGAGATACTTCCGGGCTGGGCTGACGGTGGGCAGCGTCAAGGGCTAGTTGCGGCGGCGCCTCTTCTTCATCCTGGGCGGCCTCGCGATCGTGGGCGCGATGGTCCCGCTCGTCTACTTCCTCAATACGACAAGTGAGTGGAGCGGCGACGCTGCGCCGGCATCGCGCATCGCTCCCGATCGCTGGACCAGCGGTAACAAGGACGCCATCGGCACGGCATTGGGGCCGGCGTCGAAGGTCTGGTTCACCGCCGTCCATGGCACGATCGCCGACCTCCTGTACCCGACAGTGGACCATGACAACCTTCGTCAGTTCGGATTCCTTGTCACCGACGGCGCCGGCTTTTTCTTCGATGCGTCAAAGCAAGGCATCGCCACCTCGCGCGTGACCGACGACCGCGCGCTCACCTACGAGCTTCGGGTCGATGACCCGGTGCACCACTTCAGCATCGTGACCGAAGTCGCCACGGACCCCAACGGTCCGGTTGTGCTCGTGCGCACGCACCTCACCGGCGACCGTTCACGCCTCCATCTGTACGCATACCTCGTTCCTCATCTCGATGGCTCCGGCGCCGACCAAAACGCCTTCTTCGATGCGAACCGTGGCTACGTCAGCAAGGGCCAGACCTGGCTCGCCGTCGCAGGTGACAGCGCAATGGGTCCCCGCACAGCGGGCTACCTTGGACACGGCGACGGCTTCGACCAGCTGCACAACCACCAGTTGGCCAATCGCTACCGGGCAGCTGGGCCCGGTCGCGTGACGCTGACCTGGGAGCTGCCCCAAGGCGGGCCCAGGACCTCGGCGCTTGCATTCGGGGCCAGCCGCCTGGCGGCCGACGCTGCGCTGGACGCCGCCATGCATCGCGGCTCGCAGGCCGTGTTCGACGCCTACCGCACCGGCTGGCGTCAGTACGCGGCATCGCTCACAGCTCCGCCAGGCGTTGCCCCCCTTTTCTACTACAGCGCCGAGGTGATCAAGATGTCAGAGGACAAGCGCCACCCAGGTGCGATCGTCGCGTCGCTCGCGCTGCCGTGGGGTGACACCGCAACGGACGACGACGCTGACGTGGGATATCGCAAAGTGTGGCCGCGCGACCTGTATCACGCGGCCAGCGGGCTGCTCGCCGCGGGTGACATCAGCACCGCAGTCGACGTGGCGCGCTTCATGGGCCGGCAGCAGCGCGACGACGGGAGCATGCCTCAAAACACAAACCTCGAAGCCGAGCCCGTGTGGACGGCACAGCAGATGGATGAAACCGCGGACGCAATCCTGCTTGCCGTTCGCCTGTCGCGCGTGCTCAGCGCGGGCGATGGTCCCGACATCACGCGCGCGGCGGACTACATCGTGCGCACCGGTCCTATCACCCAGCAGGAGCGGTGGGAGGAAGCGGGGGGCTACTCGCCGGCCACCATTGCCGCCGAGATCGCGGCCCTCGATGCCGCCGTCCTTTGGTCGCGAAAGCAGTCCAAGTCGTTAGATCACTCTTCCGAATGGGCGGCCGCGGCGAGGCGCTGGGACGCCGAGCTCGAGAGTGACACCTTCACCCACACCGGCGCGTTGGGGTCCGGGTACTACCTGCGCATCACCACGGCCCGTCATCCGGACGCCGCCGACCTGGTCGACCTCGCCAACCAGGGCGGTGTGTGGGACGAGCGCGAGATCGTCGATCCCAGCTTCCTCGAGCTGGTACGGCTCGGGGT
>Ga0209648_10001905_pt1 | contig 17071 bp, 16 predicted proteins | sample GraSoi2013_115cm_FD_185830 | JGI IMG/M metagenome (GOLD analysis project Ga0209648, IMG submission 185830) | Grasslands soil microbial communities from the Angelo Coastal Reserve, California, USA - Sample 9_17_2013_115cm (SPAdes) (version 2) | ecosystem: Environmental > Terrestrial > Soil >...
GTGTCTTTGTTTTCAACACGATTGTGCTGATTGGATCCACATTTGCCCTTCTCGGTTTGCTCTATTGGATCCTGCGCCGGCAGCTCGAAGTGCGCTTGCGCTCGGGATGACACGTCCGTGGTAACGATTCGCTGTTTTAGTTGGCAAGCGGTGCGCTTGCCCTACAATTACAGAGCAGTATGACGAAAACGAATAACGAAACGCGACTCATTGTCGCGCCAAGCGACATCGATGCGGACATGTTTTACGCGACAAAATTCTGGGCGGGCGATCCGTTCATTTTTCTCGAGCAAAATGGAAAGCGCACAATCGTTTTGAGCGATCTCGAGATGGATCGCGGCCGAAGGACGGCCAAGGTCGACGAGTTTGTTTCGTTCAACCAACTCGAGCGAGAAGTGCAGGGCAAATCAAGACAAGCGCCGCCTTATGAAAAAGTGCTGGCGCATTTTCTTCGTCAACGCGGAGTAAAAAACGCGCTTGTGCCGGCGAATTTTCCGCTCGGCTTCGCCCGCGCGCTCGCCAAGGACGATGTCGATCTTGCAACAACAAACGGGGTCTTCTGGCAGGAGCGCGAAGCGAAGACGGACGATGAGCTGAAGCTGATCGGTCGTGCGTTGCGCATTACCGAAACCGGTTTGGCCCGCGGGATGGAAGTTTTGAAGGCGTCCAAACCGGCCGGAAAGAGATTGCGCTGGTCAGGCAAGACGCTCACCTCCGAAATGCTGCGCGCGGAAATCGATTCCGCAATGCTACGTGCCGGCGGAACGCCGACGAACACCATCGTGGCCGGCGGCGATCAGGCTTGCGATCCGCACGAGCGCGGGTTCGGTCCGCTCTACCCTAATTCTTTGATCATCCTCGATATTTTCCCGCGCGACGCGAAGACCGGTTACTGGGGCGATTTGACGCGCACCGTCGTGCGCGGACGCGCTAGTGACGCGCAACGCAAGCTCTGGGAGACCGTCAAGGAAGGGCAGGAGCTCGCGCTCCGAGAAATCAAAGCCGGGATCGACGGAATGAAAATTCACAAGGCGATCCAGCAGCTTTTCAAGAAGCGCGGCTATCCCACCGAAGTTCGCAAAGGGAAACACGTTGGATTTTTCCACGGCACCGGCCATGGGCTCGGCCTGGAGATCCATGAATATCCGCGGTTGCAAAAGGTGACCCTGAAAGATCGACAAGTGCTGACGGTCGAGCCGGGACTTTATTATCCCGGACTCGGCGGAGTCCGGCACGAAGACGTGGTCGTAGTGACGAAGACCGGCTGCAAGATTCTCTCGCGTTTTGCGAAGCAGTTGGAAATCTGAACCCGCGCTTTTCCGCGTGTCGTCATTCCGAGCGAACGCGAGGAATCTCCCAAGCGGAGGATGTGGTATTCTCGTTCGCGAATGAGCATCATCGGCAATCGGCGTGACGCGCGTATTTCTGTGGGATTCCTCACTCTGTTCGGAATCTCAACGCATCTGCCGAAAGCCCTGGGGGAATGAACGAAGCTCACAGTTGAGCGTCTAAACTAACCAATTAGATTACCACAGGCATGTTCTACCCAATTGGCTTCGGCGGTCAGCACTGGTTTCTCTACCTGATTGTTCCGGCAATTCTGGGAATCTGGGCGCAGATTCGGGTGACCGGGGCGTTCAATCGCTGGGGAAAAGTCCGGGCCAGCTCGAACATTACCGGGGCCGAATGCGCGCGCGAGATTTTGCAGGCCGCGCAAATCCACGATGTCGATGTTGTCGAAACAAACGATTTCCTCGGCGACCACTACGATCCGACAAAGAAGAAGCTTTGTCTTTCGACCAACGTTTACAACACACCATCGGTTGCTGCTCTCGGGATCGCGGCTCACGAGACCGGGCATGCGATTCAGCACGCGAAAGCGTACGCGCCGCTGAAAGCGCGAATGGCGATTGTGCCGGTGACAATGGTTGCTTCACAGATGCTGCCATTCATTATCATCGGCGGCTTTTGGTTCCGCATTGCGGGCCTGGTCACGCTCGGAATTTATTGTTATCTCATCCTCGCCATCTTCCAATTGATCACGTTGCCGGTGGAATTTGACGCTTCGCGGCGCGCGAAAATTATTCTGCAACAAATGCACATCGTGCAGCCCGGCGAAGAAGTCGCCGGGGTGAACAACGTGCTCAACGCCGCCGCGCTGACCTACGTCGCGGCCTTCATCGCCGCGCTGGGCAACTTGCTTTGGTTGATGTCGATGCGCGACCGGCGCGATTGATCGCGCGGCTTGAAGAAGATGAATCCTGCGATCGCGTTACCGCAAGCTCGACGCCTGACCGATTTGTTGTCGTCCGGGTCGGATGCCGGTGTTAAGTCTAAAAGAAACGCGATGGACCAGCCTCGGACCGACGAAGACCAGCAATTGGTGGCGCGCACGCAAGAAGGCCACGCGAGCGCCTTCGATGAGCTGGTGGTGAAATACACGCCGCGTCTTTACGGCTTGGTCTACAACATGACCTCGAACCACGAGGACACCAACGACCTGTTGCAGGACATTTTCGCCAAGGCTTACAAGGCGATCCGTGGATTTCGCGGGAAGTCTTCCTTTTACACCTGGATCCATTCGATTGCGGTGAACATGACGCTGAATTTCCTCAAAAAACGCGGCCGCCGTTTTCAGCTCAGCCTGGACGATGTCGATACCAGCATTCAAAACGACAAGGAATTTCTCGAGGCCACCGCCTCCAGCAGTCCGGTGCGGGAAGCCGACCTCTCCGAGCTGCAAAAAAGGTTGAACGAGGCGATGATGAAATTGTCTGATGAACACAGAGCAGTGGTCACCATGTTCCATATTCAGGGGATGCCCCACGCAGAAATCAGTAAAATCTTGCGTGTTTCAGAAGGCACAGTACGATCCAGGCTGTTCTACGCCAACCGGCAACTGCAAAATTATTTAGACGAGTTTCGAAAAAATCCGGTCACCTGATCAACGCCAATGGACGAATTCAACGACAACCAAATAACGAAGCTGCTTCGGTTGAAACGCTACGAACAACCGCCGCCTAGTTACTTCGAAAATTTTCTGCACGAATTCCATCGCCGGCAACGTGATGAACTTTTGCGGCAGCCGCTCTGGCGTATTTGTGTCGATCGGGCCCGCGATTTCGCGTTCTCCTTCAACCTCTCAACCCTTACTTCTTATCCAGTTGCGGTTACAGCTGTGCTCGTTTGTGCGGCAGTCATTTCACTCAAGATTTATCAGACGCCACAGCCGGCGACGGTTGCCGTCAAAGATCAACAGGTGTTGGTCGTGCCTGCCAGCACTGAACCGGAGTGGACTCTGGCATCGCCGGCGGCGACACGGGTCTTTAACACGCGGTCGCTTCGCAATCTGACGGAAAGCGCCCAAACTCACCGGAGCGGCACACCTCGCTACGTGCTCGACAGCGTGCCTGTGAGTTATGAGACGACTTTCAAGTTCTAGTTCGGTCGACGGGTTTCGTTTGCTGGCAAAACTTGCGTTTTTCGCCGCGGCGGCTTCGCTTTCTGCGCAGCCAGGACCGGAATCGGCGACCACCATTAGTCGCGAAGTCAAAGACGTTTTCGAACGTTGCGCCAAAGCCGTAGTTAAAATCGAGGCGACCGATCAACACGGCGAACTTTCCGGCACTGGGTTCTTTGTCGATCCGACCGGCACGCTTTACACCGCCTATTCGGTGGGCGGTGAAGCGGAGAACGTGACGGTTGAATTCAAAGGAAAAAAATATCCAGCCAGGCAACTCCTGGCTGATCTCCGTAGCGGCATCGCCATGTTAAAAGTGGATTTGGCCAGCCCGGCACTGCCGATCGGCAGCTCGGACCAACTTGAAATCGCCACGCCCGTCGTTGCGATTGGTTACCCGCTCGATCTCGCTGAGACGCCGAGCTTTGGCATGATCGGGGGATTCGATCGCAAATGCTTCGGCGGATATTTTTCAACCAAGCATTTGCGAGTAAATCTGCCGCCGCAACGCGGCGAAGGCGGCGCTCCCCTTTTGAATTTTAAAGGCGAAGTCGTCGGAATTCTCCTCTACAGTTTCGAAAATAATTCCTCCTGTTACGCGTTGCCGATCGAGGCAGCGGAAAAAATCCGCAATGATTTTGTGCGCTTCGGCGAAGCGCGGCATGGTTGGATCGGCGCCAACGTGACAGAAGCGGCTGAGCCAGTGGAAGGCTCGCGGGCGGTCACCAAAGATGTCGTGAAAGACACGCCGGCGGCTGAATCGGGAATGAAACCGGGCGACATTGTTCTTCAAATCGGACGGACGAAAGTGCACGAACCCGAAGATATCCTCGACGCTTCATTCTTTCTTACCGCCGGCGAAGTGGTGCCGATCACGGTGATGCGCGGCAATGAGAGACTGACATTCAACGTGCACGCCGATGTTCATCCTGCCATTAGGGGCATGCCGCACCTACCAGGCTTGCCGGCTCTCCCATCATTGATAGCTGCGCCTCCTACTCAGACGAACCGCGCCATGCCGCTCAATCTGCAATCAGCGCCGGAACGAACGCCGTGAGGTAGGGGGCGGTTCACCGAACCCGCCCGCGGGCGATTGAGGTCAATCGCCCCTACTACAATTTGCGAAACTCCTTTTCGTCGATGACACGGACGCCGAGTTCTTTCGCTTTGTCCAGTTTGCTGCCGGCTTCTGCGCCGGCCAAGACGTAATCCGTTTTCTTACTCACGCTGCCGCTGACGTGACCGCCGAGTGCTTCAATTTTTTCGGTTGCTTCTTCGCGCGTCATCGACGGCAATGTGCCGGTAAGGACAAATGTTTTTCCTGCGAGCGGCAACTCGGCCATTTTTTTGGCGGACACTTTTTCGGTTTTTGGATGAATCTGTAATTGCTTCATCCGCTGAAGGATTTTCTTTCCCTCGGCTGACCCGAAAAAATCGAGAACGCTTTTCGCCACTACTGGTCCGACTTTGGTTACGATACCGCCGTGCTTGTTGATCTTGCTCTTTGATGGCTCGGCAAAACCGGATTTGATCAATCGCTCAGCAATTTCTTTCGCCGCCTGCTTGTCGCCTTTGCTTTCGTGGTAAGCGATCACGTCGCGGAGAAGCTTCGAGTTCGCCACGTCTTCGATTGCTTCGTGAAAACGCGCCAGGTCGGTTGCGGTTGTTTTGCCCACGTCGGGAATCGCCAGCGCAAAAAACCAGCGCGAAAGCGGGAAAGTTCGCGCGCGTTCGATCGATTGGATCGCTTTGGTGGCATTTTTCTCCCCGAAGACGCGCGGATTTTCTTCAGTGCCGAGATTCAACTTGGCAAGTTGCGCTGGTTTCAGTTCGAACAGATCGAGCGGCTCGCGCACGAGGCCGCGCTCAACCAGTTTGTCGGCGACGATTCCGCCGACACTTTCAATATCGAGTGCGCCGCGCGCGGCGAAAAATTCCAATCGGCGGGTGGCTTGGGCAGGACAACGAATGTTCTCGCACCGCCAGGCTACGAATTCGGGATCGCGCCGAACTTCTCCGCCGCAAACTGGACATTTCCCGTGAATGTGTTTGAGAAAATCGAACGGCTTGGCGTTGCGCGGCCGTTTCGATTTCACGACTTCGACGACGGCCGGAATGACTTCGCCGGCTTTTTCGATCACGACGGTGTCGCCGATGCGAATGTCCTTGCGCTTGATCTCGTCTTCGTTGTGCAGGGTCGCGCGCGAAACGGTGCTGCCACTGACAAGCGCCGGTTCGAGCACGGCCACTGGCGTGAGAATCCCCGTTCGTCCGACTTGAACTTTGATGTCGAGCAACTTCGTTTCGACGCGCTCGGCGGCGTATTTGTAAGCGATCGCCCACCGCGGTGATTTCGCGGTGAATCCGAGCCTCTCACGTTGCTCGAGGGCATCGACCTTAATGACAGCGCCGTCGGTCTCGTACGGAAAATCATGTCGGATGCGGTCGAGCTTGCGAATGGCATCCAGAATTTTCTCAATCGAATCAGCCAGCCACCAATTCTCGTGGGTCGGCAGTCCAAGCCTTTTGAACAACGGAAAAACTTCGGAATGAAGATCGACATCCACGCTTTCGGTTGCGCCGGTTCCGTAGAAAACAATTCCGAGCGGACGCTGCGCCGCGATTTTGGGATCGAGATGCTTGAGCGAACCGGCGGCGGCATTTCGTGGATTGGCAAACAACGGTAATCCGGCAGCTTCTCGCTCTTTGTTCAGCTTCTTGAAACCGTCTCTGTCGAGGTAGGCTTCGCCGCGAACTTCGAAAAGCTTTGGGGCAGCGCCGCGCAATTGGTGCGGCACCGAGCGAATCGTTTTGATGTTTTGGGTGATGTCGTCTCCGACCAAACCGTCACCGCGGGTGGCTGCGTATTTGAGCCGGCCGGTCTCGTACATCACCGACACAGCCACGCCGTCCACTTTCGGTTCGATCACGACCGGAATCTTTTCGTCAGGCAAAAGACGCGTGATGCGTTTGTAGAAGTTCGCGACCTCATCCTCGGAATAAGTGTTGTCGAGACTAAGCATTGGGACCCGATGCTGGATTTGGGCGAATGCCTGAAGCGGTTTGCCGCCGACGCGTTGAGTGGGTGAATCAGGCGTTACCAAGTCGGAAAATTTCGCTTCCAGATCGACAAGCTCTTTGTAAAGCCGGTCGTATTCGCGATCGCTGATCGTCGGCGCAGCTTCTTCGTAATAACGTCGATCGTGCTTCCTAATCTCGTCTCGGAGTTGTGCGATTCGCTTCGCCGCTTGAGCCTCGTCTTTGGCCATGAAGCATGATACAAACAGGGCAAAGATCGACAATGAACGGCGGCGAAAAAATCCTGGGCGTGGAGGGCGGCGGGACTAAGACATCGTGGGTTCTGGTCAAGCGAGCGGAGAATGAGCTCCGCGTTTTGGACCAGGGAAAGTTGCCGCCGGCGAACTTTCGCCTCGCCACCGCGGATCAGTTGCGCGCGATGTTTAATGAGCTGCCGAAAGAAATCAATCGTGTCGGAATTTTCCTGGCCGGTTGTGGCACCGAAGGAGATCGACAATCGCTCACCCGGCTTTGCGCCGAAGTTTGGCCGCAGGCGAAAATTGTGGTCGGGAGCGATCGCGATTCCGGTTTGGCCGCAGCGCTGGGGCATGGCGACGGAATTGTTGTTAACGCCGGAAGCGGCTCGTCCATCACTGGTCGTCGCGACAAGCGAATCGAGAATGCGGGTGGGTGGGGACACATTCTGGGCGATGCCGGCGGCGGTTATTTTCTCAGCTTGCAAGCCCTGCGCTTGATCCTCCGCGAATACGATCTCCGCCGCGGCGAAGTCCAGTTCACTACCAAAATTTTGCGCGCATTGGCGCTGAGCAATCTGAACGAACTGGTGCGCTGGGCGCAGACCGCCGACAAGATGGAGGTGGCAATGCTGGCCCCTGTCGTGTTTGAAGCAGCGGCTGGCGGCGACTCACGCGTCATGGAAATTATCGAAGAAGGCGCACGCTTTCTTTGCGAATACGCGGAAGCAGTCGCGACCAGACTCCAAGTGCTGGCACCGAAGGTCGTGCTGCTCGGGGGATTGTTTCACCGGGACTCGATTTATAACCACGCATTTCGACGGCGTTTGAAAAAAACGCTGCCCGATGCGCGGGTGGCGAATTCCGAGCGAGCACCCGAATTTGGCGCGGCCTGGTTGGCCGCGGAAATGCAAAGCTGGCCTGAAATTCATTCCCAGCCTGCGGCGGACAAAATCGACAACCTGGCAGCGGCATTGACCGAGCGACGCAATCCGCGTTCGGAAAATCTCGAGAAAGTGAGCGCGCAGGATTTTGTGAAGCTGTTTGTCGATGAAGAAAAATTTGTCGGAGAAGCGTTGCACGCGGCGATTGTCGATCTTGCCCGCGCGATTGAGCTAGTTACTGAGTCGCTGCGCAAAGGCGGACGATTGTTTTATGTCGGTGCCGGCAGCAGTGGCCGTCTTGGCGTGCTCGATGCCAGTGAAATTCCGCCCACCTTCGGCGCATCGCCCGAACTCGTCCAAGGCATCATTGCCGGCGGCGCCACCGCTCTGCATCGGAGCGTGGAAGGCGCGGAAGATGAGGGAGGCAACGGCGCGTTGGCAATTGATCGACGCGGCGTGAAAGATGTCGACGTCGTCATCGGCATCACGGCGAGCGGTCGCACCCCTTTCGTGCTCGGCGCGCTAGCGCGAGCAAAATCGTTGAGCGCGAAGACTATTTTGCTGAGCTGCAATCCGGCTCGTGACCAGAAAGCAGTTGTCGATCTTGCAATTGATCTGGCGGTCGGTCCCGAGATTTTGACCGGATCAACGCGCTTGAAAGCTGGAACCGCCACCAAGATCGCGCTCAATATCATCAGCACCGGTGCGATGGTCGCGCTCGGCAAAGTCCGCGGCAATTTGATGATCGACCTGAACGCGTCGAGCACGAAATTGCGCGACCGCGCGACACGCATGGTCGCTGAGCTCGCGCAGTGCGACTACGATTCGGCGCGCATGCAACTGGAAGAGAGCGGTTGGGACTTGCGCGCCGTCCTTAAGAAAACCGGCCAATAGTAAAATCGATCCGCCACCGGTCCGCCACGGGACGGATTCGTCCGACCGGCGAAATGGATTCGCCGTGGCGAACAATCCTCCGTGCAATTTTCGGTAAGCGCGACCGCGAGCGTTGACGCGAACCATTGACAACAACCGCAAACGAAAGGTTTTTTATGCTTTGGACTATCTTTGTTATTCTGCTGATTCTCTGGCTTCTCGGTTTTATCGGCTTCCATGTTCTCGGCGCTTACATTCATTTGCTGCTCCTCATCGCGCTGGTCGTGCTCATTATCCAATTGATTAGCGGTCGCCGGCCGCTGTAGCATCCGCATTGTGAAACCAGCTGGAATTGTCGGCATTATTCTCATCGTCGTCGGCATTATCGGCTTCGCCTACGGCGGCTTAGGTTGGAGAGAGGAAAAAAAAGACGCGCAACTAGGACCGATCGAGATCAAGCATACGGAAGGTCACGGAATCAGTTTTCCGCCGGTCGTCAGCGGAATCTGTCTGGTCGGCGGAATTGCCCTGGTCGCTCTCGGCAGCCGCAAGACCTGACGGTAATTTCCCTTTTGCCGCACGACCGGTTCTGATTGAATCCGGCCGTGCCCGGATCAATCAATCGGCGGGCGGTTCGCTGGCTTCGTGGCCAGCTTCCTGAATTGGTCGCGGCCGGAGCGATCAGCTCCGAGAATGCGCGCGCGATCGAGAGCCATTACGGTCCAGTCGAATCGCGCACGAATTTTAGTTTCGTTATCTTGGCAACGGTTGGCGCCGCGCTCGTCGGCGCCGGCATCATTCTTCTCATCGCGCACAATTGGGATGATTTAAGCCGCGCGATGCGAACCATCATTGCATTTCTGCCACTGTTAATCGCGCAATCGCTCGTCGTGTTCGTATTGATGCGACGAAATGAATCGCGGCCATGGCGCGAAGCGGTAGCGGTCTTCGATGTCGCTGCTGTAGCGACGGCGATATCTCTGATCAGTCAGACGTATCAAATCCAGGGTTCGTTCGCCGAGTTCATGCGCGTTTGGCTTTTGCTCAGCATTCCAATTGTGTATCTGCTTCGCACGACGCTCGGCGCCGTCGTTTACGTCATTGGGACGATCGTCTGGTTATTCGCGCGCTGGGGATTCATTTCGCAAACGAATCCGATGCTGTTTTGGGTTTTGCTCCTGCTCGTCGTTCCGTATTTTTGGATCCGGTTCCGAAATGATCGCGACAGCCGCGAGACCGCAACGTTGGCGATTGCGCTGCCGGTAGCGACGGTATTCGGTCTCGGGGTTACGGCTGAGTTTGCGAAAGCGACGGACCTCGGGGGAATCGCATTCGCCGGTCTTTTCACCACGATCTATCTGTGCGGAATCAAATTTTTTCCGCGGGCCGATGAACGATTACATATCGTCGCGCTTTTCGGCGGCATCGGCGTCGGCATCACCGCGATTGTGCTCAGTTTTGAAGCGAGCTGGCACATGACGCGCGAGGCGCTTTGGGGACAACGAACGCTGACCGGAAACGTCGGACTCGCACTTGAATTCTTGTTTCCGGTCCTGGCTGTTTGCCTGGCGGGATGGGATATTGTTCGGCGTCGTTTTCAGTTCAGTCTCGCCGCCGCGTCGCTGCCGATTGTTGCCGCAATCGCGTGGGGCATCGCGAATGTTTGCAAACCGCCCACAGCGGAACATCTCTACAAAACAGATTGTTCGTTTGCCGCAGCAATGCTGCTCAATTGTTATGCGCTTCTGCTCGGGATCGACATCCTCGCGCGGGGCATCCGCACTAACAGCATTGCCCGCGCGAACTTCGGTTTGCTCCTTATCGCCGCGCTCGCTATCAGCCGTTTTTTCGACAGCGAGCTGAGCTTTGTCACTCGCGGAATCGGATTCATCGTCGTGGGCGCAGGTTTTCTGATTGCAAATATTCTGCTGTTTAGAAAACGAGCCACCGCAATCGCCGCATGAAACGGATACCCGTCCTGATATTTATCTTGGTCGCCCTCGCGCAGCTAGCCGTGCCCGCGATGCTGGCGTGGGGACGAATCCAGACTCTCACCCATGGTCGCGTTTGGAAATTTAAAACCGCACCGGTCGATCCGGAAGACATCGTTCGCGGGCGATATGTGGCGCTACGCTTCGCCGCCGCAACGATTTTGTCCCATGACGAGGCGTATCAAAAATTTGCGGCCGGCACTAAGGTCTATTTTATTTTGAAGGAAGATGCGGACGGCTTTGCCAAGATCGAGCGCATCAGTGAGAAACCGCTGAGCGGGGACAATGTAATTATTGGTGAAATCAGTTACTTCCTCGACGAGGAAGAGGGTGTCATTTTTCCCTTCAACCGATTCTGGGTGACAGAAAAGGATGCGCCCGCGGCCGAGAAAGCATATCGGGAAAACAGCCAACGAACGAAACAGAACGCCTATATGACAGTGCGCGTGCGCAACGGCGACGCGGCACTTGAGCAACTTTACATCGACAATCAGCCGCTGGCCGATTACCTGCGCGCCCAAGCCGCGAAGAAGTAGATGCTTGCCGCGCCGTAGCCTTATGCGCAGGCGGGTCGACCTGGCCGCCGGAGATGCTTTGGCGGAGGAGGCTCTAGCGGTCGCTCGGCGGTTCGCCACCACCAGCTTTGAGCACGGCGAAGGTTTTGCTGCCTTTGCGGTCGAGGTAAAGCAGGACGCCGCGTTTTGGGTCGGCTTTGTTTAACGCTTCCCGAAATGTTTTCACGTCAGTGACCGGTTTGCCGTCGACTTCGGTGATTACGTCTTCGCGTTCGATTCCTTGCTGCGCGGCCAGACTGTTCTCGGTCACGTCGGTCACGATCACGCCGCGCTGGACGCCGAGTTTGAAACGTTGCGCCATTTCCTTGGTCAACTCCTGCACTTGGAGACCAAATTTCCCGACTTCTTCTTCCTCTCGATTCTGCGGCGGCCGCGCTGGCTCGTTTGAAGCACGCGAAATTTCATTCGGTAACTCGCCAGTCGTGACCGGGACCCTGAGCGTTTGTCCTTTTCGCCAAACGGTCAGCTCGACCTTTTGGCCGATTTTCTTTTTCAAAATCTCGTGCTGCAACTGCGAGTCTGTGGCCACGGAGTTGGCATCGACGTGAGTGATGACGTCGAACGGCCGAAGGTCGCTTTTGTAAGCGGGCGCGTCGGCTTCGATCGTCCGGACGACCACGCCTTTGTCGATCCCTTTGAACAAATCGCGGATGGCCGGATCGTCGCCGAGCGTCTCGATTCGAATCCCGAGCCATGGGCGCACGATCTTGCGCCCGGCGATCAACTCGTTGCCAATTTCTTTGGCCATGTTGATCGGAATGGCGAAGCCGAGACCGCGATTGATTCCGTTGATCAGCGTGTTCATGCCGATCACTTTGCCGTCAATGTCGCAGAGCGGGCCGCCGCTATTGCCCGGATTAATCGACGCGTCCGTTTGCAAGTAATCCGAGATCGAATAGCCGCTGGTCGTGAGCAATTTGCTGCGGCCTTTCCCGCTAACCACGCCGTACGTGAACGTGTAATCGAGTTTGAACGGCGCGCCGATCGCGAACGCGAATTGCCCAACTCTCACCGCGTCGCTGTCGCCCAATTGCACGACTGGCAAATCTTTGGCCTCGATTTTGATGATGGCGATGTCCGTTTTCTCGTCAGTGCCGACGACCTTCGCCGAAAATTCGCGGCCGTCTTTCAGTTTCACGTCGATCTTATCGGCGGCCTCGACCACGTGAAAGTTCGTGAAAATGTAGCCATCGGGCCGAACGATAAATCCGGAACCTTCGCTTTGGATCGGCTGAAGATTTCTCGGGTTTCGGCGCGGATTACTTTCGTCCGGCGGGCCTTGAAAGAACAGGTCCTCGAACGCGGAGGTTTCGTTATCGTTCTTCTTTGAAATTTCGATGATGACAACGCTCGGTGCAACCGTCTCGAAAACCTTGGCGAATGCATTGTTCAACTGATGAACGACATCTTTGCCCTGCTCGGCCGCGGCCGCTGGAACGGTCGGCGTCGGCGCGATCTCGGGCGTGGCGGCCAGGATCGATCCGCCAAAGGACGGATTCGCGGCGGCGAACATCGTGCTGAGCGCCGCGATAAAAAATGAAATTGAGGTCAAACGCATTTGTTCGAAGTTGGACAGCATCAAACATGCAATGTTCAAGAGATGGAGTCCACTCGCGGGTCGCGCCTAGCAGCCGCGAATTGCACCGGCACGCCGCCTTGACTAATGGTATACTATCGGTCGGTCTCTCTCCGGATATGCGTTCATTCAAGTTGAATCGGGTTTCGGTTGGCACGTTGGCCGCCCTCTTTCTGGTTGCCGCTGTATGGCTTGCGTTCGAGAATCAAGCCCCCAAGCCTATCCCCGCAGATGACTTCGTTCGGGCGATGGAGACGCATCAAACTTCGCTGATCGATCGTTACTTTCGCCAGCACCAGAATCCAAACGCGCGAACTGCGAATGATCGGTCTTTGCTTTTCGTGGCGATTTTGCGGGAGGAACGGATTATCGCCCGGAGACTGCTCGATGCTGGAGCGAGCGGCGACTTGTGGGACAACGCGGGGGTAACGCCCCTAATGGTTGCGGCAATGCATGGCGACTTGGAATTGGTTCGCGCGATAGCTGGACATGTGACTGACATTGCGGCCAGAGACCGTGCAGGTCATTCCGCGCTCTATTATGCTGTTAACGCGCGGAACCTCGAAATCGTCGAGCTCCTCTTGAGCCTTACGCCGAATTTGGAATTGGCTTATGGTGACAGTGCCGAACTGTTGACGCTCGCTATCGGCAGCCCGAACACAAAAATTACCCAGGAAATTCTTGCGCGATTGCCGCGACTTGAACAATGGAGCGCCGGCGCGCTGCGCGCTTTGGACAATGTTTTGCGCGCGGGAGATCGCGATTCGGTGCGGCTGCTGCTTTCAAAACATATTCCTCCGCCTACGCCGGAAGGGAAGCACGTTCCACTACTGGCCTACGCGATTGCCACTGATAACGCGCCCCTGTTTACGACCTTGCTGGACTGTGGCGCGGACGTGAACACGACACTGCCGTCAAAATACGACAAGGAATTTCTCGATGTACTGCCATCGAAGTCGTTTCGCAATTACATTGAAGACGATCGCGACCTCACCTGCCTGATGCTCGCAGCCGGACTCGGCCGCACCGATTACGTCCGCTCGCTGTTGCAAGCAGGCGCCGATCGCAATCGCGCCACCGGCCGTTACAAGATGATCGCGCTTTATTTCGCGGCTGAGCTCGGCCATTGGCAGCCGGCGCAAATTCTTCTCGGCGGCGGACCGCCGCCCGATCATCTCCGCATCGAAATTTCGCTTTCTTCCCAACACATGGCCCTGATCAAGGACGGTGTGCCGGTTTTGAATTCGACCTGTTCGACCGGTCGGGACGGGTATTCCACCAAGCGCGGCTACTTCGTGATCACCGACAAAGAACGCAATCACCGCTCGACCATTTATCACGTTGATATGCCCTATTTCATGCGGTTGAGCTGTCTCGACTTCGGAATGCACGAAGGCGTCGTGCCGAATTACCCCGCGTCACACGGCTGCATTCGTTTGCCCGGCGAAACGGCGCGAAAACTCTTTGCTGAAATCCCAATCGGCACCGTCGTCGCCGTTCAGTAGGACAAAATCCGGCCTCGATTGAAGTGCGCGGCGCACTTGGCGGTGCGCGCGTTGACACAAGTCTGACCGGTCTTAGCGTTTTCGTCCTTACTCAAAATGCAACCTGTTCGGAATGGCGATGGAAAAGAGTTCGTCTCGCATGCGCCGGGCTATTGGTCCCGCGACGGCGGGATGGCGCCCGAACTTTGGAACGATTGGAAATGGCAGCTCAAGAATAGGGTCACTTCACTGGCTCAGCTCGAGTCCCGCGACTGCGGGATCGATCTTAGTGACGAAGAACGCAGCGGGGTGCTTCTTTCCGGCGACAAACTTGCGCTCGCGGTGACTCCGCACTTCTTCAACCTGATCCCGCGCGATAAAAATCCGGACGATCCGATTCGGCGTCAGGTCATTCCGCGTGTCGAAGAAACATGGTCGTCGCCGTACGACATGGCGGACCCGTGTGGCGAAGATTCGCATATGCCGGTACCGGGATTGGTGCATCGATATCCGGACCGCGTTTTGTTCTTAGTGACTGATCGTTGCGCAGCGTATTGCCGCTATTGCACGCGCAGTCGCGTGGTCAGCGGCGTTGGCGAACAGGAATTGCACACCGATTTCGAAGAAGCGTTCCGTTATCTCGAACAACATACCGAAGTGCGCGACGTGCTTTTGAGCGGCGGCGACGCACTGATTTTTTCTGACGACAAGATCGACAAGTTGCTCTCCCGATTGCGCGCGATCAAGCACATCGAATTCCTCCGCATCGGCACGCGCGTACCGATTTTCCTGCCCCAACGGATCACGCCTGAACTGTGTGCGATTCTCGCCAAACACCATCCGCTTTGGATGAGCGTGCACGTGAACCATCCGCGTGAGCTCACGATTGAAGTAAAAGAAGCGCTCGAGCGTTTGGCGAACGCCGGAATTCCGCTCGGCAATCAAAGCGTGTTGCTCGCCGGCGTGAACGACGATCTCGAAACGATGAAAACGCTCGTGCACAAACTGCTCATGTGCCGCGTCCGGCCGTACTACATTTACCAGTGCGACCTGATTAACGGTTCATCGCATTTGCGCACGTCGGTCGCGAAAGGAATCGAGATAATCGAAGGATTGCGCGGCCATACCACCGGTTACGCCGTGCCGCAATACGTGATCGATGCGCCCGGAGGCGGCGGCAAAGTGCCGATCAATCCCGGTTACGTTCTCTATCACGACAACGAAAAAATCGTGATCCGCAATTACGAAGGCAAAATCTTCGAGTATCCCGAAACCGGCGGCGATCAAACCGTCCAGTTCGCACCGCAGCGCGAGTACCACGACGAGTATTTGTATTCGTAGCGCTTTGTCATTCCGAGCGGAGTCGAGGAATCTTTACTGTTTCAGAAATGTCTAGAGATGTCTCCACTCTGGGGTGGATCGACGTGAAGACGGGTCAGTCGATATGCCTTCCAAAGCCGGCGTATGTTGAGGACGGCGCTTACCGTTGCTTAAAAGGAAAATTTCCGAACGTCCGACGTGATTTGCACGACCACATACGAGCATTTGATCCCGACAGCGATGTGAAGACGGGTCAGTCACTTTGCTTGGGACAAAGAGAAGCAGGCATGGATCGATGTAAAACCGGCGAATGCGTTTGTCCGAAGTGCGAGCCGAAACGAACGGCACAACAGCCGACGCCGAGCACGACGGATAAAGTCACCGATGCATTAAAAACAATCGGCAGCTCGATCAGTATTGGCATCGGCGGCGGCGGCACAGTTCGCGGCCACGATCGTCACGATCGGATCAAAGGCGAAGATCGCACTCGAACGGCGGAAAAGCTTAAAACAGCCGACAAATCGCACACCACTTCAAAACCGAAGACGACAAGCGGCAAAACCGTGACTGCTGCCTGCAAATGTCATCCCTGCACCTGCCACTAAAACTCAGGACAGAATGAACAAAATCGACAGAATCTAGATTGGATTCTTCGAACGAAACATTCGGTAAATCTTGTTAAACCTTGCTTGCCACGCCGAAGCCTCGGCGAAGGCGGGTCTACTTCTTCATTGTCGATCTTTGCCACGAGATCGTGGTAGCTTGCCTAAATGCAAAGCGAAGGAAGCATCGTCTGGTATTTGCTCCAGCTTCTGGTCTCGGCGTTTCTTGCAATTTTATTTTTGCAGTCCGGAGTCGATAAAATTGTAGATCGACAGGGAAATCTGAGTTGGCTGAAGGGCCATTTCGCGAAGAGTCCGTTGGCCGGAATGGTGCCGCTAATGGTGACCGCGATTACCATTCTTGAAGTTGCTGCTGGCCTCCTGAGCGGAGTGGGATTTCTCGCGCTGATTTTCGTGCACAACGCCGCAATCGCGTTTTATGGCGCGACTGTTTCGGCGATTGCGATCCTCTGTTTGTTCTTCGGTCAACGGATGGCCAAGGAGTACGCCGGCGCGGCGATTTTGGTTCCGTATTTTTTGGTGACGCTCGTTGCAATTTATCTGCTCGGAAGCTAACTAGACTCGCGGATTACCGTTTTGTCATTCCGACCGGAGTGGAGGAATGGAGCGAGTGGGACGAGCGACATGGACGGCGAAGCCGCGCGGGCAGCGGTGAGAGAGTCGGGAGACGAACGAGTTCAATCTCTTACTATTTCTGTTTCGCGGACGTAGCTAGTCGGAAATATTTAGAGATGTCTCGACTTCGCTCGACATGACAAAGCAGGTGGTTTAATCCGTCGTGGTTATGAAATCTCTGTCCCGAATTTTACTGGTTTTTTCGGTAATCGTGTTTGCCTTCGGTGCATGGATCCACACTTCGGCGTTCGGTCGGATGTCCGATGCAGTGGCGAAATCGGACCTGCCGCCGTTCTTTGGTAACGGCTTCAGGACGCTCTGGCTTCAGGACTCCGTCCTTCAAATTGTCTTTGCGATCATATTCGCTGTTGTCGCAATAAGGCCGGCCGCAGCGACGA
>Ga0209648_10001906_pt1 | contig 17070 bp, 16 predicted proteins | sample GraSoi2013_115cm_FD_185830 | JGI IMG/M metagenome (GOLD analysis project Ga0209648, IMG submission 185830) | Grasslands soil microbial communities from the Angelo Coastal Reserve, California, USA - Sample 9_17_2013_115cm (SPAdes) (version 2) | ecosystem: Environmental > Terrestrial > Soil >...
ATGCCACGTGGCCGCCGCGTTCTGTCGCCAGCAGCAGCACATAAGGATTTGAGGCAATCGACGGATCGCGCAGCGGCGCGAAGGGCACGAACGGATCGTCTTCCGCATGAATAATCAGCGTGGGTATGCGAATGCGGCTGATGTAGGAAAACGAACTGGCTTTGGCGTAGTAGTCATCTGCGTTCTCAAAACCAAACGCCGGCGCGACGTAACGGTCGTCAAACTGTTTGATAGTGCGGACGCGGCGCAGACCGTTCGAGTCATAAAGATTAGGAAACAGGGTTTTCTTGATTCTGATACGCTGTCTCAAACGCCGCAGAAAATCCTGTTGATAGATCCAATTGCGTCGTTTCATCAGGAGTTCGGATCCGGCGCGCATGTCTATCGATGGCGAGATGGCGCAGACGGCTTTGATCTCCCTCGGCGGGTTTTCCGCATATTCACCCGCCAGCTTCAGGACCATGTTGCCGCCCAAAGAGAAGCCTGCGATAGCGATATGCGAGAGGCCATCGACGGCGATCAATTCGTCAATTACCGCCCGCGGATCGCTGGTAAGTCCGCCGTGGTAAAGCTTCGGCGAAAGATGCTCGGTGTTGCCGCAATTGCGAAAGTTAACCCGGATGACATTAGAGCCGGCGCGGAAAGCTTTGTCGGCCGTGATCAGCATGTAACCAGAGGCGCTCGATCCTTCCATGCCGTGCCAAAGCGCCAGCGTAGGATGCTCCACTCGATTCGCTTGCCAGCGGCACCGAGCGAGAATCTGACTGCCAGGCTCGACTTCGAACAGGCGTTCTTCATCTCGCGTGCGATCACGAACGCGCCAACGGCCGGGCCAGAAATGTGCGCCGATCGTTTGCGCGTCGCCTTGTTTAAAAATGCGATGAGGAACGAAGGGTTTGGTGGCGAAGTCGGCCGCTATCCGGGGGAGCAAATCCGAGACGCCGGTTTCGTTGTGGGCTGTTGATTCGGCTGGTGAAGGCATGAATTACCCGGTCGCTATCGCTCCCGGTTCTGTACCGGATCACTTGAACGTGATAATGACATCAACGGTCAGTTTCTGCGCGTCAGGTCTGGTTACAGTTTGGGCAGTAGCGTGGAAAGCGAGCGAGCGTTGCATCTGCGTGCCGATAAACCTCGGCAGCGTGTTCAATCTGAAGTCCTCGACATAGGATTCGTCAAACACCGCCCCCGACTGAAGCGTCCAGCTCTCCTTCAGGCTCTGGGTCAGGTCGGGCGCCAGGCCATTGATGACGAGAGTGCCCATGTGATACTGCGACCCTTCGGAAACGGTGAACTGATAACTGACCCAGTGAGCTGAATCGTCAAACTGAGAAGATTCTTTAACCCGGACGACGAGATATCCCTTTCGCCCGTAAGCCTTGCGCACGTCCTTAAGCCCGGCATCGATCTTAGTGCCATCCGCGACTTCGCCTGTCTTCATGCCCAGCGCGGCCGACAATTCGGTCGCCGACAAAGACTGATTTCCATTCCAATCGGATTTGGCCCACGAATAAACGATACCTTCATCGACGGGAACGGTCACGGTCACGCCGTCCACGCAATTTGATAGATTCTCTGCCTTTGTGGGCGCCGGTTCCTGAAACTGTGCGCGGAGCCGGCCCAGGCGGCGGTACAAAGGAAACAGAGTATAAGTCGCAAAGACGCTGATGTCTTTTCGCGAGAAGTCTGAATTGATCAGCGGTTGCGAAGCTTTAATCAACTCAGTTTCCGCTACCGCCTCCGCGCCGGGAAAGCGCAGCGAGCACACCGGAATTTTCACGCCTCTCACAGTAAACAAAAATTCCTGCGTGCCTTTTGCCAGATCAGTGTAAGGCATCACCTCGACGCGGCCAGGGATCTTCCTTTCGTTCAAAAGACGTTGCAGGGACTGAACGATCTTTTCCGCGGCGTCACCTGCTTCAGGCGCTGTGCCATTGAAGAAAGGGATGTCGTTACGAATGGCGTTGGCCAATTCCTCGTCCGTGAACCAGACAAAATTCTCAAAGACCACAGGCAGACTTCGGTTCGCTTCTTCGACCTCGAAAGTCACCGTGACCTCGCCGGCCCGGCCGCGGACCCGGTAGGTCAGTTTTTTGAACAGGCCTGACTGCATCAGCTTGGTGGCCGCCGCGTCGAGCAAGCTTGGATCGACAGCTTGTCCGATTCTCAGTTCACTGGCGGCGATCACTTGCTCGCGCGGAACCCGCTTCAGTCCCACGACCTCAATGTTAGTCAGGCGCCCTGCCTGGGCCGAGGCGATCGAAGCTGAAGCGAACAGCGTGACGAGCAAGAGAATTGCGCGCAATGTGGGTCTATGACGATGAGTTGAAATGATCATGGTTTGACTCTGGACCTATGGTTAAAGCATCTTCGCGGCAGCACCCGATTCTATCTTGTATAGTTTTGTCAGGAAAGGCAGAGCCGGCGAATGACGCGGACGATCTCAAAAGCGCGCACCAAACGAGAGCTGATAATCACAGCGTGGGATGATTTGGGCCGCATTAGGGTTGGCGCGTCTGAACTGCGAAAGATTCAAAGCTCAATTCACGACCAGTTCGGGGCCGGCGCCGTCGAGAGTCCGGCGGCGATCGCGCGCGTGCTGGCCGACGCAGGCGCCGAGTTGCAGCATCCGGAAGTGATCGAATTCGATGCCCGCTGGCGTCACGCAAAAATTAAAGGGGAAGCGAAGAGATTCCGCGGTTTCGAGGCTTTCGTGGCCGGGGGGCCGTTGCGGCTCAAGCAAGCCGAAAACTTCATCAAGAGGCTGGAACGGCTGAGAAATGAATCGGAGCGAGCGGGAGACAAAGACGCCTTGCAGCGCGCGCGAAAGATAGCCGTCGATGCCAGACAAGTAGTGGAATCACTTGCGAAGGATCGAGCGCTTGATCAACTGACTCGAACTGAACAGGCTGAGATCGCGGAATGGCTGGCGGTTTGGATTCAGACGCCAAATCTTTTTCGCGAATGGCTTGAGCTTCGCCGGCGCTCACCTGAATTTCGCAATAAGTTCTTAACAGAAAAGTCCAAATGATTTTTGATTCAAACAATAGTCGTCGGAATAGTAATTGCGGGTTATTTTTGCGAAGTGCAGAAAGAATATCAATGCGGAGAGAAACACGGGTGAATCTCAAGAGTAACACTCCGCTTTGTAAGGAGGTTTCGCATGATCTGGAATGTTAAGACACTAAAACGGGTAGTACACGCGACTGTACTAGGTTCGTCGCTGGTATTGGGACTGGCTGTCACAGCCAACGCCCAGGATCCTTATTGGAATCAGCGCGATTCTGGGAAACGTCATCAAAAGCTGGAAAAACGCGAACTGAAGCGTCACCAGCGCCTGGAGCGTGAAGAGTTTGGTAACAGCGCAGCCCTGCGCCGCCATCAGAAAGAGGAGCGTAACGATTTGAAACGACATCAGAAGCGAGAACGTCGACGGGACGATCGCTGGTGGAGGCCATAGGGACCCAAATCGTTACAACGGCAGTTTGTTTTGAATGAGGAAACGGGCACCTTAACGGGTGCCCGTTTGCTTTTCAAAGGTCAGGCGTGAACCGCGGGACGCGCGTTCAAGGGATGCGTCTTCTGATATGCGTGCGCGAGATTCAACAGCCGAGCTTCACTCCAGTAAGGACCGAGGAGTTGCAACCCGATCGGCAGTCGATCTTTCGAAAGTCCGCACGGGACGCTGATGCCGGGCACGCCCGCGAGGTTTGCGGTGACGGTGTAAATGTCGTTTAAGTACATCGCCAGCGGATCGTCAACCTTCTCGCCAAAAAGAAACGCGGGCGTTGGCGCGGTGGGCGTCAGCAGGGCATCGCATTTCTCGAATGCTTTCGCAAAATCCCGCCGGATCAGCGCGCGGACTTTTTGCGCTTTGAGGTAATAAGCATCGTAATAACCGGCCGAGAGTACATAGGTGCCGAGCATGATGCGACGCTTAACCTCCGGACCAAAACCTTCGTCGCGCGTCCGGCTATACATGTCGCGCAGCGCCGGCGCGTCTTCGGCGCGAAAGCCGTAACGGACGCCATCATAGCGGGCCAGGTTCGATGACGCTTCCGCGGTGGCGATGATGTAGTAAACCGCGATCGCGTATTTCGCGTGCGGCAGATCGACATCGACAATCTCAGCGCCGAGATCGCGGTAGACCGCAATCGCCTTTTCCACTGCCGCGCGCACTTCGTCGTTAAGGCCTTCGCCCAGCAGCGCGCGCGAAACACCCAGACGCACTCCGGTAATATCTTTGTCCAGCGAAGCTGAATAATCCGGTACCGGCACATCAGCACTGGTGGCATCGTGCGGGTCTCGTCCCGCAATGACCTGAAGCAAAGCGGCGGCGTCTTTCGCCGCGCGCGCCAGCACCCCGATTTGATCGAGTGAGGAGCCGAAAGCGACCAGTCCGTAACGAGAGACGCGGCCATACGTGGGTTTAATTCCGATCACACCGCACAGCGATGCGGGCTGCCTTACCGAACCACCTGTGTCTGAGCCGAGCGCCACGCGGACGATGCCGGCAGCTACCGCCGCGGCCGAGCCGCCGGAAGATCCACCGGGCACGCGCGACGTGTCCCAGGGGTTTTTCACCGGGCCAAAGGCGGAATTCTCGTTAGACGATCCCATGGCAAACTCGTCGCAGTTGGTCTTGCCAATGATCACCGAACCTGCGTCGAGCAAGTGTTGGATCGCGGTCGCGTTGTACGGAGGATGATAAGGTCCCAGGATGCGCGACCCGCAGGAAGTCTGGAGGCCCCGCACACAGATGTTGTCTTTGATCGCGATGGGAACTCCCGCGAGGGGCAAACCTGACTTATCAGACTGGTTGAGGGAGTCAATCTGATCAGCTCGTTTCAGTGCGCCCTCACGATCGATTTCCAGAAAAGCGTTGAGCGTGTCGTTCAACCTCTCTGCCGCGTCGAGCGAAGACTCCGTCGCGGCGCGCGCGGTTGCGGCACGGGTGATGTTGTCTTTCGGGCTGATACTATTCTCATTCATAACGGACAAGACACGCACGCGTCCGCCCTCTATCTTCTGACCAATGGCTCGGCAAACTCCGCGCCAATTGCAGCACCCAGTTCTCTTGTTCAGCAGTCTCCCGAGTCGGCAACCCTCGCGCGACGCTAACCTGGCGAAAGGCGGATTCAGGATTCATTCCTGACACTACCAAGAGGCTTGCAGCTATCAGACCGGATCGTCCGATCCCCTGGCGACAATGAACGGCAACTTTTTTCCCAGTCATCAGAGCGCGGTGCAGCTCGCTAACAAATTATTGAGCCTTGGCGCTGAATCCGGTACGCAGAGGTCGGGAATCGGAAAGCTGAAATACTTGAGCCCATTCGTCCGGCTAAGATCCGCTTCGCGAGCTAAGCCAAGTTCCTGCGATTCCGCCTCGGTCAACAAAGATACCAGGATATCGAACCCTTCATCCTTCAAAGTGAGCACTTCATCCGCAAGCCAATCACCGCCCCGCGGACGAGGAACGATAGCAAGTTGGCCGGGCTAGGGTCCTTCAATGTGATAGCTGATCATAGCGACTTAACTCTTGTCCACGACCTCTCGCGGTAGAGTATCGACGTCGATCCCGGGCTCGCGTAATACCTTGATGCGATGATGTCCTTCGATAAGAATACCATCGGGCCTAGCCTTCAAAGAACACGCCTCTCCACCTTTCAGAGAATCCAGGAGTTGTTCACTGGAAAGCTTACGAAACTGTTCGAGCTTTAACAGGTTCAGCGAACTGTCAGCGTGCAACGACTTGAGCGGCGGCTGTTTCAAAGTTGCTCTTTCAATTTGGAAGCTAGCCCAGGACTTTCGGCACCCGAAAAAATCCCGCTGCCGGATCGGGCGCCTGATCGAGCGCCAGCTCTTGTCCCAAACAAAGCTGCACCTCATCCGGTCGCGAAGATTCCGTTCGTTCGCCTTCAGGAGTCAAACCGCCCAGAGCCGGCTCGATCGCGCTGGTGTCGATTTCGTTGAGTTGCTCGACGTAGGTGACAATCTCAGCGATCTGCGGCGCAAAGATGCGGCGCTCTTCAGCCGTGATCTCCAGATGAGCCAGTTGGGCGACCTTTTCAATGTCAGCTTCCGAAATAGGCATGATCTTTTCAGTTCAAATCAATGCTGCTTTCCTTCTCGTCGATTGATGCAGTTTTCCGCGGCGCGCACAAAGCGCTGCCGCAGGTCAGGGTCCGTGATGTTGCCGGCTGCTGAAAGCACATCCGCGGGAATCGGCGTCCGTCCTTCAGCAGACGAAACTTTGTCTGGCCAGGTCCTGGCGCGGGCCTTCGCAACCGTTGCCGGATCGATGCGGAATTCGATAAAGTCAACGACCGGACCGTCGAGCAGTTGATTGATACGAAACAAAAGTTCGGCGGCCATCATCTGTAGTTGCTTTTGCCAGATCGGATCGGCGACAGCGACAATCAAAGTTTTGCGAAAAAGTCGAAACGGCACTGCGTGAGGACGCAGTCCTTCGCCGGCTGCGCGCGTCCAGGCGATCCGCGCAGCGATTTCAGCCATCTCGGGATTTGTCCCTGTGGCTTTCAGAAGTTTCGGTAACAAGCGGGCCAGGTCAATCATGGTTTCGCGTTCACACTGCCGAGCAGGCCGGACCTCAACTAAGGTGCACACAGTCTGGCAGTGCGAGTTTTGCAGTTTAATGGAAGACAACCGAAACAACCAAATTGGTAAGCTTCAGATTGTTGATTTAAGTAACCAGCAGCGGAGAACATGCGAATGATCGTGATGCCAAAGCTCGTCCTTGCCTCAGCAAGTCCGCGTCGCGCGGAAATCCTGCGCGCCATCGGCTGGCCGTTTGAGGCCCTGCCCGCGGACATTGACGAATCACGCCACGATCACGAGGACGCGGAAACGTACGTCAAGAGAGTTGCGCAGGCCAAAGCTGAGATCGTGACTCCGCGTGTCCCAGGTGCGACGGTGGTGGGCGCGGATACTGTGGTAGTTATCGACGGAAAGATTCTGGGAAAGCCGCGCGACGAGGAAGATGCGCGCCGGATGCTGCGACTGTTGCAGGGTCGCTGGCATCAGGTGTTAACGGGAGTCGCAGTCTTCAACGGAAACCTTGGGCAGCCGCGGGTCGCCCATGAAGTTACCGAAGTGAGGTTCGCTGTGATGGACCAAGCTGAAGTCAGTTGGTACGTTGCGACCGGCGAGCCCATGGACAAGGCCGGCGCCTATGCAATCCAGGGGCTCGGGGCACGGTTCATCAAAGGAATCAAAGGCGACTATTCCAATGTCGTGGGTTTGCCTGTGCGTTTGCTTTATGAGCTGATCATGGCAGAAGCCCGTGAGTGAGGGCTGAGATCACAAAATCTTATCCAATCGTGCCGCCAATTGAGTCGCCAGGTTCGCGTTCGGATCCATGCCACCGATCGTGGCGGCAATGTTCCCCTGCTTATCAATGATCACCACCGACGGTAACTGATCGACTCCCAGCTTCTTCGAAACCACGCCATCCGGATCGCGCAGGACTGCTGCTTTATATTTCCGGGCTAATTCACGAAGTTGTTCATCCGAAGCGTAGTTCTTCGATTTCGGAGACTCTGATTCAGTACTGACCCAATAAACGGCGACGCCACGACCGGCGTATTCATCAGCCAGCTTTTTCACGGCTTCCATCTGATTTTTGGTCAGCGGCAACCACGAAGCCCCAAACGCCAGCACGACCGCCTCGCCGCGCAAGCTCTCAGATGTCACCGCCGGGCCGTCGACGGCGCGGAAGGAAAAATCCGCCGCTCGATTCTGCGCCCAGGCCGGAACTGAAACGAAAGCGGTAAGCGCGAAGAGAAAAGTAACGACCACGCCGACTCTTCGAATATTGGTTAACATTAAAGCTCCTTTGTTTGTCGTCTGCATTAGGACCTGGCGTTAGACGACCATGCACGACGGCTTAGATGAGCCTGGGGGCAGTCTCGTTGGACTTGGCTGATAACCGGCCGAATATCGCTCAAATACGCGCCGGAGCGGTGCCAAAGACGTCCTTGTGCAGCCGCACGTAATCTTCCCACGTGTCCATATCTCGCGCAATGTAGGGGGAATTGACCGGCACGCGTCGAACTTCTTCGCGGTGCGCGTCGAAAAGTCCGCGCAAACCTTTATGAGGATCCAGGGCGAGCAGTTCCTGGCGATGGAAGAGATCAATTAAGACAGGATGTCCGCCGCGACCGTTGTATTCCGGCTGAATGAGTTTGGCGCCTTGATTCCACTCGTTGATGAGCAGAGTGATGACGTCAGAAGGCACAGCCGGATGGTCGACCAGGCCAATGAGTAAGGCCTTTGCGTTCTCGTTGATCAGTTCGACTCCGCGGGCGATGGAAGTACTCATCTGGCTGTCGGGATCGGGATTGAGTGCGAAGCTGACGTTTAGCTGTTTTAGTTGTGCTCGAATGTCTGCGGCGCGATGCCCTACGATCACGACAATGTTTTCAATTCCGGCGGTATGCAGATTGTTAAGGCAACTTTCAATCACCGTGGTGTCGCCGAAGGGCAGCAGCGGCTTGAACGCGCCCATGCGGCGAGAGCACCCGGCGGCGAGAAGAATCGCGGCGATCTCATTCATGCAAAGAAGGTAACCACAAAGTCACGAAGACACAAAGAATTCTAACCTGAAATGGTGAAAGGCTTTCTTGGTGACTTAGTGTCTTAGTGGTTAGTCAGGCCTGCAATTCTTTCAGCGCGCGCAGCGTGTACTGGCGCGTCATCTGTTTACGCCAGTTCATCACGAAATCGGTGTTATCCAGCGGCCGGGCTTTGTTGTAACAGGCTTCGGCAGCGGCCTGAATGTGATCATCGTCAAACGGCTGGCCGATCAACTCTCGTTCGGCTTCCGTTACCTGGATGGGCGAAGGCGCGATCGCGCCGAGGACAATCTTTGCGTCGGTCACTTCTGAGATCCGGTCGCTATCTTTCCCGGTTCTGTAATGAATGCAGGCCGCTACGCCGAGGACCGGAAAATCAAAAGCGCCGCGGCGGCGAAGTTTGTGATACGAAGCACGCCAGCCATTTGTCGGCGGCAGATGAATGTCCACCAGTAATTCGTCGGGCCGCTTCTTGAGATAATCGATGCCATCGTCGTTATAGAATCCTGCCGCATCAATCATCCGCTCGCCCAGAGTCGAAGCAAGACGAAACTTCGCGCCGATTGCCACCATCACCGGCACCAGATCGGAAGACTGCACGGCCCAGCATTTCGAGCTGCCGGGCGCCACCCAACAAACGTCGCCGTCTTTCTTAAGACAAAAATTAATGCCTTTGCGCCATTCGTAATTCTGATCGTAATAATTGCAGCGCGTATCCAGCAAAAGGTTGCCGCCAATCGTTCCCATGTTCCGCAGGATTGGTGTGGAGATGGTGCGCGCGGCGCTGGCGATTACCGGGTAGTCGCGTTTGATAATTTCGATCTCAATAATATCCGTCAGCGTCACTGACGCCCCAATTACCAACCCCTGCCCCCCGGCCCCTGTCACCTGATTCAGTTCGGATAGCCGCATCACTGAGATTACTGTTCGCGGCGTCTGCTGCCTGCGCTTCATATTGGGATAGAGATCAGTCCCGCCGGCGACAAACTGCGCTTCGGGCCCGGTGTCGCCGATAATCTTCACCGCCTCCGCGATGGTGCGCGGCGTGCGGTATTCGAATTTGGGAAGACGCATCATAAAGTCAGGATCAGTGTACTTGCTTAGATACTACTGCGCCACGTCCTTGCGAACATACAACAGCAGATCCACGCCCGGGCGCAGCGCATAGGCCCCATCATCAACTCCGGAATTGATCAATTGATAACGATCGCCGTAGGTGGCCTTGAGCTGTTCCTCCTGGGCCTTTGAACCGATTATCACAGGCTCGTTTGTCGGCACGATCTGCTGGTAGTAGCCGACGCGTTTGTAATCGCGGAAATACCACGGCAACGGCCAGTAGTCAGGCGAGACCAGTGCGATGCCTGTATCGTTGCCCGTCTTCAGACGTGTCGCAATGCGGTCAACCGCCGCGAGCATGGCCAGCGTCTCTCGCCGTGTGTGCGCATAGACATACGGATACTGATCGTCGTCGTAGTGTACGAAGTTGAGCTGGTACATTTGATAGCCAAGTACAGCGACCGCGATCGCGGTGGCAACGTAGAAGTGCTGAGAGATTCTTGGTCGATCATATCTGGCATACAGGACATATCCGGCATACATGGCCAGGAGCAGAATCGCCGCTATCGCGAGCCAGTATTTCGAAAAGTCGAAATCCCATGTGACACCAGAACCGATGCCTTCGTTGATGTCTTTGAGCTTAACCATGCGCCCATAGAACAGCAGCGCAATCGCGCCGCCGGCCAGCGCGAGCGGCAACCAGGGCTCTGCAAATCTTCGGTAAAGTTGATCGAGTGCATAGCCGCTCACGATGGCCAGGGGCACGATGAAGTTCAAGGATATCCACGGCGTCTTGTATTCCACGAGCGAGTACGCCACCAGTAGTCCGAAGGCCCACTGCGCCGCGAACAAAGCAAAGCGATTATCTCCGCGCCAGACAGCAATCGCGGCTCCGGCTGCGCCCAGCAACAATAGCGGTGACTCGATCTGTCTCAGCCATTCAAAGTATTGCAGGAATGGATGGGCGTGCTCATGCGTGCGATGGCGCCAGAGCTTCAAAGTCTGGAATGCGTCGCTAACGCCTTTGGGATAGTTGGTGAAAAACGATGAATAGAAGAGCACATTTACGATAATGAAGATCGTCAGCGCCACCAGCGCGACAGTCGCGACGGGAATGGGCCCGCCGAATCGATCGAATACTCCGGCTTTCCCTTCGCCGGATTCGTCGTCGGCCGGGTTTCCGCTTAGCTGTTCGCGGAGTTTGAAGTACAGGCCGGTCGTAATGAGCGCGATTAGCAGCACCGGGCCATTAATAATCCAGGTCTCTTTGGTCGCTACCAGCAAAGCCGCCGAGATGGATGCCAGGATCAGATACAACCCGCGGCCGCTGTCGTAATACTTCAAAGCCGCGACCACAATACCCAGCGTGAAAAAGACGAACAACGACTCGTGGATGAAATAGCGCGAGAGATAAACTGCGCCCGGCGAGATCGCGATCAGCGCCGCGGCCAACAACGCGCCGATCGTGCCCAGACGTTTCCGCAGCAGCAATACGAGACCTATCGTCGCAACACCAAAGGCGACCGCGACCAGGCGAATATTGAAGGTTGTTAGTCCGTAGTTATCGCCGAAAGTCTTTCCGCCGAAAAATCGAGCGAGCCAGGGAATGATGGCTGAGAAATAATAGAGCGTCGGCCCGTGATAGTTTTCCGGGTTGTAGGTGTACTTGCCCTCGCGGACCAGGGTCATGAGAAAATTCCCGTTGACGCCTTCGTCATGATGCAGCGGCACCAGCGAAAGATTGTAAAGACGTAGAAAGGCGCCAACGATCAGGATCGCCGCAGAAGACAGACGCCACACGCGCTGAGAAAGTTCGGCTGCCTCAGCCGGCGCGCCTGGTTCGCGCGGCTTCTGTGCCGCAGCTACACTTTCCTTCTTCCGCGCAGCCCGCTGTTTCTTACGGCGTGATTTTGTAGAGGTGGTACTCACCTATCTTTGCAACTTCCCGGTAACGACTGAAGAACGCGTCGTTCACCGGCATCAACGAATGTTCCTGTGGATCGATTACAACATAATCGACACCGTATTTCGCGAGCAAGGCGGCGGCGTCGGGCGACCCGGCGTAAATCTTCTTGATGTCAGTCTCGCGCTGGCCAAAATCCAATCCGTGCGTCCAGATGTGTCCGGGATAGCCCATCAGCGAACGTCTTCCGGTCAGAAACACCGGCGTGTTGTGAACCGGCGCGTGCAGGATGGTGGCCCGCGGCGGCGTCTGCTGCTTGATCATCTCGGCAAAGTTCATGCCGTCCCGATCGAATTCCTGATACTCGCCCTGACTCGTCACCAGGGCAAAGACATCCAGGCCGCCGGCGAGAATCAGCACCACGAACAAAACGGCAGCCAGTCCGCGGTTCCAGGCGTTACTTTCCCAAAGCCGCGCCAACAACAGCGCGACAATTGGCGCCGAAGCGATCCACCAGTAGAAAAGCACTTTCACGTTGTCCCAAATCCACGGTGCCAGCTTTACCATGTTCGGAATGATGAAGCAGAGCAGAAACGGCAGATAGAAAAACAGCAGCCGGCGCGACACCAGGTAGTTATCGCGCTTCCACAACAGCGCCGCGATCAGCAGCGGAATGAATAAGCCGGTGTTCTTGAACCAGAACCAGAAGAAGTTTTCATCACCGCTGTCCCAGCCAAACTGAAATCCGATGAAAGCGCTCGTCTTGACCGCGCTGCCGTGGGTCGACCAGAGCAACTGCGGCAAAGCGATCACTGAAGCGGTGACCAAAAAGATCAGCCATTCCCGCCACCTTTTAAAGTTTATTAGCGCCAGACACGCGCCCACTCCCATGACGGCGACAAAACTGTGAGCGTGAACGAGGGGTAGCAGACCGGCGACGAATCCGGCGGCGAGCATGCGCTTCGCGGAAGGCAAAAGGAAAAAGGAGAAAGGAAAAAGCGAAGAGTTCACGGCCGTTGGTCTAGCTGCGGTATTCGCAGCTGCTGCGGCCTCGGACCGCTTGTGCTGACTAGATTCCCTTTTTCCTTTTACCTTTTTCCTTTTTCCTTCAGCGTCGCTGCGCGACGCGGCCCACCATTGTGTAAACACAATTACTGCCAACGGAATTCCGAGCAGAAATCCACGCTGCGGCACGAGCAGGCTGGTGACGGCATTCCCCCAGCGCCAACCTTCGGCAGCTTCGGGAAGGATTGTGTACGAATGTTGAATGTGCGCCAGAACCTGGAACACTCCTTTTCCAGTTTTCTTTACGTCGTCAAACAGCAGACCCCATCCAAAGCCGCCATTCAAAACCACCAGCACCGGTGTCAGAATCGCGGCCGTGCGATTGCGCAGCAGTTGCTGTCCAAAGCGATGCAGCACGCCGACGAGCGCTACCCCCAGGATCCAATTCTCAATGAACATTGAATCGCGCAGACTAGCGCCGGCGCGCACGAACATCGCCGAGATAAAGTCGGTAATAAACGGATAGGTGAAACGCACGCCGGCAAAAGTCGGATCTTCAGGCGGAAAATTCTCGCCCCAGGCAAAGCGCGTGATGACACTGAGGTGAAACGGCAGGTCGCCATAGTTGTTCAGGACGCCGGTGTAAATCCCGTCCGGTTTTTCAAAGATCGCGCGCGCGAACACCAACCACGCGACCACTGCGACACCAGCATAAAAAAAGAAATAGATGAACGCCCAGCGATCCGGCCTCGAGATGGAGCGGCTGATGGCCTGTGTTGCACTGACGATGTCGGTGCTTACCTGAGCGCGACGCTCAGGATCCACCAATAGAAATAAGGGTGTGGCTAGCAGAAATGCAGTCGCCATCAAAGCCGGTGCGGTCAGCCCAAATACGAGCGCCAGAGCAAAACCCAGCAGGCCAAGCAGGGCAAAGCCGATGCAGGCGCCGCTGCAAAGACGCGAAGCGAGCGGCGCGTCCTCATCATACGTATAAGTGAGAACCGTGCCGCTCGCTATGGCAATCAAGGATAAGGCGAGAGCAATCGTCATTGTGGAGCGAAGGTTTCGGTTCCCTCTCCCTCAGGGAGAGGGTTAGGGTGAGGGTTTAATGAACCAGCTAAATTTACATCTGCCGCTAGCTTTGCCCCTCACCCCAGCCCTCTCCCATAGGGAGAAGGAGTCAAGACTAGATGCTCATGATTTCGTGCTCTTTTGACTTTGACAGGTCGTCAATCTTCGAGATGTAGGTGTCCGTCAGCTTTTGCACTTCATCAAGACCGTCACGCTCGTTATCTTCCGAAATCGTTTTGTCCTTGAGCATCTTCTTCAGCTTGTCATTCTCGTCACGGCGAATGTTCCGGATGGCGGTGCGGTGTTCTTCGGCAATTTCATGAACCTGCTTTGCCAGTTGCTTGCGTCGTTCCTCGGTAAGAGGCGGAATCGGAATGCGCACCAGTTTGCCGTCGTTCGAGGGGTTCAAGCCGAGATCGGCGGCGCGAATAGCTTTTTCGACGTTCCCGATTTGGGTGGGATCCCACGGCTGAACTGTCAGCATCTGGGGCTCGGGTGCATGCACAGAGGCCATTTGATTCAGCGGCGTCGGAGTGCCGTAGTAATCAACGATCACGGCGTCCAACAGGCTGACCGCGGCGCGGCCAGTACGCACGGTGGCCAGCTTGCGACGCACGTCGTCGATCGCGGCTTCCATGCGCGGCTTGGTTTCTTTGATGACGTCTTTTTCAGTCATGATTCTCTCGCAATTCCTGGGGGAGAATGGTCAGAGTAGAAGACTCAACTTCACCCTTCATTCTCGAAGTGACTTATGAACTCAGCTCTATCAAAGAGCAAATGATTCTCTCCTTGAGTGAGCCCAGGCGTGTAATTCTGAGTCGTCAATAGATCTTCGACCATCTGCTGGATGTCCCTTGTAAGTATTCCCTTGTCGATCGCCCATTTCGTCGCTGTTTCAGCTACCTTGGCGCTAGTGAACATTACCCCGATTATTGGAGCGGTAGACTTCTTGAACCAATCTGGACTCTGTTCGTAGGCCCGTCCTTTCTTCTCTCTGAGTGACTCCAAGTCAGTGCAGAACAGCCTGACCATTGGCTCAGCAATTTTCCCCTTCTTCGCCTGTCCCGCGATTCTGATAGTCGCATCGTGCCACAATGTTGATCTCGAAATATCGCGTAGATTCAAAAGCCCAAAAATATCTATCCCTTCTTCCTTGGTTCCCCGCGCTGCAGAGCTCTTAACGCCGTTAATCGTCAGAATATGACATGAGAAGTATTCAAAGGCTCTCCACGAAAGCGCCCTGATTGCGTCTAGGGCATCGTCCTTGACCTTATCTTCAGCAATATTCGAGAGTGGTGTCAGGTAATCAGGGTCAACATCTGCAAAGACGTATCGTGGCTTCAACCCCTTTGAATAAGCTTCCTCAATTTTTCGACTTAGTCTCTTAGATACAGCTCGCTTCAATTTATCAAAGTTGTCTGCGACGAGTGGATCGTCTACGGTGAACCCCGCCTTATCAAGCAATTCTTCTACAATTGTAGTTAGATCTAACTGCTCGCGCCTTCTCCATATATCGTTCGCAAAATCATCAGCTAACGCTTTGATATTCTGCATGAGTTACTTACCCAGGTTCTTGAGTTGCATCTGAATGCTATTCCTAAGTTCCTCCAGCAGTACATGAAATTCTTCCGACCGTTCCTCACGCTTGATCCTTGGTATGGGTAAGGTGTCTATAGAATCAAGTAGTTTATCGAGCTGTTGTTTCACCGACTCTAGATCAACATCCCTACCTCCTTTACGCTTAATTCCAATTTCGACTCGGGCTTCATCGATATCCAAATTCCCAGTCTCAAAGCGAGTAAGGAGGTCTTGGTCGCTTATGATTGCCGGTAAGACGTCACGCACGTCCACGGCCCGATTAATTTTAGGCTCGTTGTCGTCTTCTTGCGGTGTAATCCATGACAAGAGTTTCTTAAAGTTTCCGTCGTTCGTGAATTTCCTTGTGGATTCGTCCCAGCCGAGCCATGTCTTTAGAGCATCGATTCTAAAGACCGCTTCCGAGAAGATACTGAACTTGTCCTTTTCTATCCTTTCTCCATATTCGTCATCGTCCCGCGCTGCCTTGAACGCATAGTGCGAACGTAGAAGGCGACTGGCCGCACTTGTCGAGACTCCTGCCGCCTTTGCAACGGTGGGAAGACCAGGCGCGCGCCCTCTGCCCTCACGAGGCTTACTTCTGATTTGGTCTTCAATCTTCGCAATGAAAGCTGCTTGCTGTAGAGGGGGCCACTCTTTGATTCCAGACATGTGTCTTAGTCCTTGAACGAGCCAGACAATATCCGGATTGTTCCCCTCGTAGACAAAGGCATGAAATCCGGTCATCGAATCTAAGACAGCCTTGTCGAGATGTAATTCACCTTTACGGTGGGCCTCCACGAGCTTTTTGAGGGTGGTTATTCGGCGGTTACCTTCTAGAACCACATACTTGTCCTTGGCGAACGCTCTGACTACTACCGGATCAGTTGGGACAAATCCGTACCTTAAGATGCTGGCTTTCAGATCATCAATCTTTATCTCTCGTTCGATTAAGTCCCTAGCGTTCTTTTGCACATTTTCTTCGTCAATTCTGGAATCGGGGAGATGTCTATCGAGACCGAAGCGAGGATTATTAGGGTCTAGGAACACCTGTTCTAACGCTATTTCTTTTCGCTTTAAGCTTAAGAGCTCTCTTGTCGGTTTTACTTCGCTGTCAGTTTGGTCGGTCATCTAATCCTCCTCTGGTGAATAGAAAGAGTGTGGTCACAACTGCCAAAGCTCAGGAATTACTTTTGACGAACGACGAAAATGCTTATTTTTCCAGGCAGACCCGCGTTCCGATGCCGGCGTCGCTGCGCACCACGCGGACGATGTTTCCGGACTTCCGCATGTTGAAGACAATGATCGGCAGATCGTTGTCCATACAAAGAGAAATTGCCGAGGCGTCCATCACTTTCAACTGCTTCTCAAGCACTTCCTGGTAAGTAATACAGTCGAATCGGGTCGCGGAGGTGTCTTTCATCGGGTCTGCCGAATAGACGCCGTCGACTTTAGTGGCTTTCAGAATCACTTCAGCCCTTATCTCGAGCGCGCGGAGCGCAGCTGCTGAGTCAGTCGAGAAGAAAGGATTTCCAGTGCCGGCGGCAAAGATCACTATACGGCCTTTTTCCAGATGTCGAATTGCGCGACGCCGGACGAAAGGTTCAGCTAGCTGAGGAATATCGATCGCCGAGAGCACGCGCGTTTGGGCGCCGGTTGTTTCCAGAGCGTCCTGTAACACGACGGCATTCATTACTGTGGCGAGCATGCCGATGTAGTCAGCGGAAGATCGATCCATGTTGCCGGCACTAGCGGAAACGCCACGGAAGATATTGCCTCCACCCACGACCACAGCCACTTCGACACCGAGGTCGTGCACTTGCTTGATCTCTTCGGCTACCGAACGCGCAACATTCACGTCGATTC
>Ga0209648_10001907_pt1 | contig 17059 bp, 14 predicted proteins | sample GraSoi2013_115cm_FD_185830 | JGI IMG/M metagenome (GOLD analysis project Ga0209648, IMG submission 185830) | Grasslands soil microbial communities from the Angelo Coastal Reserve, California, USA - Sample 9_17_2013_115cm (SPAdes) (version 2) | ecosystem: Environmental > Terrestrial > Soil >...
GTATATTAAAGACGTCCGGATGCGCTTTCTCGATTTCATCGAGGAGGATGACCGAGTAAGGAGTCCGGCGGACGCGCTCCGTTAATTGACCGCCTTCTTCGTAGCCCACGTACCCTGGAGGCGCGCCAATCAGCTTCGAGACGGAGTGCTTCTCCATGAACTCCGACATGTCGAAGCGCACCAGCGACTTCTCCGACCCAAACAAAAACTCCGCCAAGCGCCGTGCGACTTCCGTTTTGCCAACGCCTGTCGGCCCGAGGAAAAAGAAGCAGCCCACCGGACGCAAAGGCGACTTGAGGCCCGCGCGGCTGCGCCGAATGGCGCGAGCCAAAGCGGTGATGGCCTTGTCCTGGCTGATGACCCGCTTATGAAGTTCCGGCTCGATACGCAAAAGTTTCTGTTGTTCGTCTTCCTTGATGGAAGTAACGCCGATGCCCGTCCAGCGCGAAACGACTTCTTCGATGTCTTCGCGCGTGACGATGCCGGTCGAGGCTTCGTCCAATTTGAAGCGCTCGCGCAGCCCGCGCAGGTTTTCTTTTTCCTTGCGCTCTTCCTCGGAATAGAAACGCGCCTTTTCGAATTCGTGATTGGCGATGGCCGTTTCCATGCGGTGGGTGATGAACTTCACGCGCTTCTGCACTTCGCCGACTTCGTCGGGGACGGTGGCTTGGCGCAGCTTCACACGCGCCCCGGCTTCGTCGATCAGGTCAATGGCCTTGTCGGGAAGAAAACGGTCGGGGATGTAACGGTTCGAAAGATAGACGGAGTAACGAAGCGCTTCTTCGGTGTAACTGACGGCGTGGAATTTTTCGTAGCGCTCGCGAACACCCTGAATGACCTGCACGGCCTGATCTTCGTCAGGGGCGGGAACCTTCACGGACTGGAAACGGCGCTCCAGCGAGCGATCTTTCTCCACCGACTTGCGGTATTCGCCCGGCGTCGTTGCGCCGATGCACTGAATCTCTCCGCGTGAGAGCGCAGGTTTCAAAATATTGGCGGCATCGAGCGAGCCTTCCGCGGAACCGGCGCCCACGAGTGTGTGCAGCTCGTCGATGAACACGATGGAATTCTGGCTCTCCATCAATTCCTTCATGATGGTCTTCAAACGCTCTTCGAACTGTCCGCGGTATTTTGTGCCGGCAACGATCAAGGAGAGGTCCAGGGAAAGAATCCGTTTGTCTGCAAGGAACGGTGGAACATCACCATCGGCGATGCGCTGCGCCAGGCCCTCGACGATGGCGGTCTTGCCCACGCCGGGCTCGCCGATCAAGACCGGGTTGTTCTTGGTGCGGCGGCAAAGAATCTGAATGACGCGTTCGACTTCGCCTTCACGGCCGACCAGAGGATCGAGGGAGCCTTCCGATGCAGCTTGCGTGAGGTCGCGGCTAAATTCCGCGAGCAGAGAAGTTTCCTTGGGCCGGGCCGCCGCGGTTTTTTCGCCGGACGTGCGCGCCAGCTCTTCCCGTAGCGTGGAAAGACGCAGGCCGCGCTCCATCAAAATCTCCGCGCCGAAGCACTTCTCTTCGCGCAGAATGCCAAGAAGCAAATGCTCGGTGCCGACGTGCTTGTGTCCGAGGCGCTCAGCTTCTTCCGCCGCCATATTAAGGATGCGCTTGCACTCCGCGCTGAGCGGCACTTCGACGGAGGTCGAGATGCGCTCGCGGATGGTGATACGGCCTTCGATCTCTTTGCGTATGGATTCGATCGAGCCTTGCTGGCGAAGGAAACGGTTGGCCAGCGCTTTGTCCTCGCGCATCAAGCCGAGCAGCAGATGCTCAGTCTCAATGTACGGGCTGCCATACTGGCTAGCTTCGTACCTCGCAAAAAAGATGACGCGTCGCGCTTTCTCTGTATAACGTTCGAACACGTTAGCTCGCTTCTCCCCCCGGGACCCCGCTCGCGGAGGCCGCAGCCTCGCGAGTCCGCAGAACGCCGTGTTCCAGCGCTAGTATACGGTCACACCGCGCGGCGAGCGCCAGGTTGTGCGTCGCGATGAGCGACGTCAATCTATGCGTGCGGTGCAATCGTTCCAGCAACTCGAACACGACCCAAGCATTCTGCTCGTCCAAATCCCCGGTAGGTTCATCTGCCAGCAGCACTGACGGCCCAGTGACGAGCGCCCGGGCAATCGCGACGCGCTGCTGTTCCCCTCCGGAGAGTTCCCCCGCGCGGTGATCGGCTCGATGTTCCAAGCCCACCTCCGCGATCCACTTCCGTGCCATCCCCAGCGCGGAAGCAAAACTTTCGCCGCGCACCAGCAGCGGCAAAGCTACATTTTCCGCAGCCGTAAAGTCCGGCAACAACTGGTGGCGTTGCCACAAAAATCCAATGGCACGATTCCGAAATTCCGCCAGCGCCGCGTCGTTAATCGATTCAATGGCTTTCGTTGCGAAGTATACTGTACCGCTCGTTGGCGTGTCTAGCGCCGCCAGCAGATGCAGCAAGGTGCTCTTGCCGGCTCCCGATGGCGCGACGATCGCAACCATCTCTCCCCGTCGCAAAATCAAGTTCGCATCCGCCAGCACGCAGATGCTTTTCTCGCCGCTGCCGTAAGTTTTCTTTAACCCGCGGGATTCCAGAACAACTGAGGCGTCCTGATCCTCGGTCGCCACTCCGGCGTCAAGTTGTGTGTGCTGGGTCATTCCCTTGCTACGCCTTTCGGCTTCCGCATGCGCCGCTTCTTCTGTTTACTTAGATGCTTCCAGTGCAATCCCTGTGCCGCGTTCCGTGGTCGCAAATTTTGCGTACCGCTGGCCCAAAGTGTTTCCCATTTCGGCCAGTCCATTGCCTGCCGAAAAGAGGGCAATTTTACGTCAAACTGAAACACCCGTAATCTTTCTGTTATCAACAGCTTGCGGCGGGCTATTGCTGGCGCCGGGGTTGAGGGATGCTCCCCGGTCCCGCTCACCTGCCTCTCACTCCGGATAGGAGCAAATCTCGCGCCAAATGGACGCAGAATATGGTTATTGCAAACCCATTCTTGCTCTCATTCATACCGAAGAATTTCCACGGGCAAGAGCCGTACCGCGGCGCGCGCCGGTAAAATCGTGGCGCCGATCGAAATCCCCATCGCCACGGCGGTAATCCACATGCCATCGAAAACGCTGGGATGAAAGGGCACGTAAGACACGGCATACACCTGGGGGTCGAGAGGAATCAGACGGTAATTCCCCGCCAAGAATGAAAACGCATATCCGATGAAGAGGCCGATCAGCGTGCCCGCAGTTCCGATGCTGATTCCCTGCCAAAGAAAAATCGTTCGAATCTGCTCACGGCGCGCGCCCAGCGAGCGGAGCACGGCGATATCGCGAGCTTTATCGGTGACCGTCATGGAAAGAACAACCAGAATGTTAAGGCCAGCGACGAAGGTAATCAGACCGATGAAGATCGCTGTGACCAGCTTCTCCAATCGCAACGCGCGAAACAGCGCGCGATTTTCCTCCATCCAGGTTGTCGTTGAAAAACCTTGTCCGGCGGCTTGCCGGACTTGTTCTGCAATCTCGCCAGCGCGTTCCGGTTGGAGGAGACGAAACTCGAGGACGTTGACGACGTCTCCTGCCCCGGAAAGCCCTTGAGCCGCCGCCAACGTAAGGAAACACCAGTTCTCGTCGTAGTCGTAAAATCCGGAATCGAAAACTCCCGCAACACGAAACCGCCGTGTCCGCGGCATCAATCCGAAGGGCGTCAATCTCCCCTGTGGACTCGTGAGCGTCACGTAATCGCCAGGGGAAACCTTCCATTCCTCGGCGATCTGTTTGCCAATGAGCAGCGCATCGATGCCATCCGGGTCCTGGGAAAAATCCAGTCTTCCAGCGGTGATGCGTTGCAGCGCTTCGTCGCTCTTTCGCTCGCGCCCGGGATCGATTCCTTTCGTGACCACACCGCGCGCTTGCCCAGCGAACGAAAGCAGCACCGTCTGGTAGACCGCCGGCGTGACGGAACGCGCACCAGTTGCGGCTGCAAGCTTTGTAGCCATTTCTTCGTAGTTCTTGATTCCGCTGGTGCCGGGGCGCGTTAGGGAGACATGAGCAGTGACGCCGAGCAGGCGGTCTTGCAGCGTCTCGCGGAAACCAGTGTTCATGGAGAGCGCGATCACCAGCGTGGCCACGCCCGCCGCCACCCCGACCATGGAAAAGAGCGTGACTAGCCGCAGTACTGCCGGCCGGTACGGCGACCGCAGGTACCGCAGCGCCACAAACCATTCGAATCGCATGCTGGTTGGAAGAATACGTCAGGCGCCGTGCGCTTCGGAAGCTGATTCGCTGCCCCCCTCGGGACGCAAAAGAGGAAAAAGGATGACGTCACGAATGGAGGGTGAATCCGTCAACAGCATCGTCAAGCGGTCGATGCCGATGCCTTCCCCGGCCGTCGGCGGCATGCCGTGACAGAGTGCGCGAATATAATCCACGTCGAGTTGCTTCGGCATTTCGTCCCCGCCCTGGGCCATCTGCGCTAGGAAGCGCCTTTCCTGCTCTGCGGGGTCATTCAATTCCGAGAAGCCGTTGGCCACTTCCATTCCCGCGACGTAAATCTCGAATCGTTCGGTGAGCGAAGGATCTTCCGGCTTTTGTTTCGAAAGTGGGGAAATATCGGTTGGAAAATCGTACAGAATCGTAGGCTGAACAAGTTTGTCTTCGGCCATGGCTTCAAATAGAAGCCCTGTCCACTCGCCGTCCTTCAGCGTGCCTTTGGCTGCCGCGTAAGGCGCGCCGGCGCGTTTCGCCCATTCGTTGTAACGCGCGGTCGCCTCGCGCGCACCTCCAGGAGAAGCCAGCCTTTCCAGCCTCGGAGCATCGCCCGCTGCCGCGGGCCAATACTTGACGATTGCTTCGCGCATCGTAAGCCGTTGCATTTTCGAAAAATCGAGCTCGGTGTCGCCGTACTTCACCGTGGTCGAACCGGTGATATTCTTGGCCAGCAGTGCGAATAGTTGCTCGTTCATGTCCATCAAATCGCGGTAATTGCTGTATGCCTCGTAAAACTCCAGCATCGTGAATTCCGGATTGTGCTGCGTGGAAATGCCTTCATTCCGGAAATTGCGGTTGATCTCGTACACGCGGTCGAATCCCCCGACCGTCAGCCTCTTCAGATACAGCTCCGGCGCGATGCGCAGATACAGATCAATGTCCAGCGTGTTGTGGTGCGTGGTGAACGGCCGTGCGGCCGCGCCTCCCGGGATGAGATGCATCATCGGCGTTTCAACTTCGAGGTAGCCCCGCGTATCAAAAAACTTTCGCAGTTCCTGGACAATCCGGGCACGCGTCTCGAACACCTGGCGGGACTTTTCATTGGCGATCAAGTCGAGATACCGCTGCCGGTAACGCAGTTCGACGTCCGTCAAGCCGTGCCATTTCTCGGGCAACGGCAGCAGGGCTTTCGATAGAAAGAAAATCTCGTCGACCCAGATGGACAGCTCATTGGTCTTGGTTCGAAACAGGTGCCCGCGAACACCAATCGAATCGCCCAGGTCCAGCAGGTGAAACAACTGAAATCCCCGTTCCCCGACAACGTCCTTCCTCACATAAATCTGGATTCTTTTTCCCGATCCCTGCAGATGGGCGAATCCCGCCTTGCCCATCAATCGGTACGAGACCATGCGTCCGGCAACGCGCACTTCGCGTTTACTCGCTTCCAATTCCGGCCCGCTCGCCTGACCATACTTCTCTACCAGTGCAGCCGGCGTATCCGTCCACCGAAATTCACGGGGATAGGGATCATGCCCCAGCGCCTGGATCTGTTCGAGTTTCTTGTAGCGTTGTTCAAACTGGTCGCGCGGCTCAAATTGCAAAGAGAAAATCCTTTCGGAAGCGATGGAAGTTGAGTATAACGGCGCGCATCATGTCTGGGCAAGGAACACGCGAGGTTGTCCGTCTGAAGGACGGAACACATGACATACCGCAGCCGCTATGATCGTTTCTTCTCGCTTTGGCATTCGGAAGAAGTCCCCACATATTAATTAATGCTGCCCTGGGGTACTGTCCCAGTTTGACAAATTAGGACAGCACCTGCCCTGGAGATTGCTATGGCTTGAAACAAAGTTTTGTTATACTCGCGAACCTGTCCCGACGGAGAGCCCCCGTGAAAGACTCTATCCGCCCCCTCACCCGCGGAAAGTCTGTGAAAGACGACTGGCGTGCGTGGCTGCCCGCGGCAAAAGCACAAGTTTTCCGCAACCACGTTCACCAACTCGAATCCAGCTATGTGATGTTAAGCGTTTCGCTCGATGAGGCTATCGAGCTAGAGCAGATGGGCCGACCCGACAAGTCGCAGCTGGCTGTGGGTATTACTTCTGGCCTTTGCAAGCTGCTGACCGAGGCGCTGGGCGGGCTGCTTCGTGCTCTGTCCGAACACGCCAAGCACTATGGAACCATCCCTAACGCTGTGCCCCTCGATCCTGCCAATTTTCAGGGACAACGAGGCCAGCGCTTGGCTCGCATGAGCAGCCTCCTTAATCATGTGCTGCTTTCCCAGCGGCTCCAGTTCCTCCATAAGTTAAGTACGTTGGAGGAAATGGTCGAGGATCTTGGCAAGGATTTCCGTCATGCCGCTAATGACCTGGCCGAAGGGACCTCTTCGAATCTCCCGAAAATGTGGGCTGAGGTCGACGCGGACCACTACGATTTGAATACTTGCCTGCGGGAGGCCATTGTTGTGTTTAAGTCTTTCCTGATTGCCCTCCCAGAGAACCAGCTTGGGGCTTTCCAAAATACCGTTCGGGAGCAATCTCTACTCCACGAGGCTGACGTCCCTTTGCCCCACGGGTGTTCCGTCATAGACGAATGACCGCCAGTGCGGGAGAATAATTGAGCCTGCTCGCCCGCTGGGATCCGGCAAGCTTACCGGGGGAACTAACTCCCCGGAGTGGTGTTTGATTAGATATGCGGGCTTCTGCCAGGACAACTCAAGGGGGTACTCGGTGCATCCGAACTGATGGATGCGCCGCTATTGGACCGTTGGCCCGAAACCGACCAAGCGATCCCGATGCGTCGACCTCTCGACAGTCCACCAAACCGGTGACTGAAGCGGAGGCCATCCGTCTGGCCCAGGCTGGAGATGCTGCGGCTTTTGAGTTTCTGTACCACTTGCATAGCCGTCGCGTCTACGCTTTGTGCCTGCGCATGGTGAATAACCCTTCCGATGCGGAAGACTTGATGCAGGAAGCTTTTCTGCAGCTCTTCCGCAAGATTGGGACCTTCCGCGGAGAGTCGGCCTTCTCGACCTGGTTGCACCGGATGACGGTCAATGTGGTGCTGATGCGGCTGCGCAAGAAGTCGCTCCCCGTGGCCTCGCTCGAAGAAACGACGGATCCCGACGATGAGACGGGCGGCCCCAGGAAGGACATCGGCGCACTGGATCTGCGCTTGAGTGGCGCCGTCGACCGGGTCAATCTCGAACGATCGGTTGAGAAGTTGCCACCGGGTTACCGGACCGTGTTCGTATTGCATGACGTACAGGGGTACGAGCACAACGAGATCGCGGACATCATGGGATGCTCGGTGGGAAATTCGAAGTCGCAGTTGCACAAGGCGCGCACGCGTCTGAGAGACCTGCTCCAGGAAGAGGTCCGCCAGCAGGCGCGGGAAGTACGCCATGCGGCAAAAACTCAGACGGCGCATGATGATTGAGCTACAATGAGGGCCAATCAAGGGTGTGTGAGCGACTTCACGGCGGAACATCAGGGAATTGCGCCGAGACGATTTGAGAGAAGTCGAACGGGGCTGGCATCCAGCGCAAGCTCCCGCGGAGTGAAGAGTCATGCAGTGTAAGGACGTGGAATTCGTCGTGGAGCAGGAGGGTCTGGCGCCCCTGCCGGAAGCGGCCCGAGCGCATGTGGCCACTTGCAGCGATTGCCAGGAATTTGTTGCGGACCTCGCAAGCATCGTTTTTCTCGCGAATGAATTGCCCGCTGAAGTCGACCCGCCTGCTCGCTTGTGGAATTCTCTCCGAGCCCAACTTGAAGTTGAGGGAATTATCAAGGCGCCGGTCGTTCCTGCTGGCGGTGAACGCTCATCCTGGTGGCATGGCTTCGGCGAGCTTTTTCGTAGCCGCGCTATGGCAACGACGGCCGTGGGCCTGCTGATCGTTGTTGCTGGATTTCTGCAGCTGCGGCAAGCGCCAGATACCTCCTTGGGACGTGATGCTGGTCCCGCCTCGCAGATTGCTTTCACGCAAACTGCCAAAGTTCTCAATGATCAGGAAGTCGATCTTAGAAACATGCACCTTGCCGATACTTCTCCGGTGGACAGCTCTTTCCGGCAGAACCTAAAGCAAGTGGATGAATTTATCGCTGACTGCGAGCGCCATTTGAAAGCCGTGCCGCAGGACGAGGTGGCGCGCGAATATCTGTACAACGCTTATCAGCAAAAAGCCGAATTACTTTCCGCGATGATGGATCGCGAAGGGAGTCTCCACTAACATGGGAATTGGAATCTTGAGGTTCGCCTCTTTGCGACTGCACTTGAAGCGCGGCGCGCTGCCGGTGCTCGCGGCCGCTGCTTTTCTCGGCGCGGGTCTGCCTGCCACTGCCGCCGCAGCCGCCAGCCAGCATATTGAAAAGCATTTCGCGGTCAATGCGCGCCCGGTGGTTGTTATTCACAACGTCGCTAATGGCCGGATCGAAGTGAAATCCTGGAAAAACGCCGAAGTTGATGTGCTGGCCAGCCAGACTTCCGACAAGATTGGCTTCGAGATGGAGCAAGTTGGCGACCGCATCGACGTCACCGCCAATGTTCTAGACGCCTCCGCGCAGCCCGCCGAGTTGGCAGCCAACCTGCAGCTCACCGTGCCTGAAGAAACAGAATTGCAGCTCAAGACCGAGACGGGACTGATTTACGTCGAACAGGTCATGGGCGACATGACGTTGGAAAGCGTCGCCGGCGAGGTTCACCTTAAGGAAGTCTCCGGGTACATCATCGTCCGCACCACGGAAGGCTCGCTGGTCTGCACGCAGTGCGCCGGTAAATTGGATTTCAAGTCCATCAGCGGCGGCGCGCAGGTTCTCCAACCGGCGCTTACCAACGTCAGCCTATTCACCACTTCAGGAAATATCCTCTTTGACGGCGACTTCGTCCGTACCGGCCTCTATACCATGAAGAGCGGCAAGGGCCTCGTCGAGGTCCGCTTCTCTGGCAACGATTCCTTTGACCTGAAGGCGCAAACCGCGATGGGCACGGTCGACAACCAAGCGGCCGCGTACCTGAAACCTGATGCGCACGGCATAATGCACCGGGCATCAAAGTTTACCAAGGGCCTCTTCGGGACGGTCGGACAGGGCTTGGCCAAAGTCGAACTCTCCTCCTACAGTGGTACAATTCGCATTCTGAAGCGCGACTAATTTTTCGCGCCACGATCGCGTGACCACTACACCTCCTTTGCGCGGGCCGCAATCCCGCGTTCCAGTATTATGCCTCGCCGGTTTTATGGGTTCCGGCAAAACCACTATCGGCACGCTCCTCGCGCGGCAATTAGCCTGGCGCTTTGTCGATCTCGACGACCGCATCGAAGAATCTGCTGGCCTCGCGATTCCACAAATTTTCGAACGCCTCGGCGAATCCGCATTCCGCCAGATCGAAGCGGAGCAGCTCCGCGCCGCCCTCGGCCGCGCCACCGAGCTGAAAGAAAGCACCGTTCTCGCCCTCGGCGGCGGCACCTACGCGCAGCCAGGCTGCCCCGAATTTCTGCGCGCTGCCGGAATTCCTGTTTTGTGGCTGGATTCCTCTATCGAAGTTCTGCTTTCGCGATGTATGACCATGACCGGCCGCCCCCTTTTCCGCGACGAAGCCAGCTTCAGCGGGCTCTACTCTCAGCGTCTCCCTTCCTATCAACTTGCTGATTACCGCGTGGACAGCTCCGGCGAACCCACCCAGGTGGTTGCGGAAATCCTGCGTCGCGGCATTGTTGCATCTGGTGGAAACTCTGCGCATCTGGTGGTTGAGAAACCCCTGCCGTGAGAGAGAATGGACGCGGGGTAAGAAGGCCGTGAAATTCAGAACAGGTTCGATCGCACTGACACTCGGAATGGTGGCGTGCGCCGCGTTATCTCTCGCTGCTCAGAAGAAGGGTGCGCAGCCGTCCGGCGCCGTTGTCTTTGCTCAGGACAAGGGCAAGCTCACCATCAAACTCGGCGGACAGACCGTCGGCCACGAGGAATTTGAAATCGCGCCGTCCGGCGCCGGCTGGGTGGCCAAAGGTACTGCGGAAATCAAGCCGCCCGAGGGTGGCTCCAGCAAAGTCTCCGGTGCATTGACGATGCAAGCCGATGGCGCGCCCATCAGCTATGACTGGAGCGCCCAGGCGGAAAAAACTAACGGCGCTCACGTCCTCTTCGCTAACGGCGTGGCGAGTATCACCCTGGAGATGCAAGGCGCGCGCCCGTTCCAGCAGGATCTTTCCTTTGGTTCGCCGCTCATCGCCGTTCTGGACAACAATCTCTACCATCAGTATGCCGTCCTCGCGCGCATTTACGACTGGTCAAAGGGTGGCGTGCAAACTTTTCCCGTGATCATTCCCCAGGAATTGACACCTGGCTCCATCACCGTGCAATCCACTGGCTCCGCAAGTGCCGATGGCAAAACCTTCGAAGGCCTCAAGGTCACTACCTCCGACCTCGAGATTCTTCTTTTGCTGGATGCTAAGCACCGCTTGATGCGCCTGGAAGTTCCTGAGGCCAAAGTCTCCGTCATCCGCGACTAGCCGAATCTTTCGTCAAATCACTCGCAACAATAAAAACGGGACAGACATTTCTGTCTGTCCCGCGATGGCCCCTCAGCTAAAAACTTTTACCGCGCGAGCGGCCTTTGAAAAACCGGACCGCCAGGACGCCGCAGCGGATAGCCCTGCGGATTACCATGAGCATGCGCGTGCGCAAGCCCATTCGAATGGCTCATGCCGATGTGCCCGTTGCCATTGCCATTCGCCGACGCGTGCTGCGGCAGTCGCGCCGGATTACCGATAGGGCGGAGAGTGATCGGCGCTGCGTGAACGTGGTCGCTGATCGCCTGCAGCCTCTTCAATATCGACTGCCACTGTTCCCAATCCAATTGCCGTAGGAACGGCCGCAATCCCTGGATGAAGGGGTCTTCCAGCAGGGCTTCGCCATCGGATTCCGGGATGAAGAACCGGTTCAAGCCGACGTTGAGCGCTTCGGAGATCTTCTCCAATGTGCCGAGGCTCGGCGTCATCTGCCCGCTTTCGATGCGGGAGAGGTAGGAGCGCGAAACCTTCGAGCGCGACTGCAGCTGGCTCTGGGTCATGCTGCGCGATTCGCGCAATTGGCGAATACGCTGGCCGATGTTTTCGACCGTCTCCTGGTTGACAAGCTTTTCGGCGGCTGGTTCAGCGGCTGCTTCCTCCGGAGGTGCCGGTGGAGGAATCAGGAACTCCAAGCGCTGAGGTAAGGCGCGCACGCAACGGCGGCAATTTCCCGTGCGCGTCCGGTACTGGACGAGACCACATGTCTTACAGCGGATGACTTCCCGATCCATTTCTAACGAACTCATCTCTTTTTCCAATTGAGCAGACACCGGCACTCCTCGCTGACTGTTTTTCCGGCGTGCGGATAGGGGGAGAAACGCTGGAACGTTCTTTCGGGAAGGCAGTGACTGGCGCAACGGGAGTATGGTGTGAGCGCCATTTTCTGTCAAGAGTATTTTTGAACTATTTTTGCTTTCGCTCTCCGCGTTTCGCCGTGTTACGCCCGGCGTTCGCCTGTCCGTTCGGGCAGTTCTCCCTCGCCGCTCGCTCCATTTCCACGAACGCTTGTATAGTCCCTCACATTCCACCACACCCATAGTGGTGCGCTCCCATCCACAGCTTTTCCACAGGCCCGCATTCTGCCCCGCCTTTTCCCCTCATTTGTAGGGGCACGATACATCGTGCCCCTCTTCGCTACGGCCCACTCGGGTTAATACTCCGATCTTTGTTTTCCTCAATCCCACTCCCACCGCATTGGGTTCTCCAGGATGTACTTGCTCGCATCCGCGTATTCCTTGCCATCTCTCAATACGCGCTCAAAATAATTCCGCTGCCAGATGTCACCACCGTCCATCCCCAATTCCTTTTTCGCCCTGCGTGCAACCGCGGCCTTAAACGTCCGAACGATCGTCGGAATCGAGCCTTTCACTGGTTTCTGAAATCTTTCTGGCCTCCTCGCGCTCAGATCGAGGGGCACGATGTATCGTGCCCCTACGGTCAATCCAATGATTCCGTGCAGGTGATTCGGCATTACAACAAGTTCTTTCAGGCTCGCCGCAGGAAAATGCGCCGGTATCTGGACCCAGCACGCTCGAGCGATTTCTCCGAGCAAGCTCAAGAAAGCTCGTCCTTCGTCAATCTTGCCGAAAACATTCCTGCGTTCCGCCGCGCAAATCGTAACGAAATACGCCCCTGGCTCCGAATAATCAGCCCCGTGCAACCGGATAGACCGGCGATGAAACTTCTTCTCTTCTGCCATTTAACCTCACCGTGGATCCGCCGACCTTCTGCCATTTAACCTCACTGTGGATCCGCCGACCCTCCACCATCACCCGTAGGGGCAAGATACATCGTGCCTCTCTTCGTATTCACCCGTAGGGGCACGATACATCGTGCCCTCTCTTCGTATTCACCCGTAGGGGCACGACACGTCCTGCCCTCTCTTCGTATCTGTTTTTTGCAGCGGAGACTTTATGTCGCCATCTTCTTCCGGCCTTCTTCCCGACTTCTAGTTTCTAGTTTCACTTTTCTAGTTCCCCCCTCACCCGATAATCTCCGTCCTCGCCATTTCCCTCGGCTGATCCAACAACGCATCCACCCGTTCAAGGAATCGCACCGCGGAAGCGCCGACTCTCCACCATCACCCGTAGGGGCACGATACATCGTGCCCCTCTTTCCTCCGCCCCCACGTAAATTTCTTTCCCTTCCCGCGCATGCAGCCGCACAAACCCGTATTGCTCCATGTTCCATTCGGCACCCGCATATCATCCTGGCTGCTCCTATCTTCTCGGGGAGGCGGATGCGTCTGTCACTGCGTCGCAAACGGATGCACCAAAAAAATGCTCGCCCACTAAGCGTGAAACCTGACCTTCCGATAGCCAATCGGCGGTCCGTGTCCAAACCCTTGAAACAAAAAGGCGAAGAGTGCTCGTTGCTAGATCGTTGCAAATTGTTTGTGGTGGGTGCTGTGCTCGGGCCCGTCTAGTCTGGGAAAATCTGTGAATGAGGAATGTCATCAGTCCAGTAATTGAAGCGCTCCAGAAAACGATTAAGTCCCGAGAAATTGGGCGTGCGTTGCGGAGGTTCGAAACCCAATCCTTTTAACGTCGACGCCTGGGAGAGAGTCAAAGCGCGCTTTAATTCGGCGACCGTAAGTCGTTCCATGGGAACGACCGAGTCGGTGGGTTGCTCCTCCCGGTTCATGACTGATTTGCCAGCTGTCTGGAGTTCGGTGAAGCTGGGGGAATGTGGCGCCAAGTTCAGAATGTAGTTCAGCCTCACGTTGCAAACAGCTTGGAGGATATGCCAGTCCTTCCAACCCTGTTCTCGCAATTCAGCCACAGTCGCAACGAACGTTGCGTCCTGTGTAAGTCGGGGCAGGGTGTATTTCAGTTGGGAGCGAAATGCTTCGTAGCGGTTCCGGATAGCACGTTCGGATTTGATCTTGCTGTAAGAAGGGTGAAGTCCGATGGGCCCCGCCAGCCCTGGGTCTGTCTCGGGCACAAACGTCGGTAATCCAACCTTCACTTCCCGAGAACGGTCGTAGTGCTCTTTGAAGACTTGCTCCAAATAAAATTCCCGGAATAGGCTATCGTACTCTGCATAGGGAGAGAACTTGGCCAGCAGCCCAGATTTGACCCGTTGTTCGTATAATTTCAGGAATTGCTCTTGCGGGATCGCGGACAACAGGTTCAGAGCACTGGCAGCGACCCCTTGCACTACCACAGCCATATCATGCTCTCCACCTTTAAGCGCATTTCTCGGCAGATGGATCTCAAGCTGAATCTTTTCGTTGTCGGAGTTGTCTTTGATATCGAGATTTCCCTCATGCAAGTCAATTCTCAAATGCACGTCGGAAGGCAGAAGAGAAAGCTCCGTTGTGCGCAGGTCCTCAAGCAAAATCTGCAGCGTTGCGCAGAAGCTTTCGGCGGCCTGCGCTGTTTCGTAGTCATTATTCCACTCCACAAACCATCGAGCGCTCAATTGCTGCCACGCCACGCGACGTGTCGGGCCGGCATCGCTGAAGGGAGGCAGGATTCCTTCTGCGGTCGCCTTGGCAATGACGCCGGCGAAACCTGATGATCCAAAGAACTCGTCCAATCGTGATACCGACTGCTCATAAATGTCGTCGGCCCCAAAGTTCCTTAAAACCGTACCCTTCAAGTATTCGTATAGAGACTTATCCAGATAGGAAGCCGCTCGTGTCAGAAGCAAGGAATAGAAATCAATCCGTGACCACTCGAACATTTTCGTGCGCTCGCTTCCAGCCATAGAAAACTCCCTGGATACCACGTGGAACGCTTTCGCTGTTAAAAAGAACTCCATCGACGCGCCAGTAGCGTGGTCACTCGAGGCGGCCTCAGTAAGCCCACGATAAGCCCGAGCCCGCAAAGCATCATCATTCACCTTCAAGGCGGCAAACGCCGCGCCCAGGCCATACCATTTCGACGCAAAGTGTAGACCGACCTCGGAATACATATTCGATAGAAATATGCAAAACTGGACCGAATCCCTGGCGCGCTCTTCAGTAAAGGAAAAAATCCGCGCTTTGTGCAATTCATCTATCGCTTCGAGTGTTTTTCCCGCTTCGTAGTAACTTTGAGCTCGTTCGAAGGCCTGTTCTGCCAGTTTATGCTTACCAAAACGGGCTGCTAGCAGTTTGTCGGTCGCGAGGACGAGACGGGAAAAATCTTCTCCGCCCCGCATCATCCCTGCAAGTTGCGCAAGCAGCTTTCCGAATCGTTCCAAGGGAAACAACGGCGCTCCCCGAAGTTCCTTCATCATCAGGCGCCAAGTAGCAGTTGCTTTCGTCGCATCGGGCGCGCCTTCAGGATTTTCGACCCATTCGAAGAGTTGCAACAATCCCAGAGTAGAAAGCAACGAACACTTGCGACCAGCACCTATTCCTTTCTCGCGTAATAGTTCGCTGACTCTTGTCACAAACGATTTTCTCCATCCCGCTAGGGTGTCCATTTCGAACGTTAGCAATCCGCGCGCTTTCGCGCCTATTGAATAGCCGACGATGACGGCGCCATCTTCCAATTCACTCACGTCCGCACTTGCCGCAACGCCAGAAATGTATTCCTGCAGACTCGCTTCAAGTCCGTTGACATCTTCGAGCCCGCGGAGCGACGCCACAAACTCCTCGTAAAACGCTTTGCGCTGAATCCGAGGAAGCGCATGAGTCTGAAATATGCGCAGTTTCCCGATCAGCATCGGGAGATCAGACCGGTAAACAGCATCGCTCCTTGCAAAGCGAACAGCTGCCTTCAGCTCGTAAAAATCACTTTCTCTTTTGTTGGTTGCGCTGATCGGCGTGCTAACGATGTCTTCGTACCACTTATAATCGGCCCTAGGCACTGCCAAAACGAAATCGTTGGGAATACCCAAATATTGTTGGGCAATCCAGAACAGTTCCGGCTCTACCAGCCATTCGGAAATCGCGCGGGCATCGTAAACATCGAGCGAGAGTTTGTAGTTCTCCTTAGCGAAGTCCTGTAATTTGTGACGCCTGCCAACAGGCACGTCTTCGGTTGTCAAAAAGACGAGTCGGTGAATTTCTTCCTTCGAATTGGCCGTAGCCTTCAAGTCCGATTTGATTTTTTGTTGGACATTTTTCTCGAGGGAGCAGGCAAAAACCACCTTTTCGTGTGATGCTCGCGCAAAAAAATTGGACCTCGTGCCAACAGGCGTCACCTCGCTAACGGTATAGGTCTCAAAATCTTTGCCTTGGTCGCCACCGGCCGATACTGGACCCGTGGCCGGGATGACGTTCGGATAGATCCGTCGACGAGCTAACTGAAAGCAAAGTTGCTCAAATTCGTGGTGGCCGTTTCTGCCGCTAAGCTGGGACAGTGCAAACCGAACGTACTGCGAAGCCTCGACCGCATTTGACCCAGGTCGTGTTTTGCCACTGAGATCAGCAGGACTAACTGAAGACTGGGCACGGTTCTTACGGTTCTTTCCCATGAGGGAGGCTGGCCAAACTCCAGTGACCAACAGAAACTCAAAGCAACAAATCTACAACGGAGTTAGCTGCCAGCGCAAAAGGAAATGGTTTTGCTACGGCCGGGCGCCCCATTCATGCGCAGCATGAGTGGGGATTTTCTCTTCACTATTCTCTAATTTCAACTTTTCTAGTTTCAATTTGCCTCCGCATTCCCATCGCATCAGCCAGCCGCCACCTTTCCCGGCTTCAATCTGCTCTCGTTTCAACACTTTACCGCTACATTCGAATGATATCTATATCATAATATTTATTTACAGTTAGCGCTGGCCATGCTACACTTTTGTATGAACTGGACGCCAGTCACCTCGATCCGCACCCGCGCCGCGCATCCTTCAACGATCCGCGTCCCGGCGACGAGCGCTGTTTGCGGGTCCCGGCCCGGTCGGGAGCATCGCGAGTCGGCTGACCTGTCCCGGTCCTATCGGGTAGGTTCCTACCTTGTCGGAGAGGAATCTTCTCCGGGATCCGTGCGTCTCTTTTCTCGCCGCAAGATTCCCCTAAGTCCCTTCTCCAGTAACTTCGCGCCTCGTTTTCGCAAACGTCGCAAAGATTGCGGAGATGCTGGAGTCCATTCCCGCATGAGGAAATGGGCCTATTCTGCACAATTTTGGTGCAATATAAGTTCCTTTAGAATGAACACTTGCAAAAGTGTATCAAAACAAAGAACTTCAACTCCCTTTAGAATGAACACTTATGAAAAAACACCGGGGGGGTGGGGGCATTCTTCCCATGGTACGGACCGGGCTGATGGCTGACAGATTGGACCGGGAGGACTCCTGACACTGTGAGTGAATGGCCGGCGCTTCGAGAAAGGAGCGTCTATGCCATGGAAAGCGAGCAGTGTCATGGAGGAAAAGC
>Ga0209648_10001908_pt1 | contig 17041 bp, 12 predicted proteins | sample GraSoi2013_115cm_FD_185830 | JGI IMG/M metagenome (GOLD analysis project Ga0209648, IMG submission 185830) | Grasslands soil microbial communities from the Angelo Coastal Reserve, California, USA - Sample 9_17_2013_115cm (SPAdes) (version 2) | ecosystem: Environmental > Terrestrial > Soil >...
TGATATTCACGTGCACGTTCCCGAGGGGGCCATCCCGAAAGACGGCCCTTCGGCGGGTATCACTATCTGCACTTCCATCGTCAGCGCGCTTACTAAAATTCCCGTGCGCTGCGACGTCACGATGACCGGCGAAATTACCTTACGCGGCAAGGTCCTCCCGATCGGTGGTGTTAAGGAAAAGCTCCTGGCCGCGCACCGAATGGGCTTGCGTACCATAGTGCTTCCGAAGGACAATGAGAAGGATCTAGCGGAAATCCCGCAGGAGATCCTCTCCAGTCTCACGACACATTTTGTAGAGACCATGGATGAAGTGCTGCAGATTGCGCTGGAGAGGCCCATTGTGCCGCTCGAGCATGCCGCGGTTGCGCCCGTCACGGCTCCTTTCGTGGCTGACGCCGAGAAAGACAAGAGTTTGACCAACTAAGCAGCGTGGTTTTGGGTGCGGCCCGCCCTGCAAGCGGGCTCCGGCTTGGCCGGAGTTACGCTTGATGAATTTCCTGGTTCGCCGCGCCCCGATGCTGCAGCCGGTTGCAGAAAGTCTGGTTTGCCCATCTCGGCAGGTTTTCCCGTCTTCGGTTTTTTGACCGCAGGGCGGTCAGCCGCCAGTGCGGTGCACCACCTCAAAAACAATCAGGATTCTCAGGTCAATTTTCACAATCAAAGCTAAGGATATATGCCAAAAGAAACAAACGTTGAAGGAACCAATCAGATGAGTATCAGTCTTGCTGAATTGAAGGAAAAGAACATCACCGACCTCGCGAAGATCGCCAAGGAATTAAACATTCCCGGCGCGAGTGGAATGCGCAAGCAGGAGCTGATCTTCCAGATCCTCCGTGCCCAGACGGAGAAGAATGGTTTGATATTTTCTGAAGGCGTGCTCGAATGTCTGCCGGACGGATTCGGTTTTCTGCGCGCGCCGGAGTACAACTACCTCCCCGGCCCGGACGATATCTATGTCTCGCCGTCGCAAATCCGCAAGTTCGACCTGCGCACCGGCGACACCGTATCCGGCCAGGTCCGCCCGCCGAAGGATGGCGAACGGTATTTTGCGCTAATCAAAGTGGAAGCGGTGAATTTCGAGGACCCGGAAGTCGCGCGCAACAAGATCTTCTTCGATAACTTGACGCCGCTGTACCCACAAGGCCGCTTGAAGATGGAAACGGTCAAGGAAAATATGACCGGGCGTGTTCTGGATCTGCTCTGCCCGGTGGGCAAAGGACAGCGCGGATTGATCGTCGCGCCGCCCCGCACCGGCAAGACCATGATGCTACAGTCGATCGCCAACTCCGTGACCGTGAATCATCCGGAAGTCGCGCTGATCGTCCTGCTCATCGATGAGCGCCCGGAAGAAGTCACGGACATGCAACGCACGGTGAAAGGCGAAGTCATCAGCTCGACCTTTGACGAAGCGCCGCAGCGCCACATCCAGGTTGCGGAGATGGTTCTGGAGAAGGCCAAGCGCCTGGTGGAACACAAGCGCGACGTCGTCGTGCTGCTGGACTCCGTCACGCGCCTGGCGCGCGCTTATAACGCCGTGACGCCGCCTTCGGGCAAAGTGCTCTCCGGCGGTATCGACGCCAACGCGCTGCAGCGCCCGCGCCGTTTCTTTGCGGCCGCGCGCCACGTGGAAGAAGGGGGCTCGCTTACCATTATCGCGACGGCGCTGATCGACACGGGCAGCCGCATGGACGACGTCATCTTCGAAGAATTCAAGGGCACGGGTAACATGGAAATCAACCTGGACCGGCGCCTGTCTGACAAGCGCGTCTTCCCGGCGATTGATATTCAGCGCTCCGGCACACGCAAAGACGAATTGCTGCTGCCGCCCGACGAGTTGAGCCGCGTATGGGTGCTGCGCAAAGTCCTGAGCCCGCTATCAACGGTCGAGGCCATGGAACTTCTCATCAGCCGCCTGTCGAAGTCAAAGTCCAACATGGAATTCCTCAGCTCGATGTCCGCGCCAGCCTGAGCAAATCACAATTCTTTGTTTTCAGTCACGACGAAAAAAACACAGCAAGCCTGGTTACTGCGCCGGTCGTTCTAGTGACCGATAGATGCGGCAGGAGCCGCTGGAAATTCTCGCGCTTGTCCTTCCCTTCGGACAAGGCAGCCTCTCAAGAGCGGGAGGCCCGAGCGTGTTCTCAACGAGTTTTTTCCAGACGGCTGCCTTCTCCGCATCTTTCGGCTTCGTGTGGCAGAGGAACTGCACATCGCGCAAGTTCACCTCCTTTCGGGAAGACTTCTCCCACAACGAAAACTATGTGATTCGAGCGGCCTACAAGGCGGGAAGAAACACCCATCCCCACGTGGATCGCTTTGGATCGAAATGACTTAGGCGGTTTGCTTTAGAGTCGCGCGAATCGGCAGTCCACGAGACCCTTGCGCCTTGGCTTCGAACCGTCTTGGCTGTAGTCTTCGTGTCTCACATCTGCCTCTTCACGCTCAGTGAGGACCTGCACCAAAATACAGCAGGAGTACGACTGAGGTATCCTAAAGGTAAAGAGAGTTTGATTTTCTGTCAAGCACTATTTCTAGAAATACGCATTTTGGCCAATTTTTCGCATAACTTGTTAATTTTAAAGTACCTGCCTCTTGGCAGGCTCATCCTACAAAGGGGGGCCAATATCAAGGGATTCCGCACCATCTTTCGGCAGGAAAAGTGACAAGTTCTTATTGCGCGGCTTGCTCGGCCGTCCATTTCTTCATGTGCGCTTCCAGTATGTTCAGCGGCACAGCGCCATTCTCGAGCACGGCGTCATGAAACTTGCGCACATCGAATTTCGCCCCGAGCTTTTTCTCCGCTTCCGCGCGCAGCTCGCGAATTTTCATCTGGCCGATCTTGTAGGCTAGCGCCTGCCCCGGCCACACGATGTAGCGGTCCACTTCCACGGTAATGTCCTGATCGGTCTTGCCGGTGTTCTCGCGGAACAAATCGATGGCCTGCTGCCGCGTCCAGCCCATGAAGTGCATGCCGGTGTCCACGACCAGGCGAATGGCGCGCCACATTTCGTAGCTGAGCTGCCCGAATTTCGAGTAGGGGTCTTTATACATTCCAAGCTCTTCTCCGAGGCTCTCGCCGTAAAGCGCCCATCCCTCGACAAACGCCGAGTAGCCCGCGTGCTTGCGGAATTCCGGCACGTTCTCCTGTTCTTGCGCCAACGAAATCTGCAAGTGATGCCCCGGCACGGACTCGTGGAGCGAGAGCGCTTCCATCTCCCACTTCGGCCGCGCGCGCAAGTTGTAAGTGTTCACGAAATAGCAGCCCGCGCGTCCCACGGCCGGCGAGCCGGGCTGGTAATAGCCGGTCGTTTGTGAAGGCGCTTTGAACTCCGGAATCACGCAAACGCCGTAGGGAAGCCGCGGCAGTTTTCCGAAAAGACGCGCCAGCTCCGGATCAATTCTCTTCGCGATAATGCGGTAACCGTTTACCAGGTCATCCGCGTGGTCATAAAAGAAGCGCGGATCGGTCCGCAGGAATTCCGTAAAATCGTGGAAATTGCCTTTGAACCCGGTGGACGAAATAACTTTGTCCATCTCCGCGCGAATTCGCTTCACCTCGGCCACCCCGATTTCATGAATTTGCTGCGGGGTAAGGCTTGTAGTGGTCTCCCAGCGGACCAGAAATGCATACATTGCTGCGCCGTTGGGGAGGGCGGACACAGCAATCGATTCGCGGCAAGCGGGCAAGTACGTCGAGGCCACGTAGTCATGCAGCTTTTGGAAGGCGGGAGCAACGTTACTGGCATAGATTTGTTGGGCACGTTTCGTCAGTCGTGTGCGGTCTGCATCGGGAAATCCCGCGGGAAATTTGGTGAATGGCTCCAGGACCGGACTGGCCATCGGATCAGCAGGAATTAGATCCGCAATCTGCTTCGGTACGTCACGAAGCATCAACTTGGGCGGCGTGTAGCCTTTTTTCAGCCCCTCCTGCAAGAGCGCTTGTTCTTGCTCGACCGCAATTGGCACCTTTTCAAACCTTGCTAGAATGTCATCGTAATCTGCCACTGTCTGGTGAGGCATGGCGGCCAGGGTTGCGGCTACGCCCGTTTGTATTCCTCCCATTTGATCCATCGGCATCCAGCGGTTGCCAGGCACAACGCTCGCGAATGGAAGCGAGTCGTCTCCAAACTGCAAACCCTCCTCGGTGGTTTCCAGTAGCGCGCGATAGAGATCGTAGTTGAGCTTCTCCGCTGCCGGGAGCGCGTCGCCCGAAAGAGTTTTCAACGTTGACAGGCTTTCGTGCAAATGCTTGATGCGCGCTGCGATGCCTGCCGGGGAGTCGTCGCTCCAGCGCCGGTTCTGTCCGGGATAACCGATGAACGAGGCCATCTCCGGGTATTCTTCCATCCAGTGTTTCCAGTCTTCGTCGAGGTAGGCGCGGAATTTTCGCGCTGCGTCGTTCTGGCTCTCATTCTGGCTGGTCCCGCTCGGCGTTGTCGCCAGCATCGGGAAGAAATACAACCCCGCTCCCGCCGCGAGGATCACCAAGGTCAGCAGACGCGTCATTTCGCCCTCCCCGCCAGTGCCAATTCCTTTTCGCGTTCCTGCGCGAGCATCACGATGAGCCGCGCGGTTTCTTCGACGTCCATCGCGGTGTTGTCTACCAGGACAGCATCGGAAGCGCGCACAAGTGGAGACACTTTGCGCTCGCGATCGCGCTTGTCGCGTGCGACCACTTCGTCAAAAACTTCCGCCAGCGTCATCTTTTCGCCTTTTTCCTGGTGCTCTCTCCAGCGGCGTTCCGCACGCACTTCCGGCGAAGCTTCCAGGAAAATTTTCAGCTCGGCATTTGGGAAAACGACCGTTCCGATGTCGCGCCCTTCCATAACGATACTGCCACCCGCGCCGGCGCGCTGCTGCTCCGCAACGAGCACCTGGCGCACTTTCGCGATGGTTGCTACCCGGGACGCAGCCTGGGCCACTTCGGTCGTGCGAATTTCTTGCGTTACCTCCGCGCCGTCCAGGAACACGCGGTTTTTTGCGCCCGCGGTTTCCTGCTCCGGAGTGGGCGGTCGCAATTCGATGTGCGTCTCGCGCGCGAGCGCTTCGAGCCTGGGCTCATCATCGGGCGATACTCCGCGCCGCAAGGCCTTCAAAGCCAGTGCGCGGTACATCGCGCCGCTGTCCAGATACAAATAACCGAGCATCGCAGCAACGCGGCGCGCCACACTGCTTTTTCCCGACCCCGCAGGGCCGTCGATGGCGATGGTGAGTTTTGGCATCTTCGTGGCACAACCAATCTTGGCTGTGCGACTCTACTTCGAGGCAACCGCAAACCGAGCTAAGACACTTGTGCTTGTGCGCCTCTAGAATCCCATAATGTTGTAGCCACAATCGACGTGAATCGTTTCGCCGGTGATGCCGGAACCCGCTTCGGACAGCAGGAATACGGCTGTTCCGCCGACTTCGCCAGGATCAACATTGCGTTTCAGCGGCGCGCGTTCAGCATGTGCCTTCAGCATGTCGCCGAGGTTGGAGATGCCGCGCGCGGCGAGCGTCTTGATGGGTCCGGCAGAAATGGCATTCACGCGAATGCCGCGCGGCCCGAGATCGTTCGCCAGATAGCGCACCGTGGCTTCCAGCGCGGCTTTGGCTACACCCATGACGTTGTACTTGGGCACGACCTTTTCCGCGCCGTAATACGTGAGCGTGACGATTCCGCCCCCAGCAGTCATCAGCGGCGCAGCGGCGCGGGAAACCGCCACTAGCGAATAGACGCTGATATCGTGGGCGATGCGAAAACCTTCGCGCGTGGTGTTCACAAATTCACCTTTTAATTCTTCCGCGGGAGCGAACGCCACGCTGTGTACGAGACCTTCCAGCGTTCCATAGCGTGCTTTCAATTCGTCGAACACCTTCGCGATTTGCTCGTCCGATGAGACGTCGCACATGAAGCCGGCGGCGCCCGGCAAATCGGCGATCAGGTCTTTGGCTTCCTGCTCCAATCGCTCGTTCTGGTAGCAGATGGCCAGCTGCCAGCCCGCTTGCTGAAGCTTTTGCGCGATGGCCCACGCGATGCTGCGCTTGTTCGCCAGACCGAAAATCACTGCTGTTTTCTGCGTCTCCGTCATCCGTGTCTCCCCGCAATTGTCATCCTGAGGGTCCCGACCCGGTCGGGCCAGAAGGATCTCAACTCATCCAGTTTCCATCAACTCGTCGTCGGGCGCTGATCAATACGCTGAGATCCTTCGCTCCGCCTGCCTGCCGGTAGGCAGGCTCAGGATGACAACATACGATATGTGCCCGACATAGCTAAATGCGATGGAAGGCTTTCTCAATCTCTTTCATGGAATAGCGCAGCACCACGGGCCTGCCGTGCGGGCAGCTCATGGGACAATCGGTTTTCGCCAGCGCGTCCAGCAGCCATTCCATTTTCGATTGTTCGAGTGGCATGTTCACCTTGATGGCCGCGTGGCAAGCCGTGGAGGCCGCGATTTTTGCTTGTAACGTCTCAATCGAAATGGCCGCGTTCTCTCTCTCGATGCCGTCGAGGATTTCTCTCAGCAGTTTTTCTGCGTCCGGTGCGATCACACCCGCAGGCACGGCCTGAATCGCCACGCTCTTCGGGCCCATCGGCTCGACTTCGAAACCATTGGCGGCCAGTTCTTCGGCGATCTTTTCAAACGTCACGATCTGCCGCGGCGAAAGTTCAATCACCAGCGGCATGAGCATGCGCTGCGCTTCGATTTTTCCTGCACGGCGCGCTTCCAGGTGCTGCTCGAAAAGCACGCGTTCGTGCGCCACGTGCTGATCCACGATCCACAGTCCTTCGGCGTTCACGGCAATGATGAAGCTGGCGCTGACCTGCCCCAGCGGCTTGAGGTCGGCGATTTGTTCAGGCCGAGGCAGGCTCGCGGGCGCATCCGCGCTGGGGGCGGCGAGATTTGCGGCCCAATTCCCCGCGGTAGGAATTTGCGCAGGCGCGATCGTCGCGCCGAACGCGGTCCCCGATGTGAAGGGGATGCGCTGCTCGACGGGCCGCATCGGCGCAGTCGTGAGATCGAAACCTCCGTCCGAGCCGATGCCGGAACCGAGACCGATTTCTTCCATCGGAGGAATGATCGCGCGCGGAACGCCGGATTCCACCGGGGCGGGAGTGATCCCGTCAGAAAACGCCCCGTTTGCAGATCCCGCATGCAGAGGCGCTGCGCCGGCAGCGGCGGCAAAACTGGCGATGGGGCGGGCGCCCATCAATGCCTGGCGAATCGCATCGCGCGTGAAATCGTGCACGAAATTTGAGCGCCGGAAACGCACTTCGATTTTTGCGGGATGCACGTTGACATCGACTTCATCGTAAGGCATTTCCAGAAAAAGCAGCGTGGCGGGAAAAACTGCCGGCGGCAAGATGTTTCGATAGGCTTCGTGAATGGCGTGCAGAATCAAGCGGTCGCGTACCAGACGGCGGTTCACGAAAATGTAGATTCCGTTGCGATTCACGCGCTGAATGTCAGGCCGCGACGTAAATCCACTGACCGTCAGCGATGAGCCTTCTTCTCCCGGCTCGAGTTCCGGCTCGGTAATCGCCGCGCGGAATGGGGATGATACGGCGGGGATTTCGACCAACTCTTCCAACGCTTGCCGTCCGAAGAGTTGGTAGACGCGGTCGGCAAGCTTTTCCGCCGGAGGACAGTTAATAATTTCCTGCGTCGGCGTCGTGAGGATGAACTGCTTGGCTGCATTTGCAAGCGCATAGTGCGTAACCAGCGAAGCGATGTGGCCAAGCTCAGTCGTGTCCGACTTGAGAAATTTTCTGCGCGCCGGAACGCAATAAAAAATATCGGCGACGCTGATCGTTGTTCCCACAGGCAATCCTGCCGGTTTTACGCCGATGAGTTTTCCGCCGGCGAATTCGATGCGCGTGCCTTCGGCTTCCGCTTCGTCGCGCGTTTCGAGAAGCAATTTCGAGACCGCAGCGATGGTTGGCAACGCTTCTCCTCGAAAGCCGAGCGTGGCAATGGAAAGCAAATCGTCAGCGGAGCGCAGTTTGCTGGTGGCGTGGCGCTCGAACGCCAGCAGCGCGTCGTCATGCGACATGCCGTGGCCATCGTCAATCACGCGAATCATGCGCTTGCCGCCGACTTCCACTTCGACGCGAATCGTCTTCGCGCCCGCATCGATGGCGTTTTCGAGCAGTTCCTTCACCACCGACGCCGGGCGCTCGACAACTTCGCCCGCGGCAATTTTATTCGCCACCGCCTCCGGCAATATGCGTATTCGGCTCATGATTTAGCAGCCTTGAAAGCAGCACTACAAGGTGTAGTGCCTTCATGGCCTGCAGTGTCTTTTTCTTCAGGAGGCCGGAGCTTCAGCTCCGGCGATGGCGCCGAAGTACTTTGGGCTTTAGCCCCATTGGGCGTCGGAGCTTTAGCTCCGATAGAGCCTTGTTCCATAGGAGGTCGGAGCTTTAGCTCCGACGTTAGCAGCGAAGTAGTTTGGGCTTTAGCCCCATTAGGGGTCGGAGCTTTAGCTCCGATAGAGCCTTGTTCCATAGGAGGTCGGAGCTTTAGCTCCGACGTTAGCAGCGAAGTAGTTTGGGCTTTAGCCCCATTAGGGGTCGGAGCTTTAGCTCCGACATTCAGCGAGTCCGCAACGGGGGGCTTTAGCCCCTGAGGAATTGGGTCCAGCTGATACTTGCCACTCGCCGAGCCGTATGTCCAGTCTTCTGACCGTTCGACAAGTTTTGCAGCGACCGGATTGAACCGGACATAATCCGCCTTCTTCTTGTAGTCCGTCCAATCCGTCACCCTGGATTCATGAAAACCGGACTGCCAAATCTGCATCTTGTTCCCACGAATCCCGTGAATCTCATGGGAGCTGCCTCCCTTTATCAGCTGGACGGCTTTTTCCAAACTCACAGGGTCCGCGGGTGTAAGGATCAAGTGCAAATGATTGGGCATCAGCACAAACTCATGCAGCAGATAGTTTCCCTTATCTCGGTATTCCAGAATCTTACTGATTACAACCTCGGCTGTCCGGGGGACTTGGAATACTGACATGCTTTGCCAAGCCTTCGTCGTGACGAAGTAAGTCGATCCGCGCGATGTTCGATGTGTCAAGCGACCCATAAAGACATTTCCTCAGGGGCTTAAGCCCCTCTAAGCCTTCACTGAATGTCGGAGCTAAAGCTCCGACCCCCAATACCCACCGCCTCCGGCAATATGCCTATCCTGCTCATGCAGCCTTTGTCTTTCCTTGCACAGTGAACCGACGGACCGAACGGGCAATCTGGTAACCCCGAAATATAAACCAAGCCATCAAAGGTGCCGCAAAAAAGATAGCGGCCAGCTTCAAAACAGGAGTTGAGTCGACATTCCAACCTGTGTAAAAGAACAAAGCGCAAGCGATGAGTGCGAGTAATATCCAACCATCTACGACTATAGGAAAGAGGAAGAAAATTCGATCCATAGAGGAAATCTCAGGCCATTCCTTTGATCTATCCCGAAACTCCTGCTGGCATTTCGAGCAAGTCCTATGAGCCTCTCCGAGAAAAACATCCACAGGGCCGAAAATGAATTTATATACTGACCGACAATTCGGACACCGATAAACCGTCGGGCAGAGGAGACCAGTAAAAAAAGAACCCGAAGCTAGAAGACTAGGACCTATGGTTTCCTGTTCTTTGATGGCCAAAGATAGGTCCATCGCGTCTACCCTGCAGCCTTCTTATCTTCCTTGATCGCAATTCCCAATTGGTCGAGTTGCTCTTTGTCGACGGGCGATGGCGACTCGGCCATCAAGTCCTGGGCGGCGGTGGTTTTGGCGAACGCGATCACTTCGCGTATGGATTTTTCGCGGGCAAGGAGCATCACGACCCGGTCAATGCCGAGGGCGATGCCTCCGTGCGGAGGCGTGCCATAAGTCAGCGCATCGAGGAAAAAGCCAAAGCGGCGGCGCAGCTGTTCTTCGCTTAAGCCGAGCGCTTTAAAGAGGCGCTCCTGAATATCCTGGCGGTGGATTCGAATGCTGCCGGAGCCAAGCTCGTTGCCATTCAGCACGAGGTCGTACCCTTTTGAACGGACTTCCCAGGGCGCGGATTCGAGTTTTTCCAGATCTTCGTCGACGATGCCGGTGAAGGGGTGCTGTGCGCTCACCCAGGTTTTGTCGGATTCGCTCCACTCGAAAAGAGGAAAACCTGTGAGCCACAGAAATTTCCATTGGGATTTATCAATCACCCCGAGTGCTTCGCCAAGGTGCAAGCGCAATTGTCCGGCGATGAGTGCAGCGGCTTCCGTACCCTTGATCTGTTCTTTCGCGGAAACCGCGACGACGAGGTCACCGGGTTTACCACCGCAAGCTTCGGCGAGCCTTTTTACATTTTCTGCGCCAATCAATTTTTCGACGGTGGAAGTGAGTCCTTCGGGCGCGACTTTCACGAAATAGACGCCGCGTGCGTGGAGCGATTTGGCCTTCTCAGTCAGTTCGTCCAGTTGCTTCCGGGAATAGCCCGCCGCGCCGGGAGCGGCAAGCGCAAAGACATTGCCCTCGATTTGCAATTTTTGTTTGGCTTCGTCCGGAAAGCAGTGCGTTACTTCATGCAATTCCATGCCGAAGCGCAGGTCCGGCTTGTCGCTGCCGTATTTACGAATGGCATCCTTATATAGCATGTGCGGGAACGGCGCTTCCGCCTTGATACCGGCAACGGCGCAGGCGCGCACCATCACTTGCTCAATCACGTGAAAAATGTCTTCCTGGCGCGGAAATGACATTTCCAGGTCGAGCTGCGTAAATTCCGGCTGGCGGTCGGCGCGCAAATCTTCATCGCGGAAGCACTTCACGATCTGAAAGTATTTGTCCAGACCCGCAATCATCAGAATCTGCTTGAAAATCTGCGGCGATTGCGGCAACGCGTAGAACTGGCCGTGATGCACGCGGCTGGGCACAAGGTAATCGCGCGCGCCTTCCGGAGTCGAGCGCGTGAGCATGGGCGTTTCCACTTCGAGGAAGCCCATCTGGTCCATGGTCTTGCGAATTTCGAGAATGATCTTGTGGCGCAGCGCGAGATTCTGATGCGGCTTCGGCCGGCGCAGGTCTAGATAGCGGAAGCGCAAGCGCGTCTCTTCCGCCGCGTTGATTTCGTCTTCGATGGGAAACGGCGGCGTTTTGGCATTGTTGAGAATGTGCAGCTTCGCCGCGACAAGCTCGACTTCTCCGCTGGCTAATTCCGGATTGGCTTTTTGGCGCTTGAGGATTTTGCCTTCCACGGCGACGACAAATTCGCTGCGCGCCTGCTCGGCCTTGGCGTGCGCCGCAGGCTGCGTCTCTTTGTTAAAGACGACTTGCACGATGCCGCTGCGGTCGCGCACATCGAGGAAGAGCAAATTGCCAAGGTCGCGGCGGCGCGCCACCCAGCCCATCACAACAGCGTCGCGCCCTTCGTCTTTGGCGCGCAGTTCGCCGCAGTAGTGTGTGCGCTTTAAGTTCCCCAGAAAGTCCAGCAAGTCATTCTCTCCTAGCGAGGCCCAGACTCTAGCCTGCGCTGCCGTGGGACAGGCATTCTTGCCTGTCCTCATCGCGCCCAATCTGCTCTGCCAGGGACAGACAGGAATGTCTGTCCCACATCAGAGTTTCAGCGCCCTTTGCTTGCTCAAATGCTCCAGCAAATCCGGCTCGGTGTACTTTGCCTGCGACCCATCCGCCAGCGTCTTCAGCGTCCACAAGCCTTCGGACACTTCATTGTCGCCGAGAATCAGCGCGTACTTTGCGCCGAGTTTGTCCGCCTGGCCAAGCGCTTTGCCGAATTTTTGCTCCACCGGCGGCAGCTCTACGCTGAATCCCGCCTTCCGCAAATCTTTCGCCGCGCGGATGGCAGTCGCGTGCGCGCGCTCACCCATCCAGGCGATGTACACGTCGCGGCCTGTTGCCACTACGCCTTTGCCGCTTTCTTGCAGCGACAAAATCAAGCGGTCTTCACCTATGGCAAAGCCGATGCCCTTAGTTGGCGGCCCGCCCAGCAATTCTACCAGTCCATCGTAGCGCCCGCCGCCGCAGACGGCATTTTGCGAGCCGAGACCTTTCGCCGTAATTTCAAACGTCGTGCGCATGTAATAGTCCAGCCCGCGAACGAGACGCCAGTTCTCGCGGTAAATCACTCCGCGCATTTCCAGCTGGTGCTTCACAGCCGCGTAGTGTGTAGCGCACTCTTCACAGAGGTGATCACCGATGCGCGGAAGCGTGGCGATAATCCCCTGCTCGCTTTCAAGTTTGGAATCCAGCACGCGCAGCGGATTCGTTTCAATGCGCCGCTGGCTGTCCAGCCCGAGCTTGTCCTTCACTTTCAAGAGTTCGGCGCGCAGCAGCTCGATGTACTTCGGGCGGCAATTTCTGTCTCCGATGGAGTTGATGTCAAGCTGCACGCCCTGCAATTCCAGCCGGTCGAAAAACGCTATGACCATTTCAATCACTTCCGCGTCCACCGCCGCGTCTTTAGCAAGTTCTTTGCTCGCCACTCCCGCCTGTGGCGGACCACTCGTCACTTCTTTTCCTTCTTTGCTCGCCACTCGTTTACCCCGAGCTTCGAGGGGCCACTCGCCACTCGCCACTTCCTTCTCCAGCACCTCCGCGCCAATCTGATAAAACTGCCGGTAGCGGCCCTTTTGTGGCCGCTCACGCCGGAACATCGGCCCCATGTAATACAGTTTCACCGGCTGCGGCAACGCCTGCATTCCATGCTCAACATACGCCCGGCAAACACTCGCCGTGGCCTCGGGGCGGAGTGAAATCTCGATTCCCAGCCTCATCGCGTCCATATAAGCAGTCATTTGGTACGCGTTATCGAGATCCTCGAGACTGATTGCTACGTCAGGAGATAGGCCATTGAATTTTTTCCATGCACTTTCCATGTGTTCCAAAGCGAGTTGGTTGCCACCCGTCTGGGGAATCTCCCCACTTCGGTATAACTCTCTTACCTTCTCGATGAAGATTCCAAAAGCCCCAATCTTTGGCTCCGGCCCAAGTTTTTCAGTGCGGTCCACAAACGTATACATTTCCTTCGAAACAACATCCGTTTCCTCGCCGATCGATCGTGCAAACAATTCAGTGGGCTCGAAAATGGGTAGTCGGATTTCACCGAAGCCGAAAGTCGCAAAGACTTCGTGCGCGGCCCGCTCGACGCGGTTCCACAGCTCGGTCTCAGGTGGGAACAAGTCGCGCGTGCCTCGAACTGCTTGAAACTTGCGCGGCTTTTCTTCTTTTTTTGCTGCGCCTTCGCTCACTCGGTAGGTTCCTCGCGATAGATATTTTTATATCCGACGTAACGCTGCGCGTAAGCGTCAATCGAGGCCTGATCGATCCCCGTGAGCATGCGCTTCACTTTTCCCGGCGAGCCCATCACCAAGCTGCCCGCAGGAATCGCCGTTCGCTCGGTAATCAGCGTCCCTGCCGCCACGATGCTCCCTGCGCCAATCGTCACGCCATTCAAAATGACCGCGCCCATGCCAATCAAGCAGCGCGACTCGATAGTGCACCCATGCAGCGTCACCGAATGCCCGACGGTCACGTCATCGCCAAGAATCAGCGGCCACTCATCGCGCATGACGTGCAGCACCGAGCCGTCCTGGATGTTGGTGCGCGCGCCGATGCGAATGTAGTGCACGTCGCCGCGAATCACCGAGCACGGCCAAACGCTCGAATCCTCGCCAATCACCACATCCCCGATAATCACGGCGGCCGGGTCGATATAAGCCGAAGCCGCGATTTGCGGCCGCTTGCCGCGATACGGCCGGATGTCCGGTTGTCGAGCCAACTTTGTCCTTTGGCCTTGCGCTAATTTAGCCCTGGCTAGGTACAGGCAGCGCTATCTCTTTGTAGTGGCGCAATTTATTGCGCCCCATGCAAGAACTCGCGTTTACCGAATCACGTCAAGATATCATCCGCGTTGCCCGACTGACAAGGAAACGCGGCCGCCGTATCTTATTTGGGAGTGCGGCAGCTTGCTTGTCCTGAGCGCAGTCGAAGGGCTGCCGCTTTTCCGTCTGCTACTCTCAAAACTCGCATCGCTGGACGCCGACGCCACAACTGCTCCATCATCATTCTGTGGAAACGCGCTGCGCACAATGCGGAGCCGCGATGACTTGCCAGCCGGAGGGCGGCTGCTGGTGCGCGGAATTGCCCAAAATCCCCATGCCAGCCGACGCAACCGGATGCCTCTGCCGGAACTGTCTGCTTGCCAAGATCGAAGCGATGCAGAATCCCGCCAAAGCAAAAGAAGCGTAAAGCTTCAATCGGCCCACTCGGCTCGCTTCATGGAACTTCAATCGATCTGGACAGTGGGGCCGCCCGTGGTACCGGCGACTTCCGCTAGACGCGCGGCGACGGCGCGCGCGACGGCGTAGAGGCTCTTGGTACCCGCGGCGTCTACACCGAGGGCGGCGACCGGCTTGCCGGTGTCTCCGCCGATTCGAATGCGCGGATCGATTTCAATTTCGCCAAGCACGGGCACACCGTAAGCCAATGCGGTTTTCGAGCCTTCGCCGTGGCCAAAAATGTCCAGCGCCTTGCCGCAGTGCGGGCAGGCAAACGTGCTCATATTTTCGACGACGCCGAGCACTTCCACATTCACCTGGCGAAACATTTCGATAGCTTTGCGTACGTCGGCAAGCGCGACGGTAGATGGAGTGGTCACCAGGACAGCTCCGGTGACGGCAACCGTCTGGATCAGCGTCAACTGCACATCGCCGGTGCCCGGCGGAAGATCGATGATCAAGTAATCCAGTTCGCCCCATTCCACGCTGCGCAGAAATTGCGTGATCACACTGTGCAGCATCGGGCCGCGCCAGATCATGGGCTTGTCGCCGGGATTCAGCAGGCCCATGGAAATCATCTTCAACCCTTGCGCTTGCACGGGAATAATGTGTTTGTCCGCAGTGGCCGCAGGCTGTTCCGTTGCGCCCAGCATGATCGGCACGTTCGGCCCGTAAACGTCGGCGTCGAGCAAGCCGACTTTGTGGCCGAGCTTCGCCAAAGCCAGCGCGAGATTCACCGCGACGGTGGTTTTGCCGACGCCGCCTTTGCCGCTGGCGACAGCGACGAGATTTTTCACGCCGGGGATTGGCTGGCGTTCCGGCTGCTGCATGGGTGCTGGGCCTGGTGGCATTTGTTTCCTCTATGGTGGGACAGGCATTCCTGCCTGTCCTCGCTTCAATCAATCGCAATCGATTCTCGCTCACGGCCTCGGCAAAAGCGACAGACAAGAATGTCTGTCCTACTCACGCGCCGTGGCACTTTTTGTACTTCTTGCCCGAGCCGCAAGGGCACGGATCGTTGCGGCCGACTTTCGCGCCCACCTTCACGGGCTTTGGCGCTTCGGCCTGCGCGGGCCCGGTCTGATATTGCAAATCTTTCTGCTGGCGCTGCTGGCGGCGCTCGATTTCGCGCGCCACGGCGGGTAAATGCTGCGGCTCGCTGGCCCGCGCCGCGGCGCTGGCTACAGCCGCAGCAGCACTCTGCGGCGGGGTGCGCGGCGGTTCCGGCCGCGGCTGCCTTGCCTCCGGCGGCTGCTCGCCCTGCTGCACCTGAATGTGAAAGAGATAGCGAATCGTTTCGTTGTCGATACGCGCCATCATGTCTTCAAAGAGAACGAATGCTTCCTTCTTGAATTCAACGATGGGATCTTTTTGCGCGTAGCCGCGGAGGCCGATGCCCTCTTTCAAGTGGTCCAACGAAAGCAAATGGTCTTTCCACTGTGAATCGACCACGTCGAGGATGATGCGGCGCTCGAGCCAGCGCATCAGGTCCGCGCCAAACTGCTTTTCCTTTTCTTCATAGCGCTTGGTAACGGCTTGGGACGCGGCTTCGGCGAGTTGTTCGTGGCTGAGCGTCGTGGGATCGGCGCCCGCAACTTTCATGTCAATGCCGAACTGCGCGTTGGTCTCCGCGAGAAATTGCGTGGTGTTCCATTGATCGGGATGCTGCTCGCGCGGGCAAAAGGTATCAACGAGTTCGCGCACCAGATCCTCCGCGATGCCCAGGACGTAGTCGCGCTGGTCTTTGCCTTCGAGCGCGGAGCGGCGAATGGCGTAAATCGTCTCGCGCTGCTTGTTCATCACATCGTCGTATTCGAGCAAGTGTTTACGCGCGTCGAAATTCTGCGCTTCGACCGATTTCTGCGCGTTCTCGATGCGCCGCGAGATCAATCCGGATTCAATCGGCACGCCCTCGGTCATGCCCAGACGGAACATCAGCGCCTTCACGCGCTCGCCGCCGAAAATGCGCATCAAGTCGTCTTCAAGTGAAAGAAAAAAACGCGAGGAGCCCGGATCGCCCTGGCGTCCCGCGCGGCCGCGCAACTGGTTGTCGATGCGCCGAGCTTCGTGTCGTTCCGTGCCGAGAATATGCAATCCGCCAAGCGCGACGACTTCGTCGTGTTCCGCTTTGCACTGTTCCGCGAACTGCTCGTAAACCGGCTTCCACTGATCGGCCGGCACCTGAAAAATTTTGCCTTCATGCTGGAAAAGAACCATTGGAATCGTGGGCTGAGGGTTATTGCCATCGCCAGAATCCGCGGGGATCACCGCAGGAGCCGCCGCGTAAGGCATGGCTAGCTTGTTTTTCAGGAAATGGTCGCGCGTCATTTGCTCGGGGTTGCCGCCGAGGAGAATGTCGGTGCCGCGGCCGGCCATGTTGGTCGCCACGGTGACGGCGCCTTTGCGCCCAGCCTGCGCGACCACGCGCGATTCACGCTCGTGCTGCTTGGCGTTCAGCACCTGGTGTGGAACGCCGGACTTCTTCAACAATTCCGCGATGGCTTCGGATTTCTCGATGGAGATCGTGCCCACCAGCACGGGCTGTCCACGTTCGTGATATTGGCGGATGCCGTTCGAAAGCGAGTTGTCTTCCTGCAAGATGCCATTGACGACGGCAACAAATTTTTCTTTTTCCGTGCGGTAGACCACGTCCGGAGATTCGATTCGAATCAAGTGGCGGTTCGTGGGAATGACCGTAACGTCCAGATTGTAAATCTTACCGAACTCTGCGGCTTCGGTTTCCGCCGTGCCGGTCATGCCGGAGAGTTTTTTGTACATGCGGAAATAATTCTGGAAAGTGA